>WNFO01000340.1_pt1 | contig 40866 bp, 37 predicted proteins | sample 5400251 | NCBI WGS metagenome assembly WNFO01 (sample SAMN13153354, study PRJNA577476) | soil metagenome | isolation source: 100 cm saprolite under Madrone tree | place: USA:California | collected 2016-06-14 | reverse complement strand
CGCTTCAAGCTCGGCATCACGATGCTCTCGGCCGCGCTCACGGCGGTGGGGGGCGTCGTGCTGGTGCAGTACCTCGCCTACGCGAACCCGGACACGATGTCGGGCATCGGCGTGTCGCTTCGAATCGTCTTCGCTGTGGTGCTTGGGGGCATGTACTCGCTGCTGGGGCCCTCGGTGGGCACGGCGTTGACGATCGCCCTGAGCGAGTTCCTGCGCATCTTCTTCGGGATCAAGCTGATCGGCATCGCCGAGACGATCTACGGGCTCGTGCTGATCCTCTGCATCATCTTCCTGCCGTCCGGGATCTACGGGTCCATCAGCGAGGCCATCCGGCGGAGAGCCGCGGGCTCCAAGGCGAGCCCGGCCTGAAGAAGAATGTCTCGCTAAGTCCTGGAACGGACTGTGGTATTGTCTGATCAGTTTTGCGGACTATGACTACGCTATGAACATCCTCGCCGTCCATCCGCCGTACCCGGGCAACAAGGAGATCGTCTACCTCCCGCTGGGCCTGGGCTACATCACCGCGGTGGCGGAGCGCGAAGGCCACGACGTCACGGTCTTCGACATGCACAACCTGCGGCTCTCGTACGGCGCGCTCGAGAGCGCGCTGGCGCGGCGGGAGTACCAGGCATGCTTCATGGGGGGCTTCGCCATGCAGGTCAAGGGCATGGCGAAGGTGACGGAGTTGATCAAGAAGGTGCAGCCGGACTGCAAGGTCATCCTGGGCGGGGTCGGCGTCAGCGACATCCCCGAGATCGCCCTGAACTACACCCGCGCGGACGCGGTATCAAACGGCGAAGCCGAGAACGTCCTCCCCGCGCTGCTCCAAGCGATCGAAGACCGCCGTCCCCACGAGGACAATCCGGGGTTCGTCTATCGCCGGGACGAGGAGATCATCAAGCGGGCGCGCGCGGCGGCACCCGAGAATCTCGACGCGCTGCCGTATCCCGCCTACCACCTCTTCGACGTCGACCACATCAGCCGGCTCTCGTACAACGGGCGAGGCGCACGTTCCATCCACATCATGACGTCCCGCGGCTGCCCATTCAAATGCAACTTCTGCATCAATTCGGTGCTCAACAACCGGACGCTCCTGAAGGAGATCCATGGCGAGGTCGAAGAGGACCCGTCGAAGTCTCAGCGCTTCCGCTCGGTGGGAAGCCTCGTCAAGGAGATCGAGTACCTGCGCTCCCGATACGGCATCACGGACTTCCACTTTGCCGACGAGGAATTCATCACTCACCGGAGGCGGCTGGAGGAAGTGTGCCGGGCCGTCGAGCCTCTCGGCATCACCTGGTCGACCTCGGGCCGCGCCGACTGGGCGACCGAGGACAAGCTGACGCGGATGAAGAAGGCAGGTTGCGCCTACGTTCTCTTCGGCGTGGAGAGCGGTAGCCAGACGCTGCTGGACCTGATGGACAAGAACGCCAAGAAGCCCGCGGTGTCGCAGGGCCTCACGGGCGCGCGGCGCGTCGGGATGGACTTCATCGCCAACTTCATGGTCGGGCACCCGGGAGAGACCGAGACAACCATCCGGGAAACGGTGGAATTCTGCAAGGAGCACAAGCTGGTCTTCCTGCCCGCGTTCGTGACGCTGTTCCCGAACTCGAAGATGTTCCACGACTTTTCGAAGAACATCACGGACTGGGACTGGTACTTCAATACGCTGTCGACGATCAATTTCGACCGCCAACTGTTCGTGAACCTGACCAAGATGCCGACGAGGAAGCTGATCGGGCTCAGGAACTGGGCGGTGGCCGAGACGTTCAGCGCCCTGATCGCCCCCAGGCTCACGGGCGTGCTGCACCGGTCTCTGACCCGCCTCTTGACCGTGGCGGTCGCGATCTCCAACCACTGCCCGAACACCCTGCGGCGGTGGATCATCCGGAACGTCATTCGCAACATCTTCGATCTCGCTCGCTCGAAGCACGCCAAGCCGGGCGAGGACGGTGTCACGGCGCGACAGGTCCCGCCCAGCGAGTATGGCCAGCCGGAGCTGCCGGACGCCTACGAAGAGTCCCTCAAGGAATTGACCGCGCGCCCCAGCAAGTAGTGCCCCCGTCGGACGTCTTGATGGTATCGGCTGGCGGGCGGCGGACGGCTCGGGCATAATCCCGCCATGGCGAACTGGTCGGTGTACCTGGATGGCGACGCGCCGAAGGCGGTGACCGCGCTCGCCGAGCAGATCGAAAAGGATGGCGGGCACGCGCTGGCCCTCTACCGCGAGCCCGTCGGAGATCACTGGCACATCTTCTGCCTGTTGCCGATGGCGAGGGTCGAAGCCACGCCATACCAGCGCGATCTCTCACCGACCCACGTCAAGCGCCTCCAGGAAGTGGTCAAGAAGATCGACCGCTTCGTGGACCCCATCGTCGTGATGTCGCCCAAGGCGGGTCTCTACTGGACGCCCAACGGCAACCATCGGCGCACGGTCCTCGAGAAGCTGAAGGCGAAGATGGTCCCCGCCATTCTCGTCCCCGAGCACGAGGTCGCCTTCCAGATCCTGGCCCTCAACACCGAGAAGGCCCACAACCTCAAGGAAAAGTCGCTCGAGGTCATCCGCATGTACCGCGGTCTCGTGGCCGACGAGCCCTCGAGCGGGGAGGAAGACTACGCCTTCCAGTTCGAGTCGCCACACTTCATCACGCTGGGGCTCCTCTACGAGAAGAACAAGCGCTTCGCGGGCGGCGCCTTCGCGCCGATCCTGCGCCGCGTGGACAAGTTCCTCAAGGGACGCTTCCCCAAGACGCTCGAGGAGCGGGAAGAGCGCGCGGAGCTGGTCCGCGCCGCCGACGAGGCGCTGGTGGACGTGGTCGCCAAGATCAAGAAGCGCGGCATCAACCACCCGTACGTGAAGAACTTCGTCCTCGCGCGCACCACGCCGCTCACGCGAGAGCGCAAGACCCTGCCGTCCTTCGACCAGACCTTCAAGAAGCTCGTCGACAACATCGAGAGCTTCGACGTCGCCAAGGTCCGGTACGAGGACATCCAGCGCTCGGCCATCATGGGCGCGCCGGCCGCCGGCTGAGTCGCCGCGTGGCCCCTCCGGCCAGGCTCACCGACGCCGACATCGCGGCGCGGCTCAAGGCGCTGCCCGGCTGGAGTCTCCAGGCCGGCAAGCTCCACAAAGCCTTCGCGTTCAAGGACTTCGTCGAGGCCTGGGGTTTCATGAGCGCCGTCGCCCTCGTCGCGGAGAGCATGGGGCATCACCCCGAGTGGTCCAACGTCTGGAGCCGGGTCACGGTGGATCTCACGACCCACGACGCGGGCGGCGTCAGCGCGCTCGACTTCGACCTCGCGGCGCGGATGGAAGGCTTCGCGGGCAAGCGCCCGTGACTGGACGCGTCGCCGTCGTCACCGGAGGCACGGGCGCCCTCGGCCAGTCGGTCGTGCTCCGCTTCCTTCGTGACGGCGCCACCGTGGAGGTGCCCTGGATCGTGCCCGAGGAATGGGAGGCGCTCCGGTCCCGCGCCGGCGACGGCGCCGCGCGCCTGCGCGGCGCGCGGGTGGACGGTACCGACGAGAGGGCGTTCGTGGGCTTCGTCGCCGACCTCCTCGCCCGCCACCAGCGGCTCGACGTGCTCGTCAACACGGTGGGCGGCTTCGCGGGCGGCGACCTCGCTTCCACCTCGCTCGCCGAGTGGCGCCGCATGCTCGACCTCAACCTGACCTCGGCCGTCATCGGGTGCCGCGCCGTCCTGCCCGCGATGCGGGCCGCGCGCCGCGGCCGCATCGTCAACGTCGCGTCGCGCGCCGTCGTGCCGCCCCTGGGCGGCTTCATCGCCTACACCGTGTCGAAGAGCGCCGTCATCGCGCTCACCCAGGCGCTGGCGCAGGAAGAGCGGCCCCACGGCATCGCGGTCAACGCGGTGCTGCCGAGCACGATGGACACCCCCGCCAATCGCGGGGCCATGCCCGACGCCGACCGCTCCGGCTGGGTCAGCACCGAGGCGGTCGCCGATGTCATCGCGTACCTCTCCTCGGACGGCGCGGCCGCCGTGTCGGGCGCGTGCGTGGCCGTGTGACGGCCTGTGCTAGAATTCGCCGCATGACATTTCGCCGCGCGGGCGCCGCCGCCGTCCTCTTGGCGGCGCTCGTCGTCACGGGCTGCGCCGCGGCAAGCCGGGGCGCGGCGCAGGCGCCGGCGGCGGGCATGTCGGCGGCGGCCGCCCCGGCGCCGGGACTCACGGTCGAGACGCTGCCCAACGGCTTCACGCTCCTCGTCCAGGATCACCGCGCCGGCGACATCGTGGCCGCCTACCTCTGGGTCGGCACCGGCGTCCGGTACGAGACGCCCGACGGCCTGGGCTACGCCCACTTCCAGGAGCACATGCTCTTCAAGGGAACGGACACGTTCGGCCCGGGGTACATCGACCGCGTCGTCGAGGGTCAGGGCGGCCGCGACAACGCGTTCACGTCGTTCGACTACACGACCTTCCAGATCCTGGTGCCGAGCGACGGAACCCGCACCGCCCTCGAGCTCCTCGACGCGATGGCGTTCCGCTCGACGTTCGCTCCGAAAGAGATCGACGCCGAGCGCCAGGTGATCTTCGAGGAAGCGCGCATCGAGGCGGACAACCCGAAGACCGCCATCGTCCGCCAGCTCTACGGTCTGGTCTTCCCGGGCCACCCCTACAGCCGTCCGGTGCTGGGCACGCCCGAGACGATGAACGCGGCGACGCAGGCGAAGCTCAAGGCCTTCAACCACCAGTACTACACACCAGAGAACATGGCGCTCGTTGTCGTCGGACCCGTCGACGCGAAGGCGGTGCGCGCCATGGTCGACCAGACCTTCGGCACGCGGCCGAGGACGGGCTACACGCCGCCGCCCATTCCCCCGCTCGCCCCCATCAAGGGCATGACGCGGAAGACGGTGGAGCGGGCCGAGCAGCAGGCGCACCTCGCGATCGGCTGGCAGGCGCCCAGCCTCTCGAACTCCGACAGCTTCGCGCTCGACCTCGTCGCCACGATCCTGGGGGGCAGCGAGAGCGCTCGGTTGCAGAAAACCCTTCGCGACGGCGAGCGGCTGGTGTCCGGCATCAACGTGACGAACTCCTCGATGCAGCTCGCGGGCATCGTGTACGTCCAGGCGCAGCTCGAAGCGGCCGACGTCGAGAAGGCGGAGCAGCGCATTCTCGGGGAGATCGCCCGCCTCCAGCGGGAGGGCCCGACCGACGAGGAGCGCAAGCTCGCCGTCACGAAGGCCGAGTCCGAGCACGCCTTCGCCTACGAGACGACCGACGGCGTCGCCTCCGCCTACGGCATCACCCAGATGACGGGCCGGCTCGAGGACGAGCTGCGCTACGTCGAGCGCCTTCGCTCCGTCACGAGCGAACAGATCCGGGACGCCGCGCGCAAGTACCTGCCCGTGACCGACTACGCGCGCCTCGCCTTCGTGCCGGGGAAATCGAAATGAGACCTAGAGTGCTCGCTCTCGCCGTCCTCGTGACGCTGCTGGCGCCCGTCACCGTGTTCGCGCAGGCGGGCGGGGTGACGCGGACCAAGCTGGCGAACGGCCTCACCGTACTCGTGCGCGAGAACCCGGTGGCGCCGGTGGTCGCCTACTCGCTGATGGTCAAGATGGGCACACGCACCGAGACGGCTGACACCGCGGGTATCTCCAACCTGCTCCAGCTCATGCTGGTGCGGGGCACGGAGAAGATGAACGGCGAGCAGATCGCCGAGGCCGCCGACCGCATGGGCGGCAGCATCGACGCTTACGGCGATGCCGACTACTCGGAGATCACCGCCACCGCGCTCTCGCGCAGCGGGCCGGAGATGCTCGAGCTCGTCGGCGACGTGTCGCTCCGGCCCACCCTGCCCGATGGCACCGTGCAGGCGGTGCGCGACTTCATCGTGCGCCAGATCCGCAACCGCGGCGACAAGCCCTTCGACTTCGCGTCCGACAAGATGCGCGCGGCGCTTTTCGGCTCGAACCCGTACGCGTGGGATCCGCTCGGGCGGCGCGAGAGCGTCGAGAAGCTCGACCGCGCGGCGCTCCTCGCCTACTACCAGCGGTACTACGTGCCCGGGCAGATGGTCCTGGCGGTGAGCGGCGACGTGAAGTCTGCGGAAGTCGTCGCCCAGGTCCAGCGGATCTTCGGCGGCATGCCCGCGGGCAAGGTCGAGCTGCCTCCCGCGCCCACCCCGCCCCCGATGGCCGCCACGCGCGACGTCTTCGTCGTCCCGGGCGCCCAGGCGCAGATTCTCATGGCCGCCCTCGCGCCGCCGCTCACGCACCCTGACCATCCGCCTCTCAAGGTCCTCACCTCCGTCCTGGGCGGCGGCATGGCTTCGCGCTTCTTCTCCGAGCTGCGCGACCAGCAGGCGCTCGCCTACACGACGCTCGCCCAGTACCCCTCGCGCGTGGACACGAGCGCCTTCGTGGCCATCCTGGGAACGGCGCCGGAGAACGTCGTCAAGGCGGAGCCCGCGCTCGTGGAGCAGCTCGAGCGCGTTCGAACCCAACCGGCCTCGGCGGAGGAAGTGGCGGTGGCCCGCGCGTATGTCCTGGGCAGTCAGGCCATGGACCGGCGGACCAACGCGCGGCAGGCCTGGTACCTGGCCTTCTACGAGATCGCGGGCGTGGGCTACGAGTTCCTCGACCGCTACGCCGCCGACGTCAAGAAGGTCACGCCCGCCGACGTCCAGCGCGTCGCCCAGAAGTACCTCGGCATCCTCCGGACCGTCATCGTCCAGCCGCAGTAGGCGCCCTAGGGCGCGAGGATCTCCGGAAACTCGCGGATGATGCGGTGCGGGCGCACGGCGCTCCCCGGCGTCACACCCGCGCCCTCGCGGTCAACCCAGACGCCGCGCAGCCCCAAACGCTGGGGCGCTCCCACGTCCCATTCGAGGTGGTCGCCCACCATCCAGGCCTCGGCGGCGGGCACGCCCAGGCTCTCGAGGACGTGGCGGTACACGGTCTCGTCCGGCTTGCCCGCGCCGAACTCACCTTCGATCAGGACGGCATCGAAGTGCCGGCCGAGGTCGTAGCGCTCGATCTTCGCGCGCTGCTGGCGCTTGTCGCCATTGGTGACGAGCGCCATGACCACGCCGCCGTCACGGAGCTTCCCGAGCGCCTCCGGCACACCCGGAAAGAGGCGCATCACGGCCCATCGGCGGGCGGCGAAGTCCTCCGCCACCGCGCCGGCCAGGACCCCGCCCGGCGCGCCCATTCGCTCGAGGCCGCGCGCGACGATCTTGCGCCAGGCGCCAGGCATGTCCACGCGCTCGAGCCGGTGCCGCTCGGGATCGTCCCAGAACAGGCGCCGTTCTTTGCGTACGGCCTCCACGAGCAGGGCCGTGTCGATCCCCGCCGGACCCGCCACCGTCTCGCAGGCCGCGCTCCAGCACTCGTCCACGCCGCCGGAGTAGTCGAGGAGCGTGTCGTCGAGGTCGACGAGGAGCGCTTTCATGCCTCGACCGGCGCCTCCTCGGGCGCCGCGAAGGGCGGCAGCTCGGGCCGGCAGACCGCGCGGAAGTTGCACCAGCGGCAAATGCGCAGATCCTCCGCCTTCTCGAAGTTGTTCTCTTCCGCCAGGTTGAGCTCGGGGTCCTTGAGGTAGGCCTTCATCGCCCGCACCGAGAGCCGGATGTGCTCGCGTATCCGGTCGAGGCTGACCTCGTCCCACGGGTGCACCGTCACCTTGCCCTCGCGGAGATTGACCTCGAGCAGGTCCACCCGCGCCAGGTCCACGTGAAGCACCTCGAGGGCGTACAGCGCGTAGCCGCCGAGCTGCAGGCCTGCGCCCTCGCCGTTGCCGCCGGTCTTCCAGTCCACGAGCTGGAGGCGGTCGGCGGCGTTCCAGTAACCGAAGTCCGGCGCCGAAAACAGGCGCGTGCCCTCGAAGGGGAAGGAGCCGATGTCCTCGATGAACGTCCAGCGCTCGGTCGGTGTCCGCTTGATGTCTTCCAGGAGCGGCAGCCGGTGAAAGTTGCGCAGGCAGCGTACGATGTGGTCGCGCAGTGCCTGCCACTCCGAGTCGCGGATGGGAACGCCGTACTCGTGCTCGAACAGCCCCGTGCGCTTCGGATACTCGCGGTAAATCCCGTCCCTGGATCCCTTCCACTCGAGCCGCATCTGCCTCACCGTGTCCTCGATGAGCGCGGCCTCCGACAGCGCATGGCCGTCGCGCAGGGCAAGGAGCGCCCGCTCGACCGTTTCGTGCACCAAACGCCCGGCCCACATCTGGCGGGTCCCGAGCTGCTTGAGGACGTAGAGGCGGCGCACGAGCGGATCCACGCCGGCCTCCCAGCCGCCCCAGGCGCCGTAGTACTGGTAATAGTAGCGGCGGCGGCACTCCTTGAAGGCGTTGTCGCGCGTGCGGGACCAGGAAAACTCGTTGACGAGGTCGGCCACGTCCCGAGTCTATCAGGTCGCCCCTCTTCTCGCATCGCGCCGCGGCGCATTGACAGACGCCTGGGGCGACCCTAGACTCCCAACCGCGGCCCATCCCGGGCGCTTGCATCCGACATGCCGCCGCGGCGGCAGGGAGAAACCCGATGATCGAGAAGACGGCCGGACTGACGCGACGGGACATGCTCAAGGTGGGCGGCGCGGCGACGTTCGCCGGCTACGCGGTCGGCGTGGAAAAGGCATTTGGGCAAGTCGTCAAAACAGATACGACCGGGATCATGGCTGGTGACTTCGAGGTCAAGATCGGCGACTACGGCATGCCGGTCTACGAGGCGCGCCCGGCCTCCGGCGGCCCCGCGCCCATCGTCGTCTGCATTTCCGAGGTATGGGGTGTCCATGAGTGGGTGCGCGACGTCACCCGCCGCTTCGCCAAGGCGGGGTACTACGCCATCGCGCCCGAGCTATTCAAGCGCGAAGGCGGGGTTGGCCAGCTGTCCGACATTCAGGCCATTCTCAAGATCGTCTTCGCGGTGCCGCGCAAGCAGGTGTTGGGTGACGTCGCCGCCGCGATCGACTGGGCGAAGAAGCGTCCCGGCGCGCGCGCGGATCGCGTGGGCGTCACCGGATGGTGCTGGGGTGGCGGGGTGGTGTACCAGGTCGCGGCGACCTACCCCGACATCAAGGCGGCCGTGGCATGGTACGGCGCGCCGGGACGCCCCTTCCCCGATCAGCCCGCGCCGGTCAGCGGCTTCGACGTGGCCAAGGACATCAAGGCACCGCTGCTCGGCCTTTACGGCGAGACGGACACGAGCCCGACGCCAGCCGATGCACGCAAGCTCGGGGACCTCGTCAAGATGCACAACCCGAACGTAGAGATCGTGATCGAGCCAGGCGCGGGGCACGCCTTCTTTGCCGACTACCGACCGTCCTTCAATGCCGCCGCGGCCGCGGACGGCTGGAAGCGCTGCACCGACTGGTTCGCCAAGTACCTCAAGGCCTGAGCCGAAGGCGCTCGCAGGAGGGCCACATGCCATTCGTCAATATCCGCATCTATGAAGGCTGGGGCAAGGAACGCAAGGACGAGATCGCCAGGCGCGTCACCGGCGCCATCACCGAGGTGACCGGCCTGCCGAAGGAGGCCGTGTGGGTGGTGATCGAGGAGGTCAACCCGCACGACTGGTACGCGGCGGGCAAGCCGGGGGAGCCGCTGAAGAAGTGACCGTCGAGATCCGCGACCCGCGCTTCACCGCCGTCGTCGGCCCGAAGGTCGAGTTCGAGAAGATTGCCGGCGGCTGCCTCTTCACCGAGGGACCGCTCTGGCATCCCGGTGGCCGCTACCTGCTCTGGAGCGACATGCCCGGCGACCACCTCCGGCGCTGGTCGGCCACCGACGGCGTCACGACCTTCCGAAAGCCGTGCAACATGTCCAACGGACTCACCTGGGACCGCCAGGGCCGGCTCCTCGCCTGCGAGCACGCCTCCAGCCAGGTGTCGCGCACCGAGCCGGACGGCCGCATCACGCCGATCGCCACTCACTACGACGGCCGCCAGCTCAACAGCCCCAACGACATCGTGTGCGCCGCCGACGGCGCCGTCTACTTCAGCGACCCGCCCTACGGACGCGCGGAGTTCTACGGCGTCAAGCGTCCACAGGAGCTGCCCTTCCAGGGCGTCTACCGCGCAGGGACCGACCCGAAGCGACCGACGCTGCTGGTGGACGACTTCGACCGGCCGAACGGGCTTTGCTTCTCGCGGGACGGCCGGCGGCTCTTCGTCAACGACACCGCCCGGAAGCACATCCGCGTCTTCGACGTGAAGGCCGACGGCGGCCTGGACAAGGGGCGCGTGTGGGCCGAAACCACGGGCGAGGGCGCCGGCGCGCCCGACGGCATGAAGATCGACTCCGCCGGCAACGTGTATTGCTGCGGGCCCGGCGGCATCCACGTCTTCACCCCCGAGGCCGCCTGCCTCGGCGTGATCCGGGTGCCCGAGCACACGGCAAACTTCGCCTGGGGCGACGGCGACTACCGGAGTCTCTACATCACCGCGTCCACGTCCGTGTATCGGATCCGGGTGCAGGTGCCGGGCTTCCCGGCCCTGTAGCACCGCGCTGCACAACGCCAAAGGAGGCGAGCGATGATTCGCGTACTGACTCTGCTGCTGGCAGCGCTGTTGGTGTTGCCCCTCGCGGCCGAAGCCCAGAAACCGATCAAGGTCGGCATGCCCATGCCGCTGTCCGGGCCGCCCGCCCTCTTCGGCGAGCCCGCCTCGAAGGGCGCCCAGATGTACGTGGACGAGGTCAACGCCAAGGGCGGCGTGCTCGGCCGGAAGATCGAGCTGCTGACCCGGGACTCCAAGGCCGACGCGAACGAGGCGGTGCGGGTCTCGCGCGAGCTGATCCTGAAGGAGAACGTAGACTTCCTGGTGGGCACGCTCACCTCCGCCGAGGGGCCCGCAGTGTCCGTCGTCGCCAAGGAAAACAAGATCGTGTTCATCGCGCCCATCCCCAAGACGGACCAGTTGACCGCCGCCGACAAGCTCCATCCCTACGTCTTCCGCGTCGCCGCGAACACGACCATGGAGGGCCGGAGCGCGGCGGAGATCGTGTCCAAGTGGCCGGTGACCAAGATCGCCACCATCGCCTTCGACTACGCCTACGGCCAGGACGTCACCAAGGCGTTCGTCGAGCACATCAAGAAGCTCAAGCCCAGCGTCCAGATCGTGGACCAGCAGTGGCCCAAGCTGGGCGAGCAGGACTACAACCCGTTCATCAACGCGCAAATGGCCAAGAAGCCCGAGGCGATCGTCTCGTCCATCTGGGGCGGGTTCTTCGTCACGTACTCCAAGCAGGCCAAGGCGCTCGGCGTCTTCGACGCCGTCAAGAACAACTTCATCGGCCTCGGCGAGGCGGGCTCGCCGGAGACGACCAAGTCGATGGGCGCGGACTACCCAGTCGGGATCTGGGGCAATTCCTACGACGCGTTCTACTGGGACGAGTCGTCCCCTGCCCACCGGGACTACACCGCGCGCATCTCGAAGTATCTCAAGGACGAGTACCCGTCCTCCTGGGCCATCCAGGGATATATCGGCATGCAGTTCCTCGTCGAGGCGATCAAGAAGGCCAACAGCACGGACTCCGACAAGGTCTCGAAAGCGCTGCTTGGGTTGAGCGTGGATACGCCGGCGGGCAAGCTGACCATCCGCGAGAAGGACCACCAGGCCAACCGCGGGCAGCTCTACGGCAAGACGGTGAAGGACACCAAGTATCCCTTCCCGATCATGAAGCCCGTCACGTACGTCGACCCGACGAAGTTCATGGACTAACGCTCTCCCCCTCACCCTCCCCTCTCCCCCGCGACGGGGGAGAGGGGCACACACACTCGAACCCTCCCCTCCGGGGAGAGGGCAGGGTGAGGGGCCTCCTTCAATGCCCGACCTCTCCTTCGTCTTCGCTCAGTCGCTGAGCGGCCTCACCGCCGCCATGTTCCTTTTCCTCATCGCCTCCGGGCTCTCGCTGATCTTCGGCGTATTGCGCGTGCTCAACTTCGCCCACGGCACCTTCTACATGCTGGGAGCGTACTCGGCCTACCAGATCGTCCAGTGGCTGGGCGCGGGGCCCGTGAACTTCTGGGTGGCCGCCCTCGGCGCCGCCACCGCCGTCGCGCTGCTCGGCGGCGTCGTCGAGCGCTTCCTCTTTCAGCGTCTCTACGGCAAGGAAGAGCTTTACCAGCTCCTCTTCACATACGCACTCGTCCTCATCCTGGGCGACGTGGCCAGGATCTTCTGGGGCACGCAGCAGAAGTCGATCACGCGCCCGCCGGGTCTCACCGGCGCGCTGACCCTGTTCGGGGCGACCATTCCCTCCTACAACCTGTTCATCATTCTGCTCGGTCCGGCTATCGCGCTCGGGTTCTGGTTCGCGCTCCAGCGCACGCGCGCCGGCCGCTTCATCCGCGCCGCCGCGCTCGACCGCGAGACGCTGGGCGCCCTCGGCGTGAACGTCAAGGCGCTCTACACCGGCGTCTTCGTGCTCGCGTCCTTCCTCGGCGGGCTCGGCGGCGCCCTCATCACCCCGATGCGCGCCATCGTTCCCGGCATGGACACGGAGGTCATCGTCGAGGCCTTCGTGGTCGTGGTGATCGGCGGGCTCGGCTCCTTCTGGGGCACGTTCCTCGGCGCGCTCATCTACGGCCAGGTGCTCTCCTTCGGCATCCTCTTCTTTCCGCGCTTCTCGATCTTCTCCATCTTCGCCCTCATGGCCGCCGTGCTCATCATCAGGCCGTGGGGCCTCCTCGGCCGACCTCTCAAATGACCGAGCGCGCGGTTCGCCCGAACGACGGGCGCTGGAGGCTCTGCGCAGGCGCCTCGGCGGGCGAATCAGAATAATGCTTCGAAGGATTCCGTGGGGCCTTGTCGTGCTCGTGGCCGCCTTCTTCGTGCCGGCGGCGGGATCGCGCTACTACACGTTCCTCGCGAACGACGTCGTCATCTGGGCGCTCTTCGCCACCAGCCTCAACCTTCTCGTTGGCTACACCGGGCTCGTGTCCTTCGGCCACGCGGCCTACTTCGGCGTCGGCGCCTACACGGCCGGCATTCTCATGAAGACGGCCGGCGTCCCGTTCCTGCTCGCCTTTCCCGCGGCGGGTCTCGTGTCCGGGCTCTTCGCCCTCGTCTTCGGCTTCTTCTGCGTGCGCCTCACGCGGATCTACTTCGCCATGCTGACACTGGCCTTCGCCCAGATCGTCTGGGCCATCTGCTTCAAGTGGAACGAGGTGACGGGCGGCGAGCAGGGCATGCCGGAGATTCCCTACCCGTCCTTCGACTGGGTGGAGCGCGCGGCGGCGTGGCTGCCCTTCCTGGGCGGCTACAAGACGTCCGAGTATTTCTATTTCCTCACCCTTCTCCTCGTGGCCGCGTGCCTCTGGCTCCTTCGCCGCGTCGTCGGCTCGCCGTTCGGCCGCATGCTCACCACCATCCGTGAGAATCCCGAGCGCGCGGAGTTCATCGGCGTCAATGTGCGCCGCTACGAGCTGGCGGCCTTCGTCGTTGCCGGCATCTTCGCGGGTCTCTCGGGCGGGCTCTTCGGCATCTTCAACCGCGGCGTCTTCCCCGACTTCGCGTACTGGACCAAGTCGTCCGAGGTATTGATCATGACGCTCCTCGGCGGCATGGGCGTCTTCATCGGGCCGGCGCTGGGGGCCCTCGTGCTCATCTGGCTGAACCAGCAGATCGTCTCCTACACGGAGTACTGGCCGTTGATCCTCGGCACCATCCTCGTCGTGCTCCTCTTCGTCTTTCCCGGCGGCATCGCGGGCGCGCTGGAGTCGGCGGCCCGCCGCCTCCGAGGGAGGCGCCAGGTTGCTTGACGTCCGCGATCTCAGCAAGAGCTTCGACGGCTTCCAGGCCGTGGGCGGAGTCAGCTTCAGCGTTCCGCGCGGTTCGATCAGCGCCATCATCGGGCCCAACGGCGCGGGCAAGACCACGCTCTTCAACCTCATTACCGGTCACCTCAGGCCCGACGCGGGCAGCGTCAGCTTCAAGGACCGGGAGATCACCGGTATCGCGCCCCACGATCTCTGCCGTCTCGGCATGGGTCGCTCCTTCCAGCGCACCAACGTCTTCCCGCGCCTCACGGTATTTCAGAACATCCAGGCGGCGTTCCTCTGTCACCGAGGACGCGGCTGGAACCTGATGGCGCGCGTGGACAGCTTCTACCGGGAAGAAACCCAGGCGCTGCTCGACTCCGTGGGCCTTCTCGACAAGGCCGGCGAGGTCGCGGGGTTCCTCTCGCACGGTAACCAGAAACAGCTCGAGCTCGGCATCACGCTGGCGCTCGAGCCCGAGATCCTGCTCCTCGACGAGCCGACGGCGGGGATGTCGGCCCAGGAGACCCGCGAATCCATCCGGCTCATCGAGCGCATCGCGCACGAGCGCGGGTTGACCCTCCTCTTCACCGAGCACGACATGGCGGTGGTCTTCGCCATCGCCCATCGCATCACCGTGCTTCACCAGGGCCAGGTGATCGCCGACGGCGCCCCCGACGAAGTCCGCCGGCATCCGGACGTCCGCCGCGTCTATCTCGGAGAGCGGCGGTGACGACCGCGCCCATCCTGGCGGTCGGGGAGATCTACACCGCCTACGGCCTCTCCCAGGTTCTCTTCGGCGTGTCGCTGGAGGTGGCGGCGGGCGAATGCGTCTGCCTCCTCGGCAGGAACGGCGTCGGCAAGACGACGACCATGCGGAGCATCATGGGACTGACGGCGCCCCAACAGGGGCGCGTCGTGTGGAAGGGGCGCGACATCGCCGGACGCGAGCCCTACCAGATAGCCGATCTCGGCATCGGCTTCGTCCCCGAGGACCGCCGCATCTTCGCCGATCTCACCGTGTGGGAGAACCTGGACGTCGCGGCACGGAGCCGGGGCGGGACATCGGCCTGGACGCTCGAGCGCGTCTTCGGCCTCTTCCCCAAGCTCCGCGAGCTGGTGGACCGGCAGGGCGGCTTCCTCTCGGGCGGCGAGCAGCAGATGCTGACGATCGCGCGCACCCTCATGGGCAACCCCGAGCTGCTGCTCCTCGACGAGCCCTCCGAGGGCCTGGCTCCCCTCGTCGTGGACCACCTCAAGGATCAGATCGCCAGGCTCAAGCAGGACGGTTTGACCATCCTCCTCGCCGAGCAGAACGTGGACTTCTGCCTCGACCTGGCCGACCGGGTCTATGTCCTCGAGAAAGGCCACATCCGGTACGAAGGCACCGCCGCTTCATTCCGAGAAGACGAGTCCATTCGCGCCCAATACCTCGCGCTCTGATTTTCTGATAGGGTGTGGGGCATGGCGACCTTCACGATCACGTGCCCGTGCTGCAGCGGCCGGCTGACCATCGACCCGAAGCTCGAAGCCGTGGTCGCGCACGAGCCCCCGCCGCGGGCGAGGTCCGGACTCGGCCTCGGCGAGGCGATCACCTCGCTCCAGGGCGAGGCGGCGAAGCGCGAGGAGCGCTTCCGCGAGCAGATGAAGGCCGAACAGAACAAGTCGAAGGTCCTCGACGCCAAGCTCCAGCAGGCCTTGAAAAAGGCCAAGGACGATCCCTCGAAGCCCATCAACCCCATGGACATGGACTAACGACGGCGCGCGCTCGGGGATGAAGACGTCGGATCTCACGTCCGCGATCCTCAAGAGTGTCAGCCGCTCCTTCTACCTCTCGCTCGCCGTCCTGCCCGCCGCCGTCAGGCCCGCCATCGGGCTGGCCTATCTCCTGGCTCGCGCCGCCGACACGATCGCCGACACGCGCCTCATCGACCGTCACCAGCGCATCACCCACCTGCTGGCGCTGCGCGCCGAGCTCGACAGCCCCGAGCGCGGTCGCCTGGAAGCCATCGTCCAGGCCACGCGCGGCGTCCAGGCCCTGGAGGCGGAGCGCGCCCTGCTCGAGCGTCTGCCCGAGTGCCTGGAGGCCTACCGGACGCTCCTCGCCGACGATCGTCGGCAGGTGCGCCGCGTCCTCGACACCATCATCGAGGGCATGACCGAGGATCTCGCGCGCTTTCCCGGCGAGGACGAGGGCGGGCTCGCCGCGCTCGACACGCGCCCGGAGCTCGACCGCTACACGTATCTCGTCGCGGGCTGCGTCGGCGAGTTCTGGACCGAGGTGCACGTGGCCCACCGGCCACGCCTCCGGCACTGGAACCTCGAGAAGATGACGGCGCTCGGGATCCGCTTCGGGAAGGCGCTTCAGCTGACAAACGTCCTCCGCGACATCCCGCGCGACCTGCGCCAGGGGCGCTGCTACCTGCCCCGCCAGGATCTGGCGCTCCTCGGCCTCGAGCCCAAGGACCTCCTCGACCCCCAGGCGGGCCCGGCCCTCCGCCCGCTCCTGGTCGACCTGCTCAATGTCGCGCTCGATCACTACGAGGCGGGCTGGCAGTACACCTTCGCCATCCCGAAGCGGGAGACACGCATGCGGCTGGCCTGCGCGTGGCCGCTGTTGATCGGGCTCCGCACCCTCGATCTGCTCGCGCAGGCGCCCAATTGGCTCGACCCGAGCGTCGTCCTCAAGGTACCCCGCATCCGCGTGTACGGGATGATGGCGCAGTCGGTGGCGACGGTCTGGTCCACGCGCGCGCTCGCCAGGAAAGCGCGCCAGCTCCGCGAACGCATCCGGCTGTGATTCCGATCGTCCAGGTGGACGCCTTCACCGAGCGCGCCTTCGGCGGCAACCCCGCCGCGGTGGTCCTCGACGCCCAGGGGCTCTCCGACGCGCAGATGCAGGCGATCGCCACCGAGATGCGCGTCGCGGGTACGGCATACCTGACGCCGGCCACGAGCGCGGACGCACAGTGGCGCCTCAGGTGGTTCACGCCGACGCGCGAGATCGCCTACTCGGGCCATACCACGCTGGCCGCGGTCCACGTCCTCATCGAGGCGGGGCGGCTCCGCAACGACCACGTCGTTTTCGAGACGCAGGCTGGGCACCTGGGAGCAACCGTGGTGGCGGACAGCGCGCACCGGCTTATCTGGCTCGAGCCCAAGGTACCCGCGCTCCACGCGTTCAGCGGCCAGCTGGGCCACGTGCGGGAAGCGCTCGGGCTTCCCGCCGCCGCGGGCTGGGCCCACCCGGTGACGACCCCCGACCACGACCTCCTCATCCCCGTCGCGGGGCTCGACGTCCTGCGAGCGCTCACGCCGAACTTGGCCGCGCTCGCCGACGTCGCCACTCACGCCGGCGTCCGGGGCGTGTGCCTCGTCTCGCGCGAGACGGTCGAGAAGGGCTCCGAGACCCACTGCCGCTTCTTCGCTCCGCACTTCGGCGTCCCCGAGGACATCGTGACCGGCTCCGTCCACTCCTCGATAGGAGTCTGGCTCCTCGACGCTGGCCTCCTCCACGCCGACGGGTCACTCGCCGCCTTCACCGCGGAGCAGGGTGATGGCCTGGGCCGTCCCGGCAGGCTGCGCGTCGAGCTCCAGGTGCGCGCGGGCGCCGTCACCCGCGTCCGCGTCGGCGGCTCGGCCGTGACCGTGCTCAGCGGGAGCATCGCCCGACCGCAGGCATGAGGTTCCTCGGCGTCGACCTCGCCTGGAAAGACGGCAATCCTTCGGGCGTGGCTCTCCTGGGCGGCCAGCGATTCCCCCTCCACCTGCGGGAGCTGCCCCACACGCTCCCCCGCCACGCGGCCGTACGAGGCTGGATCACCCACCACGTCGCGCATCACCGCGCCTCGGTGGGCATCGACGCGCCGCTGCTCGGGCTGGGCCCAGGGCGGCGCGGCGGCGACAACGAGGTCTCGAGCGTTTTTGGACGCTTCCACGCTTCCACCCACAGTCCCCCGAGCTACCCGGGCCTCGCCGCCTTCACCCGCGCCCTGCTCGCCGACTACGCGCTCGATTCCTTCGGGCCCGGCTGGCCCCCGACGAGCCGGTGCCCGGTCATCCGCGAGGTCTATCCGAACGCGCTCCAGGTTCTCCTCTTCGGTCTCGACCGCCGACCGGGACTCACCATCATCAAGTACAAGCGGCGCCGCTTCGCTCAGAAGCGCGCATGGGTCGAGCGGGGCCTCGGTCCCTTCGTCGAGCGGTGTGTCGAGACGATCGGGGGGCGCTACGTGGTGACGCGGGATCCCGCGTGGCAATCGCTGGTCGCCATGCGGCCGCGGACCTCCATGTCGGGCGCCGAGATCAAGGGCATCGAAGACAGGTGGGACGCCGTCCTCTGCGCGCTGGGAGCGGCGCTGGAGTTTTTCGAGGCGGGCTCCATGCGCTTCTACCCCGACGCCGCCGACGCGTGGCGGCGCGGGTACATCCTGGCGCCGGTCCTACCGACCGCTCGGTAGCGGGGCCGAGCGCGCCTGCTCCGTGTGCTGCTGCGCTTCGGCGTAACGGCCAAGGCGCTGAAGGGCCACCGCCATGTTCAGGTGCGCCTCCGCGTAACGGGGGTCGATCCTGAGCGCCTCTTCGTAGTGCTGCACCGCCTCGGTCCACCTGCCCTGACGGGCGAGCACGATGCCCCAGTTGTTCTGGGCATAGGCGAGGCGAGGGTTGATCCGCAGCGCCTCGCCGAAGTGCACGATGGCCTCCTCGTACCGGCCTCGCTCATCGAGGACGACGCCGAGACTCCCGTGCGCGATGGCGGAGGGAGAGACGGCGAGCGCGCGGGTCCAGAGCGATTCCGCGTCACGCCACACGCCGATCTGCAGAACGGTGAGGAATGACAGCAGGCAGAGCGCGAGGGCGGGGACCGGGATCAGCCACGCCCGACGGGCGAGCAGCACGACGCCTTGGCCCGCGAGCAGGGAAAAGGGCAGGCACGGGAGATAGGTGTACCGGTCCGCCGCGATCTGGGGCCCGTTATGAAAGATGCCGAGGACGGGAAGCAGCATGACGACGTAGGCGGCCCACGCCGCGAGGACCCAGGGCCAGCGAGCGCGCAGGGCGAGCGCGGCCGCCATGATCGACACGACCAGGGCCACACACAGAAGGTATACGGGCGCCGCCGGATCCAGGTCCGGCTGCAGGCCGTAGAGCGGCGAGAGCCCGATCGGCACGCTGACCTTCCAGAGATAGAAAACGAGCGCGTAGGCAGAAATCGCGAGCCGCTGCGCCACGCCGAGGTCGGCCAGCGTGCTGACGCTGCCTCCCGCGCGCACCGCGACCATGGCCACGCTGCCCGCGAGAAGGCTCAAGAGCAGAAACGGGATCTTCTCCACGAGCCGCGCGCGCCGCGCCCCGTGCCATCGCCCGAGCGGATACACGTCGAGGATCAGCAGGATCACGGGCAGGCTCACCGCCATGGACTTCGATCCGAGCGCCAGCGCGAAGGCGCCGACCGCGAGCCAGTACCAGCGGCTTCTCCAGACAGGATCCACCGTGGTCGCGCGCAGGTAGGCCAAGACGGCCAGGAGAAAGAACAACCCACAGAGCACGTCACGGCGCTCGGTCACCCACGCGACAGACTCGACGCGAAGCGGATGAAGCGCGAAGAAGAGAGCCGCCGCGGCGGCGCCCAGCAATCGCGCCACCCCACGCGCGCCCGTCTGTGCGAGCAGGCGCGTCGCCAACAGGCTCACGAGCGCGGCATTCGCGGCGTGGAGAAAGACATTCGACAGATGATAGCCCTTGGGCTCCATGCCCCACACCAGGTAGTCGGCGTCGAACGACAGCCACGTCACCGGGATCCAGTGGCCCTTGTGAAAGCTCGTCAGGATCCAGCCGAGCTGTGACCAGCCGAGACCTCTCCAGGCCCCGTTGGTGACGAGAGTGGACTGGTCATCCCAGGGCAGGAAGCCGCCACGGAGCGCGGGAAGGAAGACGATCCACACCAGGCACGCGACCGCGACGGCAACGAGCCACTTGGCGGTGCCCGAATCGGCCTCACGCGCCGGCGGACGCGGAGGCGGCATCCGGCGGGCCCTGGCCATGACGAGGGGCCGGCTCAGTCCCTGACGGGCAGCTTGAGCAGGGCGTCGGCGTCGATGCGGGCACGGCGGAGATGGGCGGCCCAGTGCAGATGGGGGCCGGTGGCCCGGCCCGTGCTGCCCACGCTCCCGATGATCGAGCCGCGCTCGACCAGGGCCCCCTCGGCCACGTCCACCCGATCGAGGTGCATGTAGAGCGTGTAGAGGCCCTCGCCGTGGTCGAGTGCCACCACCTTGCCCCCGAAGAAGAAGTCGACCACGAGGGCGACCCGGCCCCGGTTCGAGGCCACCACAGGCGTGCCGGCCGGTACCGCGAAGTCGAGTCCGGAATGGGGGGAGCGTGGCTTCCCGTTGATGATGCGCCGGGAACCGAAGCCCTCGGCCTTTGCCTCGGAGGCCACCGGCTTGGTGAACCGGCCGCGCCAGAGGCGCTCGAAGCTGACCGTGTCGAAGAGCGTGCGGAGTCGCGCCGCCTCGGCCTCCGCCCGGCGCTCGTTCTCCGGGGAAAGATCGACCATGGACTTGGGCAGGCTCAAGCGCTGAACGGGAAACTTCCGCGCCTTGACCGTGATCGTGCCGGCGCTCTTGCGGGCAATTCCGCCCCTGTCGACAAATCCGATGCGCCAGGGCGTCCGGCCTGGCCGTGCCTCGAGATCGATGCCGATGAGCGCCGCGTATCCGTCGGCGTAAGGAAAGAAGAAGAGCGGCCGGCCCGCCACGCTCCCGTCCATGTCGGGCGCGCCTGCCGCCCCAGTCACCACGATCAGCGCCACGTCACCCTGCCGCACCACCGACGGCGTCACCGTCACCTTGAACGCCGCTGCAGCCGGTGCGGCCAGACCCAACACAACCGCCACCACGCCTACAAGAAGCGACCCGAGAAACGCCATGCCGCGATTGTACGCGCAGGAGGGAAGAGCCCGAAGAATCCAAGACCACGCGGGCAACGCGCGAAGCGGGCGGGGTGGGGGCGCCCTGCCCGGTGAATCGGAGACGGATCTACGAGGACTCGGGGCGCTGCTGGCGAAGGAACTGCTCGATCTCCGCCACGAGATCCGCCGACGGCGGCAGCTCATCACCCTGTCCGCGGGCTGGCTCGACCGCTTCCTCGTCCTCGGTTGGCTTGCGCTCGAGCGTCTTCACGTACTCGGCGATCTTCGCGTTCTGCCCTACCACCTCGTCCAGGTTGTGCTCGAACTGCCGCGTGGCCTCCACGAGGTCAGAGAGGTCGGCCTCGGCACCCAGGAGCGAGAGAACCCGCCGTACGAGGGCGAGGGCCGCCTTCGGATTCTCGATGCCGGAGACGTAGTGGGGGACATTGGCCCAGAGGCTCGCGGTGGGCAGACCCTCCTCGCGGCAGAGCGTGTTGAGCACGCCGACGATGCCCGTGGGGCCTTCGTAACGCGTGGGGCGTATGCCGAGCTTCGCCGCCAGCTCGGGGTCGTAGGCACCGCCCGTCAGTCTCACCGGGCGGGTGTGCGGGACCTCGGCCAGCAGCGCGCCGAGCGTCAGAATCAAGGTGGCACCCGAGCGCCTGGCCAGGTCGAGCACCGCGCCGCAGTAGGTGCGCCACTTCAGGTGCGGCTCGATGGCCACTCCGACGATGAGGTCGCGGTCGAGGTGGGGGAGGCGAGAGAGGGAGAAATCGGTGGATGGCCAGACAATCTCCCGCTCGTTAGGAGCGTCCGCCTTGAAGCGCACGTAGGGCCTTGAGAGCCCGAAGTGATAGAACTCCTCCGGGTCGATGCTGGCGAGCGGCTGCGAGGGCCAGACCTGCCCCAGGAAGCGCGCGGCCGTGGTCGCGGCCTCCGCGGCGTCGTTCCACCCGGAGAACGCCAAGATCAGGATGGGCTGACGGAGCCCGCCCGGCTCCTCGAACATCACCAGTGGATCGGTCGACGGCATGGGCTATCCTTCCGCGAGGATGCCTGAGGGGGCCCATCCTCGCAAGAGCAAAAGCGTCTCGGGTCGGCACGGGGCCAAAAGAGAGGTTGACTCGGCGCTCGGCCGTTCCGTATCATGGTGGCCGCTGGATGGTTTGTAACCCCACGTCAACACAGGAGGTCACGGCTATGCGTTCGAAGATCGTCATGGCGGCGGCGCTCATCGGGATCGCGTTCCTGTCAGGCGCTTGCGCCACGTCCGAGCAGTGGGGCGAGTGGCGGAGCCACACCACCCACTTCGCGTCAGGCGAGCATGGCATGTTCTCGATGGCGAACAACATGAGCGGCTCGAACCCCAAGGTCACACGCCTCGATATCGAGAACTCTCGCACGCAGAACTGGTGGGGCAAGAGCATCACGGTGGAGCCTGGACAGGTCATCCAGAACTAGACCCACCACACTCATGTCGCGTCGAAGCATAGCCACGGCCCTCGCCGTGGCTGCCATGGCGGGGGTCGCAGCGCTCGCGCAGGCGGGCCCGGCCGATTACGTCATGCCGATCGAAAAGCACTCGACGGCCAAGGGCCGCGCCCTCGCCACCAAGTACCAGCCCCAGCTCCTCCAGTTCTCCGATTACGTGTACCACTGCCTGCCCTACCTCGAGATACGGAACGGCCTCGGCTTCAAGCGTGTGCCCAAGGAGCCGGCGGACGACCGCTACGCCGCCGTGTGGGTCAGGGCGGAGCAGGCCACAGACGCCGCCTTCGCGGCCCTGCCCATGGATCGCCAGGCCTCGGCGATGTTCTCTCGCTACGGCGTCCCGATGCTCAGGCGGCTCTCGGCCATACCGGGGATCCAGTCGGACCCTGACGTCTACGGTTTCTCGGTGGCCGTCGAGTGGATCAAGCCCGGCAGCGACCCGAACAGACCCACGATGGAGATTCTCTCGATGTTCGCGGATCAGGGGAGCACGCGGGCTTTCCTCGCCAAGACGCTCTCGGCCGGGGATTACGTCCAGAGGATGAGGCTCACGTTCTTCGACGGCGACAAGGAGGTCGGGCGCCTGCCCATCGAGGTCTGGGAGGACAACTTCGTGGGCACCTACAAGGTGCCCGGTTACGAGATGGAGAAGGGCAAAGTCTGCTCGTAGGCGCCGAACTCGCCGCAGTTTGACAGGCCCCGGAGCCTCCGCTAGCATGAGAGTCACGGCCCCTCGATGAAACTCCCCGTGAAGCAGAAAACGCAGTTCTCTCTCATCTATTTGCTCATTGCCGTGCTGGTGCTGTCCCTCGTCCAGAGCTGGCTCCTGGCGCCGCGGACGGTCGAGATCCCGATGAGCAAGTTCCTGGCGCTCGTGCGCGAGGGCAAGGTCGAGCGCGTCTCCGTCACCGACCGCGAGATCCGGGGCACGCTCAAGCCGGGCGCCCTCCCCGCCCCGCAGCCCAGCCCCGGCGACAAGGTCCGCAGCCTGGTCGGAGCCGACCAGCCCGCGACCACCTTCACGACCACCCGCATCCCCGGCATCGAGGACAGCGCCCTCGTCAAGGAGCTCGAGCAGAACAAGGTCGAGTTCTCCGGGCGCGTCGAAAGCACGTTCTGGCGGGACTTCATCTTCGGGTGGATCGTGCCGCTGGCTCTGATGGTCGGCCTCTGGATGTTCGTCATGCGCCGGATGGGCGGGGGGCCGACCCAGGCGCTGTCCTTCGGCCGCTCCAAAGCCAAGATCTACGACCGGAAGGAGCTCAAGACGACGTTCGCCGACGTCGCGGGCGTGGAGGAGGCCAAGGCGGAGCTCATGGAGGTGGTGGACTTCCTCAAGAACCCCAAGAAGTACCAGCGGCTGGGCGGACGCATCCCCAAGGGCGTGCTGCTGGTCGGCCCCCCGGGCACGGGCAAGACGCTCCTGGCCCGGGCCGTCGCGGGCGAGGCCGACGTGCCGTTCTTTTTCCTCTCGGGCTCCGAGTTCGTGGAGATGTTCGTCGGTGTCGGAGCCTCGCGCGTGCGCGATCTCTTCGAGCAGGCCAAGGAGAAGGCGCCCTGCATCGTCTTCATCGACGAGCTCGACGCCATCGGGAAGACCCGGGCCGGCACCACGGGTTTCGCGGGCGGTCACGACGAGCGCGAGCAGACCCTCAACCAGCTGCTGGCTGAGATGGACGGCTTCGACTCCTCCAAGGGCGTCATCATCATGGCGGCCACCAACCGCCCCGAGGTCCTCGACGCGGCCCTGCTGCGCGCGGGGCGGTTCGACCGTCAGGTGGTCGTGGACAAGCCCGACGTCAAGGGGCGCGAGGCCATCCTGCAGGTACACGCGCGCAACGTCATCCTGGCCCCCTCCGTGGACCTCCGCGTGCTCGCCGCGCGCACGCCGGGCATGGCGGGCGCCGATCTCGCCAACATCATCAACGAGGCGGCGCTCCTGGCCGCCCGCAAGGGCAAGGATGCCGTGGACATGGCCGACCTCGACGAGGCCGTCGATCGCGTGATCGGCGGTCTCGAGCGCAAGAGTCGGGTGCTGTCCGAGAAAGAGCGCGACATCGTCGCCCACCACGAGATCGGCCACGCGCTCGTCGCCTCTTCCCTGCCCCAGGCCGATCCGGTCCACAAGGTGACGATCATCCCGCGTGGTGTGGGAGCTCTCGGCGCCACCTACCAGCTGCCGCTCGAGGACCGTTACCTCCTGACCCGCAGCGAGCTCGAGGACCGGATCGCGGTGCTCCTGGGCGGGCGGGTGGCGGAAGAGGTGGTCTACGGCGAGATCTCGACGGGCGCCCACAACGACCTCGAGCGCGCGACCGAGATGGCGCGGCTCATGGTCACCCAGTACGGCATGTCGGCCGAGCTCGGTCCAATGACCTTCGGGGGCGGTCAGCAGGCCCTGTTCCTCAGGGGCTCGGGACTGCCCCCGGAACGCGAATACAGCGATGAGACGGCGCGGGCCATCGACAGCGAGACCCGCGCTATCATCGACAAGATCTACGATCGCGTGCGGGGCCTCATCACGGACCGCAAACCCGTGCTGCTGGCGGCCGCCGCGGAACTCAAGGCGAAGGAGACACTCGAAGGCGACCGCCTGCGGCAGCTGCTGGCCGGCGACCTCGTGGAGGAGAAGCGATGATCCTGGTCAGACGCGGGACCCTGGTGGTGATGCTCGTGATCGCGGCGGCGCTGGGCGTCGGCGTGGGTTCATGGGGCGCAAGCGCGGTAGATCCGGCAAAACATCCGGACCCAGCGCCGCCGCAGCAGCAGCTCGCCATGCGGGCACCGGTGGTGCCGGCTGCCCTCCCGGTGGCCTCGGGCAGCTTCGCCCAGGTGGCGGAGGCCGTCGGGCCGGCCGTGGTCAACATCACCACGTTCATGCGGAGCGGAGGCGGCCGGACCCCCGTCGAAGAGTTCTTTGGCGATGAGTTACTCCGGCGCTTTTTCGGCGAGGGCCCGGAGCGCCCGCAGCAACAGCGAAGCCTCGGCTCGGGGGTCATTGTGGACCCTTCCGGCATCGCGCTCACCAACGCGCACGTGGTGGAGCGCGGCACCGACATCGAGGTGGTGACGGCGGAGGGCAAGAAGCACCGCGCCAAGGTCGTCGGCCTCGACAAGCGCACCGACCTCGCCGTGCTGAGGCTCCAGGGCGGGGGCCCCTACCCCTCGGCCGTGCTCGGCGACTCGGACAAGGTCAGGGTCGGCGACTGGGTGCTCGCGATCGGCTCTCCGTTCGGCCTGCAGCAAACGGTGACGGCGGGCATCATCAGCGCCAAGGGGCGCTCCATCGGCCAGGGGCCCTTCGACGATTTCCTCCAGACCGACGCCGCCATCAACCCGGGCAACTCGGGCGGCCCGCTGGTCAACATGTCGGGCGAGATCGTCGGCATCAACAGCGCCATCCTCTCCCGCTCCGGCGGCAATGTCGGCATCGGCTTCTCCATTCCCTCCAACATGGCCAAGCGCATCTACACCGAGCTGGTCGCCCGGGGCAAGATTACCCGCGGCTGGCTCGGGGTGTCGATCCAACCGCTGACGCCGGAGCTCGCCAAGGGCTTCGGGCTCAAGGAGCCCAAGGGCGTGCTCATCGCCGACGTCGTCAAGGACAGTCCGGCCGACAAGGCGGGCCTGGTGGCCGGTGACGTCCTGATGGAATTCGACGGCAAGAAGCTCGAGGCCCCGCAGGATCTCCAGAAGATCGTGGCCGTGACCGCGCCCGGCAAGGGCGTGCCCGTGAAGCTCTGGCGCGAGAAGGGTGAGAAAACGCTCGAGATCAAGATTGGCGAGACCCCGGAGGAAACCGCCCAGCTCGAGCCCAGCGGGAAGAGCAAGAGCCTCCTCGGGCTCGAGACGCGGCCGATCACGCCGGAGATCGCCCGCCAGCTCAACCTGCGCACGACAGAAGGCGTGCTCGTGGCGCGCGTCGAGGACGAGGGTCCGGCGGCCGAGGCAGGCCTCCAGAGGGGCGATGTCATTCGCGAGGTCAACCGCCAGCGGATCAAGAGCGAGCAGGACTACGAGCGCGCCACCCAGGGGCTCAAGGCGGGGGACCGTGTCACCGTGCTCCTGCAGCGGGGCCCACAGTCCCTGTACGTCGCGTTTACGGTGGCCAAGGGCTAGCAGGCAGCACGCTGGCCCGCGGCCGGGTTGTGCGCCGTCTGCTACACTTGGGTTGATCGCATGCGACGGGGCCCGGGGCCCCGTCGTTGCGTAATGCCATGAAATACAGGGACTACTACAAGATTCTCGGTGTGCCCAAGAACGCCGACGACAAGGCGATCAAGACCGCCTATCGACGCCTGGCGCGGAAGCATCACCCGGACGTCGCCAAGGGCAAGGATTCGGCCGCTCGCTTCCAGGAAATCTCGGAGGCCTACGAGGTCCTGAGCGACTCCGAGAAGCGCAAGCGGTACGACACGCTCGGGCCCGACTGGCAGCGCTATGCCGAGGCTGGTACCGGGGCGCGCGGGCCGTTCGAGGGCGCAGAGGTCCACTTCGGACGCGGCGGCGAGGGCTTCTCCGACTTTTTCCGGACGATCTTCGGAGACCTGGGCGGCCGACGCTCGGGCGGCGGCTTCCGCGACGTCGATCTGGGAGATCTCGGCGACCTCGGCGCGAGCTTCGGCCCCGACAAGGGCGGCGACGTCGAGGCGGGCATCGAGGTCTCGCTCGAGGAGGCGTTCCGTGGCGTCAGCCGGACCATCTCCCTCGAGCTCGACGAGCCCTGCGCCGCCTGCGGCGGAGCCGGGCACGTCAACCGCAAGCCGTGCGCGCAGTGCCGCGGTGGCGGCTGGTCGAAGGGTCGACGCAATCTCGAGGTCAAGATTCCGCCCGGCGTGGCCACGGGCTCGCGCGTGCGCGTGGGCGGCGAAGGACAGGGCGGCGCGGGCGGCGGCGTGCGCGGCGACCTGTATCTCAAGGTCACGGTGAGGCCGGACCCGCGCTTCGAGCGCAAGGGCGACGACCTCTACTCGGCCCTGCCGGTGCCGGCCCACGACGCGGCGCTCGGCACGGAGGTCTCGGTGCCGACCCTCAAGGGCCAGGTCTCGATGAAGATCCCGCCCGAGACGTCCAGCGGCCGGACCTTCCGCCTGCCGGGCTACGGCATGCCGCGCCTGAAGGGTGGCGGCGCGGGGGATCAGTTCGTGCAGGTGCAGCTGAGCATTCCGACCGGCTTGAGCCCGCAGGAGAAGGAGCTCTACCAGGATCTGAAGAAACTTCGTAGCGAGGGGACATCGTGAAGTTCGACAAGTTCACCGTGAAGGCACAGGAGGCCGTCCAGGCGGCGCAGTCCCTGGCGGACCAGGACAATCACCAGGCCCTCGAGCCCGAGCACCTGCTGCTGGCGCTGCTGCAGCAGCAAGAGGGCGTGGTCGGACCGCTGCTGGCCAAGCTCGGCGCGCGGCCCGAGGCGATAGCCCAGGAAGTCCAGGCCGCGCTCGACAAGCTGCCGGCGGTCAAGGGCGGCGGGGGGCAGTACGCCTCGCAGCGGCTCGAGGCCGCGCTCAACCGCGCGTGGGACGAAGCCCAGCGCCTCAAGGACGAGTACTGCTCGACCGAGCACCTGCTCATCGGCATCGCCCAGGACAAGTCGGGCGCGGCGGGACGCATCCTCGCCAAGGCCGGCGTCACGCCCGAGGCGATTTACAAGGCGCTCGTGGAGGTGCGGGGCTCCCAGCGCGTCACCGACGCCAACCCCGAGGAGAAGTACCAGGCCCTCCAGCGATACGCCAGGGACCTGACCGAGCTGGCGCGGAAGGGCAAGCTCGACCCCGTCATCGGGCGGGACGAGGAGATCCGCCGCGTCATCCAGGTGCTCTCCCGGCGCACGAAGAACAACCCCGTGCTGATCGGCGAGCCCGGCGTGGGCAAGACCGCCATCGTCGAGGGCCTCGCCCAGCGCATCGTGGGCGGCGACGTGCCGGAGGGCCTCAAGGGCAAGCGCCTGCTCGCCATCGACATCGGCGCCATGGTCGCGGGCTCGAAGTACCGCGGCGAGTTCGAGGACCGCCTGAAGGCCGTCCTGCGCGAGATCACCGAGAGCGAAGGCGAGATCATCTGCTTCATCGACGAGCTGCACACGCTCGTCGGCGCCGGCGCCGCCGAGGGCGCGGTGGATGCGGCGAACATGCTCAAGCCTGCCCTCGCTCGTGGCGAGCTCCGCTGCGTGGGCGCGACCACGCTGGACGAGTACCGCAAGTACATCGAGAAGGACCCGGCGCTCGAGCGGCGCTTCCAGCCGGTGATGGTCAAGGAGCCCTCGGTCGAGGACACGATCGCCATCCTCCGCGGCCTCAAGGACAAGTACGAGGTCCACCACAAGGTCAAGATCAAGGACGCGGCGCTGGTGGCGGCGGCCGTGCTCTCGCACCGCTACATCGCCGACCGCTTCCTCCCCGACAAGGCCATCGACCTGATCGACGAGGCCTCCTCGCGCCTGCGCATCGAGATCGACTCGCTGCCCGCCGAGCTGGACGAAATCAAGCGGCGCATCATGCAGATCGGCATCGAGCGCGTGTCGGTCGCCCGCGAATCGGACAAGCTCTCCAAGGAGCGTCTGGCCCGCCTCGACGCGGAGCTCGCCGATCTCAAGGAGCGGTACACGCGCCTCGAGAACCACTGGAAGGCCGAGAAGAACGCGATCATGGCCATGGCCAAGGTCAAGGAAGAAGCCGAAGCCGCGCGGCTCGCCATCGAGGACGCAAAGCGTCGCGGCGACCTCGAGAAGGCTTCCCAGCTCCAGTACGGCACGCTGATCGAGCTCGAGCGCAAGCTCGAGTCCGAAAACGCCCGGCTCGCCGAGCTGCAGAAGAACCAGCGCATGCTGAAGGAGGAGGTCGACGAAGAGGATGTCGCCGAGACCGTCGCCAAGTGGACGGGCATCCCGGTGACCCGTCTCCTGGAGGCCGAGGTCCAGAAGCTCGTCCAGATGGAGGAGCGCCTCTCCCGCAGGGTCGTCGGCCAAACCGAGGCCATCGTGGCCGTCGCCAATGCCGTGCGCCGAGCGCGCTCGGGGCTTTCCGACCCCAACCGCCCCATCGGCTCGTTCCTGTTCCTCGGGCCCACGGGAGTGGGCAAGACCGAGCTGGCGCGTGCGCTGGCGGAGTTCCTCTTCGACGACGAACGCGCCATGATCCGCATCGACATGTCCGAGTACATGGAGAAACACACGGTCTCGCGGCTCATTGGCGCCCCGCCTGGTTACGTCGGCTACGACGAGGGCGGGCAGCTGACGGAGGCGGTGCGGCGGCGCCCGTACTCCGTGGTCCTCTTCGACGAGATCGAGAAGGCGCACGGCGACGTCTTCAACGTGCTGCTGCAGCTGCTCGACGATGGCCGCCTCACCGACGGTCACGGCCGGACGGTGGACTTTCGGAACACCGTGGTCATCATGACCTCGAACCTTGGCAGCCATCTCTTCCGCGAGGAGCAGGATCCCAAGCGCCTGCGCGCCGAGGTCATGGACCTGCTCACACAGTCGCTGCGTCCCGAGTTCCTGAACCGGATCGACGAGATCGTGATCTTCAAAGCGCTCGGGCGCGAGGAGATCGGCCGGATCGTCAAGATCCAGACTGCCTCTCTCACGAAGCGCCTGGCCGACAAGCGGATCTCGCTGACGCTGACGCCGGCGGCCGAGGAGCTGCTCGCGCGCGAGGGCTACGATCCCGTCTATGGCGCGCGCCCGCTCAAGCGCACCATCCAGCGGCTGATCCAGGACCCGCTCGCGCTCAAGCTCCTTGAGGGGGACTTCAAGGACGGCGACGCCGTCGTGGCCGACGTGAAGGGCGGCGAGATCGTCTTCCGCAAGCACGCCGCGCGCTGACGAATCCAGCCATCGAATCCAAGCCGGGCCCCTCCGCGTCCAAAGGGCAGACGACCAATGGAGGATTCGTGACCGGGGACCGGAAGCCGCTGTACTACGGCTGGATCGTGCTGGCCGCGGTCGTGTTGGTGATGCTGGCCGCTTCCGGAATCCGCGCCGTGTTCGGCGTCTTCATCAAGCCGATCGAGACGGAGTTCGGCTGGACCCGCGCGCAGCTCTCGGGAGCCGCCGCGCTGTCCCTCTTCGTGCTCGGCGCCGTCGGGCCCATGGTCGGCTGGCTCGCGGACGTCTGGGGACCCCGCCGCGTGATGCTCCTGTCCACGGCAGTCCTCGGTGCAGGCGCCCTGCTCACGTCCCTGGTGGGACACCTCTGGCAGATGTACGGCAGCGCCGGCGTGCTGATGGCCGCCGGCGCCGGCGGGCTCGGGATGGCCACGAGCGCCACGATCGCCGCCCGGTGGTTCGTCGCGCGACGCGGCCTCATCCTCGGCATCCTCGGCGGCGCCATGTCGGCCGGCCAGATGCTCGTAGTCCCGCTCTCGATGGTGCTGATCAGCCTCTACGGCTGGCGGGCCTCATTCCTATGGCTGGGCGTGGGCATCCTCGTGCTGGCTTTGCCCACGATCCTTGCCTTCGTGCGCGACGATCCGAAGGACAAGGGTCTCCAGCCATACGGAACGGGCACGGCTGCCGGCGCGGCCTTCGGCGGGATGAAGGACGAGCGACGCGTGCCCGTGTCGGAAGCCATGGGCGTGCCGGCATTCTGGCTCCTCGCCTCTACCTTCTTCGTGTGCGGGTACACATCCAACGGGCTCGTGCTGACTCACCTCGTGCCCCACGCCGCCGAACACGGCTTCTCGCAGATGCACGCCGCTCAGGCGCTCGGCCTCATGGGCGCGATGAACATCGTGGGCACGGTCGCGTCGGGCTGGATCTGCGACCGCTTCGGGCGGAAGGGTCCGCTCGCCGTCTACTATGGGGTCCGGGGGCTTTCGCTGATCTTCCTGCTCTATGTCTGGAACGTGCCGTCGCTCCACGTCTTCGCGGCCATATTCGGCCTCAACTACATCTCGACGGTGCCGCCCACGACGACGCTGACCGCGAACATCTTCGGACGGCTCTCGGTCGGCGCGCTCTCCGGATGGATCTACTTTTCGCACCAGGTCGGCTCCGCCCTCGGCGCCTGGGCCGGCGGGGCCATCTTCGACGCCACGGGGTCCTACTCCTGGGCCTTCCTGTCGGCGGCGGTGCTCGCTTTCATCGCGTCCGGTCTCTCGCTCCTCATCAAGGAAGTGCCGATCGCCGCCCGTCCAAGTCGTCGCCCCGCCCCGGAAGGCGCTCCAGTGGCGGCGGGATAGGCGAAGGCCGCGCTTCTCGAAGGCTCACCGTGACTGGCATCGGTGATCTCGAGCGCCATCGCTACATGAGCCTCGCGACGTTCCGCCGCAGCGGGGCCGAGGTGGCCACTCCCGTTTGGTTCGCGGCGGCGGACGGCAGGTTCTACGTGTTCACCGGTGGGGAGTCGGGCAAGGTCAAGCGGCTGCGGCACACGTCGCGGGCACGTGTCGCTCCCTCGGACGCGCGCGGGCGGGTCCTGGGCGCCTGGCAAGATGCCAGCGCGCGCATCGTGACGGAGCCACGCTCGATCGAGAAAGCGCATGCGGCGCTCCGGTCGAAGTACGGCTGGCAGATGCGCGTGGGCGACCTCTTCTCGCGGCTCACCGGGCGCATCAACCAGCGCGCCTGGCTCGAGATCCAGCTCCTATAGAAGCGCCGCGCGTCCCCAGTCACCCCCTCGCGCAGGATCCGTCCACGCCCTATACTCCGGCCGGGAGGGAGAGCCATGCCGACGACAAGCGTCAACGGGGTCGAGATCTACTACGAGGAGACGGGGCACGGCGCGTCGCTCGTGTTCTCGCACGAATTCGGCGGCGACTACCGCTCGTGGGAGGACCAGGTCCGGTACTTCTCGCGCCGGTATCGGGTCGTCGCCTACAACCACCGCGGCTACCCTCCGTCGAGCGTGCCGAAAGCCGCGAGCGACTACTCCCAGGATCTACTGGTCGCCGATCTCCTCGGCCTCGTGAAGCATCTGGGCCTCGGGCCGATCCACCTCGTCGGCTGCTCGATGGGGGCCAACGCGGCGCGGGACTTCACGCTCGCGAATCCGGGACTCGTACGGAGCCTGACCATGGTCGGAGCGGGCGCCGGGTCGGTCAACCGCGAGCAATTCCTGAAGGCGCAGGCCGCCACCGCCGAGGCCCTCGACCGCGAGGGGATCGCCTCGCTGCTCAAGAACTTCGAGACGCTGCCCGCGCGCGCGGCGTTCATGCAGAAGGACCCGCGAGGCTTCGCGGATTTCCTCCGCTACGCGGGCGAGCATGACGCCCAAGCCTGCGCGCACCTCGCCCGCGAGGTCATGTCGAAGCGCAAGACCGTCCAGGAGCTCGAGACAGGGCTCCGCGGCCTCCGCACCCCGACGCTCATCATGGTCGGCGACCAGGACGCGCCGTGCGTCGAGCCATCGCTCATGATGCGCGCGCTTCTGCCCCACGCGGGGCTCGACGTCTTTCCAGCCTGCGGCCACACCGTCAACCTCGAGGAGCCGGGGCTTTTCAACCTCCATCTCGCCGAGTTCCTGGCCGCGGTCGAGGCGGGGCGCTGGGCGGGCTGGGCTCGCTGACCCGCTACCTCTCGCGGGCCTCCGCCTCGGGCGCACTCTCGCATGGATCTACTCAGCTCGCGGCCAACAGCGGCCGCTCATCTCGAACGGCCACCCGCCGAGGCCCACACGAACGCGAGGAACGCCGCGCCGTAGCAGCCGACTCCGGTCCAGAACGCGGCAGAGATGCTGGAGCTTAGCGCGATGACGATCGCGAGCACCGAAGCGCATACGGACGTGGCGCCGTTGATTCCCCAGAGCCACGGCGTCAAGCGGGGCGTGCGCCCGGACGCGAGCCGCATGCCGAGCGGGAAGGCCATGCCCATCAGGAGTCCCAGGGGGGACAGCATCCCCGTCACGAGAAGGACGCGCACCAGCGTCGTCGACTCCTGGTACCCGCGGATGACCCCCGGGCTCACGAATCCGAAGACGCAGAGCACGGCCAGCAGGAGCAGGAAAAGCCGCACGGCCGGCCCGCTCGTGCCGCGCCCCTCGACCAGACTGCTCAGGTAGCTGCCCACTCCGCTCGAGACGAGCAAGGAAAAGAGGACCACCGACAGGCTGTAGGTCGGATGGCCGAGGAACACGATCAGCCGCTGCAGCTGGGAGATCTCGACGAACATGAACCCGAGGCCGATGCTGCCGAAGAAGACCAGCAAGGGGACGCTGCCCCGGAGGTCCGCCCGCTCGGTGGTCATGGCCAGCGGCACCACGATGCAGCGCGCCCAGGACGGACACGGCCTTCATGTTGATGTGATCGAGCTCCTGTCCCGACTTCGCCCGATCGAACACGTTCCTGAGACGAAGCGTGTGAAAGAAGAACGGGCTGTCGTCGGTGGGCGCCGCGATGTTGACCGGGAAGCTCGCGAGAAACCGGCGGGGATCGTCTGCCGAGGCCAGCGTGGTGAACGTGTCGTCGGCGGAAAACCGGGGACTCAGCACGACTTCGAACTGCATCTTCTGCGCCACCGCCTCGATGGTGTCGAGGTCCCGGTCGGAGAACGGCGCCCGGCCGACGAGCATCGTCGCGATGCCGACCGGCGTGCGGCCGCTCGCGTCGATCTGCTTGACGATCACGATGTGCGGGCGGGGATCCGTCACGCCCGCCCGTGTCAACGCCGCGTGAGCCAGTGACGTCAGGCGGTACGTTTCGTCCGGTCTCGACCGGAAGTGATACCGCGAGACGGCGAGGATCCCGTTCGGGCTGAGGCGGTCGAGGAAGAGCTTCCAGGCTTCCGCCGTGTACAGCGAGTTCTCGGTGAGGACGAACGCCCCCGCCGAGGTGGCTGCCCACGTGTCGATGAGCGAGATCTGTATGATGTCGAACCGCTCCGTCTGCCTGGCGATGTAGCTGCGCGCTTCATCATTGACGAAGCGAACCTGCGGCAGACGGTCCAGGTGCCCGGTGAACCCTCCGAACTTGCCGTTCACCGTCCCGATGATGTCCTGATTGATCTCGACCCCGAGCACGGACCGCTGACCGAACAGCACCGCGGACAGCACGTCCCGTCCCCCGCCGACGCCGATCACCAGGACGCGCGCACCCTGACGCACGTAGTGCACGAGGTTCGTGACGTCGTACTTCAGGTGCTCGAGATCGGCGGGGTTGCCGTCATACCCGGTGAGGACGGTGCCGGCGGAGGCATCGATGAGCAGCGAGAGCTGCCGGACGCCACGCTCCGGCCGAAAGGCGGCGCTCACACCCCAGCCGGCCGGCGCCGTGGGTTGCGTCGGGTCTCCGAAGACCGTGACGCGGGAGAAGGAGTTCCACTTCTCGTAGAGAGCCCGGGGCTCGGCCCGTCCCTTGACCCACTGGAGACGGACGAGAGGCGACTCGTCGCGGACGAGCACCGTGTGAGCCGCGGCAAAGGCGCCGAGCACCAGCGCGACGGCCACCGAGGCCCGCCTGAGCCGGGGGCTCGCGCGGACGCCGAAGACCACGGCCGCGAGCCCGGCAAGGGCCCCCACGGCGATGACCGCGGTCGGACCGTCCGTCACGTTGAGCGTGACGATGACCAGCAGGCACCCGGTGGCGGCGCCGATGAGATCACACGCGTACAGCTTGCCCACCCGCTGCGGGAATTTCGTGAGCGCAAGGGCCACGCAGATCCCGCTGAAGACGAACGGCACGGCGATGATCGCGTAGGTGAGGCCGGTCGACAGGAGTCCGCCGATCGTTACTTCTCCATCGAAGGGCACGAAGAGCGAGATGACGAAGCTCACCACCGCCGAGACCGCGAACAGCACCGCGCCCAGCGTCAGGTGCTCGGCCACCCGTTCCTGGGTGAAGAAAGCCGGCCGGAGGTAGACGATGATGGCGCCGACCGTCATGCCGAACATGGCCACGGAGATCGCCACGAACGCGAAGTGGTACCACATCGTCACGCTGAAGATGCGCGTGAGGACGATCTCGTACATCACCGTCGCGAGCGCGACGAAGAACAGCCCGAGATACGTGGAGGCCGTCGGCTCGCGATCCGTGCTCACACCCCCCTAGGTCTTGAGGTACTTGTCGAAGAACGCCACGCACCGCTTCCAGGCGTCCTCCGACGCTTCCTTCTTGTAGACCTGCGGCCGGTCGTCGGAGAAGAACGCGTGCGGCGCCCCCGGATACAGGATGAACTCCGCGGGGATGCCTCGCTTCTTGAGCTCCCCCTCGAACCGCTTGACGTCATCCGCCGGGATGCCCGGGTCTGCCTCGCCGTAGAGTCCCAGCACCGGCGCCTTGATCTTGTCCGCGAGGCTGAAGGCATCCACGCCCGGCGCGTCGGAAAACGTGCGCTTGAGGTGACCGTACCACGGAGCAGCGGCCGCGACCCCCGGGTATTCCGCGGCGAAGTGGAGCGTCAGGGCCCCCCCGCCGCAGAATCCCGTCACGCCCAGCCGATCCGCCCGCGCCCACGGCTGCTGCTTGGCGTAGTCGGCGGCGGCGCCTATGTCGCCGAGGTACTGGGCACGCGTGACCTTCCCCGAGATCTGGCCCATCTCCTGGAAGTTCTTGCCCTGCATGCCGCCTTCCCGGTGGTAGAGCTCGGGGGCGATCGCGTAGTAGCCGGCCTGGGCGAACCGCCGCACGACGTCCTTGTTCTGCTCGCTGTTTCCGGTGAAACCGGAGATCACGACGACGATCGGGTATCGTCCGGCCTTCTCGGGGCGGGCATCGTAGGCCGGGATGGCTGTGCCGCCGACCTGCAGCTGGATATCCCGGGCAACGATGCCTTTGGCGTCGGTCACGATGGCCTGGGCCAGCGAGATACCGGGGGTCAGGACCCCGCCCACGGTGGTAAAGGCCCCGAATTTGAGGACTTCCCTGCGCGACAGTGGATTGAGCCGGGGATTGTGCTGGGGATTGTGCCGGGGCTTGTGCATGGATCTCCCTTTCGTGGCTGGTTTGGCTGATAAGTTCCCTTGGAGAATCGTCCGCCGGGATTCTACAGTAGACAGAACCATCAATGAAGCTTCCCGGTTTCGTGTCCAGGGCGATGAGCCTCCGGGAGGCGGCCGCGGTCATCTTTGTCTTGGTGGCCCTGCTGCCCCTGCTGCTCTTCGTCGCTTTCCTCTCGGTCTCGGAACTCATCACCAGGACCGAGGCCCAGTTCGCGGCCTTTATGGCCCTCGTCATCGCCTGCCTGGGATTTGTCGTCTTCCGCCGGCTGGTCGACCAGATCGCCCGGCTGGCGGTCAACATCAAGGGACCCATCTCCGCGAACCAGGAGGTGCCGGACGCGAGCGAGGCGGCGGCACGCCTGCCGGGCCTCGGCCAGGTCGCCGAGATCGGCCAGCTGGCGGGCGCCTTCCACCAGATGCTGGAGGATCTCCGGGCCTCGACGCAGCGACTCGAGGACCTCGTCTTCAAGCTGGGCACGCTCAACGAGCTGGTCGAGATGTCCACCCGCATCCCGAAGATCCAGGATCTGCTCGCCTCCGTCCTCCAGAGCACGATGCGCGCGGTCCACGCCAACATCGGCTCGATCATGCTGCTCGATCAGCAGCGGAAGACGCTGCGCATCGTGGCCTCCCGCGGGCTGCCCGGCGAGGTCCACGACCAGGCGGAGGTGCGGCTGGGAGAGGGGGTGGCGGGCAAGGTCGCCGAGCTGGGCGACGCCGTCATCGTCGACGACATCGAGAAGGATGCGCGCTTCGCCAGGACCAACGACCCCAACGACGCCAAGTACGGCACGGGCTCCTTCATCTGCATGCCGGTGCGCGTGGGCGACCGCATCATCGGCGTGATCAACCTCGCCAGGAAGGAGGACGCGGGCACCACGCCGCCCACGCCGCGGCCGTTCAGCCCGACCGATCTCCAGTTCCTGACCGCGCTTCTGACCTACATCGGCTACGCCGTGGACAATGCGCGCCTGCTCCAGGAGGCGCAGGAGTCGGCGGGGCAGCTGCAGAACGTGGTGGACGACCTGCGGGCGACCCAGGCCCAGCTGGTGCGCGGCGAAACGCTCTCCGCCCTCGGCAAGCTCGCCTCGGGCATGGCCCACCATCTGAACAATCTCTTCGCCGTCATCCTCGGCCGGCTCGAGACCCTGCTCGTCAAGGTGGCGGAGCCCGAAGCGCGCCGCTATCTCGAGATCGTCCAGCGGGCCGCGCAGGACGGTGCCGAGGTGGTCCGCCGCGTCCAGCGCTTCAGCCGCGTGCAGCCGGTTTCCCGCGCCATGCCGGTGGATCTCAACCAGCTCGCGCAGGAGGTGCTCGACCTGACACGCCCGCGATGGCACAACGAGGCGTTGCTGCGGCAGATCCGCATCGACACCGCTCTCGACCTCGGCAAGATCCGACCCGTGGCCGGGGAATACGCGCCGCTGCGCGAGGTCTTGATGAACCTCGTCCTCAACGCCATTGACGCGATGCCGGACGGCGGGCGACTCGGAGTGAAGACTTGGGCCGACAGCGAGGGCGTGCACTGCGACGTGTCGGACGCCGGCGTGGGCATGTCGGAGGAGGTGCGCCAGCGGGCGCTCAACCCATTCTTCACGACCAAGGGTCCCAAGAGCACGGGGCTGGGGCTCTCGGTCACCTATGGGATCGTCCAGCGCCACAACGGCAAGCTCGAGATCGACAGTACCCCGGGACGCGGGACCACGGTGCACATCACCCTACCGGCGGTCGCGGCGGCCATCTCTGCTCCCAGCCGCGCGGTGACTGCGCCGGCGTCAACGGCCCAGCTGCGCGTGCTGCTCGTGGACGACGAGCCCGAGGTGCGCTCGGCGCTCGCCGACATGCTCGGCACCTCGGGCCACACGGCTTTTCAGGCCGCGGGCGGGAAGGAAGCGCTGGCCTGGCTCGATGCCGGGCAACCGGTCGATCTCGTGCTGACCGACCTGGGCATGCCGGGGATGACGGGGGCGGAGGTGGCGCGCGCGGTTCGGGCGCGCTGGCCGCAGCTGCGCGTGGGGCTCATGACGGGCTGGGACGAGAGCGAAGGTCTGGTCGGCGAGACGAGCACGATCGTGGACTTCGTCATCGCCAAGCCGTTCAATCTGCAGTCGCTACTCTCAGCGTACGCCGCCGGCCCTAAAGCAGCGGCCTAGCCGTCGCTGAACCCTACCAGCCGATCGCGTGCGCTCCGCGTCGGGGGTCCGCTCCCCCCATCAGGATGCCGTCAGGGCGGGCGACCACGCAGCACACAGCCCCCGCACGCCAATCCCAGTCCGGCCACTCGGCCACGTTGTGCCCCAGGCCGGCCAGCGCGGCGCGCGTCTCGACGCTCAGCCGCGACTCGGCCTCGAGCAAGCCGGGCGCATGCGCGTGGGGCCAGAAGGAATCGGGGAAGCTCCGCGTGGCGACGCGCGGCGCCTCGACGGCCTGCTGCGGCGCCATGCCGTGGGCCGTGATGTTGAGAAGCACCTGGAGCATAGCCTGCTGCTGCACGTCGCCTCCCGGTGTGCCGAAAGGCATGAACGCTCGGCCGTCGCGAAGCACCATGGCCGGCGCGGGCGTGAGCCGCGGACGCTTGCCGGGGGCGACGACGCTCGGGTGCCCGGGCGCGAGCCAGCCCTGCGATCCGCGCGGCGAGACCACGCACCCCACGCCGGGAACGACAGGGGAGTCCACGCCCGGATCGCTCGGCGTCGCTGAAAACGCGTTCCCCTCCGCGTCGACGACGGAGACATAGGACGTGTCGAGCAAGCCCCCGGGGCTCAGCGACACGGGGCCGCTGACGCCGTGGCCCCCGCCGTGACCTCCGTTGGCGACGGCTCGAAGGCCGTAGGGATCGCCCGCGGGCGGCAGGTCTGGCCAGGCCCGGTCTTCCCTGATCAACGCGCGGCGCGCCGCCGCGTACTCCTTCGACAAGAGCCCGTCCGCCGGCACCTTGACGTGGAGCGGATCGCCGTAATAGGCCTCGCGGTCGGCGAAGGCGAGCTTGGTCGCCTCGGCCAGGATGTGCAGCGCGCGTGGCGTGTTGTGGCCGAGCGCGCGCCAGTCGTACCCCTCGATCAGATTCAGCATCTGGAGCAGCACGGGCCCCTGGCACCAGAAGCCACAGGCCGCGACCTCGTACTCGCCGAACGACGTCTTGAGTGCCGGGGCCACCTCGACCGAGAACTCGGCGAGGTCCTCGGCCGTCAGCAGGCCGCCTTCGCGCGCGTGGTACTCGGCGATGCGGCGGGCGATGTCGCCCTTGTAGAACGCGTCGCGGGCGGCGCGGATGGCGCCTGCACGGCCGCGTGCGCGCGCCTTGAGCTCGGCCGCGGCCATGGTCTTGATCGTCTGCGCGAGCTCGGCCTCGACCAGGAGATGCCCCGGTGAGGGCGCCTGGCCCTTGACGAGGTAGAGCGCGGCCGACGTGGGGAACTTCCGGATCTTGTCGGCGGAGCGGCCGAACTGGTACGAGGAGAACGCGGACAGCGGGAAGCCATGCTCCGCGCACTCCATCGCGGGCGCCGCAACCTCGGCGAAGCTCTTGGTGCCCCAGCGCTCGAGGGCCGCGCACCAGGCGTCGGGGGAAGCCGGGACGACAGTGCGGAGCAGTCCCGTGGGGATCTGGCCACCGCACTTTTCGTTGAAGAACTCCACGGTCGCGCGCTTCGGATAGGGCCCGACACCCGACACTTCGAACGTCTCGCCGGTGCGCGCGAGATGCACGAGGATGGGCGCCACGCCGGCGAAGCTGACCATGTCCGGGTGGACGACGCCGAGCATCATGCCCGCGGCGCACCCGGCGTCGATCGCGTTGCCGCCCGCTTCGAGAATCCGGGCGGCCGCCTGCGCCGCGAGCGGGTGGCCGGCCGCCACCATCCAGCGGCGGCCCATCACCTGGTGCATCGGTCCCGCGGCCGGCGCGCCGCTGGCGTCTTTCTGCGAGGAGGCGGAGTCGAGGCTCATGCGGCGTATGGTAGCATAGCCGCATGTCGCGCGACCCGCTGGTGGGAGTCACCACGTCGATCACCGTCGGCCAGACCCCCGAGCGCGCCTACGTCAACTCAGCGTACCTCCACGCCGTGCAGCAGGCGGGCGGCGTGCCGGTGCTCCTGCCGCCCCAGCTCTCGAAGGCATCCCTCGAGCGGCTCGTGCGCGGTCTCGACGCGCTCTTGCTCACCGGCGGCGGCGACGTCGATCCGGCCACCTTCGGCGAGGAGCCGCACCCGACGCTGTACGAGGTCGCGCCCGCGCGGGACGCGCTCGAAACGCAGGTGACGCTGATTGCGCTCGAGAGAAAGACTCCCCTCCTCGCGATCTGCCGCGGCATCCAGGTCCTCAACGTTGCCCTCGGCGGCAGCCTTCACCAGGACGTGGCGACGGAGCCGGGAACGCAGATCCAGCACAGCCAGAAGGAGGCGCGCGAGCAGACGACCCACAAGGTCACGGTCACGCCGCGGAGCCGCCTGGGACGCGTCCTGGGCGCAGAGGATCTCGAGGTCAACAGCTTCCATCACCAGGTGATCAAGTCCCTGGGCCGCGGCCTCGTTCCCGTCGCGTGGGCGCCCGATCAGCTGGTCGAAGGCGTCGAGCTCGACGACGACTCGCAGTTCGTCCTCGGCGTCCAGTGGCATCCCGAACACCTCGTCGGCAATTCCGAGCCCGCCCGCCGTCTCTTCTCCGCCCTCGTCACCGCCGCCCGCGCCTGAGCGCGAGTCGCGCGCCTTCCGGAGACCCTCATGGCCAAGACGCGCGGCACCGGACTTTTGATGCTGTGGACGGACGTCGACGCGGAGCACGAGGCGGAGTTCAACCGCTGGTACAACGAGGAGCACATCCACCACCTCCTCAAGGTGCCGGGCTTTCTCAGCGCCGGCCGCTACGAGGCGC
>WNFO01000406.1_pt1 | contig 40869 bp, 32 predicted proteins | sample 5400251 | NCBI WGS metagenome assembly WNFO01 (sample SAMN13153354, study PRJNA577476) | soil metagenome | isolation source: 100 cm saprolite under Madrone tree | place: USA:California | collected 2016-06-14 | reverse complement strand
CTCGTCCGCGACCTCATCAAGCGTCAGCATGACGCCGGAGCCGGTCGGACATTCGATTTTGAGCCCATCGCCGTAAAACAGATAGAACCGGCGCAGATTCTCGATCAGCAGATAATTGACCGGCATCCAGACCGGGCCGCGCCAGTTCGAATTGCCCCCGAACATGCCCGTCTCGGATTCGCCCGGCTCATAGCGCACGCGGTAGTGCGCGCCATCGTATTGGAAGTCGTAAGGATGATCGCGGTAGACAGCAGACAAGGCGCGCACGCCGTAGGGCGAGAGGAATTCGGACTCGTCGAGCATGCGCCGCAACAACTTCGTCATGCGGAAGGCGCGCACCAGCGCAATCAGCCGGCGTCCCTGCGCACCCGGCTCGTTCCAGCGTGACACCTGATTCACCAGGTCCGGCCGCCGCTCGCGGTAGAGCTCGAACTTGCGCCAAAGCTCGGGCATGTCATCCACTGCATTCTCCTCGAGGCACCCCACCGCAAACAGCGGGATCAAGCCCACCATTGAGCGTAGCCGCAGCGGAATTTTGTCTCCGGACGACATCGACAGCACGTCGTAAAAGAAATTGTCCTGGTCGTCCCAGAGTCCGATTCCCTCCTTGCCCATGTCCGTCATGGCGCCGGCGATCAGCAGGAAATGGTCGAGAAACTTGAGCGCCATGTCCTCGTAGGCGGGATCGCGCTGGCTGAGCTCGAACGACATGCGCAGCATGTTGAGACAGAACATCGCCATCCAGGCGGTGCCGTCGGATTGCTCGATATTGCCGCCGGTGGGCAGCGGGCGTGAACGGTCGAACACGCCGATGTTGTCGAGGCCGAGAAAACCGCCCTCGAAGATGTTCATGCCTTCGGGGTCTTTTCGGTTCACCCACCAGGTGAAATTCAGCAGCAGCTTGTGGAAGACGCGCTCCAGGAATTCGAAATCGCCGCTGCCACCGCTTTGATTGCGGTCGTTCTCGAATACGCGCATGGCGGCCCAGGCGTGCACCGGCGGGTTGACGTCGCCGAATGCCCATTCATAGGCCGGCAACTCGCCGTTCGGATGCATCATCCGCACCTCGCAGAGGAGCAGCAACTGCGCCTTGGCGAAATCCGGATCGACGAGTGAAAGGGTGACGCAGTGAAAAGCGAGATCCCAGGCGGCGAACCAGGGATATTCCCACTTGTCCGGCATCGATATGATGTCGGCGGCGATGAGATGCGCCCAGCCGCTGTTGCGGCCGTGCTTACGGCCTTCGGGGGGCGGCGGCTGGAGCGGATCGCCGTCGAGCCATCGCCGCACGTTGAAGTCGTAGAATTGCTTGCTCCACAGCATGCCGGCGAAGGCTTGGCGCTGGATGCGCCGCATGTCCTCGTCGGCAATGCCTTTCTGCAGGACAGCGTAGAAGGCATCCGCCTCGGCAAGGCGCTGCGCGAGAATGCCCTCAAAGTTGCTGAAGGGGGGCGTGCGCGGCTCGCCCGCGCGCAGCCGCACGCGGATGGAGGAGCTGCCGCGAGCAGGAATGGCGCGCAGGTAAACTCCGCCTACCTTAGTGCCTTTGCCCGCGGGGTTTACCGCTTCGCTGCGGCCGTGAACCACATAGTCGTGGAAGGCGTCCTTAAAAAATCCCTGCGCGCCGGCAACACCGAACAATCGTGCGAAGTTGGTCTCGTTATCGCAGAACAGCAGCCGATCGGCCGCCTCGAACTCGATGGTGTAGACCCCGAGCTCGTCGTGCTGCGCCCGCACGCGGCCACCGCCCTGGGCCTTCAACGAAGGTGTCTTCACGCCCTGCGACCAGCTCCAGGTGTTGCGGAACCAGATTTGCGGCAGGACGTGGATTGACGCTTCGTCGGCGCCGCGATTGTGCACGGTGAGGCGCATGAGCACGTCGTCGGCGTCCGCCTTGGCGTATTCGATTTCGATATCGAAATACTTGTCGTCGTCGAAAATTCCGGTGTCGATCAGCTCGAATTCCATCGCCGGCGAACCGCGCCGGCGCGCGTTCTCTTCGAGGAGCCATTGGTAGGGATACGGCGCTTGCGGCAGCTTGTACAGCATGCGCGCATAGGCGTAGCTGGGGATCGCATCGAGGTAGTAGTAGAGCTCCTTGACGTCCTCGCCGTGATTGCCCTCGGAATTGGTGAGGCCGAACAACCGCTCTTTGAGGAGCGGATCACGGCCGTTCCACAAGGCAACCGAGAGGCAGAGTAACTGGCGGTCGTCGCAAAACCCGCCGATGCCATCCTCGCCCCAGCGATAGGCGCGGCTGCGCGCCTGGTCGTGGGTGAAATAATCCCACGCCGTGCCGCCGGGGCTATAATCTTCGCGCACCGTGCCCCACTGCCGCTCGCTGAGATAAGGACCCCAGCGCCGCCAAGCCTTCACGCCTTGGCGGCTTTGCTCGATGCGCTGGCGTTCAGCATCAGTGATCTGCGGCATCAGCGGTCAACTCCAACCATCAAACGAACTGATCATAGCTGGTCTTTGGGGCAAGGGCAGTGATGCCATAGCTCGTGAAAGAGGCGGTGGACGCTCAAGGCCGAGTGGAAGAGCATTGGAAGCACTCGCCCGGGACACGAGTGCTAGCCTGCGGCGCTCTGCTCGGCCTGCCGCAGCAGGCGCCACGCATCGAGCGTGCATGCGACCGACCAGGCCTGCACGGGCGCGCCGCGGGGCTGGTGCGGCGGATCTGCGTCGAAGATCTCGCCGATCGTGCCCACCGCCTGGTCCTCGAGCGCGTCGCACATCCCCGCAAGCACGTCGAGTGCCGCCCTTGCGTTGCCGCCAACGCGATACATTGCGAGGCAGAATGGCCCGAGCAGCCACGCCCAGACCGGCCCCTGGTGGTAGCCGCCGTCGCGCTCCATGACGCTGCCGCCATAGTGCGGGTGATAGGCGGGGGAGCCGGGTGCGAGCGAGCGTAGCCCGAACGCGGTCACAAGATGATCCCGGCATACCCGCACGACATTTTCCTGGTCGGCGCGAGCGAGCGGGCTGTGCGGCAGGCTCACGGCAAATACTTGATTGGGCCTAATGCTGGCATCATCGCCGCTCGGACCATCGATCACATCGTACAAGCCCTCGCCGTCGGCGCGCACGAAGCGCGCAAAACTCCGTCTTGCAACCTCCGCCGGCGCATCGAAGCGATCCGGCTCTCCCAGGATGGCCGCGAAAGTGCTCATGACGCGCAAGGCGTTGTACCACAGCGCATTGATTTCGACCGGCTTGCCGATGCGCGGCGTGACCACCCAGTCCCCGACCTTTGCGTCCATCCAGGTCAGCTGCACGCCGGCAACGCCGGCCTTGAGCAGGCCATCGGCTTTGTCGACGGCAATGCCGTAGCGTGTGCCCCTTTGATGCCAGTCGATCATGTCGGAGAGGACCGGAAAGACCCTGCGCAGCACGGCCACGTCTTTGGTCGCGTCGAAATAGGCGCGCCAGGCTTCGAAGAACCACAGCGACGCATCCGCGGTGTTGTAGTCGGCGTGCTCGCCGGCGCCGGGAAAGACATTGGGAAGCATGCCCTCACTCACGAAGCTCGCGAAAGTCGCAAGGATGCGGCGCGCGATCTGTGGCCGCCCGGTCGCCAAGGTCAGGCCCGGCAAGCTGATCATGGTGTCGCGGCCCCAGTCGCCGAACCACGGGTATCCGGCGATCACGGATTGGCCGTCAGGCACGCGCGCAAGCGGCCGCGCAAAAATGAAGGCATCTGTCGCAAGCGCAAGGCGCGCGATCCACGGCGGCGCATCCGACATCGCGGGGCTGCTCGCAACGGCGCTCGCGACGATGCTGCGATCATGATCAATGCGTCGGGCAAGCGCCGCATCGATGTCGCCCGAAGGTTCCGCCTCGAGACTCGCGACGATGCCGCGCCATTGTCCCAGCACGAGCGGCAGCGTGACCTCGCCCACGCAGAGGTGATTGTCGGTCGAGCCGAGGCCCCGCTCGGCCTCGAGCGGTAGGTCGAAATCCCGGTACCAGTCGTGCTTGGGCACGATCGTGCCGGCCGGCGCCCGGATGGTCAGCGCAAACGATCCCGCCTCGGTGACCAGCAGGCGCTCGCCGTCGAGCGCGATCTCGGGCGCGAAGCTACCGACGCCGGCCGTGGCATGGTGGTCGCGGTTGTTGGCAAGCAGCATCACGCGCAACGACAGCGCATGCTCCTGCGGATCGGGCTGCGACCGCAGCAGCCAGGCCGCATAGGTCGTGTGAGCGCCGGGCTCCATCCAGATGCGCGCCTCGATCTGATGCGGCCCGATCTCGTAGCTCCAAACCGGGACGGAGTAGTCGAGCCAAAAGCTGCCGATGCGAATGTGCCCCGCCGGGGAGATGGCGCCGCTCGTCCAGCGGTTAGTGAACAGCGGCCACGAGCGCTCGGGCGCGATCACGGTGGCGTCGGCCTTGGCGAGGATGAGCCGGCGCCCGAGCGGCGAGGCAATCGGCGCGATAAGCAGGCCATGGTAGCGCCTGGTCAAGCTGCCGGCGATCGTACCGCCCGCGTAGCCGCCGCGGCCGTTGGCGATCCACCATTCGCGCCGCTCGGCTTGGCCGAGATCGCCGCAGATCGCGCGAGAGAACCGGATCGGAGATGGCGTCTGCGTCACCGCACACCGCAAGTCTTGCTGCGCCTATCGCGGCTGGAACGAGAAGGCACCGCGCAACGACGCCATCTGGGCATCGGCAGCGACATACAGGAATCCACCGGCCAGTCCGAAATTCTTTAGAAATGGCCAGAAATTGTTAGTCCACGCATCGCTAGCGAAGGGAAAACTCCAGAAGTTGTGGAACAGGACGGCGGTCGCGACGACATAGAATACGAACAACAGCGCCGCCTGGCGGCGATAAAACCCGAACAGAATGCAGATGGGGCCGAGGACCTCGAGCGTGCCGCCGAGCACCAACAACAGCACGGCCAACGGCTGCGGCAGCGCAATCAATCCATCGCCGGCCTGCGCCATCGCCGATTGAGGATTGAAAATCTTGTCGAGCGCACTGAACGGAAAGATCATCACCAGGCAAAGCCTGGTGATGAAAGCGAGGACTGGATTCTCCTGGTTCATGGTGCGCTCCGGAAATTTTCGAGACGGTGCAGCTATTCTTCGACCAGCCGCAGCGCGTGGCCGTTGGGGTCGCGGATCATCAGCGCTTTCTTGAAACCGAGCTTGCCCTGCGCGGCCTCCGGTATGGCAATCACGTTCGAGCTGATGAACTGCGCACCCGCCTGGCGCAATCGGCCGGCGAGCGCCTGGATATTTTTACTGACCAGCGTGACCTGCCAATTCCAGAGATCGTTGGCTTTGCTCTCGGCAGGCATCAGCCGGCCGCCAGGCGGCGACTTGTACTCGAGGAATTCGACGTGCGGGGGTGCCGAGGGCGGCATCATCGCCGTCACCAGGCAGGTATCGTTGATGAGCCCGTCCAGCACCTCCTGGGTCGTTCCGCCGTTCAAGGTGGTGACGCCCACGTTGAACCCGAGCAGGTCCCGGTAGAACGACACGCCCTTGTCCGTGCTGGGTACCGTCATCGCGCTATGGTCGATGCCGCGAAAGAGCTTGTCGCTCGGCTTCTGCCACGACGCGTTGCCCTTGCCCGCGGGAAAGAAGATCAATTCGAGCGGATGGCGCTCCGGATCGTGAAACTTGATCGCCTTGATGCCCGCTGCGCCGGGATTGGAGGCGGGGATGGTGATGGGGTGTGATGAAATCTGCCGGACATTGTTGTCTTGCAGGATCTTGTAGGCCGCATCCATGTCGCCGACGACGATGGCCATGTGCTGGAACCAGGCGTCGTTGCTGTTGGACCACACCGGGATGAACCGTCCCGTCGGCGGCGAGACGTACTGGGTGAGCTCGATGACTTGCTCGCCCAGCTTGAGCTGCACGATGCGCATATTGGCGTTGAACACGCCCACGAGCGCGTCGTACTCGCTTCCGACGATGCGGAAATCGGCGATCTTTTCGAAACCCAACACGTTAGCGAAGAAGCCCACCTCGCGGTCCACGTCTCCAACCGTGAAGCCGATCGTCTTCACCTGCTGGACACCTGAGGATCGCTCCTGCGCGTGTCCCGCATGGAACGACCCCACGAACAGGAGGATGGCGGCTGCCGCTAAGAGCAACCGCTCCGCCGGCCGCGCAGGCGCGGATTTCCACGTTTGATGGGCGAGCCTTGTTCGCAGGGCTTTTGTGCCCGTTCGAGATTGTGCGCCGTGTTCACGAGCGCGATATGGGAGAAGGCCTGCGGAAAGTTCCCCAGCAGCCGCTTCGCGGCGGGATCATACTCTTCCGAGAGCAGGCCCAGATCGTTGCGTAATGACAGGAGCCGCTCGAACAATTTGCGAGCATCCTCACCGCGGCCGAGAAGCACGTAGGCATCGGCCAGCCAGAAGCTGCACGCCAGGAACGCGCCCTCCCCCGGAGGAAGCCCATCTTGCGTGGCGGCCGTGTCGTAGCGGAGCACGAAGCCATCCTTGACGAGTTTGCGCTCGATCGCCTCGACCGTGCATCGCACCCGCGCGTCTTCGGGCGGCAAGAAACCGACCGCGGGGATGAGAAGCGCGCTTGCATCCAAGTGCTGCGATCCATAGGCCTGGGCGAACGCGCCGAGGGCGGGATTAAACGCCTTCTCGCAGACCTCCGCGTGAATCTGCGCGCGCATGTTGCGCCAATGATCGAGCGGCCCTTCGAGCCCGAAAACCTCGATACTCTTGATCGCGCGATCGAAAGCGACCCATGCCATCACTTTCGAATAGGTGAAATGCTGGCGCCCTCCGCGCACTTCCCAGATGCCCTCGTCCGGGAACGACCATATCTTCTCGAGATGGGACACAAGCACGCGCTGGAAATCCCATGCCTCTGCCAGAAATTGAAGGCCGCCGACACGCGCGTGGTACAACGCATCCATCACCTCGCCAAAGACGTCGATCTGTAACTGGTCGCACGCGGCATTGCCGATGCGCACCGGCTTCGATCCTGCGTATCCGGACAGCCAGGGCACCTCCCATTCCGCGAGCCGTTTTTCGCCGGCCAGTCCGTACATGATCTGAATCTGCGACGGGCTTCCCGCCGCGGCGCGCAGCAACCAATCACGCCAAGCACAGGCCTCGTCGTAATAACCCGAATTCATGAAGGCGAGCAGCGTAAGCGTCGTGTCCCGCAGCCAGCAAAAGCGGTAGTCCCAATTGCGAGGCCCGCCGATCCACTCCGGCAGCGACGTCGTCGGCGCTGCCACGATGCCCCCCGTTGGCTCGTAGATCAGAGCCTTCAACGTGATGAGCGAACGCGAGACGGCATCCGCGTAGAGGCCTGTGCTCTGGTGGGTGCTCACCCAATCCTCCCAGAACTCGTGCGTTTGCCGCAGGGCATCTTGTGGATCGATCGGGTCAGGTATCGACAAGTGGGCCGGCGTGTATGAGGACGAATATGTGAGGACAAACGGAACGGTCTCTCCCGCAGCGACCGTGAAGCCCCCGACCGTCGTGAGATCCTCGCCGCGAAGCTCAACCGGCGTTCGCAGCACAAGCATGTCAGGTCCGGAAATTGCCAGGAGAGCTCCCGCGTCGGCCCGCCTCACCCACGGGACCGATTGACCGTAATCGAAGCGGACAATGAGCTCGGTTGCCATCGATACGGTGCCGCGTTTGCCGACGAGGAGACGCACGAGGTGCGAGGCTTGTCCGCGCAACGGCATGAAGTCGATCAGCGTGGCCTCGCCGTCGGCAGTGACAAAACTCGTTTCCAAAATCAGCGTATTAGGTCGGTAGCGGCGCGTAATGCGCGGCTTCTCTTGTGTCGGCGCGATCCGCCAGCGTCCATTGCTGCTGGTCCCGAGAAGGGCGGCAAAACATGCATCGGAGTCGAAGCGCGGCCAGCAGAGCCAATCGATCGAGCCGCCCTTCGACACCAGCGCAGCCGTCTCGAAATCGCCGATCAGCCCGTAATCCTCAATGCGGCCACTCATGAGCACCAACTCTTCAAAGAATACATCACAAAAAAAGGAGGCGCGGCAGCACGCTTCACTCCAGCTTCACATTGGCCGCCTTGATGACGTTGCGCCAGCGCTCGATCTCTTCACGCATATAGGCGGCGGTCGCCTGCGGCGTGCCGCCGATCGGCTCGGCGGACAGCTGGGCGAGGCGATCGCGGATCTCACCCTGCTGCAGCGCTTCGTTGACGTCGGCGTTGATCTTGTCGGCGATCACCTGCGGCGTCTTCGGCGGCGCCACGATCGCGAACCATGCCGCGGATTCGAAGCCGGGCAGGGTCTCGGCGATCGTCGGCACATCCGGCAATGCGGCCATGCGCTTGGGTGTGGCCACGCCCAATAGCTTGAGCTGCCCTCCCCTCACCAGCGCGAGCGAGACGCCAAGATTGTCGAACATGAGATCGACATTCCCTGCCGCGAGATCGGTCAACGCCGGCGCCGAGCCTCGATAGGGCACCTGCTGGAATTTGACCTGCGCCATCAGCTGGAACAGCTCCGAGGTCAGATGTGAGGTCGTGCCGTTGCCCTGGGTGGCGCAGGTGAGCTTGCCGGGACTGGACTTGGCGTAGGCGATCACGTCGGCGACGCTGGCAAGGGGCACCCTGGCATTGAGGACGAGAGCGTTCGGCACGCGGCCCATGATGACGATGGGGACGAACTCGGTCGGATCGAAGCCGAGGCGGGGATAAAGGTTCTGGTTGATGACGAGCGGCGGCGCCGGCGCGGCCAGCAGCGTGTAACCATCGGGCTCGGCCTTGGCGACCGCCTCGGCGCCGATATTGCCGGCGGCGCCAGTGCGGTTCTCGATTACCACCGGCTCTCCCCACTTCTTCGCCAGCCAGTCGCTGAAAATGCGCGGCATCACGTCCGCGGTTCCCCCGGCGGGGAACGGCACGATGATCTTGACCGCGCGCGAGGGATAGTCCTGCGCCTGGGCCGCAGGCGATAGCGCCACCATGGCAGCGAGCGCGAGCGCGGCGATCAACGAGCGTGCGACATGCCGACTCGAGTCGCCAATGCAGAGAATCATATGCGTCTCCCTGACACGATCTCGAGTTCTGTAATTATCAACGCACCGCAAGTCGGGCAGGCCCGACTTGCGGTGTCAAGCCCGGCAATGACGATCCTCCCTTGGCGCTTCAATCACTCCACGACGATCTTGGCGGCGTCGATCACCGGAGCCCATGTTTCGAAACTTTGCCGGATCAAATCGCGCATCTCGTCCGGCGTGCCCGCGAGCGCCTCGGCTTCCAGCGCGCGGATGCGCGAGCGCAATTCGGGGTCTTGGAATCCGTGCGCGATCGCCCGCGATACTTTCGTGGTGATCTCCTTGGGCGTACCGGGGGGCGCCGCGACCGCCATCCAGGTGTCGGCATAGACGCCCGGCAACGTCTCCGCGATCGTGGCGACGCGCGGGTAATCCTTGAGCCGCTCGCGGCTGCCGGTAGCGAGCAGTTTGAGCTTGCCGGCGTCGATGTTCGACTTGTTGGCGAGGAGATAATCCGGGACGATATCGATATTTCCGGCGAGCAGATCGTTGATGGCGGGCGCGCTGCCGCGATAGGGGATCTCCGTCATGCGGAACTTGCCCTTTAGCATCAGGAGCTCGCCGAGGAGATGGCCGGTCTGGCCTTTGCCCTGATGCCCGTAATTGATCTTGCCCGGATTGGCGCGCGCATACGCGACGACATCGGCCAAGTTATCGAAGGGAAGGCTCTCGCGCCCGATCAGGATCAGCGGATAGGCGGCGAGGACGCTGATCGGCTCGAGCGCGCGGGTGTCGAACGATGCTTTGGAAAAGAGGAGATGCGTGACGCTGAACGTGAGCTGCGCCGCGCATAATAGCGTGTAACCGTCAGGTGATGCGCGCAGAACCGACTCGGTGCCCACGCGTCCGCCCGCGCCGCCTGGCCGATTCTCGACCACCACCTGCTGACCGAGGTTGCTGCCCGCCTTGTCGGCAGCGAAGCGGCACAAGAGGTCGGCGGTGCCGCCAGCCGGATAAGGGACGACCAAGGTTATGACGCGGTTGGGATAGCCGCTCTGCGCCTGCGCGGCGCCGATCATCAACGCGAGAACGAGCGCGCCGCACGTCATGGCGAGGCGTAGAAACATCCGTCGGCTCACTCGTAGAACTCAGGGGACATCTTCAGGCTGTCGCGCTGCGCCTTGTCGTGATTGATCCAAAGCCGCGCGTTTTCCTTCGCCATGACTTCCGCCATCCGCTGCATCGAGGCCGCGGTCTTGTCCTTGCTGTCGTTGTTCTCTGGCACGCGCCGGTTTTCCCAATTGTCCTTGAAATGAACCGCGTCACCCGACAGCAACAAGGCTCCCGTCTTCGGCAGCTTGACCAGCAGGCTCTGGTGACCGGGCGTGTGTCCGGGCGTGGAAATGATCACCAGGCTCCCATCACCGAAAACATCGTGATCGCCCTCGAGCTTCATCACAGGGTGGTCTGGTTTGAAACGCGGACCCACAGGCGATTGCCATTCGTACTCGGCCTTCTGCACCAGGAGCATGCTCTGCCGGAACATCGCGACATTGCCGATGTGGTCGGGATGCGTATGGGAGACGGCGACATATTTGATGTCGGACGGATTCACCCCGAGCTCAGCGAGCTGCGCGGCAAGCGTCTTCGGACGCCGCCAATGCGTCATCCGCGGATCGGGCGGCCGCTGGCCCTCGGGCATGGCGGCGATAGCATCGGCGACGCCGGTGTCCCACAGAAGCCAGCCTTGCGCGTGCTTGATCAGATAGCAGCTGTCGGCGAAGTCCATCGACTTGCCCACATTCACGCCCGGCGACCAGCGCGAAATGTCGCCGGCGACGCCCTCTCCGCAATTCAAGATATAAAGGCGCTCGACCCCTGACGTGGCGCCTTGCGCGGAAGCTTGCGTGAGCGCAAGCGCGAGCGCCACGGCAAAGGCTAGACCGAGCCCAATAAGTTGCACGGCGTTCCTCCTGCCATTGAGCTTTGGCGCGAGCCATGACCGCGTCGAACACAATAATAACACGATCGTGAGGCGGATCCGTGCCGCTCGCTTCAGCCGTGCCGAAACCCCTTCTTTCACCCCGCGCCTTCTGCTAACGATGCCGCGCCAGTTGTGAGCCGCCCCACCGATCGCTCTCCCATGATGAAGAAAGGCCATAACGAGCACAACCTGGCGCTCCGTGAAGGCGCCGCAAGACGAGGGTTCCAATGATCAGCCATTCCATCCGCGCCGCCGCGCTGGCCACGGGCTTTGCCGCCGCGATCTCTTGGGGCGGCCTATCCGCGCACGCAGCGTCGTTCGACGGCCCATGGAGCGTGCTTGTCGTCACCAGGAGCGGCCCCTGCGACCAAGGTTACCGCTACGGCGTCACGATCGTCAGGGGAGTGGTCTCTTACGCGGGCGGCGGCCCGGTCAGCCTGACTGGACGTGTGTCACCGTCCGGTGGCGTCACCGTGCGCGTGTCCGGCGGTTCGCAATACGCCATTGGCACGGGGCGACTGTCGCGCAGCACCGGCAGCGGAAGCTGGCGCGGCCAAGGTCCGAGCGGGGCCTGCGCCGGCGTGTGGAGCGCGACGCGAGGTTGAGGCACGGGCGAATCACTCGATCAATGCTCTTGAATCCAGAGCGGCTCTCCGCATTCGCAACACGAGCGGGCGTCGACGCGTCTTTGCCAAGAGCACAGTCCCGAATGTAGAACGTACAAACACAAGGCGCGTCAGAGCGATCGGAGAAACCTTTGCACACGCTGCGCATGGGTTGCGGGTTTGCTGCGGGACTAGTTTGCATGCTGCTCTTGGCATGCCCGCCGCCCTCGTGGACGTCGGCGCAGGCACAGACCCACGCCGCGGCAAAGAAAAAGGCCGAGAGAAAAGGTGCGCCGCCCAAACCCGGCGCGAAGGATCAGGAAGAGCGCCCCGCTTTCACCGCGCAGGAAGACGACGCCGCGGTCATTCCCGGGATTCCGGACGCGCGCATCTGGGGTGATTCCGAGACCGCATTTACGCGGCTGTTGCCGCAGGCAAGCGGGCCGTGGTTGGCGATCTCGGGCGGCGGCTCCGACGGCGCCTACGGTGCGGGCGTCCTCACCGGCTGGAGCGAAGCGGGCACGCGGCCACAATTCGCCGTCGTGAGCGGCGTGAGCATCGGCGCGCTGATAGCTCCTTTTGCCTTTCTCGGGTCCCAATATGACGAGGAGCTGCACAAGAATTTCACGACCATCGGCGCAGCCGACATCTTCGAGGATCGCACTACCCGCGAGAGCCTGTTCGATTATTGGCCGCTCAAGCGCTTGATCGAGCAGCGCGTGACGCCGGCGCTGCTTTCAGAGATCGCGGCCGAGCACGCGCGCGGCCGGCGCCTGTGGGTGGCGACCACCAATCTCGATGCCGGGCGGCGCGTGATCTGGAATATGGGCGCGATCGCCGCACACGGCGAGCAGGGGGTGCGGCTGTTTCGCGATATCCTGCTCGCGTCCTCGGCCATTCCGGGATTTTTTTCGCCGGTTCCGATCGAGGTCGAGGCGAACGGCAAGAAATTCCATGAGCTGCACGGCGACGGCACGCTCACCGCGCCGTTCTTCGTCATGCCGGAAACGATGCTTTCGGCGCGCAGCACGTCGCGTCCGCCGCTCGGCCAGCTTTACGTGATGGTCAACTCGAAACTCGGGCCCGAGTTCAAGATGCCGGATCGCAATATCCCCGGCGTGCTCGGCCGCTCGATCGGCGTGGCGCTGACGGCGGCGCTGCGTGCGGAGCTGATGCTGATCTATGTCGGCGCGCAGCGACACGCAATCGCGCTGCGCATCGCCCATGTCGACCCGAGCTTCGATTTTCCGAGCCGCGGCCCCTTCGACGGCAAATACATGCAGGCGCTCTACGAAGTCGGCGTCGCGGCGGGCAAGAAGGGCACCGCTTTCGGAGACACCCTGCCCGATCTCTCGATGCGCGGCTCGAGCAGCCAACAATAACGACTGGCGCCGCGTCGCCTCGGCGCTTGCATTGCGGCGCCGTTCACTTCGCCGCCAGGCGCGACCGCGGTTCGGTGATGCGGACCGCAAGCCGCCAAGCCACCCAAAACATGGCGAAATAGGTCGCGATGAAGGTCACGAGACCGGTGTAGGGCGTCGAGTAGCGTTCGACCAGCAAACCAAGTCCAATCGTGAGCGACTGACCGATCACCAAGCAAATAATGAACGTTAACAGCAGGCCCATGCTTGCCCCCTGGCGTTGAGTGCGCCGACAAGACTGAGCGAGGCCCTGGAGAGGGATCAATCAGTGCGAGACGATCGGTCGCGCCTTAAACCCGCGGGCATGATGCCGCAGGCCACAGTGTCGCAGCACCGCTTTGTGGCAGGAGCCCTGCTGGCCGGCCGTCGCCGCGGTGTCGCAAAGCCATCCGAAATGCACTGCGCCGCGATCACGCCTCGGCTCGCTCCACCGTCCGGATATCGATCTCCGATTTCAGCGTGCGGTGGACCGGACACTTATCGGCGATCTCGAGCAGGCGGCGGCGTTGCTCGCCGTCGAGCGCCCCGCGTAACGTGATCGCCCGCTCGATGCGGTCGAGCATGCCTTCCCTGGTCTCGCAGTCCGCGCAATCGGCGGCGTGAATTCTGGAATGGGCGAGTTCGACCGTCACCCGCTCGAGCGGCAGCGCCTTGCGCTCGGCGTAGAGCCGAAGCGTCATCGCCGTGCAGGCTCCGAGCCCCGCAAGCAGCAGATCGTAAGGACCCGGCCCGCTGTCGAGACCGCCGACCTCGACCGGCTCGTCGGCGAGCAAGCGGTGACGGCCGACCGTGATCTCCTGTTGAAACCGGCCTTGGCGGGTCTCGCGAACCACCACCGTCTTGGCATCGTTCCGCGTCTCCGCCGCTGCCTGCGGCACGTCGAGATAGCGCTCGGCCCAGGCATGGATGACGTTGGCGACATAGGCGGCATCGCTACGGCGGCTCAAAAGGTGATCGGCGCCCGCGAGCGACACGAAGCTTTTCGGGTGTTTGGCGGCGGCAAAGATGCGGCTCGCGTTCTCGATGCCCACGACCTCGTCGGTCGGCGAATGGAAGATGAGCAGTGCCTTGCGCAGATCGGCAACGCGCGCGAGGAGCTTGTGTTCAGCGAGGTCGTCCACGAAGGCACGGCTGATGCGAAATCGACGGCCCGCGAGCGTGGCCTCGACCTCGCCCTTGGCGGCGATTTCGTCGAGGCGGTCCTTGAACAAGCCGGTCACGTGGGTGGGATCGCATGGCGCCGCAAGCGTCGCCACGGCGCGCGCCTCGGCTATCTCGCCAGCCGCCGCGAGCACCGCGGCACCCCCGAGGCTGTGGCCGATGAGGATTGCGGGCGCGCGGGCGCGACGGCGCAATTCGTTCGCGGCAGCGACCAGATCGGCGACATTGGAGGAAAAAGTCGTATTGGCGAATTCACCGTCGCTCGAGCCCAATCCGGTGAAGTCGAAGCGCAGCACGGCGATACCGAGCGCGGTGAGCCCCTCGGCAACGCGCTTGGCGGCGTGGATGTCCTTGCCGCAGGTAAAGCAATGCGCAAACAGCGCGTAAGCGCGCGCCTCGCCAGCGGGGCGATCGAGCAGCGCGGCGAGCTTCTGTCCTTGCGCGTTGGGAAAATCGAAACGCTCAGCCGGCATGCTCTCCTCCCGTTCGACCGAGGGCGGGTCTGCCCCGGCAAAGCACAGCAGGATTTGCGCCGTGCCGAAAGCTCAGCCTCTGCGGGGTATCGCACCGTGAACGCTGGCCCCGCAAGCGAACCGAGCGGGCGGCTCGGCACCCTCTCCCCGATACGCGACGTTCACGCGATTTGAACCAGTCGCATCTTTTCCGCGACTAACGGGGTGGCGCTAATGAGGATCACTGTATTCGGTGCCGTTTCGCCCGGGATTGAGGGGGCAGCGCCCGGCACGAAAACAGGAAGGGGCAACAATGACTTATTCGCGAATTTGCACCCGGGCCGCGGGCCTATCGGTGGCGCTGGCGCTTGCCTGCGCGGCCACGCTGCCTGGCGCCGAGGCCGGTCCGAGCTATGACGGGCTCTGGAGCGTGGTGATTGTGACCAAGACGGGCCAATGCGATGCCGCGTATCGCTACCCGGTCCGCATCACCAACGGCAGCCTCGTCAATGGCGGGTCCGCGCCCATTAACATCTCCGGCAAGGTCGCCAAGAACGGCGCCGTCATCGTCAACGTCAGCGCCGGCGACAAGAGCGCGGTTGGCAAGGGTCGCCTTGCGGCGACAAGCGGCGCCGGGTCCTGGAGCGGCAACGCGAACGCCTGTTCGGGCATTTGGGAAGCCGAGCGTCGCGGCTGAGCACTTAAGCTCTCTGAGCCAGCACAAATTGATGCCCGGGCCCAGCCCGGGCATTCGCCGCCTCCGAGCTCTCCGGCATGGTCCGCATGCAGTCGCCCAAGCGAGAAGTGGCCCCTCTCGCGCAGGCCCCCGCCCTGATCTATGCGGTGGCGCTGACCTGCGGCGTGCTGGCTTCGCTTGCGCTGCAGGTCTATTTGCGCGGCGCCGGCTTCGACCTCGCCAGTCTGTGGGAAAATATGTTCGCCACCGGGACCCGGCAGTTGCGTACCGCCGGTCCCTGGTGGGCCATCGCCGGCCTCGCCTTCCTCACTGGCGGAATAGCCGCCGCGGCACTGAGCCGTCTTCCCCTGCCCTGGCGACGGTTTCGCCTGCTGCGATGGGCGGCTGGCGGCGCGATCGTTTTCGTACTTGCGCAGATCGGCGATCCCAGCGCCGGGTCGGAGGCCGTTGGCGCAGGACTAAATCTCGCGGTCAATCTGGTGGCCCTCGCCCTCGCCGCCGTGATGGCCCTGGCGGGAGCCTACGTCGCCGTGCGGCGTTGAGCGGAGACGCCGCCGGTTGGGGACGCGCAACCCCAGATTGCGCTCCCCGGGGCATCCGTACTCGCTTAAGCTGTAGCATCGATCAAATAATCGGCAGGGCCCCTCGAACCTTGACCGGCCCTTGCGATACTAAAAGTCACGGGGGATTGCGACCTGTCGGGCGTGCGCCAGGGCGATATCCGGAGCTCTTTGGATGGCATTTGCCGACTTCGCGCCAGCCGAGGCAAACGACCAAACGACCAAGCGAAGCGGCCCATCGCCCTGGGTGACGGCCCTTCTGACCGCGCTGACCCCCGGGCTGGGCCACCTCTATATCGGCCAGGCCCGCCGCGGCGTGACGCTGTTCATTCTGGTCATCATCGCCGACACGCTACTGATGTTCGCGATGATGGGGGTGTTGGCGCGGTTCTGGATGTTCGCAGTCAGTCTCGCGCTCCTCGTCGGGCTGTGGCTCTACATCATGGTCGACGCGATTTCGTGCGCGTATCGGATGCGGGAGTTCCCACATCAGCGCTACAGTCGCTGGACGACCTACGCGGGCGCTTTTGTGCTCGCCTGCCTGATCTTCGCCGGGCCGTGCATTTATGCCCTCCACGCGAAAGCGTCGGGCCGGCTGCTGTGGCTGAACGCCACGAGTGCAAGCATGGAGCCCACGCTGCGCCTGGGTGAATATTTTCTCGCCGACGCCACCTACTATCGCACCCGCCATCCCAGCCGCGGCGAGGTCGCCGTCTACGTTCATCCCAAGCAGGAGCAGCTTCACTATATCAAACGCATCGTCGGAATCGAGGGCGACCGCATCGCCATCAAGGGCGGCCGCGCCATCGTCAACGGCGTGATGGCCGAGGAACCCTATGTCGACGCCGGCGATCCGCAGGCGCCCTTTGCCAACGAAGCGGAAATGCGGGTGCCGCCCGGACACGTGTACGTGCTGGGCGACAATCGCGCCAACAGCGTCGACAGTCGCGACCAGGTCGCACATGGCCCGGTGCCGGTCGCAAATCTGATCGGACGCGTCACCGATATCGCCATATCGCGTCACTTGCTCCGCATGGGCCGCTGGATCGGAACGCCGAGCAATCTTTAGAGCGCCCGCCCCGCGCAGTACCCTCGCCCCGCCATAAGCGCGTTTACGCGCGTCTTCGACGCGCTATGGCGGGGAGAGGGTCCAAGCCTTCGCACTAGCCGCGAACACATTTTAGCGCGCCAACTCTCGCATCGCGTTGTCCAACCCCTCGAGCGTCAGCGGATACATCCGCCCGCCCATGAGCTGACGCATGATGCGAATAGACTGCGTGTAATCCCAATCCTTTTCCGCCACGGGATTGAGCCACACACAGGCGGAATAGGTCCGCGCCAGCCGCTCCATCCAGATCGCGCCGGTCTCCTCATTGAAGTGCTCGATCGAACCGCCGGGCGCCATGATCTCGTAGGGCGACATCGACGCGTCGCCGACGAAGATCACTTTGTAATCGTGCGGATAGGTGTGCAGCACGTCCCAGGTCGGCGTCGTGTCGTCGAAGCGGCGACGGTTTTCCTTCCACACCTTCTCGTAGAGGCAATTGTGAAAATAGAAATACTCGATGTGCTTGAATTCGCTGCGCGCGGCCGAGAACAACTCCTCGGTCGCCTTGACGTGCCAATCCATCGATCCACCGACGTCGAGGAAGAGGAGAATCCTCACCGCGTTGTGGCGCTCCGGCCGCATGAGAATGTCGAGATAGCCCTTGTGTGCGCTGCCCTTGATGGTGCCGTCGAGATCGAGCTCCTCGGGCGCGCCGGTGCGGGCGAACTTGCGCAGCCTGCGCAGCGCGATCTTGATATTGCGGGTGCCGAGCTCGACCTGGTCGTCGAGGTCCTTGAATTCGCGCCGGTCCCAAATCTTGACGGCGCGGAAGCTGCGGCTCTCATCCTGGCCGATGCGCACGCCTTCGGGATTGTAGCCGTAAGCGCCGAAGGGTGAGGTCCCGGCGGTGCCGATCCATTTGTTGCCGCCCTGGTGGCGCCCCTTCTGCTCTTTCATGCGCTGGCGCAAGAGCTCGAGGAGCTTATCCAGGCCGCCGATTGCCTCGATCTCTCTCTTTTCCTCCTCCGTGAGGTATTTCTCGGCAAGCTTTTTGAGCCACGCGGCCGGGATTTCGGCAGTAAGCGTCTCGCTCATGAATTCCAGGCCTTTGAACACGTGGCCGAAGACGCGATCGAACTTGTCGAGGTTGCGCTCATCCTTCACCAGCGCCGTGCGCGCGAGGTAATAAAAATCCTCGACTCGACGACCGGCGAGGTCTTTCTCCATTGCCTCCATCAGCGTGAGATATTCGCGCAGCGTCACCGGAACGCCGGCGGTTTTGAGTTCGCGGAAGAAAGCGACGAACATGGCGACAGCAGCTTGCGCCCTCGCGCAAGGCGGTCAAGCCAGGGGAACCTGGCTGGTCGACGCTTGACGCTAAAGATATTATCTTTAATATCTTTAGCGTCAAGGGTCCCGGAGTTTTGCATGCGGCTTCATCCGGCTATCGAGAGCGGCGGACGAAACGTGGTTCCCCTTCGCAGCGCGACCATGTCCACGCAGATCGTCGCCCAGGTGCGCGAGGCGCTGTTCGCAAAGGAGCTTCGGCCGGGCGATTTCCTCGGCACGGAAAAGGATCTCGCGGAGCGTTTCGCCGTCAGCCGCATCGTCGCGCGCGACGCGTTGCGAACCCTGGACGCGCAGGGCGTGGTCGAGATCAAAGTCGGCTCGGGCGGCGGCGCGCGCATTGCGCGCGGCAATGCCCGCCTCTTCGCTGAGGCGCTGGCGGTGCAGCTCGACCTTGCCGGCGTCTCGGTTGGCGAAATCATGGAGGCGCAGCGCGCTATCGAATGCCTCGCAGCGGAGCTCGCGGCAGCGAATTCCACCGCAGAGGATCACGCTCGGCTGCGCTCGCTCATCGCCGAAGCGGAGAGCAGGATCGACGAGGTCTCTGCGTTTACACGCTCCTCGCGCGAGTTTCATCTCGCGGTCGCCGAAGCGTCCCATAACCGCGTCTTGGTGGTGCAACTCGTGTCGCTGCAGCACGTCTCCTGGCCTGCGCACAATCCCACCCTCACGCCGAGCGTGGCGCGGCGCGTTCTCGACGCACATATGGAATTGGCGGCGCGCATCGAAAAACGCGACGCCGCCGGCGCTCGGCGGCTGATGGACGAGCACGTGAAAATGATCGCGGCGCGGCGGGTTGCCGAGCACAGCGATAAGCGCGCGGCGAACCGCGCCTGCTGTTGAACTCAAGTCGAACCGCAGCGAGAGGTCCAACCATGATCGAGAAGAAATTCATCATCGAACCGCACTTCCGTTTGCAGGAGTGGGTGGCGGAGGAGAAGGGATACTTCAAGGACGAAGGGCTCGATTACGTCTTTCAGGAACTCATCCAATCGACCGACGGCGCGCATCACTACAAGGGCGACAAGGTCGGTGCCATGCAGTCATTCGAGCGCGGCCGGACCTCGGACGTGAGTTGCGCCTGTCACTGGACCGTCGGCGTCGCTGCCTCCAAGGGAAAGGGTCGCCTTTATGCCGGCGTGTACTCGGTGGCCCCCGCGGGTGTCTTCGTTGCCCCGGACTCGCCGGTGCGGACGCCGGAGGATCTCGCCGGTGTTCCGATCGCCGTCGGTTATCAGTCGGGCAGCCACTACTCGACGATCCAGGCGCTCGAGCAATATATGCCGGCCGACAAGATCAACCTGACTTTCGCCGACGGCATGCTGTTTCACCGGCTCGATCAGTTGATCGAGGGCAAGGCGCAAGCGTCAGCCCTGTTCAGCGGCCCCTACTATTTCGCCGAGCAACTCGGATTCCGCAAGGTCATCGATACGACCTTCATGGTTGCTACCATGGTGACGGGCGAACCCGACCCCGAAGACCTGCGCAAGTTCTTCCGTGCGCTCAGGCGCGCGCAGCGCGACATCGACCTGCGGCCCGATCTCTACACTCACTACTACAGGAACGAATTCCCAGCGCGGTACCATGCCATGATGGACACGCGCCGCTGGGGCCCGGGCGAGCGCCTCGTGTTCGAGACCTACACCAAAGAAGTCTACGAAGAGACCTTCAGGTGGATCGCGGACCACGGCATCTTCGCCGATAGCGGCATGGGTTCCGGCAGGTACGAGGATGCGGTCATCGCCGCGACGCCATAACGGCCGTCCAAGAACTGGCACGCCCACGGCCGTGCCGATACGGCGGGTTGCTGAACGCGAGCGCGAAGCGCTTCGAGGCTGTGGCAGGTAAGCGCCGGCAAAAGTTCAAGGCCGGACGCCCAGCGCGGCGGATTCCACCTCGCGTGGACGGCCGAGGGGTGTCGCTTTCGCCTTTTCTGCGAGCTTAAGCCAACGCAGCCCCAAACTGCGGCGCTCGGCCGCGAGCTCGGGCGAGCTCGCCAATTTGGCCCGCCGCGCGCACTCGACGGCCTGGGCTTTGCAGTACTTTACATACGACGACATCACGCGCTCTCACACATGGCCCGTGCGCCGCTTGCCGTTTCGGGGAGCAATTCCCCGCAGCGCCCGTGACCATCGCGAGTATTCCTGCCGTGATGTGACGGAACAAGGGGCCGATCGGCCAGGGTTCGAATTTTGTGACGAACTGTTGCGTTGGCGTCACACATCTAGGAACGAGCCTCGCCTAAGGTTCCGACAGCCGCCGGGGGCTCGAAGAATGGGTTGCGCGAAAGTCAAACCCAATTTTTGTCCCCAGCCCGGGTGGTGGGTTTCGCCGCGCTCAACCCACCGGCGGGATAGGTCCAGTAAGCGCAGCACGAGAATCCGCGAGATGGAATCATCCGACGATGCGGCCTATGCGAGGGCAGCGCTCAGCGCCACCGTCGTGCTGTTCCGCACGCTCATCAAAAAGGGATTACTCACCCGCGACGAAGTCGTCAGAGTCGTCCTCGACGAAGCAGTATCGAGAGCCATCCAAGCAGAAGCACAGGACGCACGCGAAGCGGGAAGCGACGCGAACCGCAAATGCGCGGAGATCCTCAAACTCATCGCGGAGAAGCTTTGATGCATTCAGGCGGCGAGCCCGCCTAGCGGCTCGCCCCCGCGGTCAGAGACCGCTTGCCTCCTCCGCCAAACGCAGTCCAATCAGCCGCTCGAGCATCGCCGCGTCCTTCAACAAGTCTTGGGAGCGCGCGCGATGCACAATGCTGCCGCGCTCCAGCACGACCGCTTCGGCGCTCAACGAAAGCGCGACTTCGGCGTGCTGCTCGACCAGCAGGAAGGCGGTGCCTTCGTCGGCAGTCATGCGCCGGATCGCAGCCGTCAGCTCTTCGACGATGATCGGAGCAAGCCCCTCGAGCGGCTCGTCCAGCAATAGCAGCATCGGGTTGGTCATCAGAGCGCGCGCGATCGCCAGCATCTGCTGCTCGCCCCCGGACAGGTGATTGCCTCTACTGGCGCGCCGCTCGCACAAGCGGGGGAACAGACGATAGATCGCGCCGAGGTCCCACCGCCCGGGTCGCGACGCGACGATCAGATTTTCCTCGACGCTAAGCGAAGGGAAAATATCGCGCTCCTGCGCCACCCAGCCAAGCCCGTTGCGCGCGCGCCAATGCGCTCCAGCATGCGTGATCTCGCGCCCGCGCCAAATGACCGCGCCGCGGCTGACACGGGTGAAGCCCATGATGGTGAGAAGCAGCGTCGATTTGCCGACGCCATTGCGTCCCAGGATGGCGAGGCTCCCCCCATCGGGCACAGCAATCGTGATGCCGTCGAGCACGACCGCGTCGCCGTATCCGGCGCGTACATCCTCGAGCGCGAGCAGCGCCTCAGCCATGGCGCGTCCCGCCCAGATAGACGTCGCGCACGCGCATGTCGGCGGCGATTTCCCGCGGCGTGCCCTCTACCAAGATCCGCCCGCCCACCATCACGATGATGCGATGCGCAAAACGAAATACGACATTCATGTCGTGCTCGATGAACAGCACCGCGATGTCGCGGGAGAGATCGGAGATGACCGAAAACAGCTCGGCGCTCTCGCCCCGTGGCACGCCCGCCGCGGGCTCATCCAGCAGCAGCACCTTCGGCTTGGTGGCGAGTGCGAGCGCTATCTCCAACAGCCGTTGCTGGCCATAGGCGAGCTCGCGGGTCGGCCGATAGCAGCTCGTAGCGAGCCGCAGCGAAACGAGGATCGCATGCGCCTCCTCGATCGCATCGCCATAGGCCGGCAGCTTCCGCCACCAACTTCGGGCGTAGCCTTGCCGCTCGCAGACCGCAAGCGTCACCGCCTCGAGCGCGCTGAGGTGGGGAAACAACGTATTGATCTGAAAGGTGCGCACGAGGCCGCATTTGACGCGCTCCTCGGGCTTGAGCGCCGTGATGTCGTTTTCGCCAAGGAAAATATGTCCCCTGTCCGGCCTGAGCATGCCGGTCATGAGATTGATCAGCGTCGTTTTGCCGGCGCCGTTCGGTCCGATCAGCGCATAACGCTCGCCTTGCGGCAGTTTGAGCTCGATGTCCTTGGCGACGACGAGCGAGCCGAAGCTCTTATCCAGGCCGCGCGTGGCCAAGGCCGAGGCGTTCACGCGCGACTCCGCACAAGGCGCGTAAGCCGCGTCAATCCTCCGAGAATGCCGTTCGGCAGGAACAGGACCACGGCAATGAGCAGCGTTCCAATCCAAAAGTACCAGTATTGTGGATTGATGCCGGAGAACTGATCGCGCGCCACCATGTAGACGATAGCGCCGACGAGGCCGCCATAGAGCCGGCCGGCGCCGCCGAGGATCAGGATCACGAGCACGTCTGCCGAGCGTGCAAAGCTCAGCGTTTCGAGCGAAACGGTTTCCGTCGTTTGCGCCAGCAAACCGCCGGCAATGCCGGCCATGACGGCGGCGATGGTGTAGACCTTACGAATGTGCGCCGGATTAGGCGCGCCGATTGCGCGCATGCGAATTGCGTTCTCGCGAATGCCCCGCAAAGCGAGGCCGAACGGCGAATTGATCAGTCGCCGCGCGAGCAGGAACGCGAGGAACAAAACCGCCAGCGAATAGGTGTAAGCGGTCGTGCCGTAGAGATCGAATTGGAAGGCGCCGAAAAGTTTTCCCATGCGCACGCCTTGCAGACCGTCGGCGCCCCCGGTCAACCAGCTTGCGCTGTTGGCCGCCTCCGCGAGCAACAAGCCCAGCCCAAGCGTGATCATGATCAAAGCGAGATGGCGAAATCGAGCAATGATGAAGCTCGTGGCGTATCCGAGCAGGCCTGCCGCGGCGGCGGCGGCAGCCAACCCGGTCAGTGGCTCGCCCCAACCCCACTTCGCAATCAGACCCGCCGTGTAAGAGCCAAAACCGAAATAGGCGGCGTGGCCCAGCGACACGATGCCGGCATAGCCGAGGATAAGATCGAGCGACAATGCGAACAGCGCCGTAATCGCGATCTGACTCGCCAGCACGAGGTAGTTGGCAGCCAGCACGAACGGCAGCAGTGTTGCGAGCCAGAAGGCAATTTCAACCGGCTGCCAGCGAATCTGCGCCTCGAGATGGCGTTGCGGCTCGCTCAGCGTGGAAGACGTCATCAGCGTCTCCCGAATAGCCCGAGTGGCCGCCACATCAGCAGCGCCACCATCACGAAATAGATCAGAAAGGCGCCAAGCTCGGGAAAATAATATTTGCCCGCCATGTCGCTGATTCCAAGAAGGCTCGCCGCCACGAACGAACCGACGATCGAGCCGAGCCCGCCGACAGCCACGACAATGAGGACGTAAATGAGATACGTGAACGCAAACGCGTGATCGAGCCCGACGATCTCGATGGCGAGCGCGCCGCCGAGACCCGCAAGCCCGCTGCCGAGCGCAAAGGTAACGGCGAACACGCGATCGACATCGATGCCGAGACCGCGGGCCATGCGCTGGTTGTCGACCGCAGCCCTCACCTGCGCTCCGAAGCGCGTGAATTCGAGCCCAGCGACCAGCACGGCCGTGATCGCTATGGAAACGCCGATCAGGAACAGCCGGTAGACGCCGAGACTCTGGCCCATGATCGAGACCGAGCCGCGCAGGTACGACGGCAGGTTCACGAGCTGCTGGATGGTGCCGTAGGTATAAGCGGCAACCGCGACCGAAACAAACACGATGCCGATCGTCAGCAGGCACTGGTCGAGGTCGCTCGCGCCATAGAGCCGCCGGTAGAGCACGCGCTCGAAGCCGATGCTCACCAGCGCCGCAGAGAGAAACGCCAACGGCAGGCTCGCCAAAAACGGCCAGCCGAGGTCATTCGTCAAAGTTACGGTGACGAAGCCGCCGAGCATGGCGAAGCTGCAGTGCGCCAGGTTGACGAAATTCATCATCCCCAGCGTCACCGATAGCCCCACCGACAGGATGAACAGCAACATCCCGTAAGCGAAACCGTCGAACAGAACGCCGAAGGCGGAGGCAATCATGCCGCGGCCCGAACGATGGTCAGCATGATCGGGCAGCCTAGTTTTTCATCGTGGCCTTGAACGGATCCTTCACGTTCTCGACCTTATCGAACTCGACGTTGACGATCTGCCCGCCGATCTTCTCCACCCGCCGGATATAGACCGTCTGGATGACATCGCGAGTCTCCGGATCGATCGCCATCGGGCCGCGCGGGCTCTCCCATTGCATGCCCTTGGCGGCCTCGACCAAGCTCTCGCCGTCGGCCTTCCCGCCGGTCTTCTTGAGCGCCTCAAAGATGACGTGCATGCCATCAAACGCGCCGGCGGAGAACATGTCAGGATTGCGTCCGAAGCTTTCTTTGTAGGTCTTCACGAAAGCCGTGTTCGTTGAAGACTGATGATTGTAGTCGTAATGGAAAGCTGTGATGATGCCGAGCCCGGCCTCGCCCATGTTTTTCAGGGCGTCTTCCGACGTCAATTCACCCTGCCCGAGAATTTTCGTCTTCTTGGGATCGATGCCGCGCTCGGCGAGCGCTTTACCGATGGCCGCTGGCTGCGGCCCGCCGGGTGTCCAAATGTAGATTGCGTCCGCGTTGGCGTCCTTGGCGCGCTGCACGAAGGCGGAGAAATCCTGGTTCGCCACCGGATAGCGCGCCGCGCCGATGATCTCTCCGCCGGCATCCCTGAATCCTTTGTGAAACGCGGCCTCGCCGTCATGCCCCGGGCCGAAATCCGAAACCATCGTATAGACCTTGCGGATCCCGTTTCTATAGGCCCAGGTGCCAAACGTCTGGTTCAACTGCGGCACCGTGAATGACGTTCGCACCAGGTAGGGCGATTTCGTCGTGATGATTGCAGTGGCCGCATTCATATTCACCATGAACTTCTTCGCCTGCGCGGACACGTCGCCGGCTGCGAGCGCATTAGGGGTGAGCGCAAAGCCCGCCAGCATGTCCACGTTGTCGCGGACTATGAGTTCCTGCGCCAGCCGTTTGGCGATATCCGGCGCGATCCCGCCGGTATCCCTGCGGATGAGCTCAATCTTCTTGCCGGCAACCGTGTCGCCATACTGCTTCATGTAGAGCTTGATACCGTTATCCATTTGCGCCGACGGGTCGGCGAACTGTCCGGAATAAGCGAGGATCAGGCCGATTTTGATCGTCTGTTGGGCCTGCGCCGAGGTGACGGCGAGAACAGCGGCGACAGCGGTAACTGCAAGGAGTATGTTTCGCATCGCCGTCCTCTCGCCGTCTCTAGTCACAAACGCAGTGTGCTCCCTCTCCCCATTTGGGCAGAGGGTTGGGGTTACCGGCGCCGCTGAGAGATCCGCCCCCCTCGCCCATTCCTTCATGGCGCAAAAGAGAGTTGCCCTCTCCCCGTTGGGGAGAGCGCACAAGCGGGGATGGTGCGCCCGCGGCATGTGACGCAGGAGAATTAGCCGCCCCGCGCACGCGTTGGATCTTTGACGTTCTCGATTTTGTCGAACGGCACATTCACCAGCTCGCCGCCGACCTTCTCTACTCGCCTGATATAGATGGTCTGCACCACGTCGCGCGTATCGGGATCGATCGACATCGGTCCGCGCGGGCTCTCCCACTTCAATCCCTTGGCCGCCGCGATCAAAGCGTCGCCGTCGGTATTGCCGCCCGTCTTCTTCAGCGCCTCATAGATTGCATGCATACCGTCATAGCCGCCGATCGAGAAGAAATCAGGATTGCGTCCATGCATTTCGTTGAACACTTTGACGAACTCGACGTTCAGTGGAGCGTTGCTCTTGTAGTCGTAATGCCACGCCGAGATGAGACCCAACCCGGCATCGCCCATCGCCTTGAGCGCCTGCTCCGCGGTCGGCTCACCCGATCCCAGCACTTTGGTCTTGGTAAAATCGATACCGCGCTCGGCGAACGCCTTGCCCAGCGCGGCCGGCTGCGCCCCTCCGGGGATGAAAATGAAAATGCACTCCGGATTGATGTCCTTGGCGCGCTGCACGAAGGCAGAGAAGTCGGGGTTTGCGACAGGAAAGCGGACCGACCCAATGATGTCGCCCCCGGCCTCTTTGAACGCACGCTGGAATGCCGCCTCGGAATCGTGTCCGGGACCGTAATCGGTCACCATGGTGTAGCACTTCTTGAGGCCGCTCCTGGCCGCCCAGGTTCCGAATGTATCCATCACCTGCGGTAGCGTTACGGAAGTGCGGACCATGTAGGGCGACTTCGTGATGATAACCGAGGTCGCAGCATTCATGACCACCATGAATTTCTTCGCCTGGGCCGAGACGTCGGCGGCGGCGAGCGCATTCGGGGTGAGCAGGAAGCCGGCCAGGATATCGACGCCGTCGCGCACGACGAGTTCCTGCGCGAAGCGCTTGGCAACGTCGGGCGCGGGGCCACCGACGTCGCGCCGGATGATCTCGATCTTTTTGCCGGCGACGGTGTCGCCGTGCTGCTTCATGTAAGTCTTGACCCCGTTGTCGAGCTGCACGCCGGCGTCGGCGAATTGGCCTGAAAGAACATTGATCAGCCCGATCTTGACCGTGCCTTGCGCATAGGCGGACGAGGCGCTGATGAAAAGCGCCACAGCGCAGCTAACTCCCGTGCGGGTCCGATTCATCGTCATCCTCCCGGCGTGCTCGGTTCTGTTTTCTGCAAAAATTCTACTCACGAAAATTCTCGCGGTCGAGGATGTTCGGCGCGGCGACAGTGGGCGCCGCCCCACCACCGGCAGTGACGCTTTTCATTGCCGAGCATAGCGCGTCGGAAGGCATGTGAACGCGCTCATGAGCCCACCTCTTGGAGCAAAGTGCTTCTTTTCGATGGCTGCCCGGGTCGAGCGGGGGTCGAGCGGGGGCAGGACAAGTCGAGGACGCGACGCGCTGGCATCAGAACGGACGAATTTGCACGGAACGTTTACTGCGCCATTCCGCGCGCATCTCGGACCCCCTCCCACGGTCAAAACTACCGCAATCGTACATGGTTAGCGGGGACGGCCCAGATTTGCCGAACCTCACATTTCCGCCGCATCCGCCGTGCTAAGCATGGAGGCGCGCAATTGATCGCGGCAGACACCATGCTCCCCGTTGCTGCCCTTGTCCTCCTTCTCCTGCTTTCGTGTTTCGGCGGCCAGGCTGCCCGCGCCGAGCCCTCAGCCGGCAATTCGCCGCGCATCGAGTGGGAGGTCAAAAACCGCTTCCGGTTGTTCCGCAACGAGGCCGACTTCCAGCGCCATGTTGACGCAGCGTACGGTGATGGCGTGCTTGCGGCCGAACGGCGGCTGGCGAAAGAGAGCGATGGCCGCGGCTGGGCGCGCGACGTCGTTGAACGACTATGCGTCGATCGCGCCGGCCGGCTGTTGGAATTTTGCGAGCGGGACGGCGAGCGCGAGATCTACCTGGCGCCGCACGATCACCGCGTCGGCGTGACGCTGAGCGGAACCTTGCCAGCCAATGAGGGCTGCGTATGGAGCTTCGACGACGGCGACGGTCACCCGCGGCAAGTCAACGCCGCTTGCGACGAGGAAGTCAGGGCCCGTCTCCTGAGTAGCCGGCCGACTCTTGCGAGCGTCGATATCGTGTTGCCGGACGGCACCGCGCAGCGGCTCATCAGCGAGATCGGAGTGCGCGATGTGCTCATCGCCGGCATGGGCGATTCGATCGCGGCCGGCGAGGGCAATCCCGACCGGGCGGTGCAATTGTCGGATGAGGGCTTTTGCTTCAAGCGCTTCGGCGGCGGCGAATATTACCGGCCGGGACGAGCGGGCTTCAGGGGCAATAGATCCTGCACGGTGATGGCGAACGACGACACGCGCGCCGGCGAGTGGGCGCAGCAGAGCGCGCGCTGGCTGAGCGGCCCCTGTCACCGCTCGCTCTACAGCTATCAGATGCGCACCTCGCTCGCGCTTGCTGTCGAAAACCCGCATCTCGCCGTCACCTTCATTCCGCTCGGCTGCTCGGGCGCGACAATCAATGCGGGATTTCTTGGCAACCAGCGGGCGCGCGAGTGTCCCGGCATCGGCTTTGCCTGCTCGGGAACGGTTCGCTCCCAAATCTCCGAATTGACAGAGCTCCTGACGACGGCGCGCCGTCACCAGGCCGACCGCAGCCTCGATTTGGTGCTGCTGACCATCGGAGCCAATGACATTCTCTTCTCCGGCCTCATCGCCAATGTGATGATCGAACCGGGAACGGAACGCAGCCTTCTCAGCCGTGGCGGCATCATTGCTTCGGTCGAGGAGGCGCAGACGATCCTCGATCGCGAGCTGCCCGGAAACTTTGGCAAAGCGCGTACCGCGCTCAAACCGCTCGTGGGCGGAAATCTGTCACGCGTCGTTTACGTCACCTATGGCAATCCGGCCCTTGCCGGCCCCGAGACGCCCTGCCCCGGCGGACGCGACGGCTTCGATGTGCATCCGGCCTTCGCGGTCGATGGCGAGCGGCTGCGCCAAGCTGTGTCGTTCGTGTCGCAAAGATTTCTGCCAGGCATCAAGGCGCTCGCGCGCTGCGAAGACGGCAGGAACTGCCGAAATCCGTCGACCGAGCGCATGACGTTCGTGGACGCCCACCAGGCGGCATTTGCGTCGCATGGCGCGTGCGCACGCGCGGAGGACGATCCCGCGTTCGATCGGGAATGCTTTTCGGGCAAAGGCGAGACGTTCGAGAGCAGCTTGACGAAGAGTGCGACGGAGCCGATGGCCTGCGGCTATCCGCCGAGCGAATTTCGCCCCTACGCGTCGCGCGCGCGCTGGATCCGCACCGCAAACGACAGCTATTTCACCGCGATGACCTACCCCGAAGGGCTGCCGGCGGTGATGCAGCCAAGCGACCTGCACGATGCGATCTGGGGAATATTCGCCGCGGTCTATGGCGGCGCGGTTCACCCGACCGCGGAAGGCCACGCCGCCATGGCGGACGCAGCGCTGCCAGCCGCGCGCGAGGCCCTCGGGTTGCCGGCGCCCGCCGCGCTCGTGCGCAGCGAGCCGCTGCCGGCGCTGCCAAACCTCGTTGCTCCGCGGCTGCCGACGTCAGGGCGATAGACTCCGCTTTGAGCGTCGCGCTCGCTCACGTAGGCCGCATTGAGCGCAGTGAAGTGCGGGACAGCCTTGACTTGTTGCGGGGTCCCCGGATTTCGCTGCACTCAATCCGGGCTACTCCTCACGCCACACCGAGCTTCTTCTGCAGGCTGGTCGACGATGTCGTGTATTGGAAGACCAGGCGCTTGCCGGGATAGACATAGCGGTAGGCCTTCTGCGCCATCAAGGCACCTTCATGGAAACCTGACAGGATGAGCTTGAGCTTGCCCGGATACCAATTGATGTCGCCGATCGCAAAAATGCCGGGCACGCTCGATTCGAACGCCGCGGTGTCAACCAGAATGTACTCGCCGTCCTTCATCGCCATGCCCCAGTCCGCGACCGGGCCGAGCTTCATGGTCAATCCGAAGAACGGCAATAGCGCGTCGCAGGCGATTTCGAAGTTTGAGCCGTCGTTGCGTTTCACGATGGCCTTGCCGATGCATCCGCCCTCCCCCCCAAGCGCCGAGATCTGACCCAGCACGAAATCGATTTTGCCCTCACCGACGAGCTTCATCATCTTGTTGACGCTGTCGGGCGCGGCGCGGAACTCACTGCGCCGGTGCACGAGCGTGAGGTGACTCGCAACCGGCGCGAGATTCATCGTCCAATCGAGCGCGGAATCGCCGCCGCCCGCGACGACGATGCGCTTGCCGCGCAGCGCCTCGATCTGCCGCACCGCGTAGAAAACCGAGGTGCCCTCATAGGCCTCGATGCCCGGGATCGGTGGCCGTTTGGGCTGGAACGAGCCCCCGCCCGCCGCGATCACGATGACTTTGACTTCGAACTCGCGGCCGCGGTCGGTTGTAACGCGGAACAGCGGATCCCCGATCGTCTCGATCCTCTCGACCATCTCCTGCAGATGAAAGGTCGCTCCGAATGGTTTGATCTGCGCCAGCAGTGCGTCGCATAGGCCTTGGCCGGTGACGTAAGGCAGGCCAGGGATGTCATAGATCGGTTTTTCCGGATAAAGCTCGGCGCATTGACCGCCGATCTTGTCGAGAATGTCGAGCACGTGCGCTTTCATGTCGAGGAGGCCAAGCTCGAACACCGCGAACAGCCCGCACGGTCCGGCACCGATGATCAGCACGTCGGTCTTGATCGTCTCGCTCATGCGTTTACCACGCGCCTCGCTTGCGTTCGCGTCTGATATGGGATGATGCGCCGCGAATGTGTAGCCGCGGGCGCTTTCGCTAGGCTTGCCGCTCGGGCGTGCGCACCACGAGTCCCTCGAGCTCGGCGGTCACCTTGATCTGACAGGACAGGCGGGAATCCGGCTTCACGTCATAGCCGAAATCGAGCATGTCCTCCTCCATGGGCGACGGCTCGCCGACCATCGCACGCCACGCCTCGTCGACGTGCACGTGACAGGTGGCGCAGGCGCACGCCCCGCCGCACTCCGCCTCGATGCCGGGGATGCCGTTCTTGATCGCAGTCTCCATGACGGTCGAGCCGATCTCGCCCTCCACGGTCCGGGCGGTGCCTTCATGATCGATATAGGTGATCTTCGGCATGCGGTTGGCGGACAATTCGGGGCGATGGCGTCCTATAGAGCATGTTTCTTTGTGCTTGAAGCGATAATGGCGCCGTGCGCTCGGTGCATTCCCTCCCGCGCCTGGGGGGAGGAGCAGAGCGAGTTATTGCTCGTGCCGATTGGTACGGCCTATGCCCGCGCGCCGCCCGGCGCGGCTGGCTCGGAAGGCGGCTCGCCGCCAAGCACGCGATAGCCGGCCGGGGTGAGGCGGCAAACCAGCCAGCCCGGCTTGATAGGGTTGTGCACCCAGGGGGCCGCCCAGCCGTGGGCCACGCAGGACTCGATGGTCTTCTTCGATACTTCGCGGCCCTCCCGATCGAAAAGCGGCAGCTTTCCGCCGGGTTGCGTCAGTCCCCGCTCGAGATAGCGCCGCTGCGCCTCGCTCGGCCGTAGGCCAGCCGGGCTAGGGCCTGACAAACCCTCGCCAGGCGCGCAGACGCCGTGCTTGCCCTGCGGTGCTCGACCCATCGGCCGCCTGCCGTTAACGATGATTAAAGACGTCTTAACAAGCGGTTTCCTTCGGTATGCCAAGCCGATAGGATAGCCCAACGGCAGTGAAATGTCTGGGCGGCGCGCATTGGCGATCGCCCGAGGGGGTTCCGCAGGGATCTCAAGGCTAGCGCGCTCGTGGCGCGGTCAGGGTCTCGCTCCTGCCGCTGCTCTAGTCCAGCGTAATACGAGGCGACGACGGACATGGCAAACACTCCAAAGAAGATCAAAGATCCGACAGAAGCTGCGCTTTCCGCGATCCAGGACGCGCTTTCGGCGCGCGACGCCGCAGCCGAAGCGCAAGCCGGCAGCCCACCGACCCCACCGGTGAGCGCGGCCGAGGAGCTGCAGTGGCCCGGCATCTCCTCCATGCCCGACGCGGACGTGCACCAAGGTGGCGAACAGATCTTCTCGCGCCGTGCCGCCAATGACGACCGTGAATCGATCGGCAACATCCTGCGAGCGCTGCAGCGCCGCCCGGCAGGCACGTCCTATGTCACCGCGACGGTCTTCGCGGGCCTGTGGGTGCTCGCCGGGTTAGTACTCGGCTGGATGTATTTGCCCGAGATCCAGGCCGCGCTCGGCCCAACCGGCCTCGCCGCGCCGGTGCTCGCTATGCTCGCCATCGTTTTCTTCGTGCCGATCATCTTCTTTTATGTGCTCGCGCATATGGCTTGGCGCTCGCAGGAGCTGCGGCTCATCACCCAGTCCATGGCCGAGGTCGCGATGCGGCTCGCCGAGCCGGAGACGGTGGCGCGCGAGTCGATCGTCACGGTCGGGCAGGCGATCCGGCGGGAAGTGGCGGCCATGGGCGACGGCGTCGAGCGCGCGCTCGCGCGCGCCGCCGAGCTCGAGACGCTGGTGGCAAACGAGGTCTCCGCTCTCGAACACGCATACAGCGAGAACGAGGTGCGCATCCGCGGGCTGCTGCAGGATTTGGGCACTCAGCGCGACAGCCTGGTCGGGCAGGCTGGGCAGATCCGCGACGCCATCAACAGCGTCCATCTCGATCTGAGCCACGATATTTCGCAGATCAGCGAGCTCGTTTCCGAGCAGGTCAACGAAGCTTCGCGGCGGATCACACACACGCTTTCCGACAAGGCCGAGCATATCACGCGGGCGCTCGGAAACGCCGGCGACACGATGATCCAGACGCTCGGCGAGCGCGGCGGCGACCTGCTGGACCGGCTCGAAAATACCAGCCGCGAAACCTCGCAGGCCATTTCCGCCGCTAGCGACCGCCTGACCACGACCCTGAATTTCAAGACCGATCACATCGGCGACGAGTTTACGGAAATCACCGCCAATGTCGAACGCACGATGGCGGAACGGCTGGAGCGAGTGACCGAGAATTTCGCGCAAAAGTCCGCGGAGATTCTCGATCTGATGAGCAACCGTTCGCAAGAGCTCACCGATGCCGTCATCGAGACGGGCAACCAGCTTGCGGATACGATTTCCAGCCGCGTCGAGGAGGTCAATACCACGCTCAAGAACACCGGCGATTCCCTCGTGCTCGATCTGAGCCTGCGCGGCGGAGACGTGGTATCCAAGCTCGAGCAGACCGGGGCACGCATCACCGATACGATCGTGCAGCGCGGCAGCCGAGTCACCGACCAGTTCCGCGAGACCGCCGAGGCGCTCGCCGACGTCATTGCCAGTCGCGGCGATGCGGCGCGTGAAATGCTCGCGGCCCGCCTGCAAGCCTTCGAAGAGATGTTCAATCAGGGAGGAAACGAGCTCGCCGATACGATCGCGCGGCGCGGCGACGCGGTACGCGAGATGCTCGCGGCGCGGCTGCAATCGTTCGAGGACATGTTCAACCACGGCGGCACCGAACTCGCCGAACGCATCGCCCGCGACGCCACCACGCTCGGCAATCTCATCACTCGGCATTTGGCCGAGTTCGACCGCACCGTGAAGACCTACGGCGGCGAAATGGTCGAACGTCTCGGCGAGCGCACGCAGGACATTTCCAGCGCGATGCGCGAGTACCTGGACAATTTCGACACACGCGTCACGGTCAAGTCGGCCGAGATCACGGCGAGCCTCGACCAGCAATTCAACCGTTTCCGCGATGCTCTCGACGGCCGTACCCAGACGCTCGGCGAGGCGCTCTCTGCGCGGGTGGCAGAGGTCGCCAAGCGCATGGCCGAAAGCGGCAAGGAAGTGATAGGCGCACTCGACAAACGCATTGGCGATGTCACCGGCCTCATCAACGCACGCGGGGCCCAGCTTGCCGAAACCATCGGCGCCAAGATCGAGGACGTGGACAGGACGCTGGGCATCAAGGCGACGGAAGTCGCCGACAATCTAGATACGCGTATCAGCCGGTTCGAGAACCTGCTGAGCGGCCGCGCCGAGGGCATGACCAGGGAAATCGAAGCGCGCAGCCAAGCAGCTGCCGATTTGCTCGTCGCGCGGACCGACGGCTTCAGCAAAGAGATTGAGAGCCGGAGCCAAGCAGCTGCCGACTTAATCGCTGCACGTACCGAAAGCTTCACCAAGGACCTCGACACTCGCAGCCAAGCGGCTGCGGAATTACTCAGCGCGCGCACTGAGAGCTTGACCAGGGAGATCGAGACCCGCAGCCAGTCGGCTGCCGAGCTGCTCGCCGCCCGTACCGAGCATCTGAGCAGCACGATGAGGGCAAATGCCGGCGATGCTGCGCAGGCGATCGACAAGTTGACTGCGACCGCGGTGGAGGCGATTGGCGCGCGTGCAGAGCAACTCAGCACAACTGTAAGGGCAGCCACCGAGGAGGCGGAGCGCTCGCTCAGTAATCTTTCGACCTCAGCCTCCAGTACCCTTAATGGACGGATCCGTGAGCTCGCCGAGGCGGTGAAGACCAACAGCACCGAGGCGGAGCGGTCGCTCACTCAGCTCGCGGCCAATACCACGAGCGCGATCCGTACGAGCGCGCACGACGCCGAGCGCATGATCAGCGGCATGTCGACCGGCGTCAGCAACGTTCTCAAACAGAACGCCAGCGAAGTCGAACGCACCCTGCTTTCGGTAAGCGCCGAGGTGGCACGCAACTTCGTCGGAAAGGCCGAAGAGATTTCGACCACGGTCGGCCAGCGTGCCGCCGAGATGACGCGAGTGGTCGACGAGAAGTCGAGTGGCCTTCTAGCCGCGCTCACCCGCAAGAGCGAGGAATTCGTGAGCGAGGTCGGCCGCGTGACGGATCAGGCGATCAAGGCGATCGAGGGCAAGGGCTTCAACTTCACCCAGACGATGACGGACAACAGCGAACAGATCGCGCGCCTGATCAGCCAGGCGAGCGAGACCGCGACCGGCGCAGTCAATCAGTCGCTCAAGGACCTGCAAACGAGCCATATCGCCGCCACCGAGACGACCAGCGAAGCGGTCAATCGCGCGATCAAGGAGTTGCGTGAAAGCGCGGAGATGGCAACCGAAAGCGCGTCCAAGACCATCAGCCGCACCCTCAAGGAGCTGCAGGACACAACCCACGGCGCGGTCGAGCAATCCAAGCAGACCGCGTCCGCCGCAGTTATCGAGATCCAAGAGACGCACAACATGCTGCGCTCCGATGCGACCGTCCTCTACGAGCGCCTGCGCGAGGCCAACATTCTCCTGCAGGAGGTCTTGAGCGGCGCTCACGAGAACATGAGCGGCATCGAGAGCACGCTGGTCGCGCGCGTAGCCGATTTCGTCGCGGCAATGAACGACGTCGCGCAGAAGGCCGGCACCGCCAACAGCGACGTGGAGCGCAACATCGCGAGCTTTAAGGAGATGTCGGCGAAGACGCTCGACGATCTCAGCCAGCTTGCCGGCCAGTTCGACGTGCACGCCCACTCGCTGGCCGACGCGGTGGCGTTGATCGACGGCAGCAACCGGCAGACCCAGGGTGCGCTCACCGAGCGCGGCGCAGCGCTGGAGCAGCTGATGGCCGCCCTCGACAGCAAAGCCGCCGATCTCGAAGAGCGGCTCACCCGCTTTGCCGCCGTGCTCGATCAGTCGTTCGAAGGCGCGGGCGAACGGGCGCGCGGAATCGCTCGCCTCACCGCGGAATCGGCAACCAGCGGCGCCGAAGCGATCAGGGAGAATTTCGAGGCGATCCGCAGCGGCACCGAGGAGGAGCGGACGCGATTGAGCGAGGCCATGCACAGCATCTACGAGCAGGCGAGCGAGGAGTCGCATACGATGCTATCGCAGGCGGCGCAGCGCTTCGCCGAGGTGCTGGACGAGTTGAAGCAGATGAGCGCCGACATGCGGCGCGAGCTCGAAACGACGCGCGCGGAGTTGCGCAAGGGCATCCTCGAGCTGCCGCAGGAGACGGCGGATACGGCCTCGCACATGCGGCGCGTCATCGTCGATCAGATCGAGGCCTTGGCCGAGCTCAACCGGATCGTCGCCCGCCACAACCGGGAGCTCGACGTGGTCGAGCCCGGCGCGCTGCGGATGGAACCGCTCGAGGTTACCTCTCGTCGCGGCGGCGTTCGCGAGGAGCCGGTACGCAGCAACGGCAATCCGCGCGGAGAGCCGGCCCGCGCCCGCTCCGACATTACCGGCATGGTTCCGCCGGCGATGCCCCCGCGGCGTGCCGAGGCGCCTGCGCTGAGTCCCGCCCAGGCGGCCGGCGGCGGGCGCGCTGGCTGGCTCTCGGAGCTGCTTACACGCGCCTCGCACGAGGCCGAAGCGCCCGTGCGCGAGACGCCCGCCCCGCGCACAAATCCCCCGGAGCGTCCCGAGCGCCACAGCATGGAATCGCTCGACTCGCTCGCCGTGGACATCGCCCGAATGATCGACCATGACGCCGCCGCCGAGCTGTGGGACCGCTACAAACGCGGCGAACACAACGTGTTCACGCGCAAGCTTTACACGATGCAGGGGCAAAAGGCGTTCGAGGAGATCCGCAAGCGCTATCGCGGCGACGGCGAATTCAAACGCGCCGTCGATCGCTATGTCGGCGAATTCGAGCGGCTGCTCGAGGAGGTCTCGCGCGAGGACCGCGGGCAGACGCTGGCGCGAACCTACCTCACCTCGGAAACCGGCAAGGTCTATACCATGCTCGCCCACGCCGCTGGCCGGTTCGACTGATCGTAGCGAACGAGGTCAAGACGGCGGGCGCGAGATGAGCGCGCCCGCTTTGTTTCGCCGCAGGTTAGGACGGACGACGGCGCGGGCGTTCCACTCCTTTGCGTCTTCATTGCCATGGATTCACGGCGCTGGCGTTGCCGCGCATGCTATTCCAGTCGCCACTGGAAACTGCGTTCAGATAGGAGGAGGCCATGCATAAGGTAGTGTTGGTGGGATTTTTGGCGCTGCTCTCAAGCAGCGCGTATTCTCAAGAGATTACGACGGGCAATACGGTCCGCGTTCTGGCAGACGGCGGATCGGGCGGACAAAATGCGACGATCTGGAAGGCGAACTGTCAGCAGGGATTGCGGTCGGCGGGACGTGCCATAACCAATGTGATCGGGACGGCAGGCCCTTGGCCACGTTCGTCATCCATTGCTCTCAGATTCAGGCGGGAAAATAAATCCTGCTAGTGCACGCACCTCGTCGTGACTGATTACTTCAAGAACAGCTCGGTCCATACCTGTTGCCATTTCGGCGCCTCGTCGAGCCATTTGACCGGATCGACCATGACGTGCTGGTACTGATCGAGGAGAGTCTTCTGGGTCCGGCTGGACGGAATACGGCCCATGTCGGCGAGCAGCTTCTGTCCCTCCGGCGAGAGCATGAAGTCGGCGAACAGGAGCGCGGCGTGGGGATGCGCCGCGTTCTTCGCCAATGCGATCGCCTGGGGGCGACCGACCAGCGGCTCGACCGCGGCCCAATCGATCGGTCCTCCCTTCGCCTTGATGGAGTCGGCGTTGCCGCTGTAGGTCGTCAGGCATACCGGCAATTCGCCCGCGGCCACGAGCTGGGCCACCAGGATGTGTCCCTTGCGCATCTCGGGCTTGAGCGCCGCAAGCTTGCGGAAGAATTCTAGTCCGCGCTCCTCGCCCATGAAATTAACGACGCCGTACATCCAGTCGCTGTCGGTCGCCTCGAGTGCAAGGCGGCCGTTCCAACGCGGATTAGCGAAGCCCTCGAGCGCGGCAGGCAGCTCCTCGCGTCTGACCTTGCCCGTGTTGTAGCCCACGACCCAGAGATTCGCGCGGTCGGCAAACCAGCGCCGGTGCGGCGGGATCGCCCAGGGCGGCAGATCGGCGAGATAGGGGCTCTGGAACGGCGCGACCGTCGCCTCGCGTGCGAGCGCCTCGACCTCGGGCGCGTTGGTCTCGACCGCATCCATGCCGCGCCGGCCGCCGCGCGACTCGGTGAGCGCGCGCTGCACCACGTTCTCGCTGAGCGCGCGCCAGACCTGCACCTTGACGCCGTACTTGCTCTCGAAGGCGCGCGCGAGCGGGGTCGATTCCGTCGTCGCTATCGAGGTGTAGAGCGTGAGCGTGCCCTCCTCGCGCGCCTTGGCGATCAGGCGCTCTCCGCGATCGGCGCCCGCGTACGTGTAGATCGCGGGGGTGTCCTCGGTCTGCGCGCGCGCGCGCATCGGGCCAAGAGCCACGATCGTGCAACATGCGAGAAGGGCAAAGACCGTGCGCTGTGGCCCGCGGCGCCCCTTGCCCGTCACGCCCGAGCTCGTTTGTGGCTGCTGCTCCATGGCCGCTCGCTTTTAGCGCACGTTCGCACGGACTGGAATCAGCGTGAGCGGCGGTCGTGGGGGCCTCCGCTCGAGCAATGTGATTACGTATGATGCACCACGATGAACTCCCTCGGCCTGTCCCTGCGCGTGGAACGCTGGCCCATTGCCGGCACCTTTTCCATCAGCCGCGGCGCCAAGACCGAAGCCGTGGTCGTGGTCGCGGAACTCTCCGACGGCACCCGTCGCGGGCGCGGCGAATGCGTACCCTACGCGCGTTACGGCGAGGCCGTCGAGGGCGTGGCGGCGGCGATCGAGGCAATGCGCGCGGAGATCGGCTGCGGGCTTGACCGCGAGCGGCTGCAGTCTGTCATGGGGCCGGGCGCGGCGCGCAACGCGCTCGACTGCGCGTTCTGGGATCTGGCAGCCAAGCGCGCCCGACGGCCCGTCCACGAGTTGCTCGGCATGCCGGCACCCAAGGCGGTCACTACCGCCTACACGATCTCGCTCGGCACGCCGGACGCCATGGCGCGCGCCGCCGCCGGGGCGGGCGAGCGGGCGCTGCTCAAGGTCAAGCTCGGCGCGCCCGGCGATCCCGCGCGGATTGCCGCGGTGCGGCACGCCGCGCCGCGGGCCGAGTTGATCGTCGATGCCAACGAGGGCTGGACGGAGAGCGATCTTGCCGCAAACCTCGCCGCTTGCGCCGAGGCCGCCGTGACGCTCATCGAGCAGCCGCTGCCCGCGGAGCATGACGACGCGCTCGCGCGCATCGCGCACCCGCTCCCCATCTGCGCGGACGAGAGCGCGCACGCGAGCGCGTCGCTCTCCGCGGTTGTCGGAAAATACGACGCCGTCAACATCAAGCTCGACAAGACCGGCGGCTTGACCGAGGCGCTCGCCATGGCGCAAGAAGCCGAGCGCCTCGGATTGACGCTCATGGTCGGCTGCATGGTCGCGACCTCGCTCGCCATGGCACCAGCCATGCTGCTTGCGCAGCGCGCACGCGTGGTCGATCTCGACGGTCCGCTCCTGCTCGCGCGCGACCGGCTGGATGGGCTTCGTTACGAGCATAGCCGCGTCCATCCGGCGGCGCCGGCGCTGTGGGGGTGAAATAAACACACGGACCAGGCGGGTAACCATGTAAGGCAACCTCGATCGCGTGTGTCCGGGCGGTTCACATTTAGCCCACATTTGGTTTAAAAGATCGAAGCGAGGGCGGCGCCGACTTGGCGGGGCAGGCGCCGGGAGCACGGAGAGGATAAGCATGAAAATTGCTGTTCTGGCCGGCGCCGTTGCGGCGGCGCTGACGCTGTCGACTGCGCATGCGACGATACGCATCAGGGCGGATTCCGGGGGGCAAATCGGACCTTATCTCGAGAACCTCGTGGCTTTGCGGAGTTCGGGCGAGCGGGTGATTATCGATGGGCCGTGCCTGTCCGCATGTACCATGCTGCTCGGCGTCATCCCGCGCGAGCGCATCTGCGTCACGCCGCGCGCGCGGCTCGGCTTCCACGCGGCATGGCATCCCAGCGGCAACGGTCAAGCGGTGACGAGCCGCGAGGCGACGCGGCTCTTGATGGACATCTATCCCGAGGAGGTCCGCAGTTGGATCGCGCGGCGCGGCGGCCTCTCTCCGCGCATGATGTATCTGAGCGGCCGTGAGCTCACCGCAATGTACAATACGTGCGAGTGAGGTCCGCTTCTGGCGACAGCGAGCTGCGGAGCTATGTGCCGCCCGTAAGCCTGCGGGCGGTCACAGCAAACATGCCGCCGGCAGTAGTGACGAGTGCCATGGCGGCATAAGCGAAGCTCCCCCAGCGCGCATAGAGCACGCCGGAAACTGCCATAGCCACCGCCATGGCGAGACCCTGCGCCATGGCTAGGTAGCCTTGAGTCGTCGCGCCGGTTTCGGCCGGTGCGGTGCGCGCGATAAAGCTCAGCGCACCGAGGTGCGTCGCACCGAACGACAGCCCATGCAGACACTGCAACGGAGCAAGCAGCGCGGCCGGCGGATCGAACGCCATGGCGCCCCAGCGAACGACCGCGCCCGCGGCGCCGAATAGGATGAGCGTCGTCGGCGCGACCGGCAGGCGCCCGGACATCGCGAACAGCACGATCTCCGCGACCACGCCGAGCGCCCAGAGCGCTCCGATCGTACCGCCCTCGAGCCCCGCCGCCGCCCAGTCGAGCGTAGAAAAACCGTAATAAACCGCGTGACTCGCCTGTATGAGACTTGCCGCGGCCATCACGGCGAGCAATGCGGGATCGCGCAACAGGTCCCGCGCGGATCGCAAGGGCTTCGCCGTGCTGGCACCGCGCGGGGCGAGCGGCGAGAGCGCGCAGGCCGCCGCCGCGGTGATCACCAGCGCCGCCCCGACGAGCCAGATCAGGTCACGCGCGGGAATCACGTCGAGTGCAAGGCCGGCTGCGAAGCTGCCGAGGATGAAAGCGGCGGAGCCCCACAGTCGCACCGGGCCGTAAGCGCGTCCGAGCGCACCCAGCCCGCGCAGCGCATAGGCATCGGCCAGCGGCATGAGCGGGGTGTAGAAGACCGAGGCCAGCGCAAACGCAATGGTGACGGCGAGAGCTCCCTGCGCCAGTCCCAGCGCGCCATAACCGAGCGTTGCCAGCGCCGAGGCGATCGCGATGACCGCGCGCAGGGCGTCCTGGCGATCGGCGATGCGCGTCGCAAGCGGGATTGCGAGCAGACGCACGATCATGGGGACGGAGAGCACCAGTCCGATGGTGCTCGCATCGAGCCCCTTGGCCGCGAGCCAGAGCGGCAGGAACGGCACTTGCACGCCGAGCGCGGCGAACAGCGCGGCGAAGAAGATCGCAAGCCGCAATGCAAAAGAGGGATGGAGGAACGACGGAGGAGGGAACAGCAATTGCGAGAGCGCCCTCTGTGGCATCCGCGTTGGCTCGAGGACCTGTCCCGGACGCAGCGCAGCACGAAGTGGTGCGCT
>WNFO01001115.1_pt1 | contig 40922 bp, 30 predicted proteins | sample 5400251 | NCBI WGS metagenome assembly WNFO01 (sample SAMN13153354, study PRJNA577476) | soil metagenome | isolation source: 100 cm saprolite under Madrone tree | place: USA:California | collected 2016-06-14 | reverse complement strand
CAAAGCCAGCGGGCGCGCGGCATTGATACTCGCGACGGGACTTTTTGTATGGTTTGCCGGGCCATCGCAAGCAGCGACCGATGAAGACGATGGAGCCATCAGTGCGGAAACGGCTGCCGGACCTCCGATCGCGCTCAACAGATACGCCAGCCCCGGCTCGCGCCACCGCAGACGCCACGCGCATCGTCGATCCGGCAAAGTGGCATTGAAGTCCTCCGCCAGCACGAAGGCCGCCGAGGTTGCCGCCAGCGACAATTCGCCCACAATCCCTCCTTCCGTGGCCGACGCCAAGGCACAAATGAACGCCGTTGAGACGCCCGCCGCCAATGGCGAGGCGCTGTCTGTGCGGGCCAACGATGTCCGTCAAGCCGCTGTAAACAATTCGGTGGACACCCCGCCGCCGACCAGAAACCAGATGGTTTCCGCCGATCAACTCAACGACGTCGATCGCGCATTGCAGGAGAGCAAGCCAATTGCGGCGGCCTTCGCGATGGCCTCCGCCGGCATACCTGCGACGACCGGCAGCAACGAAAGCTCGACCTGGGACCGCACCTCCGCGATCGGAAAAATCTTCATCGGCTTCGGCATATTGTTGACGATGGCCTCTGCCGCCCGCATGTTCATGGCGTAGGCCGCGCGTCCCCACTTGAAGCCCATCTCGCCAGCGGGCACATTCACGCCCGCGAAATCAGGTGAGGTAGACCATGAGCATGTACGAACACATCATCGTCGAAAGCAAAGGCGCGGTCGGTGTCATCACGCTGAACCGCCCCAAAATGCTCAATGCGTTGTCCATCGGTGTGTTTCGCGAAATTGCGGCCGCGGTCGACGATCTCGAAGCCGACGACGCCATCGGATGCATTTTGTTGGCGGGCGGCGAAAAGGCCTTCGCCGCCGGCGCCGACATCAAGGAAATGCAGCCGAAAACCTTCATCGACATGTTCTCAAGCGATTTCACCGCGATCGGCGCCGACCGTGTCGCGACCTGCCGCAAGCCGACCATCGCCGCAGTCAGCGGCTATGCACTCGGCGGCGGCTGCGAACTGGCGATGATGTGCGACATCATCATCGCCGCGGACAACGCGAAATTCGGCCAGCCGGAAATTACGCTCGGCACCATCCCCGGCATCGGCGGAACCCAGCGGCTGACGCGCGCAATCGGCAAATCCAAAGCGATGGACCTGTGCCTCACCGGGCGAATGATGGACGCAGCCGAAGCCGAGCGCTCGGGCCTCGTCAGCCGCGTCGTGCCTTCAGGCAAATTGATGGACGAAGCGATGGCAGTGGCGGAAAAAATCGCCTCGATGTCGCGCCCCGCGGCCGAGATGGCAAAAAGCGCCATCAACCGCGCTTTCGAGACGCCGCTGTCGGAAGGACTCAACGTCGAGCGCGATCTGTTCCACGCCACTTTCGCGCTGGAGGACCGCGCCGAAGGCATGGCGGCCTTCATCGAAAAGCGAAAGCCGGTGAATAAGAACAGGTAGGAACACCCACTGTTTCATACGCGAGCTTGACCAATTACCCGGTACGGCTCCTCGCCAGCGCCGCGCTCACCAACGCGCGGTAAACGCGTTCGGACAAGGTCGCTGGCCGGTTAAGGCCGAGACGCGCCAGGCATTCACCGTCGGCCGCATCCAGCTTGCGCGTCAAACCCTGCCACAACAATGCCGGCAGACGGTGCGGTGCCCGTTGCGCATCCTGCAGGAGTTGCAGTGCCGGGATCAGGCGCTGCTCGACGTCGGTAAAATCGCTGCCGAACGGAAACGAGGGCAACAAGCCAGCCTCGCGCGCGGGCTTTAACGCGCGCGCGATCCGCTCCGGGTAATTTTCGCGATGCGCGGCAGGAATCTCATAATCTTTCGGCAACTTGCCGGCGTCCTTGGCTTGTCGCGCAAGCTGCCCCTGAAAGCGCGAATCCGCGACCTGCAGCATCGTGGCGATGACGTCGGCATCGGATTTTCCCCTGAGATCGGCGATGCCGTATTCGGTGACGATGATATCGCGCAAGTGCCGCGGAATGGTCTCGTGGCCGTAGCTCCAGCGGATGTTCGATTGCGGCTTGGCGCCGGCGGGCCTGGCCGCTTCGACCGTCAGAATCGAGCGCGCACCCTGCAAGGCAAAGGCCTGCGCCACAAAATTATATTGGCCGCCGACGCCGCTCACGACCTGGCCGTTTTCGAGGCCGTCCGAAATCGCCGATCCCATCAAGGTCGCCATCATCGCGTTGTTGACGAAGCGGGCGTCGACGCGCCCTCGCCGTTTTGAGTCCTCATCGCCATAGAGTTCGTTGGTGAAGGACACCGGCATCATCTGGATTCGCGCGAGTTGGCTTGCCGTCATCTCGCGCAACGCGCGGTAGAAGGACTTCGGCCCGAGAAAAAACGCGCCATGGAGAACGACGCCATCAACCTCGCGCTTGAGAACACCGGCCTCCATCAAACCGAGAAACGCCTCGAACAGCATCTCGCTGACGCCGTAGAGGCCCTTTTCGAACGGGCCGGTCTCGAGCGTGCGCGTTGTCGCGATGGCGAACGATCAAGCCTTGCGCCAGCGCATCGCCCGCCTGCCCGATGCCGATCTGCAAAGTTCCGCCGTCGCGCACCAGGCTAGCTGCGTGAAGCCCGATTGCGTATTTGGTGTCGCTGATCGGCTCCGAAGGCGGCGCGAACAGCGGAAAATCCGTCGCGGGACCATCGAGCACGGCGCTGAATTGCTCTGCGGACAAGTCGCCCGCACCCGGCATGAATGGCAGTTCGGAATTGACCTGCCCGACCAGTTTGAACGACGCACGGCCTTCGCCGCGGGCTCGCAATATATCCAGCGTGGTGTCGGTGTTGCAGCTTAAACTATAGCGCGCAACGCCATCGACGACGCGCTTTGCCACCAATTGCGTGACGACGTTGAGCCCACGCGCCAGCAGATAGGACGACGCATGGGTGTAGTTCGCCGAGATATAATGCTGCTGCGCAAACGGCACATGCAGCCACCTTCCTGCCAAAAAGAAAAACTCGATCACCTGGATATTGGGTGGCAAGGCGTTGGCGCGTAGCGCCTGCGCATAAGTGAGGTCGGGATACCCGCCGAACAGTCGCTCGATCACGGGAGAAAGGAAACGACGCTCGAGAAGGTTCGAGGGCTTCGGCTTTTCCAGCGTCAACGCGGAGAAGAACGTCAGCTTGATGCCGCGATCGGCGGCCGCGCGCGCGTAGAGCGCGTTGACGATGTGGTTGGCCTTGCCGAGCCCCAGCGGCAAACCGACCACCAGATTGGTCCCGACGTCGCGGATAATATCTTCCGCGATCGCCTCAGGGTCGGAGAACAATTTCGGCATGATGTTCCGTTGGGACGCCAATGGACCGGCGTAAATCGAAGAATCGTGCGTCATTCTCTGAAGTTAGTACACTTTCTTCCCCACTATCTTAGAATTTGAAGGGGACCGCGATATCTATATTGTGGGTTGAGGTCGAAGCATAAATTTGGCACGTGTCCATTGCCTTGAGGGGGAAGCATCATGATCAAACTATATTACGCGCCGCACACCTGTGCACTGGCGTCGCATATCGCGCTTGAGGATGCAGGTGCGAAATATGAAACTGTGCGGCTCAATTTCGCCAAGGAAGAGCAGCGCAAGCCGGAATATCTCGGCATCAATCCCAAGGGGCGCGCTCCGGCAATGGTCACCGAGCGGGGTATTTTGACCGAGACACCGGCTATTCTCGCCTTCATCGCGCAGAGCTTTCCGAAAGCCAGGCTCGCGCCGCTGGAAGACCCCTTTTTGTTTGCGGAAGTGCAGGCCTTCAACAGCTATCTGTGCTCGACCGTACACGTCGCCCATGCCCATCGCATGCGCGGATATCGTTGGGCCGACGATCCGGCCGCGATCGCGGCGATGCAACGAAAGGTACCGGAGAGCGTCGCGGCGTGTTTCCAATTGATCGAAGATAAAATGTTCAAGGGCCCGTGGGTGATGGGCGAGACGTATACGATCTGCGATCCCTATTTATTCACGATCGCACAATGGATGGAGCAGGACAGCGTCGATCCTTCCCGATTTCCGAAGGTCAAGGCTCACCGAGAGCGGATGGCGGAACGGCCGACCGTGAAAAAGGCCCTCGCGGAGGAGCTTGCCTGAAACGTGTGGTGCGGCCCGCACGCGCTGGGGACGCAGAATCAGGCTTGCGATTAGAGCCGGAAGAGTTCACGCTGATGGCAATCAACGGGCGCGGGTAGAAGTGCGCCGCACAACATTTTTTGGGGAAGAAACTTACGACCATGCCGCAAGATTTGCAATCAATTGAGCGACGGACCGTCGCAAAAGTATCCTGGCGTCTACTACCTCTGGTCGGGCTCGCGTATTGCATCGCCTATATCGATCGCAGCAACATTTCCTTCGCCGCGTTGACCATGAACAAGGATCTCGGCTTTTCAGCCTATATCTACGGCTGGGGCGCCGGAATCTTCTTCTTCAGCTATTTCCTGTTCGAGATTCCCAGCAACTTGATCCTGGAAAAGGTCGGGGCACGGGTCTGGATCGCGCGCATCATGATCACCTGGGGCATCATCTCCGGCCTCACCGCCTTCATCACGGGGACCACGAGCTTTCTGATCATCCGCTTCCTGCTCGGTGCGGCGGAGGCCGGCTTTTTCCCCGGCATGATCCTGTATTTTACCTATTGGTTTCCGTCCGAATATCGCGGCCGGGTGATCTCCACCCTGTTTATCGCCCAACCGGTCGCCAATGCACTCGCATCGATCGCCTCTGCCGCCATTCTGGAAATGGATGGGATACTCGGGCTCAAGGGCTGGCAGTGGATTTTCATCCTCGAGGCGTTGCCCGCCGTGCTGCTTGGCTTTGTCGTCCTCAGGACTATGACGGACCGGCCCGCGGTTGCCGACTGGCTCACGCGAGAGGAAAAGACCTGGCTGCAAACGCGGATCGACGGCGAAAACCGCAAGGTGGAGAGCGCCGGCCGTCTGACGCTTTTGCGCGCATTGACCGATCCCCGCGTGCTGGCGCTCTCGGTGATTTATCTGATGAGCGTCACCGCGAATTACGGCATCGTCTTCTTCATGCCGCAGATCATCAAAGGCATCGGCTTGAGCAATTCGATGACCGGACTCGTTTCCTCGATCCCCTACATCGTCGGCACCATCGGCCTGATCGCGTGGGGCTGGTCGTCGGATCGCAACCAGGAACGCCGCTGGCATCTCATCGTCGCGTCAACCGTCGGTGCACTTGGCCTCGCCTTCGCCGCCTGGTCGGGCGCGTCCTATTGGGCGCTGCTTGGGATGTCGGCTGCGACCGTGGGCATCTACGGCTCGCGTGCCTCCTTCTGGCCGATGCCTTCGATTTTCCTCACCGGCACGGCAGCAGCGGGCGCGATCGCGTTCATCAACGCCACCGGCAATCTCGGCGGCTATTTCGGCCCCTTCATCGTCGGCTGGATCAAGGATTCAACCGGCAAGTTCGAAGCGGGCCTGTACTTCCTCGCCTGCTGTTCGCTGATGTGCGCCGTGATCACCTTCTTTGCCGCGCGCGCGGCCGGCGATCCGGTGGCCAGGGCGCGCGCGGATTCAACCGCGCCAGCGGAATAACCAAACAGAGCATGATCCGGACCCGGAGGGCCGCGTTAGCGCAAAGTGGAAACCGGTTTTCCGATAAGATCCTGCTCAAACAAAGAGATGAGATCATGATGCGATTCTATTTAATCGCATCATGATCCAGAAAATAAAATTAAAAAAGGGAGAGAAGCCATGCTTACCAGACGCAGTATGATGCTCGCCACCCTCGCGGCCGGAGCGACCATGCACAACCGAACTGCTTTTGCGACGGCGTCACAACCATCGACGCCGGTAAATTTCGACGTCCCCGCCGGCGCTTGCGATTGCCACACCCACATTCACGGCGACCCCGCGAAATTTCCGTTCTTTGCCGGACGCGTCTACACGCCAGAGCCGGCTTCTCCGGAGGAAATGACGGCCTTGCACAAGGCGCTGCACATCGAGCGCGTCGTGATCGTCACGCCGAGCATCTATGGCACGGATAATTCGGCCACGTTGTTCGGCATGAAAGCGCGCGGCGCGACCGCGCGCGGCGTTGCCGTGATCGACGACAAGACGTCGGAAAGCGATCTCGACGCCATGGGTCAGGCGGGCATTCGGGGAATGCGGATCAATCTCGCGACCAGTGGCGTCAACGACCCCAATGTGGGACGCGCGCGCCTGAAGGCCGCGATCGAACGCATGAAGGCGCGCGGCTGGCACATCCAGATCTACACCAATCTCCCCTTGGTCTCGGCGATCAAGGACCTCATCACCGACTCCCCCGTGCCGGTGGTGTTCGACCATTTCGGCGGCGCCGAAGCTCAGCTCGGTCTGGAACAACCGGGCTTCGCCGATCTCGCCGAATTGGTAAAGACAGGTAAGGCCTATGTGAAAATCTCCGGCGCCTATCGGTTGTCGAAGCAAACGCCCGACTATCCCGACGCCGCTCCCTTCGCCCGCGCGCTGATCGCGGCAAATGCCGAGCGTATTATCTGGGGTACGGATTGGCCGCATCCGGATTCGGTGACACCGCCCGGAAAGAAGCCGACGGACGTAACGCCGCTCCATCAGATCGACGACGGTCGACTACTCAACCAGCTCCCGGTATGGGCGCCGGATGCCGCCATACGTAAAAAGATTTTGGTCGACAATCCGGCGCGGCTTTACAAGTTCTGAAACCGCGTCGAGCTTGCAGGGCTCAACTGCGCGGCGGCCATTCCGGCGGATGGCTGCCGAGCGGCGCTGCAGGGCGCGCCCAGAATGCCGGCGTTTTCGACAAGATGGCCGAATGGCGGATGGAATGCAGCCGACCGAAGCCTGAGGGCAGCTCTTCGACGAAGGGGCTGATCGCATCGCGCTTCAAATCTTCGGCCTCCCTTGAAGGCGCTGTAACGCTACCACTCCTGTCATCATCCGCGAAGGCGGATGATCCAGTACGCGGGAGCGCCTGTATTTAAGCCAGCGTGCCGCTCAATGAAAATCCCGCGAGCGCGGCAGGATGCGCACGTTGCGCGGATGGCGGATTTTCTGCGCTGGATCGTCGGGATGCTCGCGCCGGTCATCATTCAACGGCTCGACCAGCGCCGGACCGGCCGGCCACACCTGCCGCCGGCCGAGCGCATCGTTGGCGAGGTTCACCAGATCGGCCGAGCGGTCGAACAATCGCTCGGCGACCAGGTGCGTCACTTGTTCCGGGCTGCTCTGCACATGCCCTTCAACCAGAATGAGCCGGGCGCCCATCACCTCTTTACGAAAGCGCTCCATCACCTTCGGCCACACCACGATATTGGCGATGCCGGTTTCATCCTCCAGCGTCATAAAGACGACGCCCTTGGCGCTGCCCGGACGCTGCCGCACCAGCACCACGCCGGCGCAGCGAACATACCGCTTGTCGTTGTCGTGACAGACCTCTCGGCAGGCGACGACGCGCTCTTTCGTGAACATCGGCCGCAAAAATTCCATTGGATGGCCCTTCAGCGACAACCGGATGGTCTGATAATCGGCCACCACCTGCTCCGGCAACGGCATCAACGGCAGGGGCTGCGCATTCTCGTCCGGCTGCTCGCGCGCGGTTGAAAATTCGAACAGCGGCAGCGGCACGTCATCGGGCAGACGCCGCACCGCCCACAGCGCCGCGCGGCGATCGAGCCCGATGGAGCGAAACGCATCGGCATCCGCCAGCAAGATCAGCGCGCGCTTGGGCAACGCCGTATCGCGGGCAAAATCTTCCAGCGAGGTGAAGGGCCGCCGCGCACGCGCGACGACGATCCGATCGGCCCAGTCTTCCGTTCTCTCCCTGCCGTCATTCCGGGGCGGCGCGCTAGCGACGAACCCGGAATCCATACTCCCGATCGTGGTTATGGATTCTCCGATGTGCAATTGCACATCGTAGTTCACGCTTCGCGTGCCCCGGAATGACAGCAAGCTTCTTTTCACCCGCTCCTCGTCCGGGTCGGCCCATTTGAATCCGTCGATCTGGCGAAAGCCGAGCCGGACGGCGTGATAATTTCCGCTTCTCTCCTCCAGAATGTTCTGCGCGTGACTGAACGACACATCGATCGCGCGCACTTCGACGCCGTTTTTGCGGGCATCGCCGACAATCTGCGCTGGCGCATAAAAACCCATCGGCTGCGAATTCAACAACCCGCAGCAAAACGCATCCGGGTGAAAATGCTTGAGCCAGGAAGAGACATAGACGAGTTGCGCGAAACTCGCGGCGTGGCTTTCTGGGAAACCGTAGCTGCCGAAGCCTTTAATCTGCTCGAAGCAGCTTTTCGCGAACGCCGGATCGTAGCCACGATCGATCATGTTGTTGATCATCTTGGATTCGAACTTACCGATGGTGCCGACATTGCGGAACGTCGCCATGGCGCGGCGCAACCCGTTGGCTTCTTCGGGCGTAAACTTCGCGGCCTCAATCGCGATCCGCATCGCCTGTTCCTGGAACAGCGGCACGCCGAGCGTCTTGTGCAGGACCTTGCGCAATTCGTCCCTATCGCCATGCGCCGGCGAGGGCGACGGGTAATTCACCTGCTCCTTGCCATTCCGTCGCCGAAGATACGGATGCACCATATCGCCCTGGATCGGCCCCGGGCGCACGATGGCGACTTCGATCACGAGGTCGTAAAACGTCCGCGGCTTGAGGCGCGGCAACATATTCATCTGTGCGCGGCTTTCGACCTGGAAGACGCCGAGCGACTCGCCCCGCTGCAACATTCGATAAACGTCGTCGTCATCCTTCGATTTGATGTCCGCGAGCTCGTAACGCTGGCCCTTATGGTCGGCGATCAGGTCGAAGCATTTCCGGATGCAGGTCAGCATTCCGAGCGCCAGCACGTCGACCTTCATCATGTTCAAGGCGTCGACGTCGTCTTTGTCCCATTCGATGAAGGTGCGATCTTCCATCGCGGCATTTCCGATCGGCACATAGGTATCGAGCCGGTCCTGCGTCAGCACATAGCCGCCAACATGTTGCGACAAATGCCGCGGAAACTCGATCAGCTCGCTCGCCAATTCGACGGCGAGTTCGACAACCGAATTTTTAGGGTCGAAGCCCGCTTGCTTGACCTGCCTCTCGTCGAGGTCCTCGCCCCAACTTCCCCACACGGTATCGGCCAGCGCGGCGGTGACGTCCTCGGTCAAGCCAAGCGCCTTGCCGACGTCCCGGATCGCGCTGCGGGGCCGGTAATGAATGACGGTTGCGATCACTGCCGCGCGGTGGCGGCCATATCTTCGATAGACATATTGCATCACCTCCTCGCGCCGCGAATGTTCGAAATCGACGTCGATATCGGGCGGCTCCAGCCGCTCCTTGGAAATGAAACGCTCGAACAACAGGTCGATCTCGGTCGGATCGACAGAAGTAATCCCGAGCACGTAACAGACGGCCGAGTTTGCCGCCGATCCCCTTCCCTGGCAGAGGATGTTTTGACTGCGCGCGTAACGGACGATGTCGTGCACGGTGAGAAAATAATGCGCGTATTTGAGTTCGGCGATGAGATCGAGTTCTTTTTGCAAAATGGCCCGGAGCTTGCCGTCGATCCCGCCGGGAAAATATTTCTCAACACCGGCCCATGTCAGATCCTCCAGATGCCGTTGCGCGGTCTTGCCCGGCGGCACAGGCTCTTCGGGATATTGATATTTGAGTTGGTCGAGCGAAAAACTGATGCGATCCGCAAACCGCATGGTTTCCGCGATCGCCTCCGGCACATCGTGAAACAGCCGCGCCATTTCGTCTGCGGGCTTGAGGTAGCGTTCGGCATTGACTTCAAGCCGTTTGCCGATGGTATCGATATCCGTCTTTTCGCGAATGCAGGTGAGAACATCCTGCAAGCGACGGCGCGCGGGATGATGATATAAAACCTCATTGGTCGCCAGCAGCGGCACGCGAGCTTCCGCGGCGATACGCTGAAGCCGAGCCAAACGGCGCCTGTCATCACCGCGGTACAAGAGGCTCGCGGCAAGCCACACGCCATCGGCGCGACTGAGTTGCAGCCGCTCCAGAACCTCCCGCGCTGTTGCCGCCTCGAAGCGATGCGGAAGCAACAGTACGAAAAGCTGCCCTTCGGAAAACTCCACGAGGTTATCGAGCTTCAAATGACATTCGCCCTTTTCAGCCTTTCGCTTACCGTAAGTGAGCAACTGGCAGAGCCGGCCATAAGCTTCCCGGTTCCGCGGATAGACCAGAATGTCCGGCGTGCCGTCCATAAAGACGAGCCTGGAGCCGATCAGAAGCTTCGGCCTGTGTGTGACCGCGGGATTGTCAAGCTCGTTGTAGGCCCGCACCACGCCTGCCAGCGTGTTGTGGTCGGCAATGCCAATGACGGGAAGACGCAGCTCGCTCGCCTGATGCACGTAATCCTGCGGATGCGACCCGCCGCGCAGAAACGAGAAATTCGTCGTGATCCCGATTTCGGCATAGCCATGCGCACTCATGCGAACAATCCGTGCATGTACCATTTGGACGGGGCAGGCTCGCCCGCCTCGTCCATGAGTTCGCTGCCATAGAGCCCGTCCCGGTAAATCCAGAACCGCAGACCGGATTCGTCCTCGACGCGGAAATAATCCCGGGTGAGCGCCTGGCCGTTTTGCTTCCACCATTCCATCGCGATGCGTTCGGGGCCCTCCACCCGCGCCACCGCATGGGTTGCGCGCCGCCATGTGAAGTGACGCGGAGGCCCGTCCGGAACGGTGGCAAGCGGCACCTTGATCGGCTCCGGCCGTTCGAACAGCCGCAACGGCCGAAGCGGCGGCTCATTCTCGACGCGGACCGGCCAGGCCGCATGCATGGCGAGGCTAAGATGTTGCTGCGCCGGCGCCGCCAACGCCGCGCGCTCCGGGATATGCGTGTCCTGCGGCAGGTGCACGACCACGCGACGTCCGCCGATGCGCGCGGCGATGCGATCGATCAAAGCGGCCAATTCGTCATTGTCGTGCACATGGGCGTCGAGATCGCGCTGCTGGGCCACGACGCTTTCAACGCGGCTTGCCGAAAGCCGGATCAGGTCGAAGCCGAATCCGGGATCGAGCGGGTCATTCAAGGCATCGAGCCGCTCGCGAAACAGCCGTTCGATCATCGCAGGTTTGGTCACGGGTTGTCCGGTGTCGAGCGCGATCGTTCGCACCGCGCCATCGGTGCGAAAGAAGCTTGCTTCCAGCCGCCGCGCGCCCTTGCCCTGCCGCTCCATCGCCGTGACCAGCATGTGGGCGAGGCGAGACAACGTCGCCGAGATCACGCCTTCGGTGGCAACCGGCTCGGCAAACCGCTTCTCGACGATGTAATCCGGCATCGGCTTGCGGGGATTGATCGGCGCATCGCCCTCGCCCAAGGCGCGTTCCAGCAGGCTCGTAAAATCAGCGCCGAACCGTGCCGTGATCTCGTGGCGGGCGCGAGAAGCCACATCGCCGATGGTTTTCAACCCGGCGCGCCGCAAGCCCCGGGTGATGGCAGTGTCGGCAAGAAGCGCGAACACCGGCAACGGCCTGACCGCCTCGGCTTCCTCTCCGTCGCGGATGATTTGCCCGGAGACATAACGCGTCATCGTGCGCGCGCAGATCGAGGTGCCCGCGATCCCGGCACTGACGGCAAACCCTTGCCGCGTCAGCGCCGCGCAGATCGTCTGCATCAGCGCGGCCTCGCCGCCGAACAAATGGGCGCAGCCGGTGATATCGAGAAACAAACCGTGCGGTGGATCGAGCGCCACCAGCGGCGTGAAACGGTCGCACCAGTCGGCGATGTCGTTCAAGGTTCTGGTATCCGCCGTCTCATCGGCATCGAACACCCGCACATGCGGACAGACCGCACGCGCATTGGCCAAAGGCAGGCCGACCTCGAGGCCAAGATGCGCGGCTGCGTCATCCAGCGCGGAAATCTGCAACGCGTTGTTTTGTTTGGCAACGACGATGCAGGGAGCGTCCTGCTTTGACGCGTTTTCTTCACGCGAACCGGTACCCACTTCGCTCGAAAACGCGTTATTAAGATCAGCCTGCGCGGCGGTGGTGCGCGCGAGCTGGCGTTGGATGCGGTCGGTGGGCAGGCGCGGCAGCCACAGGCTGAGGATACGCCGCCGGCTTCTCGAAAAGGCACTCATCACATTTCCATTCCATGATCCACCGCCCCACAGGGCCATGACGGTTGCGAACAAGCTGTGCGTCGAAGACAGGCGCGCCCCATGCGGCGGAGACTAAATGCGGCGCAGGCGGTGAAGGCGCCGAACGCACGATCCATCGCGTCTCCGCCGTCGAGGGTTGCGGCTCCGCCGCTACCCGTAGCAAAAGCGAGGTGACGCCGGACGCTTGCGCCGCCAGCGTCAGCTTGCGGCTTGCGACGAGATCGAGTTGGCGGGCTTCGCCCCAAACCTCCAGTACGACGGCGCCAAGCGTGTCGCAGGCGAGCGCATCCGCGGCCGTCCGCAACGCGCTGTCCACATCAGTGGCACGCACCGTCACGAGAAGCCGCGGATTGAGACCAAGCTCGGCCAACCCACTCGTCGACAACGCGCCGGATTCAATTTCGGTGAAATCCTGGCGGACCCAAACCAGCGGCCGACGGGCCGCCACCCGCCCCGCAAGCCCTGCGATGAACCCGCTCGCCGCGGCGCTCTGCCGTCCCTCGGCAAACACCTCGTGCACCGCGCCCATGGCGAGGCCGCCCTGCAGCGTCGCATCCGCATCTGAATGCCCGAGCGCCACCCGGCCAGGCGTGTACGCTCCGCCATGTGCTTCAAGGCGCGCGATGCTGCCGCGCAACGTTGTAAGCGTGCTCATGGGCCGCTCCTCAAGAAGTGCTCGGGCCACGCCGGTCCCGAAGTAACCCCCCGCGCCCCGCTTATTTGTTCATGATATGTTCTAATATAAAGCTAAGATGGCGTGGGGAGTCAATCGGGATTGGCAGGCATATTTTCGTGAGTAATCCCAATGGGATCGAAGGGAAGCTGAGCGGCCTACCCGCATTAGGCTAACGGCAATCCGGAAAACGCCGTGTCCCGGAAGCTTGCGCAGCGTCCGGGACACGAAAAGAGAATCAAGCCGCCGCGGCGAGGTTGACGGAGGCTTCCGCAAGCGAGGTCAGCGTCTCGTCGGTCTTCTTCTCTTCTTGCAGGGTCTGATCCAACAGCCGAACGGCTTCCCTCATGCCGAGCTGGTTGGCCCATTGCTTGAGCGTGCCGTAACGGGAGATTTCGTAGTGCTCGACGGCCTGGGCCGCGGCCACCATGCCGGCATCCAGCGCTTCGCTGCCTTTATATTCCTCCATGATCTCCTTGCCCTCGTCGAGAATGCCCTGGATCGCCTCGCAGGTCTTGCCGCGCACCGGCTTGTCCATCAATTCGAAAATCTGCTCGAGGCGATCGACCTGGCCTTCGGTCTCGCCGTGATGCTTTTCGAATGCCGCGCGCAGCTTGTCGGAGTGGGCAGCCTTCGCCATCTTCGGCAGCGCCCTCAAAATCTGCTTTTCGGCGTAGTAGACGTCCTTCAGCGTATCAAGGAAAAGGTCGTCGAGGTGTTTGTCTTTTGCGGACATGGCATACTCCATTTCGTGAGACATGACTGAGAGAAAGGATGGTCCCCGCCTCCCAACGCCACCTCGCGCGCAATGTTCCAGGCACTTCAAAAGGCAACCACAAGAGCCACCGGCGATCGGCTTGGCCCTACCACGAAAAAGAAAAGGCCCGCGCCACCGGCCGAGCCTTAATCTTATGTGCACTTTGAGACGTCCGGGATCGGCTTCACGCGGCCAGCGTGTTCTCGACCAATTTGATCCAATACGACGTGCCGAAAACGATCGCGTCGTCGTTGAAGTTATACGCGGGATGATGCAGCCCGGCGGTATCGCCGTTGCCGCAGAAAATAAAGGCGCCCGGCCGCTGTTCCAGCATATAGGCGAAATCTTCTCCGCCCATCAGCGGCGGCATCTCCTCGACATTGGCATCGCCGGCGACCTCTTTCGCCGCCCGGATCGCGACATCGGTCTGGGACGCGTGGTTGACCACCACCGGATAGCCGCGCTCGTAGTTCAGATCGATCTTCGCACCCGTCATCTGCGCCACGCCCGCGACGACCTCGCGCACCCGCTTCTCGACCAATTGCCTGACTTCCGCCGTCAGGGCGCGCACGGTGCCCCTGAGTTCCGCGGTCTGTGGAATCACGTTGCGGGCGTTGCCGGCGTGGAATTCGCACATCGAAACAACGGCCGATTCCAGCGGATCGACGCTGCGCGAAACGATCGACTGCAAGGCCGTGATCAGTTGCGCGCCGACCAGAACGGAATCGATGGATTTATGCGGACGCGCCGCATGGCCGCCCAACCCTTCGATCCGGATATTGACGGCGTCCGTCGAGGCCATGATCGGACCGGGCCGGATCGCGAACGAGCCGATTGGAATGCCCGGACCGTTGTGCATGCCGTAAACCTGATCGATGGCAAAACGCTCCAGCAATCCATCCTCGAGCATCGCGGCCGCACCCGCGCCGCCCTCTTCCGCCGGCTGAAAGATTACGACCGCGTCGCCCGCAAAATTCCTCGTCTCCGCGAGGTAACGGGCCGCGCCGAGCAGCATCGCGGTATGCCCGTCATGACCACAAGCATGCATTTTGCCGGGCGTCTTGGAGGCGTAAGGCAGGCCCGTCTCTTCATCGAGCGGCAGCGCGTCCATATCGGCGCGCAACCCGATCCCTTTGATGTCGCCGTTCACGGCCGGCTTGCGCCCCTTGATGACGCCAACGACCCCGGTCCGGCCCAACCCCGTAACGACTTCGTCGCAACCGAACTCCGTCAAGCGCTCCGCGACGAAGGCCGCGGTGCGGTGCACATCATAAAGCAGTTCGGGATGTTCATGGATATTCCGGCGCCAGGCTTGAATATCAGGTTGCAGGTCGGCGACGCGATTGACGATGGGCATGGGAAGTCTCGGTTAAAGGTTTTTGACGGCTTTTGCCCTGTCTAGCATGCGGGCGCGATCCGCCCAACACTACTATCCGCCGCGCTGTACAGGGGACGGCGGCGAGGCTATGGGCTTTGATGGCCCAGCCCCTCTCGACAAGGCCCAAATGGGTTGCCAGGTGATGATTGATGAAGCGGCTTGAAGGTGATTTCGACTATATCGTCGTGGGCGCGGGCACGGCTGGCTGCATCGTCGCCAACCGCCTGTCGGCCAACCCATCCAACCGCGTTTTGATTTTGGAAGCCGGCGGCAGCGACAACTGGATCTGGTTTCACATCCCGGTCGGCTATCTATTCGCGATCGGCAATCCACGTTCGGACTGGATGTTTCGGACCGAGCCCGAGGCCGGTCTCAACGGCCGCGCGCTCGCCTATCCCCGCGGCAAGGTGATCGGCGGCTCATCCGCTATCAACGCCATGATCTCGATGCGCGGTCAGGCTGCCGACTACGATCACTGGCGCCAGCTTGGCCTCAACGGTTGGGGTTACGACGATGTCTTGCCCGCATTCCGACGGTTGGAAGATCATTTCCTGGGCGAAAGCGAGCATCACGGTGTCGGCGGCGGCTGGCGCATCGAAGCGCCGCGGCTGTCCTGGAAAATTCTCGACGCGGTGGGCGAAGCCGCGGAAGAAATGGGAATCCGGAAAATTCCGGACTTCAATACCGGCGACAATGAGGGCGTCGGCTATTTCCACGTCAACCAGAAGCGCGGACGCCGCTGGTCTTCCGCGCGAGGATTCTTAAAGCCCGCCTTGAAGCGCCCCAATCTGCGGCTCGAAAAGGACGTGCTCGTCGATCGTCTGATCGTCGAGCAGGGACGGGCCGTCGGCGTGCGATTCATTCAGGGCGGCGAGACCGTCGAGGCGCGCACCCGCGGCGAAGTGATCCTGTGCGCCGGCTCGATCGGATCGACGCAAGTATTGCACCGCTCCGGCATTGGGCCGGCGGAGTGGCTGGCACCGCTTGGCATAGAGGTCGTGCTCGACCGACAAGGCGTCGGCCGCAATTTGCAGGACCACCTGCAGCAACGCGCGATCTACAAGGTCGAAGGCGTTCGCACGCTCAACGAAACCTACTATTCACTGATAGGACGCGGCCTGATGGGCCTCGATTATGCATTTCGCCGCCGCGGCCCGCTGACCATGGCGCCATCGCAGCTCGGCATTTTCACGCGCTCGGATCCGCGCCGCGAGCGCGCCAACATCCAGTTCCACGTGCAGCCGCTGTCGCTCGACAAATTCGGCGATCCCTTGCATCGATTCCCCGCGATCACGGTGAGCGCGTGCAATTTGCAACCGACTTCGCGCGGCACCGTGCGCCTTCGCTCTGCGCGGACCGAAGAGGCGCCTGCGATCGCGCCGAATTACCTTTCGACCGGCGAAGACCGTCAGGTCGCCGCCGATGCGATCCGCACCACCCGGCGCCTGATGAAGCAGCCTGCGCTCGCCCCCTATCATCCGGAAGAATTTCTGCCCGGCCCATCCGTCGGCGACGACGACGCCTCGCTCGCGAAAGCCGCCGGCGACATCGGCACCACGATCTTTCACCCCGTAGGAACCGCGAAGATGGGGCTCGCCAACGATCCCATGGCGGTCGTCGACGAACGCTTGCGCTTTCGCGGGCTCGGCGGACTTCGCGTCGTCGATGCCTCGGTGATGCCGACCATCACTTCGGGCAATACCAACACCCCAACGGCGATGATCGCCGAAAAAGGGGCAGCGATGATGCTGGAAGATTCGCGATAGAGAATGGCGAGGGAAAAATGGTGATCGAGAAATCGCGGCAGCGGAATTGCGGTTAAGGACGTGACTACGTCTACGCCGATCTGCGCACCGCGTTATCGACCAGTGTCTTGCCCAACGACCAGATCGCGCCGGGAACCTTGTGACTGGAGGCGATGACGGAATCGAACGCCGTCTCGATCCAGGTGCAATCCTCCTCGGTGATCGTCAGCGGCGGCAACAGTTTGATGGTGTGGCTGCCATGGCCCGAAACTTGGCTCAGGATTTTGTAATCCTTGAACAACGGCACCGTGATGAGCTGGCAGAACAGGCCCTTGCTCGCGGTTTCGAGCACGTTCCACGACGCCTTCAGCCGCAGCGATTTCGGCGGACCGAACTCGACCCCGATCATCAGGCCCTTGCCGCGAACTTCCTTCAGCAGTTCATAGCCGGGCACCATCCGGGTCAGCGCCAACCGGAGTTCGGCACCGCGTTTGGCGGCCGCCTCGATCAATTTTTCGGACTCGATCACCTCAAGGGTCGCGATACCGGCGGCCATCGCGAGATCGTTTTTGGCAAACGTCGATCCGTGCACAACCGCACGATCCATTTGGTTGAAGATTTTGTCGAAGACGCTCCTGCGCGTGAGCAGTGCACCGACCGGAACATGACCGCCGGACAACGCCTTGGCGAGCAAAACCATGTCCGGTTCGACGTTCCAATGCTCGACCGCAAGGAAGCGCCCGGTGCGTCCGATGCCGGTCTGAATTTCATCAGCGACCAAGAGCGTGCCGTATTTGCGGCAGAGTGCCGCCGCCCCGGGCAGAAACTCATCGGTGGGCATGTTGACGCCCTTGCCCTGGATCGGCTCGACGATAAAGGCGGCAATCTGGCGCGACGACAGCGCTTGCTCCAGCGCGGCGAGATCGTTGAAAGGAATCGCCGTGCACCCGGGCAGCAGCGGTTCGAAACCGCCGCGGAAGTTGGGATCGTCGGTGAGCGAAAGCGCGCCATAGGACAATCCGTGGAAAGCATGGGCGCAGTAGACGATGCCGGGCCGCCCGGTCGCGCCGCGGGCGAACTTGATCGCGGCTTCGACACATTCCGCGCCCGAATTCGCAAAGAAGACCTTGTCCAGATAAGGAACATATTCCAGCAGACGTTCCGCCAGCACGCCCGCAAGCGTGGACACGTCGAGTTGCACAAGGTTGGGCAGGTCGCTATCGAGAACGCTCTTCAAGGCTTGGCGAAGCGCGGGGTGGTTCCGGCCAATCGCAAAAACGCCAAAACCGCTCAATAGATCGAGATAACGGGCCCCATCGCGATCGAAGAGGTACTGGCCTTGACCCTTTTGAAAGCCGACGTCGTAACCAATTGTCTTGAGAACTCTTACCAGTTGCTCATTCAAATGGCGCGCATGCATGGAACTGCGCTGCGACTGGCGGTCCACAAACATCTCGGAAACGTCTAAATTCGAATATAGCATCCGCTACATACTTCGCCAGATGGCCGTTTCGTCAACTGAAAACGCTCAATGCGGCGTTTTGCCCTTCACTCAGACCATCTACTTAAGCACAGGTTTGGCCCATGTTGCACTGCCCACGAGAAACAATCCGCATACTACTATATTCTGGGTTATTTTTCTCGACAGGGCTTGTGCCGGCCTTGGCAGTCGATCCAACGGGCGACTGGCGGGTCGCCGACGGGGTCGCCAACATCCGGGTTGCCGAGTGCAATGGGAGCATGTGGGGCGCCGTGGCGTGGGAAAAAACGCCGGGCGGCCATGACAAGAACAATCCCGATGTCTCAAAACAGAACAGGCCGACCTTGGGAATGCCGATCTTGATCGACATGAAGAAGAAGCCGGCCGCCGATCAATGGGAAGGCCAAGTCTACAACGCCAAAGACGGACAATTATACAGCTCGACGATCCGCCCCGTCGGTCAGGACCAGCTCGAGATCCAGGGATGCGTGCTGGGCTTTCTCTGCGGCGGCGAGACCTGGACCCGCGTCGCCGGACCTATTCCCTCAAGCCCCGCCAACAGCATGGCCAAGGGGACTTCGGGCACCACGGGCGCGCTCCCTCGGAGCGCTCCGCCGACGACGACGGCAACTGCACCGAAAGCCTCCTCACCCGTTAACCCTGCGTCCAAAACGCCCGGCCAAAAAGCGGCGGCAACGGCACAGCCGGCCGATCCGGTTGGCGATATCTGCCTACTCCCGGATATCGCGGGGTTTACCCATTAGCGCCGGCTGGAACAACAACACCGCGGCGAGCGTCGTGACGAGTGAGAGGGCCAGAAGTTTACCCATGCTCGCCGTGCCCGGGTGACTCGATAACCACAAGCTTCCGAACGCCGTGGCCGTCGTCATCGCGCTAAAAAATATGGCTCGCGTCAGGCTCGACTGCAGCAGATTCGTTCTACCGGTTCGCCAGGCCGTGACGTAATAAATCTTGAACGCCACGCCGACGCCCAGCAGCAACGGCAGCGCGACGATGTTGGCGAAGTTAAGCGGCATCCCGATCAGCACACAAATTTCCAGCGTCACTGCCCCTGCCACCAAAAGCGGCACCAGCGTCAGCAGCACGTCGGTTATTCGCTGCAACGTGAACCAAAGCAGAAGACTGATCACGACCAGGGCCCAAATCCCGGCGTGGATGAAGGCCTTTACGATGGTTTCGCCTGATTTGAGAATCGATACCGGCCCGCCGATCGCGTTCGGCTCGGCGGCCAGAACCGCGCCCGCAAACTTGCGCAGCGTCTCGTTGTCGTTGGGATCGCCCCGCGGCAATGCCTCGACGCGGATCAACCCATCCTTGGTTTTCCATTAATTCACCAGTTCGGGCGGCAGGTTCTTCAGGCTGGCCGGCTGCGCCTGCAGCAAGTTCTTGAGTTGGTCGAGCGCGATCTTCAGCGGCGTAACGAAGACGGCCTGCGCCTTCTCTCGTGTCGCTTGATTGGCTTCGGCAAGTTTTGTCAGGTCGTCCGCCAGCCGCCGCGACGCCACGGCGCCGGGACCTTGCGCATCGCCCGCCGTCTTGCGCAGGCTGTCCGCCGCTTCCTTGAGGGATTCGATGTTCTCCTGATCGGAGGGCGGAGCATCAACGGAATCGGGGTTCAGCGCCGGATTGAGAACCCTGGCACCCTGGGCGATGAGCCTCAGTTTCGCCGGCTGGTCTTCGGGGACAAAACTGTCGAGCGATCTCACGCTCAGGACCTCAGGCACCTTCGATAGCCGGGCTTCGATCTTCTTCGCCTCGGCTTCCGAGTTCGTCATCACATCGACGGCGTTGGCGCCTGTGTTCGGGTCACTCCTCAAATCGAGAAAGGTTGCGATCGACTCAACTTTGGGATTGCGCAAGTTGATGGGGTTGAAGTCGAATCTGAGGAAATAGAGCAGCGGCAGCCCGGCCACCGCGATCAACAGCGTACCGACGATAATGACGACGCGGTGCTTTTCGAGGAAATGGTCGAGCGGTGCCAGAAACGCGTAGCCGACGGGCTCTTTTTCGCCGGGAGGATTGAGCAAGTTCAGCAACGCCGGCAGCACCGTGATGCTCGACATGAAGGCGACCAGCATGCCGACACCGGCAATCTTGCCGAGTTCCGAGACGCCTTTGTAGTCAGTCGGCAGGAACGAGAGAAATCCCGCCGCCGTCGCCATGGCTGCCAGCGAAAGCGGAACCGCGGAACGCTCGGCCGCCCGCAACAGGGCTGCCTCCAGATCGCTGGTCTTGAAGCGTTCCGAGCGGTAACGGACGCTGTACTGAATGCCGAAGTCCACGCCCAGACCGACGAACAGCACCGCAAACGCGATCGAAAGAAGGTTCAGCGAACCGACCATCATCAACCCGGCGGCGGTCGTGATCGAAAGGCCGATAAAGAGATTTACGAAGACCGCGAAGATAATTTTCTTGGAATGCAACGCCAGCCAGAGAATGAACAGCACCACAAGCAAAGTGCCGACCCCGTTAACGATGGCGCCTTCCTGCACGGTCGCGAATTCCTCGTTGGCGATCGGAACCGGTCCGGTCAGCCTGACCCGGGCGCCATATTCGCCGGCAAGATTGAGCTCTTTCGCAGCCTCCCGAATGGCGTCCGTCGCGGCTTTCCCGGGTTCCAACGCATTGAAGTCGAGGATCGGCTTGAACTCGATGAAGGCGCGGCGGTCGGCGTCGGTCAAAGCCTTTGGGCTGACGAGTTCGCGCCAGGAGAATGTCGCCGAGCCGGTGTTGAGCACGTTCTCGATGGTCCGGGCGACCAGGGAGAACGGCCGCTCGGTGCTATCAAGCTTGACCTGCCCGCGCTTGACGCCGGCGAGCCCCGTTTCCAGCGCGCCGGTCAATCCCCGCAGGCTCGGATCGCCGGCCAGGATCTCAATCAACGGCGCTGCGGATTCGAACTGACCGGTCAGCCGACCGACCTCCGCTGTGGGAAGAAACAGCAGCCCGTTTTTTTCAAAAAATTCACCGGCCCCAAGAGTTTGAACCGAATCGAAACGCTTGGTGTCGCCGGCCAATTTCTTTTCCAGCGCGGCCCGCGCAGCATTTGTGAATTCCGGCGTCGGCGCATCCACGACGGCAAGGATCGTTCTCTCCCGATCGAAGGCCTGACCAAATTGATTGTCGCGCTTACGCCAATCCAGATCGGGTGAAATCAGCGTGTTGATGTCGGTGTTGATGGCAAAATGCCGGGCCGTGTAGAAGCCCGCAGCTATCGCCAGGATGAGCGCGATCAAAAGGCTGAGAGAGGCAAACCGCGTGCAAGCTTTAACAGTCGAGACAACGATACTTGTCAGCACATCTTTTCTTTCTAATTCTGTCAGCTCGGTCTGCCAGCTTTGCCGGAAACGCCCGCTGTCTACCGGAGTTCCTGCCGCCGATCTAATGTTGTTTTTGAATCGGGCGCCGACAAGGAGCGTGAAAACACGCCAAAATCTGGCTATAGCCGTGACTAATCCGGGTAAGGTGACGAATGCGTGGCGGTCCCCGCCCTCGTGGTTTTATGCCGCGCCGTATTATATTACCTTTACCGGTCAGGCGTATGGCTTATTCTCGGCGACCCGGCTTTCCTAGCCGGGTGTTTTTTGACACAACCAGCGGCCTCCCTGCGCTTGGGTCAAGCGCTGGGAACCCATGGGCGAACGGGCTTGGCTTGAAACGGCACAATTTGAACCGGCCCGGCTTAAACTGGCACGACTTGAACTGGTATGGCTCGGAACCGCATGGCTTGGATATTGCACGTATCGCGGCCGCAGGAGGTGCAGAAATGAGTTTGGTGCAACTTGCGTAACGAGCGTCCCATGGAAGTGTATCTCGCCCAGCCCCGCGGCTTTTGTGCCGGCGTCGTGCGTGCGATCGAGATCGTCGAGCGCGCCCTTCAGAAGTATGGGCCGCCGGTCTATGTCCGCCACGAAATCGTGCACAACAAATACGTCGTTGAAAGCCTCAAGAACAAGGGTGCCATCTTCGTCGAGGATTTGTCGGAAGTACCGCCGCACGCGGTCACGGTATTTAGCGCCCATGGGGTGGCCCGGAGCGTCGAGGAAGAGGCCGCGACCCGCGGCCTGCCGGTGCTCAATGCCACCTGCCCGCTGGTGACCAAGGTCCACAATCAAGGCAAGCGCTATATGTCGAAGGGACGGGCCCTGATCCTGATCGGCCATGCCGGGCACCCCGAGGTCGAAGGCACCATGGGGCAGGTTCCCGGCCCTGTGCTGTTGGTCCAGAACGTCGACGACGTCGCGGCATTAACCCTGCCGAAGGACACGCCGGTAGCCTATATCACCCAGACGACGCTCAGCGTCGACGACACCAAGGACATCATCGCCGCCCTTCAGCAGCGTTTCACGGATATTCAAGGCCCGGACATCCGGGATATCTGCTATGCGACACAGAATCGCCAATCTGCGGTAAGGGACCTTAGCAAACTCGTCGACGTCATCCTGGTGGTGGGGGCAACCAACAGTTCCAATTCGAACAGGCTTCGTGAAATCGGCACCGAAGTGGGCGTTGCGAGTTACCTTATTGCCGATGGCAGCGAGTTGAACCCTGAGTGGCTAAAGGACGCCAAGGCCGTCGGCATCACCGCCGGCGCTTCGGCACCGGAGGTTCTTGTCGATGATGTGATCGAGGCTTTGAGGCGTATCGGGCCGGTTGCGGTGTCAGTACTTCCCGGGCGGGAGGAAAACATCGAGTTCCGGCTTCCAGTTGAACTAGCGGCGGGCTGATCTGCCCATCCTTCTGAGTCAGAAAGAAAACTTGCAATGGCAATACCCTTCTTCAAGGAAATGCGTATCGGCGGCTATCTGCTCAGGAATGCGGGGACGCCGCCGACGAATGTGGCGCGCCGATGGTGCCCATTCCCGGCGGCGAGCCGCTGATTCACAAGGAAATCGGCGAGATCGTGCGCGGCCTTGTGGCGCGTAAGAAGTTCGTCTCGTTGTGCACCAACGCGCTTCTACTGGAAAAGAAGCTCGATCTGTTCGAGCCGTCACCGTACCTGTTTTTCTCGATCCATCTCGACGGGTTGAAAGAGCACCACGACAAGGCGGTCTCGCAAGCGGGCGTGTTCGATCGCGCCGTTTCGGCGATCAAGGCCGCCAAGGCGCGGGGTTTCACCGTCAACGTCAACGCCACGATCTTCGACGGCCATGCGGCGGAGGACATCGCCAAGTTCCTCGACTTCACGACCGAACTCGGTGTCGGCGTTTCAATGTCGCCGGGCTATGCCTATGAACGCGCGCCCGACCAGGAACACTTCCTCAACCGGACCAAGACGAAGAAGCTGTTCCGGGACGTGTTCGCGCTCGGCACGGGCAAGAAGTGGAATTTCATGCATTCCGGCTTGTTCCTGGATTTCCTCGCGGGCAACCAGGATTACGAATGCACGCCCTGGGGAATGCCGGCCCGCAACATTTTCGGCTGGCAGAAGCCCTGCTATCTGCTCGGCGAAGGCTATGCCAAGACCTTCAAGGAACTGATGGAAACAACGGATTGGGACACTTACGGCACCGGCAAGTACGAGAAGTGCGCCAACTGCATGGCACATTGCGGCTACGAGCCGACCGCGGCGAACGCGGCGTTCGCCAACCCGTTAAAGGCGATGTGGGTGGCGTTGCGCGGCGTGCGGACCACGGGTCCGATGGCGCCGGAGATCAGCCTCGAGAAGCAGCGTCCGGCGCAGTACATCTTCTCCGCGGAAGTGCAGAAGCGCCTGTCAGAGATTCGCCGGGACGAGGCCCTCGCTGTCGAGCAGAAAGCTTCGACAGCCGCGTAGGCTGCGCAGCGCGCGATTGAAATCGATCCCTGTCGAGACCAGCGCGCGCAGCGTAAAGGGGTTGCGCGCGAGCCCACGCAGCACCTTGCGCAGATCGATGTCGCCGTTCGGCTTGATCGCAGCCATCGCCAGCGCCGGTAAAGCGCGGCCGGCAGGGTCGCTGATGACCCGCAGCGCCGCAAATGGGAGGCCCGCCTCCGCCGCGTAGGCTGCGGCAATATGGCTCTCCATGTCGACGGCCGCCGCCCCCGTCTCCGAACGCAGCGCGGCCTTTCCGGCCCGGGCGGCGATCACCTGTTCCACGCCCGCGAGCCCAGCCCTGATGACGCGCCGGCCTCCGAGCGGGATGCTGGCGAGCAATTCGTCGCTCAGCGTCAGACCGGCCAGCCAGCGGGTGTCACCGGCCATGACTTCGGTCGCCACCACCAGGTCGCCCGATTTCAATGTGGGGTCGAGGCCGCCGGCGACGCCAAAGCTGATCACGCCTCGGATCGTCGATGGGTCAAAAACCGTCAGGAGTTCCCGCAATTGCTGCGGATCGCTACTGCTGCAGATCACGGTCAGCCCAGGCCCGGCCGCGATGCGGGCCTCCTGAATCAGACCGGTCACAATCAGCACCGGTCGCGGGTCAATTGAATTGACCGCAAGAACGCCCCCCGCCCCCAAATTCACATTCCGACCCCTACCACCCTGTTATTGGTATTCTTCAGATTTCGATACCGCGCCAACGCCCAGAGCGGAAAGAACCTCGAATAACCATGATACCTTAGATAAAACACCCGCGGAAAGCCGGTCGCCGTATATCGCTGCTCGTCCCACAGGCCCTTTTGGTTCTGATTGGCTACCAAATATTCCACACCACGCGCAACTGTCGGATGCCCGACCTCGCCCGCCGCCATCAGACCAAGCAAGGCCCATGCCGTTTGCGAGGCAGTAGAGGGGCCACCGTCGAAACCCTTGTCGAAGCCTTTATAATCGAGCCGATAGCTGGTGGCCTCCTCGCCCCAACCACCGTCCTGGTTCTGGATCGACACCAGCCAGTCCACGGCCTTGCGCATCACGGGATCGCCGTGGGCGACGCCAGCCGCGTTGAGCGCACATAACACCGACCAGGTCCCGTAGATGTAGTTCAGTCCCCACCGGCCATACCACGATCCTTCCGCAAGCTGGGTCCGGCGCAGATAAGCAACGCCGGCCGCGACCGCCTTGCTGCTTTGGACGGTCTCTCCGAGTTGAACCAACATCGAGACGCAGCGGGCGGTGACGTCCTCGGTCGGTGGATCGAGCAACGCGCCATGATCGGAAAACGGAATGTTGTTGAGATAATATTCGAGATTATTGACGTCGAAGGCGCCCCAGCCGCCGTCGCGGCTCTGCATGCCCTCGATCCATTCGCGGCCGCGGGCGATCGCGGCATCGTATTCATGACCCTGGGCGGCGCGCTGGGCGCGGTCCAAAGCCATGACAACGACCGCAGTGTCGTCGAGGTCAGGATAATAGTCATTGTTGTATTGGAAGGCCCAGCCGCCGGGGCGAACGTCGGGCTGCTTCACGGCCCAGTCGCCCTTGCGATCCAAGATCTGCCTGGGCAGCAGCCAATCCAGCCCCTGCTTGGCCGCCGGCGTTGCTTCGCCGCCAGCCTCTAACATCGCGTGGCACGCCAGCGAGGTGTCCCACACCGGCGAGACGCAAGGTTGGCAATAAGCCTCGTGTTCGCCGACGACTAGAAGCCTCGCAAGCGCCTTTCGTGTCAACGCGCGGGGCTGATAATCGGCGGGCTTGCGGAGTGCGTCATACATCATCACGGTATTCGCCATCGGCGGAAAGATTGCGCCCAAACCGTCTTCGCCGTTGATCCGTTCTTCGATGAACGCGACCGCGCTGTCGATCGCGCGGGCCCGCAACTTTCCGGCAAACAGCGGCTCGATCAGCCGCAAAATGCTGTCCAGCCCCCGAAACAGCAGAAACCAGCCCCAGCTTTGATGCGGCGCCTTGGCCGTCATGCCAATCGAATGCGGCTTCTGCAGGAACAGCTCATCGACGCCAACGCCACGAGGATTCTTTGCGCGAGGTTTCAACGCCGCCAAAACCAATAGCGGCACCATCGTGGTGCGCGCCCAATACGAAATCTTGTTGATGTGAAACGGGAACCACAGCGGCAGCAACATGATCTCGACTGGCAGCACCGGCACGCTCCGCCAGGTCAGCACTCCGAACATCGCCAGCATGAAGCGCGTGAAGACGTTGCTGTGAATGGCGCCGCCACGCGACAGCATGGCCTCGCGGGCCCGCACCATATGCGGGGCATCCGGAGAATCGCCGATCATCTTCAGCGCGAAATAAGCCTTCACGCTGGCGCTCATGTCGAGAACGCCGTCGTGTACCAGCGGCCAGCCGCTATGAGCGCCCTGTACCCGACGCAGGTAATTTGCGATCTTGCGTTCCAGTTCGCTATCGACCGGCTCGCCGAGAAAGTGACCAAGCAGCACATATTCCGCAGGGATGGTGCAGTCGGCTTCCAACTCGAACACCCAATGCCCGTCCGACTGCCGGCATTCAAGCAAGGCGCGCGTCGCCGACGCGATGCTCGCCTCCAGGGCGCCACCGGTTTGAATTTCCGCGGTGCTGTTGCCGGAATGCATCTCGTCCGATTTCCTCTTGCTATCTGCCGTTCACGCCCGCCGCATGGCAAGGACAAGATCGGCCGCGCGGTTCCCCGACCGTACCGATCCCTCGATGGTCGCCGGCAACCCCGTATCAGTCCAATCGCCCGCGAGAAACAGGTTTTTCCAGCCCGTGGCCGCCCCGGGGCGCAAGGCGTTTTGTTCCGGCGTAGCCTCGAATGTGGCACGGCGTTCCCGCACGATTTGCCAGGGCGGCAGCTCGGCCTGAACGCCCGTGGCCTTGCAGATGTCCTGCCAGATCGCCTGGGCGAGCTCCTCACGCGGCCTATCGACCAGCCGGTCGGCATTGCTGATCGTGACCGATAGGCGCTGCGGGAACGCAAACAGCCACTCCACCAGCCCACCAACCACCCCGAGGATCGGCGGCACGTTTTTGGGGGGATCGAAGCGGAAATGGGCATTCACGATCGCCCGGAATTTGGACGGCGTTTTCAGGCCCGGCAGCAGCGACGAGGCCGCGCGCGGCGGAACGGCCACCACGACGGCATCGCCTGGTTCGATGACGACGGCATCGCCGCCGAATTTCAACTCGCCAACGCGGTCTGCCGACATCCCTAACCCGTGCAGCTCGTGCCCGAACTGGACGCTGGCGCCTTTGTCCAGCAGCAGCTTGATCGCGGGCTCGACCAGAACCGCACTTAAGCCCTCGCGGGCGATCAACGGCCGGCAAGCCTGTCCTCCCGCCAGCAAGGTTTCCCGCACCACGGCGCCTGCGAGCCCCGCTGAGCCCTCGGGAGGGTCGACGTTGAGTGCCGCCAGCAGCAGCGGCTGCACCAAGCGGTGGTAGAGCGTGCCCTTACATGGAATGCTATCGCCGACCAATTGGCTTGGCGCTGCCCAGATCAGGGGCATCAGCGCGAGATAGTCACGCAAACCGGTGTCGGGTACGCGGCGGGCCGCATCGAACACCCACAGCGGCAGCCGGCTATCTCCGAGATTGAGTTGCCAGCGCTTGCCCGTCGTCAGATCGACGAACGGAAATTGCGCACGCTCCGGCCCGACCAACCCTGCCTCGGTGCCGATCGATTTTGCGTAAGCCAGCGCGTGGCGATTGCCGGAGAGCAAAAGATGGTTGCCGTTGTCGATGGTCAAATTGGTCGCCGCGTCGAAATACGACCGGCAGCGGCCACCAGCCTGTTGCGTGGCTTCGTGGACATGCACTTTGAAATTCGCATTTGCCAGCCGAACGGCGGCCGAGAGGCCCGAAATTCCAGCGCCGACGATGTGGACGGTCTTTTGCATCAAATGAACGCGTAACGAAGAAGGATGGCAATGCGCGCCAATTTGTTGAGACGAACCGGCGCGCGCGGCAATGCGAACCCTCGATCGACCAACAACTCCAGAATCGCGCCGTAATATTTCGACATGATCCTTGGCGCGCGCACCAAACGCCGCGAATTGCGGTCCATGATTTCGTCGGCCTTCTCGAAATGCATCCGCGCCCGTTCGACCAAGGGGGTGCATACTTTCGGCAATGCCGGATCGGAAACGACCTCACGCGGATCGGTCGAGGCGATTCCCGCATGCAGCAGGCCTTCGCGCGGCAGATAGAGGCGGCCGATGGTTGCGTCTTCATCGATATCGCGCAGGATGTTCGTCAGTTGCAGCGCGCGGCCGAGGTGATGGGCGAGCAAGACGCCCTCCTCGCGCGGCAAGCCGAACACCCGCACCGACAGCCGTCCGACCGCGCTCGCGACGCGGTCGCAATACAGGTCGAGCGTTGCTGAATCGGGCGCACGGATATCCTGCGGCACGTCCATCTCCATGCCGTCGACAACGGCGAGAAAATCTTCGCGCGCCAGATCGAATTTTCGAACGGAAGGTACGTAGTCCCGAAGCCGCGCGGGCGGATGACCCTGATACAGCGCCTCGATATCGTCACGCCATTGTTGAAGCGCGGCGAGCCTTTGGGGCCGCGGGCCGTCGGAATCCGCGATATCGTCGACCTGCCGGCAAAAACTGTAGATCTGAAACATCGCCTCGCGCTGCTCCCGCGGCAAAATGCGCATCGCCGCGTAAAACGAACTGCCGGAAGCCGAGGCCCCGGTACTCGCGCTGGCTGCCGTCTCGAGCGTCATGCGCCGGCCGCCGGTCTGGACACGTGCCGCCGTCCCACCAGGCGGCGCGTGGTCTCGCTCGCCACGCCGCCGATGCTGTGGAGAAGCAACTCAATGGGCCTTAGATGCACTGTCTCGCTCAACGGATCACGCACTTTTAGAAGCCGAACGATCTTGTCGGCGAAAGCCGCAATCACGGAGATTTCAAGCCCGAGGCGAAAATCTTTCACCTCAGCGCCGAGCGATTTGCTGTCATTGAGCAGAACCTCGTTCCGCGCCGCCAACGAATGCAGGCAATTTAGCAGCGGCGCCGACGCCCTCGCCTCGCCGAGCGCTTCGACGGAAGCTCCATGCGCGGCGAGCGCATCGCGCGGAAGATAGACACGATTGAGGTTTCTATAGTCCTTGCCGCAATCCTGAAGATGATTGTTGATTTGCAAGCCCGCGCAGAGCGCGTCCGAGGCGGCCCAGGTCGATGTGCTCTCGCCGTGGACGTCGAGCATGAACCGTCCGACCGGCATGGCCGAATACCGGCAATAATGGATCACCTCATCCCAGCTCTCATAGCGCAGCTTGGTGACGTCCATCCGGAAGGCGGTCAGCACATCGAGAGCGTGGCGCGGCGCCATCGAACGTTCCCCAAGCGCGCGTCGCAAATTGACGGCCTCGGGCTGGCTGTCGCCATGGCCCGCTAGCTCCGCTTCAAGCAAATCGAGGTAGTTGAGCTTGTCGCGCTCGCTTAGCGTTGCGTGATCGGCGATATCGTCGGCAGTCCTGACGAAATTGTAGAACGCAAGAATCAGCGCCCGATGACGCGGATGAATGATCCAGGACGCGACCGGAAAGTTCTCGTCGCGGTGAGTCTTGCCGGATCGCAATTCGCTCGCACTTGTCATCAAGGACTGACTACATTCGTTTGGGCGTGACGGCTTCGCCGTATCCGGTAAATTCCCGCGCATGCGGGCGGATCGCGAACCCCATATAGGGGAATACCGCGCCAAAACCAATGCTATCTGCGACTTCCCGTACAACCCGCGCGCGCCGGATCGAGCCTATAGAAGTCGGCCGGCGGCGGGTGGCGGATACGAGCGCGCTTTACTGCCCGTGGTTCATTGCCCGTGGTTCTTGAGCACCGCATCGCAGACGGCGGTCAGCTTGGGCCGATTTTCCTGAAGACAGGCCAGAATGATGAAGTCGCCCTGGTCGATCACGGGGCGACAGAAGCGTTGAACGTCTCGCGCGCAAGCCTTCTGCTCTTCGGGCGTGCCGCTGCGTTGATGTTGTTGTTGGGCGAGGGCTCCGGTGGAAACCGAGAGTGACAGCAGCGTGAGAGCCAAGAAAAATTTATGCATTGTGTTCCTTCATTCCGACGCAGACAATCCAACCCGAATAGCACATAGCGCGACCGGGGCAGACTATTCAGATGGTAAAGGCTGCGAACCGCAGCAGCGCGAACCAAAAGCGCCGGTAAATGCGGCCAAATTTACGGCGACGACATACCGAATACCGGAGGCTTACGAATCGACCTAAATGATACAAGTAACCTTTTGATGTTCAAATATTATTTCTTTCACTTCGCGCGGATCTAGCGGCAGGCATGCCACCGGGAAAGCGATGCGCGGGGGCGGAGAATCTCGCTGGAAGACCTTTTTTGATCCCGGCGAAGGAAAAGTGCGGTTCGCCGGCGTCGATTAACCAGTCCTCACGGCGATCCGCGGGCACCCTTTCCGGCGCCCACGGCGTTCACTTGAACCTAACACATTGCGGCGACACTTAATACTTGAAGCGGCGAGATTTGAGTTTGTACAAAAACGTTAATTTGAATTGGAAGCCGATATGAAAACATTCAATTCAGGCTTGTTTAGACAAGTAATCAAGGCGGTCGGTGCGGGCGCCGCGCTCTTGCTGTCGGCGTCAGCGACCTATGCCCAGTCCGGCCCATTTGCCGGCCTTAACGGAGCATGGTCCGGCCACGGCACCATTGCGCTTTCCGACGGATCGACCGAGCGCATCCGATGTAAGGCCGACTACAAGGTTAACGGCACCGGAATGGGCTTGAAGCAGACCCTTCGCTGCGCCAGCGACAGCTATAAATTCGAATTGAGCAGCGATGTGACCTGCCAAGGTGGCCAAGTCTCCGGCAATTGGAGCGAAATGAGTCGTAATATTTTCGGCAACCTGCAAGGCACCGCCGGTCATGGCCTGATCGACGTCGTCGTCGAGACCGTAGGATTTACTGCCAATCTGATCTTGCGCACCACCGGCACCAAGCAAACCGTGCAGATGAATTCCAAAGGCGATATCCGAGGCGTGTCGATTTCGATGGTGAAGAGCTAGCCCCTCTTTTGATGGATCGTTGCGGTTCTAGCTTCGGGTTTCTTCCGCTGGAGTTGCGCCCATCGCCGCGCGAAGCCGCTGCGACAGGTTGATCAGGAACATCGACGTCGGCCGCAGGATAAAGAGATCGGCGACAAGGGCTGCGACCATCGAGAAAGCGCTGAGCCAGCCGAACAGTCGCAACGACGGCAAGTCGGAAAATACGGTCACCACCAGTCCGCACGCCAGCACCACGGTCGTCAGAATCAGCGCGGGCCCGACCAGCACGGTCGCGCGCTCGACCGCAAGTTCGGGGCTGACGCCCGGCTTTGACTCAAGTCTTAGCCGGTTGAGGAAATGGATCGTCGCGCTCAGTCCCAGACCAAACGACACCGTGAGCGCCACCACGCTGGCGAACTGCAGTCCTTCCCCGAGCAACCACAGCACGGTGCCCGACAGCACCACCGGGAAGATGCCCGGCAGAATGCACGAGAGCATCACGACCACCGAGCGGAACGCGAGTCCAATGAAGATCGCGACCAGAGCGAACTCGATCGTCAGCCCGCGGTTGAGCTTTTCGATCATATTGGCGCTGTTGCGCGCGGCGATCGCCGAAAGCCCGGTGACTGCAATCTCGTAACCGGGATGCGCCTTGCGCACCGCGTCGAGCCCATGATCCAGCTTTTCGACCACGGGAAGAATTTGGCTCGAATCGAGATCGGGAACGCGGCCCGACACCACCACCGCATCCTGATCGGCGGAAATGAAACGCCGGACCAAATGCTCGGGAATCACGCTGACATATTCCTTCAAGGTCGCGACGTCGGAACTTCCGGCCTTTTCCGCAAGCCAGCGGCGCAGCGTCTCCAGCGACCAGACATTGCCGACGCCGGCCTGTTTTTCCACCAGCGCGTGAACGTCGGCGATAGTCTTCAGCGTCTCGGGCGCATACAGCGACGCGCCCTTGGGAAATTCGATCAGGAGGTCGATCGGATTTGCACCGGTGAGCTTGGCGTCGAGACGCCCGCTGGCCGCCACCGCCTGCTGCTTGTCCGGGACTTGGTCGGCGAGCCGATAGCGCGGCTCCAAATTGGCATAGATCACCGCAAGACCGCCGACGAAAATCACCGCGATCAGGCTGAACAGCCCGGGACGGCTGACCATCCGCACCGCGATCCAGTAGCAAAAATTGCGCAGCGCCTGAACGCCAGCGTCGGCGCTCTTGAACTTCACCGCGAAAATCTTCTCGTTGCGCACAAAGAGTACACCGAACACCGGCACCAGCGAGAGCACGGCGATCAGCGCGATGATGGTGGCGGCAAGTCCGGCTTCGCCGAATTTGCGGATCAGATCGGAATCCGAAAACTGCAAAGCGATAAACGATATGCCGGCAGTGCCATGGGTGAGCACGCAGGCCGGCCCGACCACGAGCACGGCGTTCCTGAACGCGGTAAATTTGTCCTGGCCCGAGATCAGACGGTCGCGCGCGGCGAAGGTCAGCTGCATCGAGTCCGAGAAGCTGATCACCATGATCAGCGGCGTCATCACGTTCAAGAACATATTGAGGTTGAAGCCGGCCCAACCGAGGCCGCCGAGCGCGAGCAAAATCGCGATCATCGGCGGGAAGGCAGCCACCACCATGAACGATATCTTGCGGAAGAAGATGATCGCGATGATGCAGCCGGCCAGAATGCCGAGGATGTTGTAAGTCAGCCCGTCGCGCTCGACCGCATTGCGGATTTCGAGCTGCATCACCGGAACGCCCGATAATTCGACGTTCAACCCGCTGTCGGCAAGGTCATCCGCCATCAGCTTGCGAATGTCGCCGACCGCCTTGCTCAGCTTGTTGCTGGCGACGATTTGCGGTTCGAGCGACAGTACGATCAGCGCCAGTGTGCCGTCTTCGGACAACAGCTTGCCGCGAATGATCTCGTTGGATTTCACGGTCTCGATGAACTTGTTATATTCGGGCCCTTGCGGCAGCTCCGAGGGAAACAACGCCGCCGGCAGTTTGCCGGGCGCCGGGGCTTGGCGGGCCGAGAACAGCGAAATCAATCCGCGCGTGCCCTCGACGAGCTGCAAATCGGTGACAAGGTCGCGAAGTTTCTCGAGATTGTCGCGCTCAAGCAGCGTCTTGCCTTCGACCACGACCAGCACGTCGAATTCGGTGGCCGGGAAGCGCTTGGTGACCGCTTCGTATTGCCGGTACTCCTTGGAATCGGACCGGAACAACTGACTGAGCGAATCGTCGATCTTGATACGCTGGATACCGAAGATCGCGCCGACGATCAGCCCGGCGAGAACGATGCAGGACAGGATCGGCGCTTGAACCGCAATGAGCCCCAGCCGCTCCAGGCCGAAGGCAATGCTCGCCGTCGGCCGCTGCTCGACCTTCTCGACATGGACCTCGTTGTCGCTGTTCTTTTCGAGCATACCCTAATCCAGATCTCTCATCGGCTCAGTTGTATCGGCTTAAGTTCGAGGAGCGCGAATGCGGCCTCGATCGACCACGTTTGCTCGACGCTAACCTTTGAATCATAAGATAAATTTTGCGACACCTGTAGCAGGTCTACACAGATTCCCGCAAGCGCACGGCTTGGCACAAAATCGGCACATCTGTGACGATACTGCTGTATTTGTGACGTCAGCTCGAATTTGCAATGACGTGCCGGGGTGTTTGACCACCGCTTTCATCCTTTAGCGCGACGCCGGTGATCTGACGGGCGAGGCCCTCGCGAATCAGCCATGAAATCCGCAAGGCGGCTTCATCATAGCCGAGTCCCGCGCCGTGGATGTTGGAAACGCAATTTCGCTCGGCGTCGGTGCGGCCGGGTCGTGGCGCAAACGTCAGATAGGCCCCGAGACTGTCGGACGCAGACAACCCCGGTCGCTCGCCGATCAACACGAGAATCATGCGCGCCCCAAGAATAGCGCCGATCTCGTCGCCCAAGGCGACCCGTGCGCCGGACGCAACCACCGCATGTCCGATTTCGATTCCGTCGACGGCCAATTGCGGAATGAGGCGCCGGACGAGTTGAACGGCGTGGGCCTGCACCGCGGCCGGCGACAAGCCATCGCCGATGACGATCGCGAGCTGGCACGAACCATCCGTGTAACTCGGCAGCCGGCGCTGCGAATCCTCATCGAGCATCCGTCCCAAGTCCGGGCGCTTCAGATAATCGTCCCGCTTGGGCGCGCGGCTGGAGACGCCAATGGCGTCGAAACCGAGATCGTTGAGACCCGAAACCAGGCTGAGAACATCGAAAGCGCCATGAACCGCGTCGCGGGCCCGCGCGTGATCTCGCGCGAAACCGAGCCAGGCTTTGGTCGTCATGCTTGCGCCGGTGCGGCCAAGCCCGACGCGCGCCGGGGTAAGATCCCGCAAATCTCCCATCGCGCGCGACAATGGCACCGGTGTTTTCATCTCTCATCACCCGGCGAGCTGGTTGCCCAGAGGTCTGGCTATTCAGCGGGCATCGATGCCTCGCGCAGCCGGATCGAATAGTTCGAAGCGTTCTGTTGACCGACCGAGGCGGCGCGGGCGAACGTGATCAAATGATGGGCGACCATCGCCGAAGCAATCAGCCCTTCGATGTCGCCGTGCCTCAAGCGCGGCAGCGCAAATTTCCAGAACACGCCTCGGTAGTCGCCGAGCACGCCGACTTTCCAGAAAATATTGCGAAGCATGACAAGGCCGCGCTTGATATTGGCCCAGCTTTTCTGTTCAGGCGTTACCGGTATTTTCAGCCGGTTCGGATAGGTGAAATCGACCTGATACTGGTAACGCGCGTAGAGCTTCTCCGGCTGATAGGCGATTTCCATGCATTTGCGCCAGGAATCGATCACCTGATCGTAGGGCAGCCGGAAATCGACATTCGAATCGCGACCCTCGTCGTGGATCAGTCGGTTCTCGCGCTCAAGCCGATCCCAGAGCGGTGTTTTCGGCAATGCCTGCAAAAGATTGATCGTCAGTAGCGGGATATTGGATTGATCGACAAAAGCCAGCAACGCGTCGGCGGTCTCGGGCTTGTCGGTATCGAGACCCATGATGATGCCGGAGACCACCTCCATCCCGTAGCGGTTGATGGTGTGGACGCCTTCCAGAATGGGGACCATCATGTTGTGGTCCTTGTGCATCGCCTTCAGCGCGTCGGGGTCGGGGGTTTCGATTCCGCAAAAGATCGTGACGAAAAACGCCTCACGCATCCCCTCCAGAATTTCCGGCCGTTTGGCGATGTTGAGCGTCGCCTCGCAGGCAAAGCGGATGACGTAGCCGGTCTTCTTTTGCCATTCGATCAAATGCGGCAACAACTCGAGCGCCGCCTTTCGATTGCCGATGAAGTTGTCATCGACGAAATACACCGACCCCGTCACCCCGCATTCGAGCAATCTGTCGAGTTCGGCGGTGATTTGTTGTGGCGTTTTGAGACGGGGATTGCGGCCATAGAGCCCCGGAATGTCGCAGAATTCGCACTGATAGGGACAGCCGCTCGAATATTGGATGCTGCCGAGAAAATACCGTTTGACGTCGGCGAGCTCATAGGCCGGGATCGGAAACTGGGACATCTCGATCCGATCGGCGGTTTTGAGCACCACCTGCCGCGCAGGGCGGGACGGATCGCGCGCCAACCGTGCGATCAGCTCGTTCGTCGCATCGCCCAATTCGCCGATATGAAGGTAATCGAACGAGGGGTAGTAATCCGGGCAGGCGCTGACCGAGGGCCCGCCGATCGCAACCGCCAGATCGAACGCATGCGCCCGGCGGCAGATATCGTTCATCTGCTGACGCTGGATATGCATGCCGCTGACGAACACGGCTTCCGCCCATTCGAAGTCTTCCGCGGTGGCGGGGCGGATGTTTTCGTCGACGAAACGAACCGGCCAATTCGCGGGCAGATAGGCGGCGATCAGCAAGAGCCCCTGCGGCGGCATGAAGGCCTGCACGCCGTCGGTCAACGGATAGGCGTATTCGAACGTGCCAAATGAAGACGTATAGCGCGGAAAGACACACAGGATGCGCCGTGCGGTCTCGATGCCCTCAGCTCTCATCAAATTTCCTCAAAGCTACCTCAGGTTATCCCCGAACATTATGCACGCGCTTCAAGGTTGGGCCACAAATTCTTCAACATTGTGGCAGCCGCTCTAACGCTCGTTTGAACAGATGGTTGCGTGGCAAAGCTGCGAAACGACAAGAACCGCAGATGACACCACGATGTTGGATCATAATCCGATTGCATCGAACATAGCCTCAATTATTTGTTTGGGCACGTCATTCCGGGATAGGTCATGTGAGCAGCCGCGACGCGAATTCCGGTAACAACTCCGTGTCTCCGACGAGGCGAAAATCGGCATCAGTGAGCCCGGCCCGAAACAGCCAATCGTCGAATTCCGGGGCCCGCTTGAGGCCGAACAAATCGCGGACGTAAAGCGCGTCGTGAAACGACGTGGATTGATAGTTGAGCATGACGTCATCCGCCCCGGGGACCCCCATGATGAAGGTCACCCCGGCGGCTGCGAGCAACGTCAAGAGGTTATCCATGTCGTCCTGGTCGGCCTCGGCATGGTTGGTGTAACAAACGTCGACGCCAAGCGGCAGGCCAAGCAGCTTGCCGCAGAAATGGTCTTCAAGCCCGGCCCGGATGATCTCCTTGCCGTCATAAAGATATTCCGGGCCGATGAAGCCGACCACGCTGTTGACCAGCAGCGGATCGAACGCACGCGCCACCGCGTAGGCACGGGCTTCGCAGGTTTGCTGGTCCACGCCGTGATGGGCATTGGCCGAAAGCGCCGAGCCCTGCCCGGTTTCGAAATACATGACATTATTGCCGACGGTGCCGCGCCGTAGCGACTGCCCCGCCTGGTGGGCTTGCTTCAAGACCGCGAGGTCGACGCCAAAACTCCGGTTGGCGGCCTCCGTGCCCGCCACCGACTGAAACACCAGATCGACCGGCACGCCCTGCTCGATCAATCCAAGCGTCGTCGTCACATGGGCGAGCACGCAAGCCTGCGTTGGGATTTGCAGCCGCGTGATGATCTCGTCGAGCAACCGCAACAGCCTGCCGATGGTGGCCGGATCGTCGCTTGCCGGATTGATGCCGATACAGGCGTCGCCCGATCCCAATAGGAGGCCGTCGAGGATCGAGGCGGTGATGCCCTTGGCATCGTCAAAGGGATGATTGGGCTGCAAGCGCACGCTCATTCGCCCGCGTAGACCAATGGTGTTGCGAAAGGCAGACTTTACCGCGCATTTTTTTGCGACCAAAATGAGATCCTGGTTGCGCATCAGTTTCGAGGTCGCCGCCGCCATTTCCGGGGTGATGCCGTGCGACACTTTCTTGAGCACGTCGCCGGTGGCCGCCTCCGAAAGCAGCCAATCGCGGAACGCACCGACGGTCAGCGAAGATATCGCGGCAAAGGCCGAGGCGTCGTGGGTGTCGACGATCAGGCGCGTGACCTCATCGTCTTCGTAAGCAATAACGGCTTCCTGAAGAAATTGCTTTAACGGAACGTCCGAGAGCGCGATCCGTGCGGCGATCATCTGCGCGGCGCTTTCGGCCGCGATCCCCGCCAGGCGATCGCCCGAGCGGGGCGGCGTGGCCTTGGCCAACAGATCGCGCAAATCGTCGAAGACGTAAGTCGTGGCATCGAGGGTGTGGCGATAGGCCATGGCGGCTCCGGGCCGGTAGAGTCATGATCCAGTTAATTAGCACGCATCATGGTCTTAAACACGCGAGACCCTGTCATTGCGAGCGCCAGCGAAGCAATCCATCGTGCCGCACGAAGAAACGGAGCTTTCGCAAAAGCAAAGACGCGGCGACGCCTCTTCGTGTCCCAGGCGTGATGCGGCGTGCAACGCCGCTTCGCAGAACCGGGATCCATTCGTGCCGCGAAAGAGATGGGTCCCGGTTCTGCAGCGCATCATTTCGCTCCGCTCATGCCGCGCCGCGCCCGGGACACGTCGTGCGTGCTTCCACCTTCCCGCGGCACCCTTGCGCCCGAGTCTTGCATGTAGTTTCGCCCCCCGAAAATCAGAGGGCGCAGGGAAAGCCGGGTGCCCGCTGCACCCATAGCCTCGCATGCAAAATGAAAAAGCATACGAGTTAGTCACCACAGGTTCAGACGGAATCAACCGGCTTTCCCCGCGCAATGGTTTTAACGGGTTCCTTCGCGCTCTCCTTGGTGACCGGGCTTTCTTGCCACCATCGCTTGCGAAACGAGTTCGCAAACTTGACATCAGCGTCGGGATGTCAGGACCACACGACTTCGCCGTCCACGAGTTGGCGCTCTCGTCAAAGCACCAATCGCGTCCACCGCATCCCGTGCCCACGTTCGTGACGATCGCGAAACGCCCCTCTGTGGCACGGGACGGCAATAGATATAGTTTTGATTTGGGTGAATCCGGAAAGGATTTATTTTTGCAACCAGGACTGGACGGGGCAAATCAGATTGATTTGGCTCAATAAATTAGATTTTACGCGCACGTCATTCTGCCGGCATCGCATCCGCGAGGAGCGCGACGGCCCTTGTAATAGCTAGCGTAGCCGGCGCATTTTTCTTGTGACGCGCGCTTATACCAATCTAGTCTTATTCTAACGTTTTCGGTGGGAGGTAAGGGTGGGCTGGTTCGGACGGCAAAGCGTACAGGAGCAAAGGCCTTCCGAAGCGGCGATAGCCGCCATTGGCAAACTGTTTGAGCCTATAGCCATCCTTGAGGCCATGGACAAAGTCGTGCCGCAATACCTCGGCCGCGTAGACCGTGGCGATCTTATCTACCCAGCTTGTAACCGTACTCTTACAGACGTCGATGGCAACGTGCGCTCTATTTGGGAGCACACTCGGATTGAGGCCATGCGCTACGTGATGATGGTGCCTAGACGCGATGTCGAGTTGTTAGTCAATCCTGCTCGCCAACCTGAAATGCTAAGCGCTCTACTTCGTCAACGACCGCACGAAGGTACCATGGTCGATTTTACGGGCGTTCCGATCAATGATCTCGTGATCGCCATCATCGCCGGCCTCAACTGGCTAAATCATTGTGCCCTTATCGCAGGTGTTGACCCTGACAAATTTTCGCGGACGATTCGCAACTTCAGGAAAGTTGCGCAATTAGCGGAACAGTGGTGGGCCCTCGAAGGGGCCGGACCGCGCTGTTATACAATGCTGGCGCGGCATGAATTGCCACCATTAACGGTCTATCTGATTTGGCAGGAGTACACTCGGCTCGCAAAGGAGGTTGCAACCGCGGCGATCTACGGCTCGTCGATAGAGCGAGCGATGGCGAGAGATCGTGAATTTTTCGAACGCAAACTTGCTAACCGCCCGTCCGAACTAAACGATGCGTTAGCCGCACTCACGGACACGATGACCCGTCTTGAAAGAGCTCGCGATCCGGACGATTTGCTGAAATAAAAAAGGCACGCCGACCAGCCATCTCCCGACACGATAGATCGTGGATCGCCTCCCGCCACCGTCATTGCGAGGAGCGTAAGCGACGAAGCAATCCATAGCGCCGTCCCGGAAGTATGGATTGCTTCGCTTGCGCTCGCAATGACGAGACGGAGAGAGAACGCTAAATCTCCTACATCGTCGCCCCGAGCACCCAGGGGGCGAATTCGGCGCCGCCGAAATCGAAGCTCTCGCTTTTGGTCGGTTGTCCCGACGCGGTCCTGAGCATCAGATCGAAAATGCGTTGGCCGCATTGCTGCACGGTTTCCTCGCCGTCGAGGATGGTGCCGCAATTGACGTCCATGTCGTCTTCCATCCGTTTGAACATCGCGGAATTGGTCGCGAGCTTGATCGACGGCGCGGGCTTGCAGCCGAACACGCTGCCGCGGCCGGTGGTGAAGCAAACCAGATTGGCGCCGCCCGCCACCTGCCCGGTCGCCGCGACCGGGTCGTAGCCCGGCGTGTCCATGAAGACGAAGCCCTTCTTGGTGACCTCTTCGGCGTAGTTCAACACGTCCACGAGATTGGTGCTGCCGGCTTTCGCCATCGCGCCCAGTGACTTCTCCAAAATCGTTGTGAGCCCGCCGGCCTTGTTGCCGGGGCTTGGATTGGCGTTCATCTCGGCGCCCTCGCGCGCGGTGTATTCTTCCCACCAGCGCATCAAGGCCACCAGTTTCTCGCCGACCTCGCGGCTGACCGCGCGGCGCGTCAACAAATGCTCGGCGCCGTAGGTCTCCGGCGTTTCCGACAGAATCACCGTGCCGCCATGCCGCACCAGAAGATCGCTCGCCGCACCGAGCGCGGGATTGGCGGAGACACCGGAATAACCATCCGAGCCGCCGCATTGAAGCGCCACGGTCAGCTCGCTCGCCGCGACCGGCTCACGCTTTACTTTGTTGGCATCGACAAGCGCCTCGCGCACGAAGGCGACGCCGGCTTCGACCGTCTTGCGGGTGCCGCCGATTTCCTGAATCTCCAGTTCGCGCAAGCGTCCTGCGAGCTTCTGTTCTTTCATCAAGCCGCCGATCTGGTTGACCTCGCAGCCCAAACCCAGCACGACGACGGCCGAAAAATTCGCGTGCCGCGCGTAGCCGCCGAGCGTGCGGCGGAGAATCGTCAGCGGTTCGCTCGAGGTCATGCCGCAGCCGGTCTTGTGCGTGAGCGCGACCACGCCATCGACATTGGGAAAATCGGCCAGCGGATTGTCGCCGGTGAACGGATTCTTCTTGAAGATATCCGCGACCATGCCGGCGACATGCGCGCTGCAATTCACCGACGTGAGAATGCCGATATAGTTGCGGGTCGCCACGCGCCCGTCGGGACGGCGGATGCCGTCGAACGTCGCGGGCAGATCGAAATTCGGCGTGGGCGTGACATCGATACCGAACGCGTAATCCTTGGCGAAATCGCCCATGCCGCAATTCTGGGTATGGAC
>WNFO01002017.1_pt1 | contig 40948 bp, 37 predicted proteins | sample 5400251 | NCBI WGS metagenome assembly WNFO01 (sample SAMN13153354, study PRJNA577476) | soil metagenome | isolation source: 100 cm saprolite under Madrone tree | place: USA:California | collected 2016-06-14 | reverse complement strand
CGGCTGGTCAAGGGGCGCGAGCGGATCTATCTCGACCGCTTCTGGAACGAATTCTCGGCGGATCCGAAGCGCTTCGATGAAGCCTCACGCCGGCACTACGCCAGGCTGTACGCCCTTCCTGGCGCTATGCACTCCGGCTTCGAGCAGTTCAAGGCCTTCGATCAGGATGCCATCGACAACAAGGCGTTCGTGGCCAAGGGCATGCTGGCCATGCCTGTCCTGGCGGTGGGCGGCGAGGCATCGTTCGGCCCGATGATGGCGGTGGTCATGCGCGCTGCCGCCAGCAACGTCCAGGAGGTCGTCATTCCCCACTCAGGGCACTGGTTGATGGAAGAGAATCCGACCGCCACGGTTACCGCCATCGTGGACTTCCTCCACTGAGCAGGCTCAACGTTGGTGGGGCAGAATCGACCGTTTACGTTAATATCCACGACCGTCATGACACCCTTGTCGATTCGTCCCGGGGAGCGGGGAGACCAAGCGGCGATCTTGGCGCTTGCGGAGCGGCTCGGGGCGTTCGGGCCCACCACCCGCTCCGCCCAGGAGATCACAGCGCGCGAGCGGCGGGCACTGGCGGACGCCCTCGCGCGTCCTTCGCCGGGATCCGCGCTGCTTGTTGCGCACCAGCGGGATCGCGGCCTGGTCGGCGTGCTGCTGCTGGAGACGCGGCGGGACTACTTCACGGACCAGGCCCATGGACACGTGGCGATTCTCGCCGTTGGGCGGGAGGCCGAGGGCCAGGGTGTGGGCCAGGCATTGCTGGACGCAGCGGATGAGTGGGGGCGACGCCGCGGCTTCCGGCGGCTGACCCTCGCCGTCTTCGCCGACAACGCCCGAGCCAAGGAATTCTACGCCCGGCAGGGGTGGCGCACCGAGCTCGAGACCCTGTTCAAGACGCTCTGAGGCATGCTCAACGTCGGACTGGTCGGTTTCGGCTTCGCCGGCAAGACGTTTCACGCACCCGTCATTCGCGTGGTGGAAGGTCTCCGCCTCACCACCATCGTGCAGCGCCATGGGGGGGGCGCGCCGGACCCGCGCTATCCGGATACGGACTTCGTCCGCAGCGTCGATGACCTGCTCAGCCGAGCCGTCGATCTGGTCGTCATCGCCACGCCCAATACAACGCACCACCCGATCGCTAAACAGTGTCTCGAGGCCGGACGCCACGTCGTCGTCGATAAGCCGTTTACGACCACCGTCGCGGAAGCCGAGGAGTTGGTCCGACTGGGCGACGCAAAGCGGCGGGTGCTGTCGGCCTACCAGAACCGGCGCTACGTGGGAGACTTCGTCACGCTGCGAGCACTGCTGTCGGAGAATGCGCTTGGCAGCGTCACCACGTTCGAGTCCCACTTTGACCGTTTCCGCCCCGAACTGAGACCGGGCGCGTGGCGCGAGCAACCCCTGCCCGGCTCTGGTCTCTGGTTCGACCTGGGCTCGCACCTGCTCGATCAGGCATTGGTCTTGTTCGGAATTCCGCAAGCGATCTCCGCCGACATCCGCATCGAGCGCCCCGGTGCCGGTGCCGACGACGCGTTCGACGTCGCGCTTCATTACCCGCACATGCGGGCATTGGTTCGGGCATCCATGCTGGCGGCCGCACCGGGGCCGACCTTCGCTGTCCACGGCACCAAAGGCTCGTTCATCAAGTATGGACTCGATCCACAGGAAGCGGCCCTGAAGTCCGGCCGCATGCCCGACGAAGCAGGCTGGGATGCGGAGGCTCCCGAGATGTACGGCCGGCTGACCACGTCCGAGGGAACACGCACGATTGCGACCGCGCCCTCGAGCTTCACGCACTATTATCAGAACGTCCGCGACGCGATCCTCGGGAAGGCGCAGCTGGCGATCACGCCCGAACAGGCACTCGAAGTCATGCGCGGACTGGAGCTGGCCGTCGTCAGCAGTCACCAGCGCTGCGCTGTGCCGTGGCCCGCGTCAACGTAGCGGCGAACCGACTCCTGGGAACGTCGTACTCACGCAGCGTGTTCTGGAGAACAACCGAGGGGCTATGACCGGTACGCCGCCCGCCGTGACAGTGAGTTTGCTGACACGGATGCTCGTGGAAGCCTTCGAGGGGCCGCCCGGCCCCTGGACCTATTTCACCGACGCATCCCCCGGAACCGGCATCTTCGCGACGATCGGTGGGTTGAGCGCCGTCCAGGCGTCGCTGCCGGCGGGACCCGGCCGCACGACCGTCGCCGCCCACGTGCATCACTTGAGCTCGAGTCTGACGCTCTCGACGCTGGGCTTGCGCGGAGAAGCGACGTCGCGCGATCGCGGTCGCAGCTGGACGGTATCCACGGTGGACAACGCCGCGTGGGCCGACTTGCAGGCTCAATTGCGCCGCGAGTACCACAGTCTGCGGGTAGCCGTGGAGACGCACGCCGTGTGGGACGAAGACGCGTTGGGCGTGGCGATCGGCGCCATTGCGCACGCGGCCTACCATCTCGGGGCCATCCGCCAGCGATTGGCACCTCGCGACTAGCTGTTGTGGCACTGCGCGACGCGCAGGCGCATGTTGCGGTGACTCCCGAGCGCCTCGTTCAGGAGGGGCGTTTGTAGGCACATCCTTGGACGAACTCCCGACCCGAGTCGAGCGTTAAAATGGGAAAAGGAGCATCCGCATGAACACGACACATCGCGCAACGGCACCGGCGGTCGATGACAGCCCAGTTGCCGACTCGATACGGGAAATCATCGTCTTCGTTGATGGGGAGACCGAGCCTACCGGAATCCTGGAGTTCTCTGGCGTACTCGCCCACGAGTATGGCGCGCACCTCACCGGGGTATTCATGCGGCCAGCGCCCGCCGTTACCCCACCGGAGATGTTCGCCCGCGGCGATGGCATCCCGAGCGTAATCGCGGCGCGCCAAGCAGAAGTCGAGGAGACCGAGGCGCAGCACCGCGCCCGGTTCGACGAGATCGTGCGTCGTTACTCCATCGGGTGGGAGTGGAGATCGGAGCCGTACTTCAGCAGCGACGCGGGCGTGCACGCGCGCTACGCAGACTTGGTGGTAGTTGCCCGCCCGGACCCCGCGGTCCAAACCGCCGGCCCTCCCGGCCTCGTCGAGTCCCTCGTCCTGGCCTCTGGGCGGCCGGTCATCGTGCTCCCGCCACACAGCACGGCATCCGGGGTCCGCCGCATCCTGGTCGGGTGGGACGCGGGGCGCGCGGCCGCTCGAGCCGTGGCGGACGCCCTGCCCTTGCTCGTGAGAGCCGCGGCAGTCGAGGTGTTGGTCATCGACGCTGAGCGCCGTCGGGCGGGTCACGGCCAGGAGCCGGGAGCGGACATCGCTCGATACTTGGCGCGTCACCACGCGCACGTGGATGTACGACGCCTGTCGTCCGGCGGCGAAGACGTGGGCCGCGTTCTGCTGTCGCACGCTGCCGCGTTTGGCGCCAACCTCCTCGTCATGGGCGCCTATGGCCACGCCCGCCTAAACGAGTTGATGTTCGGCGGCGTCACACGCACCGCCCTGCACGACGCGGATCTCCCGGTCCTGATGTCCCGATAAAGCTGCGCATTCAGCGTTTCACTCGCCGCGCTTCCCCCGGGGAGGTACAAGTTCGCCTGTCTGGTGCAGCCATGCAGGGGCGGCTCGCCGACCAGGGGTCGAGGGAACACTCGAGCCCCTGTGCCCGGTTAATGGACGAGCGAGGAGATCTGTTGAGCCACAAAGCTGGTGGCCACTACGAGCCCGGTGTGATCATCGTAGAGGGCGATCTGGTTGTGGCACACGGTCGCTATTCAAGCGGCGGCAAGACCCTCATTGCCACCGACTTTTTCCGGTTCGAGGGCGACTTTGTCGTAGAGCATTGGGACATTTTGCAGGAAGTGGCCGCGGGCGGCGAAGCTGCCGACCGTTCAGCAATTGCCGATCCGTCGGCATCGTTCCAAACGCCAACCTCCTACCACAGCACTACTTAGCCACGGCGCGCGGCTTGCGTTCCTGCCCCGATGCGCGGCGGTGGACTCCGGTAGGTGACCATCAGGATCGAGGCGACGTCCGGCGGCCGGACCGCGACGCTGCGGCTGACGTGGACGTCGCCGCCAGGCGCGGCTGTGCCGTGAGATGCCGGGGGGGACCGTATCCCAGCCGACCAATACAAAGGTCTCATGGACCGCGGCGCAGCGTGCGCGTAACCTACTCGCCAGCGTCGCTGTACCTGATTCAACTTCTCAGGGTAAAGGAACCCTCCGTGGCCGTGGGCTCTCTGAACGGGACCTCGTCACGTTCCAGAAAATCGGACTGGGATGCGACCACCGCGCTGCGCGAAACAGTGGAGGCCATCTGGAAGGTCGTCGAACAGGCACCTTCCTACGACACGTGCGGGCCCCTCGCCCGACGTGAGCTGGTGCGGCGCGGCACACGCGCGCTGTCGGCAGTCATTCGTCGGGGGATAGCGTCAGGAACGTTTCGGCCCCGGTGCACGGCGTGGGCCATTCGGCGCTTGCCATTCGCTATCGTCGCCGGCGGGTGTGTGCACTGGGTGTTCGGTCTTACGCCGGGGCCGTCGCTGCGCGCAGCCACCGCGGTCGCAGGGGTACTCGAGGTCCTATGCCCAACACCGCGAGGAGCCGACGCAGGCCGAATCGAAGAACGGCCTCCCCACGTTCGGCCCGACCTTTCCGGAATGAGCGCGAGAAATGGCGCGCGCCCACGATCAACGGTCCCTACTTGGAGGCTGTTCCATGAAAGATCCCTTGAGCCGGCGTGACACACTCAAGCTCGCAGCGGCAGGCATCGCTGCACCGTTGCTGTCCGCGCTGCCGTCCACCGCGACGGCCGCCGAATCCTCACCACGCCAAGGTACCGGGAGAGACGCCGTGAGCAGCCGGATCAAGGTGGGACAGGAAAACTCGACCCCCATCGAGCTGTACTACGAGGATCACGGATCGGGGTCGCCGGTGGTGCTCATCCACGGGTGGCCGCTGAGCGGCGCGTCGTGGGAGAAACAAACGGCGGCGTTGCTGGCCGCGGGGCATCGGGTGATCACTTACGATCGTCGCGGGTTCGGCAAATCGAGCCAGCCGGTGGTCGGATACAACTACGATACCTTCGCGTCCGATCTGAACACCGTGCTGACCACGCTGAATCTCACCGGCGTGTCGCTCGTGGGCTTTTCGATGGGCACGGGCGAAGTCACGCGCTACATCGGCAAGTACGGCACCAAGCGGGTGCGCAAGGCGGTGCTGATCGGCACCCTCGGCCCCTATCTCGTGAAGGCCGCCGACAATCCGGAGGGCGTAGACGCCGCCGTCTTCAACGGCATCAAGGCCGGGATCAAGGCCGACCGGCCCACGTTCCTGCTCGACTTCCTGCACAACTTCTACAATTACGATGTGCTGGGCGGAAAGCTCGTGAGCGAGCGCGTGGTCGAAGACAACTGGAACGTGGCCGCGGCCGCATCCGCCACGGGCACCCTGGCCTGCGTCGATGCCTGGATCGAGGACTTCCGCAAGGACATCTCGCGCAACGATGTACCGACGCTCATCTTGCACGGAGACGCGGATCGGATTCTGCCGCCGGATGCCACGTCACGCAGGCAGGCGAAGATGATCAAGGACGTCAAGTTCATCGAGTTGAAGGATGGGCCGCACGGTGCGCTGTGGACGCATGCCGAGCAAGTGAACGCGCAGCTGGTGAGCTTTCTCGCGTAGACCCACTCGCCATCCTATGGAGAGTCAGTCATGGCAACCCTGAACATCAACGGACGCGACGTGACGGTCGACGTACCCACGGACATGCCCATCCTGTGGGTGCTGCGTGATGTCGTCGGCCTGACGGGCACGAAGTTCGGCTGCGGGATGGCGCTGTGCGGGGCCTGCACGGTGCAGCTCGACGGACAGCCGATCCGCTCGTGCGTCACCCCGGTGGCCGCGGCGGCCGGGAAGAAGATCACCACCATCGAGGCAATTGGGGAAACGCCGGCCGGCAAGAAGGTGCAGCAGGCGTGGCTCGACCTCGAGGTCGTGCAGTGCGGCTACTGCCAATCGGGCCAGATCATGTCGGCCTCCGCGCTCCTCGCGAAGAACGCCCATCCCAGCGACGCCGACATCGACGGGGCCATGTCGGGCAATATCTGCCGCTGCGGGACCTACCCTCGCATCCGCGCCGCGATCAAGCAGGCCGCGAAAGGAGCCTGACCATGACCACGCACACAGTATCGCGCCGCGACTTCGTGGTGGTGCTGACCGCCGCGGGGGGCGGGCTCCTGCTCGGCTGCCGGGTCGGTGACCGGTCCGGCACGGCGACTGCCGCCGCCGCGGCGCCACCGCCCGCCTTCGCACCCAACGCGTGCTCGTCATGAATCAGGTCGAAATGGGACAGGGCACCTACACCTCGATGCCCATGTTGATCGCCGAAGAGCTCGAGGTGGGGCTGGACCAGGTCCAGCTCGAGCACGCGCCGCCCGACGACAAGCTGTACGCCAATCCATTCTTTGGCGACCAGGAAACGGGCGGCTCGTCGTCGGTGCGCGCGTTCTACGAGCCGCTGCGCCGTGCCGGTGCGACCGCCCGCACCATGCTCGTGGCGGCGGCCGCTCAAACGTGGGACGTCGACGTAGCGTCGTGTCGGGCCAAGCGGGGCGTCGTGACCCACACGCCGAGCGGCCGTACACTCAGCTACGGCGCGCTGGCCGAAAAGGCGGCCAAACTACCGGTGCCGGAAAAGGTCGCGCTCAAGGATCCAAAGGACTTCACGCTGATCGGCACACCGGCCAAGCGTCTGGACAAAACGGAAAAGGTGAACGGCACGGCGCAGTACGGCATCGACGTGCGGTTGCCGGGAATGAAGATCGCTACTGTGGCGGCGAGCCCCGTGTTGGGAGGCAAGGTCGCGGCACTGGACGAAGCCAAGGCCATGGCGATTCCGGGCGTGCACCAGATCGTCAACCTGGGCGATGTGGTCGCCGTGGTGGCCGACCACATGTGGGCGGCCAAGCAGGGCCTCGCGGCCCTCGCCATCCGCTGGGACGACGGGCCCAATGGCAACGTGAGCACTGCCGATGTGGTTCAGGGGCTCGACGCCGCCTCGCAGCAACCGGGCGTGGTCGCCCGGACGCAGGGCCATGTCGCAGAGGCAATCGCCGGTGCGGCGAGGAAAATCGACGCGGTGTACCAGGTGCCGTTCCTGGCCCACGCCACCATGGAGCCGATGAACTGCACCGTTCACGTGCGGCAGGACGGCTGCGAGGTGTGGACCGGTTCGCAGACGCTGAGCCGGGCGCAGGCGACCGCCGCCCGCGTGACGGGCCTGCCACTGGAGAAGGTGGTGGTGCACAACCATCTCTTGGGCGGCGGATTCGGCCGGCGACTCGAGTTTGACTGGGTGACGCAGGCGGTGCGTATCGGGCAGAAGGTCGAGGGGCCGGTGAAGGTGGTTTGGACGCGCGAGGAGGACATGCAGCACGAGTTCTATCGCCCCTACTATTACGACCGCATGGCCGCGGGGCTGGATACTAGCGGCAAGCCGGTCGCGTGGAGTCACCGGATCGTCGGGCCGGCGATCCTCGCGCGCTATTTGCCGCCAGCCTTCAAGAACGGGCTCGACTCCGACGCGGTGGACGCTGCGGTGTTTCTCACCTATGACATCCCGGCGACCCAGGTCGAGTACGTGCGGCACGAAGAGCCGGTGCTCAACACGACGTTCTGGCGTGGGGTGGGACCCACCCACAACATCTTCGTGATGGAGAGCTTCATGGATGAGCTCGCCGCGGCGGCGAAGGCCGATCCCGTGGAGTATCGGCGCGCACTCCTGAGCAAGGTGCCGCGAGCTCGCGCGGTGCTCGACCTCGCCGCGAAGGCGGCCGGGTGGGGGCGCCCCTTACCCGCCGGGCACGGGCGCGGCGTCGCCCTGCTCTATAGCTGGTGGGGCAGCTACCTGGCGGAGGTCGCCGAGGTCGAGGTGTCGAAAGCGGGGGAGGTGCGGGTGCATCGGATCGTCTGTGCCGTCGACTGCGGCACCGTGATCAACCCGGATATCGTGACGGCACAGATCGAGGGCGGCGTCAATTTCGGCATCAGCGGCGCGCTGTGGGGCGAGGTCACGCTCAAGAATGGCCGGGTCGAGCAGTCCAATTTCCACAACTACCGCGTGTTGCGGATGAACGAAGCGCCCACGATCGAAGTGCACTTGGTGCGCAGCCTCGAGGCGCCGGGCGGGATCGGCGAGCCGGGCACTTCGATCACGGCGCCCGCGCTGGCCAACGCGATATTCGCGGCAACCGGGAAACGCCTCCGCCGGCTCCCGGTGAAGGACCAGCTGCGCTCGGCCTAGGGTCTCCGCGGCACCGGCGGTGCCCGGTTCATGAGCAGCCAGTACAGGCCGAGCTGTTTGGCGGCCTGGGTGAATTCGACGAAATCCACCGGCTTGCGCACGTAGCTGTTGGCGCCGAGGCTGTAGCCTTCGATGACGTCGCGTTCCTCATCGGACGAAGTGAGGATGACGACCGGCAGGAGCCGCGTGCCTTCGTCGGCGCGGATGCGCTGCAGCACCTCCATGCCGTTGACCTTGGGCAGCTTGAGGTCGAGCAGCACCACGGCCGGCAGCTCCGTGGCCGCGGGGCCCTTGCCGTTCGCGCCGAACAGTATGTCGAGCGCTTGTGCCCCATCCTGCGCCACGACGACTTCATTGGTGATGTTGTGACTCTTGAGCGCGCGCAGCGTCAGGGCGACGTCGTCGGGGTTGTCTTCCACCAACAGGATCTTTCCCGGGTTCACGAGAGCCTCCAGGCCCGCGGCGAGCGGGCCATCACAAGGTGAAGTAGAACGTTGCCCCCTGGTCCACGGCGCCTTCCGCCCAGATCCGGCCGCCGTGCCGGTTGATGATGCGCCGGACGGTGGCGAGGCCGATGCCCGTACCCTCGAAGTCGGCGGCGGAATGCAGCCGCTGGAACACGCCGAACAGCTTGTCCGCGTATTTCATGTCGAAGCCGGCGCCGTTGTCCCGGACCATGAAGGTCCTGCCCCCGTTCGCGTCGGCCGATCGGAACTCGACTCGTGGTACCGGCTGCTTCGCGGTGTACTTCCAGCTGTTGCGGAGCAGATTATCGAGGGCCACGCGCAGCAGCCGCGTGTCGCCTCGCGCCTTGAGCCCGGGGGCAATCTCGAATTCCACCTGCCGCTCCGGGGTTGCCCGTTGCAGCTCGCCCGCGATGTCCTGTGCCATGCCGCTCAAGTCCACGTCCTCGGTGCGGATCTCCGCACGGGTGACCCGCGCGAGCTTCAGCAGGTCGTCGATCAGCGTGCCCATTCGCTGGCTGGCGGCGCGCACCCGCTGCAGCGACTCCCGTCCCGCCTCGTCCAGTTTCTCCGAATAGTCTTCCAGCAGAATCTGGCTGAACCCGTCGATGCTGCGCAGCGGCGCCCGCAGATCGTGTGACACCGAGTAGGCGAAGGCGTCCAGCTCGGTGTTGGCGGCGAGCAGCTCGGCTGCGTTGCGCCGCAGCGACTCGTTGCGCTCCTGCAGCTCGTGAGTCCGATCCGCAACCCGCTGCTCGAGCTGGGCCGCGTTCTCCCGCACGGCTCGGTCCTGGTCCTGGATGCGGCCCAGCATCTGGTTGAACGCATTCGTCAGCACGCCCAACTCGTCCGCGCCGACCTGGGGCGCCCGCACGGAGTAGTCCTGCCGGGTGGATACGGCCTTGGCGGTTTCCGCCAGCGCCAGGATGGGCTGCGAGATCGTCCTTTGCAGAACGCGGGACAGGAGGTACGCGGCAAGCAGGGCGACGGCCAGGACGGCCAGGCCGATGACGCCGGAAAGGCGAAACGTGTCGTAGATCGCCCTGAGATCCGACGCGAGGTACAACGTGCCAAGGCGCTGGCTGCCCGCCACTACCACGGGCTGGAATCCGATGAGCAGCCCACGCTCGAAGCGGTATCCATCGGGCCCCGGCACCGCCGGTACGGCATCGCCGGCCACGTTCGCCGGATACGCGGCGAATTGACGACCGCCCTTGTCGTACAGGACCGCGGCCACGATGTGCGGGTCGACCCGGAGGGCGGACAGGAGCTCCCGGGCATCCGCCTCGTTGGCAAAGGCCAGCGAGGCCGTGCTGTTCGCGGCAATGATCCGACCGCGGACGGACAGGGCGTCGAGCGTTCGCTGCCGCAGGGACCAGTACTGGTATCCCGCGAACGCGGCGGCCGTGAGCAGCAGGACCAGCCCGCTGATCGACACAAGCATCGCGGTCAGCTTTTGCTGGATCGGCCAGTCGCGCAGCGCCATCTCAGCGTCCCGTCGGCGTGATCACCTCGGCCACCCGCAGCAGCTTGGAGCTGATCGTCAGGTGGGCCGCTTCCGCCGCCGCCGGGTTGATCTGCAGCCGGATGCGGCTGCGGTCGGTCACGAAGCGGATCATGCCGCCCCGCTGGGCGAATCGGTCGGCGTCGCTCACCGTGAGGATGGGCCGGTTCTTGAGACGCGCGATGATCTCCTCCGGCGCATCTCCCGCGGACTGACCGATGAACAGGATGTCGCACCGCGTGACGTCGTCCACCCGCTGATAACGATGGACGGCGAAGGGCCGCGCTCCGCGACGCTCCCCGCGGACGGTGGCGTCGAGAAAGTCGCCGAACGGATCCTCGCCCAGAATCCCGATGACCAAGGGCGCTTGCGAATCCGCAACGGACTCCGCCGGCCAATCGACGAATTGCGCGAAGTTGAACAGGAACACGGCCTTTACCTGCGCCTCGGAGGCCTTCGCCGCTTGCGCTCCCAGCCGGGCCGCGCACACCAGCAATACAGCGGCCGTGATCTTCAAAAACGCCATGCGACCGCTCCGTAGACGCCACGTTGGATGTCCCGACGAGTGGGACTGGTCGCCGCACCAAACTCGCGGTGCTGACCGTGCAGGAGATTCTGCCCGACGAGCGAAAGATCGAGGTGTGACGTCGGCTGCCAGGTGAGCGTCGCGTTCAGCTCGGCGTACGCTGGGACCAGCTGATTATTGATGTCATCGATCGCGCGGAACCCGGCCGCGAGGCCCAGGTGTCCCGGCAGATCCACCCACGATTGCAGCAGGAATTGGCGATCGGGGACCTGGGACTCCGTGGCGCCCCGGGACATGTCGGTGCTGCCCGGGTTCGGCCAGACATGGACGCGCAGCTCCGTATAGCCGGCGTGCACCCGCCACCGGCTCGTCAGCCAGTACTCGGCCGTCACTTCCCCGCCGTAAGACTCGCCATCCTGCCCGTTGCCGATGACGAGCGGGACCGGATTGGGCGGGTTCACCTGCTCGATGCTGCGAAGCCCATGGTAGCGACTGTAAAAGGTCGCCGCAGAGAGGGCAACCGACCCCCGCTGGTAGCGGTATCCCAGCTCGTAGGCCAGCTCTTCTTCTGAATGGAAATCCGGACCGCCGGTGAGGAAGTAGGGTGGCTTGGCGGGAGCAAACAGATCCCGGTCGATGCGCGACGGCGTACGAAGCGCGCGCGAGACGGCCGCCCACAGCAGCCCGGAAGAGGCCAGCCTCCAGCTCACACGGCCGCTGGGCTGGACCTCGAAGCCGGTATAGTCGTTGTGCTCGATCTTGGTGCCGAGGGTCACGTGTACCCGGTTGGGAACGAGCGCGATCTCGTCCTGCACAAACCCGGTGAACCACTCGCGCGCGACCTGCGTCGGCAGAAATGCCAGCGTGGAGTCCGCGCCGACCACGGTGCGATCGTTGATGTTCCGGTACCCGAGCCCCCAGACCAGGTCATGGCGCGCGCCCAATCGCGTGCTGTGTTGCAGCTCCACGTCGTATGTGTCGAGATGCTCCCCAAACAGGCGCGGGATGTCGCGGTGGGTCCGGTCGTAGTACAGCTGAGCCGTGAGACTCGATCGCTCGGACAGCGTCCGTGACCACTTGGCGATCACGTTGCGTCCGGTGACGGCGATATCGCCGCCCGAGTCCTGAGCGATGCGACCATCGTACAGATCGGCCTGCAGGGTGGCGTGGCTCGCGCTCGACGCCTCCCAATCCATGCGGAACCCACCCTGCTCCAGGTGCCAGTCGTCGGCGGCGTCTTGTCCGCTCGGGAACGCCGTCGCATCGCGATCGAATCCCCTGCCGTAGATTCGCGCGCGGACACTGGAGCCCAGCGCCGCTCCGTAGCGAACGGTTCCGAAGCCGTGCTGCTCGGTGCCGCCACCACCCGTCAGCAGGAAGCCCTGGGTGTCCTTGGCGTCCTTGGTGATGACATTGATCACGCCGTTGACGGCGTTTGCCCCCCACAGGGTGGCCCCGGGGCCGCTGATCACCTCGATCCGGTCGATGTCCTCGAGCGGCACCTCCTGCACATCCCAGAACACGCCGGAGAAGAGCGGGGTGTAAATGGTGCGTCCATCAATGAGCACGAGGAGCTTGTTGGCGGTGGTGCCGTTGAAGCCCCGCGCGCTGATGGCCCACTGGCGGGAATCCACTTGCGCGACCTGCAGATTGGAGGCGAGGCGGAGGGCCTCGGCAAGGCTCGACGCCCCGGAGCGCCGAATGTCCTGCTGCGTGATCACCTGGATCGCGGAGGCGGTTTGCGACAATCGCTCGGGACGCTTCGAGACCGAGGTGACCTGCAGGTCCATCAACTGCTCGATACTCAGCTTCTTCAACGCCGCGGCCGACACGCTGGAATCCGGCCGCTGGCGGGCGGAATCGGCCTGCTGGGCGACCCCGGGCCGAACGACGCAGATAAGACCCAACGTGAAGACCAGCGATGTCGCGGCCGCAGCGGTCTTCATGTCGGCCATCGGTCGGTACCCCCCCGGTCTATCGCGGTCGTGGCAGGCGTGAATGATTCCCGAACAACTTGCCCTTCCGGCATGGAGCCGTTGTGACCCATGTCACGTGCCCGCCATCGGATCAACACAACATGCCGGGCCGCGCGGGACGAGCTAGGGCGTTTTTGCGGCACCGAGGGGCGGTTTCGCGACACTCGGCACTCGTTCAGGACTGTGTCCGCTCGGCCAACAACTCCCGAATCGCCTTGAGCAGCTCCCGCGGCGCGAACGGTTTGACCAGCGTGCGCGCCGCGCCGAACGCCGCCGCGACGCTCAGCACCTCGATTTGCCCGGTCCTCCCCCCACCGGACACGGCGATGATCTTCACCTGAGGACTCTCGACCCGGAGCGCCTTGATGACCTCGAGGCCGTCCCGCTCGGGCATGAAGATGTCCACCAGGACGAGATCGGCAGGGTGCTCGCGCTGCAGCCGCAGCCCGACCTCCCCGTCGGACGCTTCCATCACTTCGTAGCCGGCTCCTTGCAACACGATCCGGAGTGCTTCTCGAAGCAACTCGTCATCATCCATCAGGAGGATTCTCGCCATGCCGCCGCTACGCGGCCGGCGATGAATCCAGTACCTGTCGCACGCGTCGCGCCAGCGTCTCTGGAGTGAAGGGCTTCTGGAGGTACGCGATGTCGGAATCGAGGATGCCGTGATGGACGATGGCCTGGTCGGCATAGCCCGACGCGTACAGCACCTTCATGTCGGGTCGCAACTGCGCCAGCTGCTCGGCCAGCTGCCGGCCGCTGAGCCCCGGCATGATGACATCCGTGAGCAGCAAATGGATTGGACCGTGATGCTTGGCGGCGAGTCGCAGTGCCGTCTCGCCGTTCGGCGCCTCCAGGATCGCGTAGCCGAAGCGCTCGAGCACCTGCCGGGTCACCATGCGGACCGAGGCCGCATCCTCGACCACCAGCACGGTTTCCGTACCGCCGCGTGGCTCCGTGCCGGCCGTCGACGCGGCGGTGGGTTCGGCGGGCTCGTCCACCCTGGGGAAGTAGACTTTGAAGCTCGTCCCGTGACCGGGCTCGGAGTACACCCAAATGAATCCGCCCGACTGCTTCACGATTCCGTAGACCGTCGCCAGGCCCAACCCCGTGCCCTTGCCAACCTCCTTCGTCGTGAAAAACGGCTCGAAGATGCGGGCTTTGGTCTGCTCGTCCATGCCGATTCCCGTATCGGAGATCGCGAGCATGACGTAGCGGCCTGGGCTGGCAGGCGCGTGACCGCGCACGTACGCCTCGTCCATGTCCACGTTGGCGGCCTCGATGGTCAGCCGGCCCCCCGTCGGCATCGCGTCGCGCGCGTTGACCGCGAGGTTTATGATGATTTGTTCGATCTGGCCGGGATCGGCTTTTACCACTCCCAGATCGGGAGCAAGCACGCTGGTCAGCTGGATGTCCTCGCCGATCAGCCGCTTGAGCAGCTTGTCGGTGCCGGCGACGGTCGCCTTCAGATCCAGGGCCTTGGGCTGAAGCACTTGCTGGCGGCTGAACGCCAGCAGCTGGCGCGTGAGCGCGGCGGCGCCTTCGGCGGCCTTACGGATCTGGTCCACATCGTCGCGCTTGGGATCGTCCGCGGCGAGATCTTCGAGCAACAGCGCGCTGTAGCTGGTGATCACGGTCAGGAGGTTGTTGAAATCGTGGGCGACCCCGCCGGCGAGACGTCCGACCGCCTCCATTTTCTGGGCCTGGCGCAACCGCTCTTCTGAGCTCCGCAGCGCCTCTTCCGCCCGCTTGCGCTCGATGCCCACGGCGAGGGCGCTCGCGACCGACGCCAGCGCCTTGGGCACGAACTCGGAGAGGGAGTGGCGCGCGAACATCGCCATGACGCCCAGGACACGTTCCTGCACCACCAAGGGGTAGCCGGCGAACGCCACCATCTCTTCGCGCTGTGCCCACTCTTGGTTCTGCACCTGTGGATCGCCTACCACCTGGTTGGTCAGGTGCGGGCGGCGCTGCTGGGCGATCAAGCCGATCTTGCTGTGCGGCCCCTCGACATCCGTGTACATGCCCGCGCTGGCTTGTAGCTCGAGGATGCCGGTGACCTCATGAGAGATCCAGATGCGGGCGAGCGCCACATCGAGGTGACGCACCAGCGCCTCCGCGCACAGCTGCAGCGTCTCACGCAAGCTGCCTCCTCGCGTCAGAGCGCCCCCCACATCGGAGGTGAGCTCCGCCAGGCGGGCCCGCTCGAGCAGGGCCGTCTGCGCCCGGCGGCGCTCGCGCCGCACCTCGGTGTCACGCAGTTCCCTCTGGATGGCGGGGATCAGCCGCCGGAGATTGCCCTTGGTGAGGAAATCCTGCGCGCCCGCCTTCATCGCCTCGACCGCGACGTCCTCGCCGATTGTGCCCGAGACGAAGATGAAGGGCGTATCGGGATCACGCGCTCGCAGCAGGGCGAGGGCCGCCGGGCCGCTGAACGCCGGCATGCTGTAGTCGCCGATCACGAGATCCCACGCGTGACGATCGAGGGCGGACGTCATGGCGGCCGGGGTGTCGACCCGCTCGTATGTCGGCTGGTAGCCCGCCTGCTGCAGCTCCCGCAGCAGCAATCGGGCGTCGTCCTCCGAGTCTTCCGCGATCAGCACCCGCAGGGGGACGCGCATCGATAGGCTTAGACACATGCGCCCCCAGGCGATTCCCGTCCAATACTTTCTTGTTAGGGGAGACAGCGCTCCGAGCGATAGCTCTGACTCGAGGGCCCTTGACGGCCGCTCCATTCACATATATATAACCGTTCGGTTATGCAAGCACCGCACCGGCTCGACAGCGTCTTCGCAGCCCTCGCCGATCCCACCCGGCGGGCGATCCTCGCCCGCCTGGCGTCGGGGGAGGCTTCGGTTACGGAGCTGGCCGAGCCGTTCGCGATGAGCCAACCAGCGATCTCGAAGCACCTGAAGGTGCTCGAGCGCGCCGGCCTGGTTTCTCGCGGCCGCGACGCGCAGCGGCGGCCCCGTCGCCTCGAGGCCAAGCGGCTGGGGGAAGCCACCAAGTGGCTGGAGCGCTACCGCCGGCTGTGGGAAGGGAACTACCAGCGCCTCGACGCACTGCTCGATGAGCTCAAGACCAAACCGCAAACCCCGGGAGATGACCGATGAAAACCGCCGAATCGCTGAAACTCACGACGCCGGGGGAGCGGGATCTCGTGATGACCCGCGTCTTCGACGCTCCCCGCAAGCTGGTGTTCGACGCCCACACGAGGCCGGAGCTGGTCAGGCGCTGGCTGTTGGGACCGCCCGGCTGGTCGATGCCGGTGTGCGAGATCGACCTGCGGGTGGGCGGCACGTACCGCTACGTGTGGCAGCACGATCGTGACCGAACCAAGATGGGGATGGGTGGCGTCTACCGCGAGATCAAGGCTCCCGAGCGGATCGTCAACACCGAGAAGTTCGATGAGGCGTGGTACCCGGGCGAGGCCTTGGGGACGCTCGTCCTCATGGAGCAGGGCGGAAAGACCACGCTCACGTATACCATGCGTTACGAGTCGCGGGCGGCGCGCGACGCGGTGATCAAGTCCAACATGGAGAGTGGCGTGGCAGCGAGCTACGACCGGCTGGCCGAGCTGTTGGCGTCGACACCGGCAAGGGGGCCCGCATGAACGGCGCGAGCGCGGCTCGCCCCGCACGCACCGGTGCGTCATGCTCTGATCCTCGGCCTGGTCGGACTCGTGGCGGGCCTGCTTGGAGTCATCGCCAACATCGCCAAGCCCGAGCTCGGTCCGCTCTGGTATTCCATCGCCGTCGCGGTGACCGGTCCGCCCTGTGCCTGGCTGGGCGGGGTCCTGTACGGCAACAGACAATCCTGAGGAGACTCAGATGCAGAAGATCATTCCGTTCCTGTGGTTCGACGGCCAAGCCGAAGAGGCGATGAATTTCTACGTCTCGATCTTCAAGAATGCCAAGATGCTGAGCGTCACGCGCTATGGAGCGGCGGGGCCGGGACCCAAAGGGACGGTCATGTCCGCGACCTTCCAGCTCGAGGGACAACAGTTCTACGCGCTGAACGGCGGCCCGCAATACAAGTTCACGCCGGCGATCTCATTGTTCGTGAACTGTGAGACGCAGCAAGAAGTAGACGAGCTGTGGACGAAGCTGTCGGCGGGCGGCAGAGCAGATCAATGCGGCTGGCTGCAGGACAAGTATGGCTTGTCGTGGCAAATCATTCCGACCGCGTTGGGGAGGATGTTGGGAGACCGGGATCCCGAGAAGGCGAACCGCGTCATGCAGGCCATGCTGAAAATGAAAAAGATCGATATCAACGGCCTGCAGCAAGCCTACGACGGGGGATGAGCCGCGGCTGGTCAGCTCACGAAATGAGCGATCGGGTCACGAAACAGGTCCGGATGCCGCTGGAGTAACCGGGTGGTTTCCAGGCCGGAGTAACGGCGCGCGTCGTATAGGCACGCGGTAGTCACTGGAAAGCGCCGCGACAGCCTCTCATACGCCGCCTCGTACTCGAGCACCTGGTCGAAGTCGCCATCACGGGCGAGGCTTCCGCCGGACACGTCGCCCACCACGCGGAGGGCGCGAGCGCCGTCCCGCGTCGCCGCTGCGAACGCGGTCGCCCAAAACTCCAGCTGGGCCGTGCCCGTCTCGGCGTATTCCGAGACCAGCAGGCGCTTCGCCTCCAAGTCGCGTCGCAGCGCCGGTCGGCGCCGTGCGAGCCGAGCGAGGATCCGCCCGCGAACGCGAAGCTGCGCGGTGAGGATACAGACGCTGCCGGCGTCCAGACCTTTCCCGATGAGGCTCGCCGCCTGGCGCGTGCGCCCGACATCGCTCGCATAGAAGGCACAGACATGGCTCGCCGGCCTCTCGCTCGCATCGCCCTCCAGGAACGCCATCAGGTCGGCCCGCTGGAAGCGCCGCTCGCGGCGCCCGCCGATGCGGCGGCAGGGGAGACGCCCGCCGTTGGTCCAACGGCGCAGCGACGCCTCGCTGACGCGCAGCAGCGCGGCTGCCTCGGCGATGTCGAGCAGCTCGGAATTGGATGCCATGAGTCCGAAGGCGTTCCCTTGTGGACTAATGTGTAGTATAGTATAGCAAAGTTCAAGAACAGGGGCAATGGAGCTACGGCATTTTCGCTACTTCGTGGCGGTCGCTGAGGAGCACAGTTTTGCGCAGGCCGCGCGCCGCCTGCGCGTCGCGCAACCCGCCCTGTCGAAGCAGATCCGCGACCTCGAGACGGAGCTGGGGGTGACGTTGTTCGAGCGCATCCCGCGCGGGGTCCGGCTCACGCGCTCGGGCGAAGCGTTCCTTGCCGACGCGCGCGGCACGCTGGAAGCGGCCGGACGCGCCATGACCAGCGCCCGCAGCGCCGGCAAGACCGGCGCCTCCGATCTCGAGTTCGCGCACGGTGAGCTCTCGGTCTACGCCTCGAACATCGAGGACCTGCTCGCGGCGTTTCGCGTCGCCCACCCGGAGGCGCAGGTGCACGTATCGAGCAAAAACGATGCGGACACGTACCACGCCTTGCGGGAGGGACAAGTCGACATCGCTTCCGTGTTCATCGCGCAATGGCCCGTCGCCGGGTTCGACGCGCTGCGCATGGTGGACTGCACGACCAAGGGCGTACTCCTCCCGGCGAACCACCCGCTCGCCGCCCAAGCGTCGATCACCCTGGCGGACCTGCGGAACCTCACGTGGCTCCACTCCTCTCCCCAGCGATGGCCCGGCTTCTTTCGCACCATCGACGAGGCGCTGCGAGACCGCGGGTTGGTCCCGTTGCGGCGGCGCGAGCGTCCCAAAGAGACGCCGTCGGCGAACGTGCAGATCGCCGCGGGAGAAGCCTGGGCGCTGGCGAGTGAGGAGGTCGCGGCCCGGTACCGGGCCGCGCCCACCGCCATCGTGTATCGCCCGATCATCGAGCCTCCGATCCCCTGCTGGATCGCGCTCGTGTGGCGCGCGAAGGCACCGCGGCTCGTGGATGACCTCATCGAGGTGGCGCGAGCACTGCCGGGCGCCCCGCCCAGCGCGAGTTGAGGCGACCCTAGACGTCGGGCGGTTGAACCGCGGCGAATCCCCTGTAGAGCAACAGGTCGTAGATGATTTTCAGCGTTCCGGCAACGAAGAACGGCACGCTCATCAACGAGGGGCGAGCATACAGGAATCCCGCGAACACGGGGGCGAGGGCCGCCCCGATCGTTCGGGCTACACCCGTGACGCCGCCCGCCGCGGACCGTTCTTCCGGCTTGACCACGGCCATGACGTAGGACTGCCGGGTCGGCACATCCATTTGACTGATACTGAAGCGGGCCAGCAGCACTAGGGTGGCGAGCGGCAGGTTCGGCATCAGCGGCACGAGAATGAGCAGGATGTTCGACGGCAGGTGTGTGAACACCATCGTCCGGACGAGGCCGAAGCGTGCGGCAAGTCGCGTTGCCAGCAGCGCCGAGATCCCGGCCAGGACATTCGCCCAAAAAAAGATCGCACCGAGTGTCGCGGGGTTGACGCCGAACCGAAGGTAGAACCAATAAGCCGCAAAGCTCTGCACCACGAAGCCGCCGGCGAACGAGTCGAGCGCGAACAGGCCCGACAGCCTGAGCACCACAGCACGCGAGCGGCCGATGCCGAAGGACCCGGGTCCCGACTCGCTCACCTCGGCGGCGGGCGAAAGACGGGTGAAGAGGAGCGCCAATGCCACCCCAAGAACCGCGTACAGAAGGACCACCACACGGTAGCTTTCGACGGCCGGCAGCGCCCTTTGCTGCAGGACGTGCGACAGCGCCCCTCCGCTGAGCGCACCGGCAGCGGTCGCGAACGAGCCGACCAGCGTGTACCAGGCGAATACCGTCGTCCGGGCCTGACCGGGGACGACGTGCGACAACGCGGCCTGCTCGATCGGGAGAAACGGCCCCACCTCGTTGCCACTTGGGCTGATGACGCCGATGGTCCCGGCGACGACCAGGAACACGAAGTTGCGCGTGTAGGCGAAGGCCAGGCCGGCGGCCGCCATGAGCAAGGCACCGACGATCAGCATGCGCCGCCGCCCGATCCGGTCGGCTTGCGTCGTGAGGTAGAGGGAGACCACCGTGTCCCCGACCAGCGTCAGGGTCAGCAGGATGCCGGTTTGTGACGCAGTCAGGCCGAGGCTGGTCAAATAGAAGACCAGGACCACGGACAACGCGCCGTAGGCGAACAGGCGGGTGCACCGCGTCAGGAACAGCAACCGCCCATCGCGCGTCAGGACTCGAAGGGATAGACGACCCGTCACCGCCCAATGATAGCCGGCAGCACGTACTCCGGAACCAGCTGCCGCTGTGTGCGAAACATGACTGGATCGCTGTAGTTCCCGCCGTAGAACGCCACGACCAGATCGAGCGCCGGAATCCCCATGACCACCTGCCCCCCATTCCCGCCCGCGTAGAACGCCTGCAGCGTCCTACCCTGGTACGGGTACTCCGTCACCCACCACAGGTATCCGTACTTCTGGCTCCCGAGCGTTGTGAGCGGTGACGTCGCGCGCTTGGCCCACTCCGCGCTGACGACCCGACGCCCGCCCCACTTGCCACCGTTCATCATCAACTGGCCCAGCTTCATGAAGTCCCGCGGCAGGAAGCGCACACCGCCGCCCATGAACGCGTCCCCGGTCGGGGTGAGATTCATCCAGTAGCGGCGGATGACGAGCGGCTGGGCGATGAGCGCGTGGAACAGCTCCGGCAGCGGACGCCCCGCGGCCCTTTGCAGCACGCCGCCGACCAAGTGTGGGTTCACGCTGCAATAGACCGCGCGCTCGCCGGGCGCACGGATCATTTTCAGACCGAGTGTGAGCTTCCACCAATCAGGCTCCTCGGTCTGTTCCTCGACGGCGTCTTCGCTTCCGGGCGACTTCGCGTCGCCGTCGTCGCAATCGAGCCCCGAGCTCATGGTCAGCAGGTGCTCCAGCGTCAGTGCGCGTTTCCGCGGCTCGAGGTCGGTCGGAAAGTGGCCCCCGTTCATCACCTGATAGACGGGCGACCGCGCGCTCAACGGCACGCCCGCCTCGATCGCCGCCCCGAGCAGCGTGGCTGTCACACTCTTCGCGGCAGAGCGGGTATCGTGCGGCTTGTCGCGGTGCTCGCCGTGGAAGTACTCCTCGAGCACGAGCTTCCCGTGGCGCGCGATCAGCACGCCGTGGATCTCGAGCGAGCTCAGGCTGTCGATGGGCATATCGATGATGGCGCGCACGAACGTCTCGAGCGCGGCGCGCGACATGCCTACCTCCTCCGGGGTCCCCACGGGCCAGCCGTCGTCCAGCGGCGGCGGCACGCGATAGGCGTACGCGGCACCCACCCCCGGATGCGAGCGCGGGTAAAAGTCGCTCGCGCTGCATGCCTCAACGTGCCGGAAGTCGTACGTCCCCCCGCGCAGCGGGATCGACAGCACGCCCTCGCGCAGCACCCCCTCGGCAAGTACTTCCCCCTTCGCGCCAGCCGTGGGCGCAGCAAGCAGGCGCACGATATCGCCTTGGCGCTCGAGCGCGGCGACCCGCGTGAACCGGCCGATGTTTCGCTCGGGGTTTTTGAGGAACGCGCGCAGCGACCCGTCCGCATTCGGGTCCACCCTCAAATACATCGTGAACTCATCCGCGAGCGGATCGATGTCTCCGCGCCAGCGCTCCGCGCTGCCGGCCCGCGTAAGGACCACCGGCGAGGCGTACCGCGATCCGTTCGCTACGGTCGTGGCCTGGATCCAGTGGCCTACGATGCGCCCCCACCCCCGCCCCCGCCCCGACGCAAGCAGGCCGCGGAATGCGCCGCGCCCGTCCGGAAGAGTGAAGCTGATGGTGTCGCCCAGGACACGCGCGGCGGTAGTCACGCCGGCCATCTCCGCGTGCCACGCACCGGCCGCGAGCTCGATGGTCAGCGGTCCGCGAATGTCAGGGCCGAATCGGAGCTTTGCCTCCCACAGACCCGCCAGTTCGAGCGCATTTCCCTGCGCTCCATGCAGCGCGCCAGGAGCGAGCGATAAGAGCGTGGCGGCGGAGACGAGGAGAGCGTTGCGAAAGGCGTTCGGATGCTGCGTGGTGTGACGCATAACGTGTGGGACAGTGTCTGCTCAAAAACCGTTGCGGGAGGACGAGGAAATCGCTGCGCGGAAGGTGTTACGTTGGTGGCACCTCTCTGGGCCGCACCGGGAGCCCGATTTCTCCAGCCCAACCGTCCGTCAGCTCGAACGTCTCACCCATGTCGAACTGCAGCGCCTTCAGGCGCCGGGCGAGGTCTTTCAAGGCCCAGATGACGGTGTGCTGCACCTCCGCCGAGGACCACTGACCGAATTCGTTATGGCTCAGGTCGGCTTGCAAAGCTGCGCTGATGCGGCTGGCGAACGGGCCATGGGTCTCCCGGGACTGCTTGGCTGGCGGACCCTGGGGCTCGTTTAGTCCTTTTTGGGGCCCGTTCCCCTCACCCCAGAGCACCCACTCGAGCGTGACCCCCCCGAGGCCCCGCGCCCGCGCCCGGGTGACGATCAACCGTGCCACATCTGAAGGAAACTTCATGCGTTGCGGCCACTTTTTCATCGCGGCCTCGGTGACCGGGGGACCGAGCTCCGCAGCGAACTGGCGGTAGCTCAGCGAGATTCTCGGCCAGGGGCTGAAGGCATCCAGCAGCCGAGCCAACCGCTCAGAAATGGGGCCTTTTGTGGATCCTTTTCTAGCCTTGACAGATGACAAATATGTCCTAGGTTAGTGACCTAATGGGTACCAAGAAAGCGTCGGTAGCGAGCCCCAGTGAGGACAAGCTGTCACGCCTGCAGGCTGTCGTCAAGAGGCACAACCACCCACGCACGTGAGCCCATTAAGGAGCGGTGACCGGTGCTCGGATTAGGGATGATCGTCGGAGTACGCAGCGCCCTGTTTCAGGAGGACCACATGGTTCGGAAGGTAGAGATGTTGGCAGCGAAGGCTGGTGCGGTTGAGGGCTCATCTTCACCGGCTCCACCGACTGGAGCCCGGATCAGGCCGAGCACTATATCGACTGGCGCATCCAGTGCATCGATTCGGACATCGCCAGGCTGCGTCAGCAGCTCGACGACCTGATCTCCTCGCGTAAGCGGTGGCTGGCGGTCACGGGCGGTCGCTCCAAGGTGTTCGCGAACGGCAACGGCCACGCCGCGGCGAGCATAGCGTAACCGATTGGCTGAACCATTCGCCCCGCAACGGATTCCGTTGCGGGGCGTTGTGTTTCCTAGGCCTGGCGCCGCTCGCGCGGCGTACGCTGCACGGGGATCGGCAAGGTGACCTCGAAGGTAGTGCCGCGACCCACCTCAGAATTCACCTTGATGGCGCCACCAAACATCTCCTGGGTGATCTGACGCACCACCATCAGCCCGGTCCCCGAGCCCGAGCCGAACTCCTGGGTGGTGAAGCCCGGCTCGAAAATCCGCTCGAGATGCTCCCTGGCAATGCCCACCCCGTGGTCCTGGACGGCCATGTGTAGCGACTCGCCGACCTGCCCCAGGGTGACCACCACCGGCGAGTTCCGGCCCTGCGACGCCGAGACCGCATTGCGGATGAGGTTCGTGAGCACCTGGTATAGGGCGTTTGGATCGCCCTGGAGAAAGACGCCGCTCGCGTTGATGACCGCCTGGAGCGCGATGCTGCGCTTACCGGCGAGCGGCCGCTCCAACGCTACGCACGACCGGACGACCTGGGCCGCGTCGAACCGCTCGGAGCGGGCCAGCCCGCCCCGGGCACGGTCCTGGATCGAGCGCAGGAACTGGATCGCTTGCTCCATGCCTTCGCCCACGCCCGCCAGCTCCTGAAGCAGCTCCGCCCGGAAGTGGGGCGCCAGCGATTCCGTCGTCCGGATCAGGTCGAGCGAGAGATCGAGGCTCGCGAGCGCGGCCGTAAGGGGATTGGCGACCTCGTGGGCGATCACGCTGGGCTGGCGGACCAGCTCCGCCAGGGCGTCGGGCTCCGCCAAACGGGGCCGGCTGGGCGCGGGAGGCTGTTCCACGAGACCAAGGCACAGACCCGCCAGCTCGAGGGTGATGCGCTCCCGGCTGCGGCGCTCGACGCCGTCGGGGGGCGGCGCGGCAGGCTGCTTCCTCACGGGAGCGATACACCACATCCCGGCGTCGGTTAGCCGGCAGCCGACCCAGCGACTGCCCTGGATAATGGGGGCACCCCAGCGATGCAGCGTGCTATCGAGGTCCAGGCGTGTGTCCGCGCCCTGGGCACTCCCGGCGCTGGTCAAGACGGGGACCACTTCCGCGCGCGACGAGACCTCCCAGAGGGTGACTGCCCGCCCCTGCAGGGCCACGCTCGCTTCGCGCAAAACCTCGCGACGGTGCTCTTGCATCGATGTGGTCAAATGTGGGAAGCAGAGCGCCCCGGTCCTAGGGCGTTTTTGCGACACGAAGGGGTGCGAATGCGGCAGTGCTGTCTCGACGTCAGCCCTCGCCCTTACGGCGCCGCTTCCCCTCTTTCTCCCGCTCGGCTCTCCGACCGGCGATGATGACGCGATCGCGACCCTCGTTCTTTGCCTGGTACATCGCCGCGTCGGCGCTCGCGATCAGCTCTTCCGGCGTCTCCCCGTGCGTCGGATACTCGGCGGCGCCGACGCTCACCGTCAACCGCCCGGCGCCGAAGTCTTCACCCGCCACCCGCGCCCGGAGGCGTTCGCCCACGGCGGCGGCCGTCGCGATGGGCGCCTCGATCAGCATCACCACGAACTCCTCCCCACCGTACCGCGCTACGCTATCCACCCCACGCGTGGTCTGCCGCAGGATCTCCGCGATTTTCACGAGCGCCGCGTCGCCCCCGAGGTGCCCCTGGGTGTCGTTGTACTGCTTGAAGTGGTCGACGTCCGCCAGCAAGACCGAGAAGGTGCGCCGCAGCCGCCGCGACCGCTGCACCTCGTTGGCGAGCGTCCCCATCAGGTGGCGCCGGTTGTACAGGCCGGTGAGCGCATCCGTGACGGAGAGCCGCTCGAGCTCGCCCTGGCCCTCCCGCTCCCGCACGCGGGTCACCAGGTTCTTGAACACCTGGGTCAGCTGGCCGACCTCGCCCCCCGCTCCCGTGGGAAGCTCGACCGACGTGTCCCCAGAGGCCGCTTTGGCGACGACGCCGGACAAGCGCTGCAGTGGGCGCACGATGAGCGATCCAACATAGGCCGCCAGTGCGGCGGCGAGGAGCAGCGCGATGAGTAGGACGCTCGTCCCGCCCCCGCCGGCCTGGCGGACCGCCTCCGCCCGCGGCATCTCGACCACCGTGGCCCAGCGCAGGGCGGGCAGCCGCCGCAGGGTGCCGATGACATCCCGCCCGTCCGCACGTTTGTACTCCACGCTGCTGCCTTCCCGATCAGTCAGCGGTTGCACGACGTCGGTCGGGAGCCTGGTGCGCATCAGCTCCGCGGAGCTCACGCGGGATCGGAGGATCAGCCTTCCCTGCTCCGTCATCACATAGATGTCGGCCCCGCCGCCCCCGCCGCCCCCGCCCTCCCCATTCGGATCGCGGGGAGCGAGCCGCTGCAGCAGGTCGGCAACCGCGCGCAGATTGATCTTGGCCATGAGCGAGCCGACGTACTTCCCGTCCGCCTGGCGGATCGGCACGGCAAGCCCGATCGCGGCCTTGCTGAGCCCCGTGTCCCAGTAGGCGTCCCCCACCAGGGCGTCACTCGTCCTGAGCGCGTTCAACCGGTCCTGGGTGAACTGCACGCCGCTCATCCGGCCGCCGCTGCTGGTCACGAACCGCCCGCGCCCGTCCACCACCAGCAGCGCGTCGCAGTCCGGGCAGCGATCGCGTACCGAGTTGAGGTACTCGCGCAGCCGGCTGAGGGCCTCGCCGCCCCCGCTCCCCTGGATCCTGGCCAGGTTCTCGGGCACCGCATAGGCGGTGGCCGCCACGCGCAGGTCGCGCAGCCGATCGCTGAGCCACTGATCGATCTCCCACGCCGCCTGGGTGCTGGTGGCCCGCAGCTCCTGCGCGATCTGGTCGCCGATCGACCGCCGGTTCTGGCGGGACGATAGCACGGTCACGACGAGAGTCGGCACGAGCGTCGCCACCACCGCGAACACCAGCATCTGATTCCTGATGCTGTCGAGGTGGAACTCGCGCAGCCGCCGCGCGATGGTCTCTTGCCAGACGGTAACTTTCAGTCGCCCTCCAGGAGTACAGCAAGATTCACCTTCCGCTACCCCCCCGCAACAGTGAGCCCGCTCACGGTTTGAAGCAGGACCGGCGCGGGCTCGCCCATTGCAGCGTCACCAATACTAGCGTATAAGCCACCGATGAACATCCTCTTTCCTCAGTTGTTGCGATTCAGCGACGTGGGGCTCTTGCTGCTGCGACTCATGGTCGCCTGCGTGTTTTTCGCGAGCGGATTGAATCACCTCAAAGACCCAACCGAGCGGGCCAAGGGCATCGGCGCGAGTCGCGGGTTCACCATCGTCCTCGGCTGGGGGGAGGTGCTCGGGAGCCTGGGTGTGGCGCTCGGCATCCTGATCCAGCTCGCCGCGATCGGGTTGATCCTGATCATGCTCGGTGCGATCCAAAAAAAGATCTTCGTGTGGAAGACCGGCTTCTGGGGCAAGGGAGGCAACGGCTGGCACTACGATCTGATGCTCCTGGTGATGAATCTCGTGATCGTCGTGACCGGCGGAGGCAAGGTTGTCGTGACCGCGTGACCAGCGTCACCCCGGGGCTGGTCACATGTCATCCCCGGATTCTGCAATGCATCACGCGGTAGACGAGACGTACGACCCGCCCGGCTCCGCTCCTCGGAACCCGTAACCCGCCACCCTACTTGAGGTAGCGACGAACGCCACAACCGGGCATACGCCTTGCTTCATGTCCGATGCCCCTCCACCACCGCCGCTCTCTTTCGCAACAGAGGACTGCAATGGCCTGGAAGCTCTTCGGACATGAGACGACCCCGGCGCAGCTCCCCGCCGAGCTCCGTTCGATCCTTGCCCAGATGCAGCGCGAGCGTGTCGCGTACGAGGCGCTCACCACCGGCGCGCGTGACTCGAGCCAGCAGCTGGCGCAGCTCACCCAGCCGATCGCCGAAGCGCAGAAGGTCGTCGCGGAGCTGCAGGGGCGCGTCAAGGCGCTCGAGCGGCTCGTCCCCGTCCTGGCCACGCTCGACGAGCAGACGGAAGGGGTGTCGCGCACCCAGCGTCGCACCGAAACGCAGGTCGAGCACACCGCGGCAGAGGTCAAGAACCTCCGCACCGAGATCGAGCAGCTGCGAGCCACGTTCGACGCGGCCCTCGCGCTGAAGGGCGATCTCACGAGCCTGCTCGAGTCGGCCGGGGGACTCAAGTCGCTGCGCGGCGACGCGGACACCCTCACCGGCCAGGTGCGTGATCTCTCCAGCACGTTCGACCGCGCGCGTCAGCGCCAGGACGAATTGAAGCGCGCGGGCGAGGCCACGGCGACCAGACTGCACGCGTTCGAGGAGCGGCAGCAGCAGGTGCAGGGGGGCATCGCGGCGGCGCAGACTCGCGTGACCGGTCTGGAGCAGGCCTTTGCCCATCTCGGGCAGGCTGCGGCGGACGCGGCCGACACCAAACGACAACTGGGCACGCTCAAGTCCCTCGCCGACTACGTGACCCAGAAGGTCGCGGTGCTGGAGCAGCAGCGCGAAGTGGTGGATCGCACCATCGGTCAGGCGACGCAGCTCGACGACGTGCTGCGGGACATCGACGCCAAGATTCAAAAGCATGAAGCGAGCGCCGAGCATCTGGGCGCGCTCGAAACCCGTGTCACCGAGCTGCAGACGCTGCACGGCGATCTGCTGGCGAGGTCGCGAGAGGTCAGCACGCGTCACGACCAGATCGCGCGGGCCGACCAGGAGCTCCACGGACGCCTGAACGGGCTGCGGGACGAGGTGCAGCGTACCGTCAAGCGCTTCGAGCTCGAGAACCAGGGGCTCGACGCAGTCGGGCAGCGCATCCTGGACCTCCGCGGTGCGCTCACGGACATGGAGACTCGCTGCCGCACCCTGGACGAATCGACCCGCACCATCGGGGATGTCCGGTCGCAAGCCGACGGGCTCGCGACGCAACTCGGCGGCATTTCCGAGACCGTGGGACAGCTCGAAACCCAGGCCGAGCGCCTCGGCGCCGTGCAGGCGGATGCCCAGCAGCTGGCCGGTACCGTCGAGCACATGACCCAGCGCGTGGCGCGACTCGAAAAGGCACAGCCGTCCGTGGAGGCGGCGTTACGCGACTTCGCGAGCCTGAAAGGCACGCACGAAGAGGTGAAGGACGCGCTGGAGCGCATGCAGCTGGCCGAAGGCGAGATCGCGCGGGTGCGCGAGGCGCAGGCCGGCACGAAGACCTGGCTCGGCGACGTCACCGAATCGGTGACGGCACTGCGCAGCGAGTTCGCGGCGGTGGAGGACATGAAGCCGACGGTCGAGTCGGTCCGCAACGACGCCGACCGGCTGTCCCAGGCCATGGCCCAGATCGAGTCGCGACGCCAGCTCGTGGACCAGCTGAACACCCGGCTGTCCGACCTCACCGCCGCGGCCGCGCAGCTCGACGAGCGCACCGGGGGACTCGTGGCGCGGATGGACACCACCGATCAGCAGTTCCAGGCGGTCACGGCCCACGCCAGCGAGGCGGCGCGCATCGAGAGACTGATCCCGACGGTGATCGGGACGGTGGAGCGGGCGGAACGCCGCATGACCCAAATGGACACGGCGGTCGCGGCGCTCGAGGGCCGTGCCCAGAATCTCGAGGCTCTCGCCGAGCAGACCAGGGCGCTGGGGCAGGAGTTGCAGCTGCGGCAGGCGGCCCTCAATTCCGCCACCGAACACCTGGAGCGCGCCTCGCAGCTTCGGGCGGAGGCAGCCAGCATCGCGCAGCAGCTCGAAGAGCGCGCCGGCCAGCTCAACGGAGCCCTCACCGGCGCCACCGACCGGACCGCCTCGCTCACGATCACCCTCGACGATCTCGAGAGTCGCGCCGGCAACCTGCGGTTCGTGCAGAAGCGCATGGCGCAGTTCGAGGAGCGGCTCGCCAAATGGCACGCCACCGAAGAGCAGCTCATGCGGGCGCTGGAGCAAACCGCGCAGCGCCAGGCGACGGTCGACGCGCTCCAGGCCGACCTGTACCGCCTGTTCGAGGTGGCGGAGCGGACGGTGGACCACGTCCGATCGATCTCCGGCGCAAAGGAGCAGGTGACCGAGACGCGGGCGATGCTCGAGAACGTGCTCGAGCTGGTGGGCCACGCGCATGACGCCGCCAACGGGCTCGATCATCGGCAGCGCCAGATCGAGCAGGCCGAGGAGCGGCTCGCCCGGGTCGAAGCGCTGCTCGCCCACATCGCGTCGAGCGCCGAGACGCTGGACGGGCAGAAGGTCTTCCTCGACCAGGTCATCGAGAAGGCCGGGACGCTCGAGTTCTATTCCAAGCAGGCCGAAGGCCTGATCGGCATGCTCCGGCAGGGCGTGGCAGAGCGGCCCCAGGCCGGCGGCACGCCGCCCCGCGTAGTGAAAAGCGCCTGACGCGACGCCTGTACGCAAAGAAGGGCCGGCCCGCAAAACGTCCGGACGCTGGTGTGTGACGACCGCGTGACTACTGGCGCGAAAACACCGCGCGCCATGCACGATCCTGCGCAGTCCACGTGAAATGGTCGCGGTCGACCACCGCCAGAGTCGAGGATGGCGCTGGGGGAGGCTCCCCCGCAGCAGGCGAGATAGCAATCGGGTAGAACGTGATGCTCGGCTGGGCATCGTCCAGGACGCCCGCCAGGAGCTCGGGCGCGGACCCGACGTTGTACACCGATGTGCTGAAGAAACGGTCGCTCGCGGGATCGAAGCCGACGAGGCCCTGGCCTCGCGCCCCCGAGTGATCCAGGACCTCGGTCCACTCCAGCCGGAGGTCGTCGAACAGCGCCCTCAGGACGCGGATGCCCGTCACGTCGGGTGTACTGCTGAAGTTCCCCGCGAACCAGATCTCGAACCGCCACGTGCCGGCCAAGTTGCCGAGAATGCCGCGGGCCGGTTGCACGTGGGACGCGGGGTGCGCGATCGGGGCGCCGGGTTTGGCCCGCCCGCTCGCTTCCTTGGCGCCCTGGGCGGCCAGCCCCGGCGCGAGCGCGCTGGCGACGGCCAGCACACACCCGGCGACCGCTACGGACCTGCCAACTCGGCCCCTGCCCATGGTGTTATAGCAACCAGTCATGTTATAATATGTAGCACTATAATACCTATACATGGTATATATCGCAAGGAGGCGATATGGCACAGTATCGGGGCGAGAAAGTCCGCTATCGCCGTAGAGGCCTGCTCCGCCTGCGGTTGCGGCAGCTTTTGGAGGCGCGCGGCCTGTCCGCCTACGGCCTGGCCAAGTTCACCGGCCTCAGCCTCAACACCATCTACCGCCTGACCCGGCCGAGCGGACGGTTCAGCCTCATCCGGGCCGATACGATCGAACGTTTGTGTGGCGCTCTGCGGGCGACCCCGGGCGAGCTGTTCGAGTACAAGAGGCCTCCGGCGTCCTGAGACATCCCCCGCTCCGTCGGCGGGACGCGTGACCCTGTTCCGTATGGAGGGGCCCGCGTAGCATTGGCCGCGATGCAGGACGCGCACGAGTTCCTCCGGTCGCTCACGGTGGTCCTGGCGGTGGCGGCCGTCACGACGGTGCTGTTCCAGCGCTGGCCGTGACGCGGCGCGACGGTGGCGTCCTGGTCCCGGCCGCGACCGAGCGGCTGCGCGAAGGAGACGTCTTAGCGCTCGCCGGTACTCACGAAGCGATCGAAACGGCCCGCGCCGCCATCCTGAGGCGCTCAGTGCAGCAGGTGTGACACGGTGTAGATCGCGAGCCCGACCAGCCCGCCGACCAGCGTGCCGTTGATCCGGACGAACTGCAAGTCTCTCCCCACCGCCAGCTCGAAGCGGCGCGACGTCGCCTCCGGATCCCAACCGGCGACGGTTTGAGCGATCAAGTCCCCGATCTCGTGGCGATACCGCTCCACGGCGGTGGCTGCGAGGTCGATCACCACGTCGTCGATCTCGGCCAGCAGGGTCTCGTTGGTCAAGAGCGCCGCGGCGAACTCGCTCAGACCGCGCTCCAGCGGTCCGGGGGCGCGTCCGCCGTCCGCCCGGGTCGCGTAGGCGAGGATGGCGCGCCGGGTCGCATCCCACAGGCGAGTGGACAGGTCGGCGAGGGACGGATCTGAAAGCCATTCCTCTTTCATCGCCTCCGCCTTCGCGATGACGTCGGGGGCGTGCTGCAGGCGGTCGACGAAGTCCCGCAGGGCAGTATCGAAAGCCGCCCGCAAAGGATGATACGGATCGGCCCCGATGTCGCGCAGCAGGCTCTCCACGGTTCCGATGATGCGCTGGAAGATCTGGTCGTCCACGACGCCGGGCACCCACCACGGGCTCTCCGCCCGCACCTTGTCCCGGATCACGTCGCGGTTGTCGCGCACCGCTTCCGCGGCGAGGCGCACGGCCTCGTTGAGCAGCGCCTGATGGCGCTCGTCGGCCAGCACCAGCGCCAGCGTCTTGCCGAGCGCCGGCGCGACGCGCGTCGCGCGAAGCCGGGCGCTCACGACCTCATGCACCAGCGCCCGCGCCTCTTCGTCCGGCAGCGCCTCGATGGTCTTGGCGAGACCGGCGGCGATCTGGCGCGCGATGCGACGGCTGTTCTCGGGATCGGCGAGCCAGCGGGCGGCGCGCTCGGCGGGCCGTACCGCGCGCAGGTTGGCGGCGATGACGTCGCGCGACAGGAAGTGATTCTGCACGAAATTCCCGAGGATCCGCCCGATGCGCTCCTTGCGGGTCGCCACGATGGCGGTATGCGGGATCGGCAGCCCCAGCGGATGCCGGAACAGCGCCGTGACGGCGAACCAGTCGGCGAGCCCGCCCACGAGCGATGCCTCAGCCGTGGCGCGCACGTAGCCGAGCCAGGGGTACTGCGCTTCGAATACGCTCGCGCCCGCAAACACGGCGGCCGCGAGCGCCAGGAGCCCCGTCGCGCGCCGTTTCATCGCGTCGAGCTGCGCCTGGCGCACCGCGTCGTCGGGCCGCGACCACGAGGGAGCCACCGTCACGGAGCAATGATAACAATTGTCTCGATGCCTCGTCCCCTCGACGGCGCTGAGCTCATCGTGAGGACGCGCACTGACCGGCCAGGCGCTCGCGCTGCTCGGCGGTGGCGGCGTTGAGCGCGTCGCGAAGCAAGCTGCACGCTTCTCCTTGAATGGGGGCGATGATCACGGCCGCCTCGAGCATCCGGAGCGCACGACTGGCGGCCCCGTTCGCGAGATAGGCTCGCGGTTCGTAGAACGCCAGGTTCACGAACACTCGCGCGAGCAGTCGCCGCGCGCTGGCCGCTTCCAGCGTGTCACCCCGCTCGGCCGTGCGCTGCAGCTCCGCGATGCGGAGCTTGCCAGCCAGCGCCTCGAGGGTCGGGGCATCCCGTTGCGCGCGCGCCCACGCAAAGATCTTCGGGAGCTCCACGCCCTGGTGCAGGTCGCGCTCGGCGAGGCGGCGCGCCTCGGCCTCGTACTTGGTCAGCACGGGGCTGCGCCGCAGCGCCGCGGCCTTGCCGGCCGCATCGCCCGCCTCGGGCCACCGCGCATAGTCGCGCGCGATCGCGTCATCGAGCCGTAGCGCGTCCGCCCAGCGGCCCGACCGCTCGAGCTCCGCCGCCCGCGCCACTTCGTCCGCGAGGCGCGCGCGCACCCAGCCCGAATCCATCATCCGCAGCCCGCCCAGCATGGCGCGCAGCTCCAGCCAATCGAGCGCGTCGCCGCACACCTCCGCTGGAGGCCAGCTGTGGGGACCTTCGAACGGGATGACGCGGAACGGTACCTGCGTGGTCCGGAACCGCTCGGCCAGCGCGAGCACTTCCTCGTAGTTGAAGTCTCGCGTTCCTGCAGAACCGAAGTAGGCAAACGTGGAATCACGCGCGAATGCCGTCTCCGGACCTCCCAGCGTGAACCCCAGCGCACCGCCGGCAGCGATCACCCCCGCCACGTGGCCGCGCAGCGCGACGGCGAACCCCAGGGCTGCCCGCGCCGTGCCGGAGAAGCCCGCCAGGTACAATCGGGTACGGTCGAGTGAGGGGTGCGCCTGTGCCCACGCCAGCATCGCGTTCACGGCGTCGACGTTGGGCTCGGGCGGACCGTCGCTCAGCGTGTTATAGGAGCTCAGGATGACCCAGCCGAGCCGGGCCGCACGATCCTGAAACAGCTTGAGGGCGAGCAAGGCGCGCCCCCGCGGATCGAGCACGAGCAGGACCGGCCAGCGGCGCTCGGTGGAGTAACCCGGCGGGTAATAGAGGGCGAACGTTTGTGAGGTGTCGGTCGCGCTCCTGACCTGCTCCTCCAGGCGACCGGGAGGCGCCTGCGCGGCCGCGCAAGGCGCGTACAGGAGGACAAAGCCGGCAGCCGCAAGCATCGACGAGCGCATAACTCACCTCGGAGCTCGATCCTCGATGCGGCGACGGTCTGTATGAAAAAGCTAAACCGCTGGAAGGCGACGGACTATGCCGCGACCGTCTTGACGAGAGATCGGACGCGGAACGCCACGACGAGCTGCACGATGCCGATCACCAGCGCGAACCACGCGACGAAGGCGAGGACTGCTCCCACAGTCGCGCGCGGGAAAGCAACCGCCGCGATCGCGAGCGCCAGCGTCAGGACGCCGCCGACAATCGCCCAGAGCGGCGAGCCGCCCATCGTCTTGATGATCCGCGCCAGGAGCAACTGCGCGATCCCCGCGAACAGCATCCATAGAGCCACCGACACGACGATATACGCAACCGACAGGCCCGGCTGGAGAATAGCGAGGACACCGAACGCGATGCTGATCACCCCTTGAATGAGGAGCATCCACCAACGATCGAACATTCGACGAAGCCGGAAGGCATAGACCAGCGCGACGACGCCGTCAACCAAAGCATACGCGATGATGAACGCCATCAAGACCACCAGCGTCGCGCCAGGCTGCAACAACGTGAGCACCCCGAACGCCAATGCCGCGATGCCGCGTAATAGGAACAGCCACCAGTGATGGCGTACCGCGGTCGCCATTTGATCGGGGAGCATGGGTCGGACTTACCGCCCCGGCGCGGTTCCGTCAAGGGACGCACCTTGTGGCGGCCTCGTCCCGCGAGCTTATTAGTGATTGAACCATCTCCGCAAAACAGGAGGGAAGCTACGTGAACATCCGCATTTGCAGGCTCTTGCTCGGGGCAGCGATACTGCTTCCGGTGGCCGCGCTGGGGCAAACCGGCCACGCGACGGTCAAAATCGTGTCGCCCGCGAACGGCGCTACGCTCAGCGGGCCCGTTAAGGTCGTGCTCCAAGCGACCGGAGTGGAGATCGTCCCCGCGACGGTGGAGCGGCCCGGGACGGGACACCATCACCTGTTCGTCGACCACGACCTGACAGCGGTCGACGACACGATTCCCCGGGGTGTGAGCGGGATCCTGCATCTCGGTCGCGGGCAGACCGAGTTCGTGCTCGACTCCCTCACGCCGGGCCCCCATCGCGTGATCGCCGTAGTGGGGAATTGGAAGCACATCCCCCTGAAGCCGCTCGTGGTGGACACGGTGCGGTTCACTGTGAAGTAATGTCGCGCTGCGGCTGCAGGGTGGCGCTCACTCTCGCACTCGCCCTCGGCTGCGCCGCCCAGGGCGCGAGCGCCCAGAGCAAATCGAAAGGGTGGGATCCAATGAACTTCAAGAAGCCGACCGAAGCGGAACTGCGCCGCACGCTCGCGCCGCGACAGTACGAGGTAACCCAGCACGCCGCCACCGAGCCGCCATTCCATAATGAGTACTGGGACAACCATCAGCCGGGGATCTACGTGGACGTCGTGTCCGGCGAGCCGCTGTTTAGCTCGCTCGACAAGTTCGAGTCTGGCACTGGGTGGCCGAGCTTCACCAAACCCCTCGAGGCGGGCAATGTCCGCGAGCTGGTGGATCGGTCGCTCTTCGCCGTGCGCACCGAGATCCGCTCGACCCACGCCGACTCGCATCTGGGCCACGTGTTCGACGACGGACCTCCACCCACCGGATTGCGTTACTGCATGAACTCGGCGGCCCTGCGATTCATTCCGGTCGAGCGCCTCGAGGCCGAGGGATACGGACGGTATCTCTCGCTGTTCCAAGCCGCGGTGACAAAGGATCAGACGCACTAGCGCTACCAGACCCGCATCGTTGGTCAGTTGCTAGCGGGCGGCCCGCCACATCCGACCGACCTCCGGGTGGGGCGGGTCACCGTGTGCCTTCCCTCCTTGGGACATCGTTTGTCGTAGCACGCGCCCTCACGAAGTGTACGGCGATGTGGACATACACCAAGCGTGGGTCACGCTCGCCGCCCTAGAGTCCGTTTTCCGCCGAACCGAGACTGCGATGTGGTGGCGCACGGCTGCCGGCAAAGGGGGCACGAATGTCCCACTGCAGCCGACTCATCGGAAACGCCGCGCTTGTCTGCTTCTGGCTTGCTGCGTGCGAGTCTACCGAGTCTGGTATCACGACGCCCCCACCACCCACGGCGAGGCTGTCGGCCACGACGACGTTGGGGGATCCATTCGCCAACCTCAGCGCCGCCCAGCTGGCGCTCTTCGACGCCGGCAAGGTGGAGTTCGAAGCCGTAGAGGCGATCGATGAAGGGCTGGGCCCCGTCTTCAACGAGGCCTCGTGCGCGACCTGCCACAACGGTCCCGTGGGCGGCACCACCGGGCGGATGGAAACCCGCTTCGGGAGGATCGTGAACGGCGGGTTCGACCCGCTGACCGAGCTCGGGGGCTCGCTGATCCAGGACCGTGGGATCGGCCTCGTCACCACCGCGGCTGGGAGCTTCACATTCGTTGGCGAGGTGGTGCCCGCCAGCGCGACGGTGACCGCACGGCGCATCACCACTCCGCTCTTCGGCCTCGGCCTGGTCGACGCGGTACCAGACGAGCAGCTGGTCCAGCTGGCGCGGCTCGAGGCCGCCACCTCGCCCGCGACGGCGGGCACGCCCAGCCTGACCACGGAGATCCGGACCGGCCGGACCCGCGTGGGGCGCTTCGGCTGGAAGGCACAGGTTCCGACCCTGTTTCAGTTCTCGGGCGACGCCTACCTGAACGAAATGGGGATCACGAATCCCGAGTTTCCGAACGAGAACTGCCCGCAGGGCGACTGCGCCGCGCTCGACCACAACCCGCTCAAGACCCTCAACGATGACGGCGCGGGCGTGGTGAAGTTCACCGACTTCATGACCTTGCTTGCACCACCCCCCCGCAGCAGTGTCTCCCTGCAAGTGTTGAGAGGCAGTGCAATCTTCGCGGTCATCGGCTGCGCCGCCTGCCACACGCCGGCCCTGGTCACGGGGCGCAGCCCGGTGGTGGCGCTGTCCAACAAAGTGTTTCAGCCGTATTCCGATTTCCTGCTCCACGACATGGGCGATCTCGGCGACGGGATCGCGCAGGGCGCGGCCACCGGCCGCCAAATGCGCACCGCCCCTCTGTGGGGTGTCCGCACGCGACCGCTACTCTTACACGACGGCCGCGCAACGAGCCTGGATGCGGCGATCCTCGCTCACGACGGCCAAGGAAAAGGAGCCCGCGATCGCTTTTCGCGCCTGCCAGCGGGCGCGCGCTTCGCCCTGCTCGAGTTCTTGAGAAGTCTCTAGGAACGTCGCCTCACACGCGACCAACCCGGAGGGCCAGGGGCCAGCGCACGGTACGTACCGCCGTGGCTGGCCCCCAGGCGTGCGCCAGCTCGCGCCGGAAGGTCGCGAACGGCCCGTCACCTTTCGCCCGCTCGAGCGCCCACACCGCAGACCACGTCCCCACATAGCCGACGAGCTCCGCGAGCCGCCAGTCGAGCCGGATCTCGAGCGCGGGAGCCTCGAGCGCCTCGAACGGGAAGGGCAGCGAGCGATAACCCTCGTCCACATGCCGGCGCTCGGGCGGCCAGTAGGAAGCCAGCACAGCCCGGTAAAAGGGCTGGATGACCCGGTCGACGTCGGCGTCCGCCCGGAGCACACCGTAGCTGACCAGGGCGATGATCCCGCCGGGCCGGGTCACGCGCCGCACTTCGGCGTAGTAGGCGGGCAGGTCGAACCAGTGGGCGGCCTGTGCGGCCGTTGCCAGGTCCACGGCGCCGTCCGTGAGGCCGCTCGCCTCGGCGGGGGCGCAGCGGTACTCCACCTTGGCGTGGGGCGTCGCGCGCGCGATCTGCTCGGGACTGGCATCGGTAGCCACGACCCGGTCGAACGTACCCGCCAGGAGCACCGACAGCTGCCCCGAGCCGCACCCGGCGTCCCAGGCGAGTCGCCGCGCCGGTGCGAGCCGCGCCAGGAAGGCTACGAGCGCGGCGGGATACGAGGGGCGGTGCGCCGCGTACGCGGCGGAAATCTCCGAAAAATGATCCTTGAAATGCCCCGACGACGTCACAAGTCCAGCTCCCACGTCTCCGAGACCAGATCCTTCCCGAAGCTGTGGTTCTTCTCCTTGCGCACCATGCGGAATCCGGCTGCCTCAGTTCGCTCTGGGTCCAGAGCATGACCTTGCGGTAGACCGTCTGACGTGCGAAGCGGACGCACTCGCTCACGAGGCGCGTCCCGAGGCCCGACCCGCGCGCGTTGGGCTCCACCAACAATAGGCGCAGTTGCGCGACGCTCTTCGATCGCGCCACGAGGAAAACCGAGCCGACCACCTCGCCGCGCTGCTCCGCGATCCAGCACCGCTCGCGTTTCGGGTCCAAGCGCTGGACGAATTGGGCCACGATCCCGGCGACCAGCGCCTCGAACTGCGCGTCGTAGCCGTATTCCTGGGCATACACGGCACCATGCCGGTGCACCACCCAGCCCAAGTCGCCCGGCTGTGGCGACCGAAGCACGTATGGGGCATGCGGTTCCTCGCGGTCGCCGAGCAGCCGTTCGATGGTCTGCATCGCGCCCACCAGACGCCCCTGGGCGGCGGAGGACAAGCCGCCCAACAGCGCGGCCACCTCGTCGTGCGAGCGCGCGTTGAGGGGCGCGAAGACCTTGCGTCCCTGGGCCGTGAGGGCGAGGTGGCTCTGCCGACCGTCGGCCGTGGAGCGGGTCTTGAGCACGAGCCCGCGCCGCTCGAAGCCGCGCAGAATGCGGCTCAGGTATCCCGCATCGAGGCCGAGATCACGGCCCAACGCCGTCGCGGTGGGCTGGTCGCGGTGCGCGAGCTCGTACAGGACCCGCACCTCCGTGAGGGAGAACGGGCTCTTGTACGCCCCCTCGCGTAGCACGCCGATCGTCCGGGTGTAGAACCGGTTGAAACGGCGCGCCGCCTCCACCCGCTGCTCCAGCTCGCGCACGGCCATACCGTCAATGTCCGACAGATACTTGACTCTGTCAAGTACTCCTTTCGTTCCCCGCCCCGTTTAGATTGCGCTCACTCTTATGGCTGACGCCCCGACCCCGACCCGACCCCCCAAGAAGGCCATCACGCCCGGCGCCTGGCAGGAGGCGCGGGCGCTCATCTACGCGCACCGCGGCCGCCTGGCGGTGGGCCTGGGGCTGATGCTCGTCAACCGGCTCGCCGGGCTGGTCCTGCCCTCCTCCTCCAAGTGGGTGATCGACCGGGTGATCAACCAGCACCACCCCGAGCTGCTCGTGCCGCTCGCGCTCGCGGCCGGCGGGGCCACCCTGGTTCAGGCCATCACCGGATTCGGCATATCGCAGATTCTCGGCGTGGCGGCGCAGCGCGCCATCACCGACATGCGGCGCACCGTGCAGGCGTACGTGCTCCGGCTGCCCATCAGCTATTTCGACTCGACCAAGAGCGGGATCCTCATCTCGCGCATCATGACCGACGCCGAGGGCATCCGGAACCTGGTGGGCACCGGCCTGGTCCAGCTCGTAGGCGGGCTCCTGACGGCGGCGATCGCGCTCGGCGTACTGTTCTATCTCAACTGGCGGCTCACGGTCATCGCCATCCTCATCCTGGCATGCTTCGGGGGTGGCATGGCGTACGCGTTCACGAAGCTCCGGCCGCTATTTCGCGAGCGTGGCAAGCTGAACGCCGACGTGACCGGCCGGCTGGGCGAGACCCTGGGCGGCATCCGCATCGTGAAGGCGTATCGCGCCGAGCGGGGCGAGCGGCTCGTGTTCACCCGTGGGGCGAATACCCTGTTCCGGAACATCGCCATGACGATGACCGGGATCTCGGCGGTTGGCGCCTTCGCCACGATCATCGTCGGCGCGATCGGCATCCTGATGATCCTCGAGGGCGGACACGCCATCATCTCGGGCAGCATGACGCTGGGTGAATTCGTCATGTACCTCTTGTTCATCGGCCTCGTCGCCCTCCCGCTGATCAACATCGCGTCCATCGGAACCCAGATCACGGAAGCGTTCGCGGGGCTCGACCGCATCCGCGAGATCCGCCGCCTCGTGACCGAGGACGCCGAGGACAGCGCGCGCGCGGCACTCGACGGGGTGCGGGGCGACATCGCCTTCGAGAGCGTAAGCTTTGAGTACACGCCGGGTAGCGACGTCCTGAAACGCGTGTCCTTCCACGCACCCGCCGGCTCGACCACGGCGCTGGTCGGCTCCTCCGGCGCCGGGAAGAGCACGCTCATCAGCCTGGTCCTGACGTTCAACCGACCGAGGTCGGGCCGGATCCTCGTCGACGGTCGCGATCTCGCGTCGCTCCGGCTGGGCGACTACCGCCGGCAGCTCGGCGTGGTGCTGCAGGACAACTTCCTGTTCGACGGAACGGTCGCCGAGAACATCGCGTTCGCGCGGCCGCACGCGACGCGCGAAGAGATCGAGGAAGCGGCGCGGATCGCCCACTGTGACGAGTTCGTGCGTCGCCTCGAGAAGGGCTACGACACGGTGGTGGGGGAGCGGGGCGTGAAGCTCTCGGGCGGCGAGCGCCAGCGGGTCTCGATCGCGCGGGCCATCCTCGCCGATCCGCGCATTCTGATCCTCGACGAAGCCACGTCCAGCCTCGACTCCGAGAGCGAGGCAGCCATCCAGGACGGCCTGCGTACCCTGCGGCGCGGGCGCACGACGTTCGTCATCGCCCATCGTCTCTCGACCATTCGCAGCGCGGACCAGATCCTCGTGATGGAGGGCGGTGAGATCGTAGAGCGCGGCACCCACGCCGAGCTGCTGGCGAAGCACGGCCGCTACCGCCAGCTGTACGACAAGCAGTACCGGTTCGAGCAGGACCGGTTCGTGAACCCGGGCGAGGACTTCACGCCCGAGCCGGAAACGCCCGTGGCGACGCCCCCGCTGACCCCACCGGCCCGCCTCTAGCTTCCACGCCTGTCGGGCCCTACACTAGCGCATGGCTCTCATCGACACGAATCACGGGCGTGCGGCGCTGGTCACCCTGCTGCTGGGCCTCGGGCTGGTCATCGCGCTCACGCCGTACGCCACGGGGCTGATCGGCATCCCGGTCCTGTACGCCGTCTTCGCCCCGGTGCACGACTGGTTGTCGCTGCGGGTGCGGCCCAGGCTCGCCGCAACCCTGGTAGTCGCGCTGGCGCTGTTTCTGATCGTCGTGCCGGGCGTCTCGTTCGCGGGCTTGATCGTCTCCCAGGCGCAGGAAATCGCCGGCGGTGTCATTCGCAACCCGGTGCTCGGCCGCCTGCGGGAGCTGAAGTTCGGCGGCATGGATCTGGGACCGCGGCTGGCCGACCTGGGAGCCCAGGTCGTGGCATGGATCGGATCCTCTGCGTTCGGTCTGGTGGGCACCGCGACGCGACTCGCGCTCAACCTCACCATCTCGCTGTTCGGGTTGTTCTACCTGATGCTGGCGCCGGGGGAGACTTGGGAGGCGGTGCGGCCCTACATCCCATTCTCCGCCAAGAACACCGAGAAGCTGCGCCAGCGGTTTCGCCACGTCACCACCTCGACGATCGTCGGCACGGGTGCCACCGCGGCGATTCAGGGCTTCCTCGTGGGCCTCGGCTTCTGGCTCACCGGCCTTCCGAACGCCGTGTTCTGGGGTGTGGTCACCATGGTGTTCGCCATCCTGCCCGTCGTCGGCAGCGCCCTCGTGTGGGGGCCCGGAGCGCTCGCCCTGATCCTGGGCAACCATGCGCTGTGGGGTGTGCTCCTGGCTGTGGGCGGCGCCGTGATCGTGGGTAACGTGGACTACGTCATCAGACCGATGGTGTTCCGCCGCTGGGCCAACATTCACCCGCTCGTCACGCTGGTCGGTGCGCTGGCCGGCGTTCCGTATTTCGGCATCCTGGGATTGCTGATCGGGCCGCTGGCGCTGAGCTATCTCTTCGAGCTGGTGAAGATGTATAGAGAAGAGT
>WNFO01000206.1_pt1 | contig 41016 bp, 42 predicted proteins | sample 5400251 | NCBI WGS metagenome assembly WNFO01 (sample SAMN13153354, study PRJNA577476) | soil metagenome | isolation source: 100 cm saprolite under Madrone tree | place: USA:California | collected 2016-06-14 | reverse complement strand
GCGGGCGATGACCGCTATTTGTGGAGCCGTCGCTGCGCCCGCCAGCACATGCCCGCCCCCCGAATTGACTCCCGAACCTCGCCGCTATTCACTGCTCGCCAAGCGGGAAAACCGCAGCAAAGAATGCGGGAGGATGCCATGACGCCAATGCACCATCGCCGTTATCAGAACCATGCCGTCGCACGTCTTTCCAGGAACATTGCCGTCTTCATCGCCGCCGCTGTGCTGATCGGCGCGCCGGCGCTTCCGCGCGCCGCGCAGGCCGGTGAGATTCCGACCTTCGCGGTCGATGCGGCTTGGCCGAAGCCGTTGCCGAACAACTGGATCCTCGGTCAGGTCGGCGGCATCACGGTGGACTCGCAAGGACACATCTGGGTTATCCACCGGCCACGCTCGCTGACCGACGACGAGAAGGGCGCGACGCTGACGCCGCCGCGCTCGAAATGCTGCGTCTCGGCGCCGCCGGTGCTGGAATTCGACACCGACGGCAATCTGCTGCGCTCGTGGGGCGGCCCCGGCGAAGGCTATGAATGGGTCGGGCGCGAACACGGCATCGAAGTCGACGAAAAAGGTTTCGTCTGGGTCGGCGGCAATGCCGATAACGACAACGCCATTCTGAAATTCACCCTCGACGGCAAATTCGTGATGCAGATCGGCAAGATCGCGCCGAGCAAGGGCAGCAACGACACCACCCAGCTCGGCAAGCCCGCCGAGACCGCTGTAGACAAGGACGCCAACGAAATCTATGTCGCCGACGGCTACGGCAACCGCCGCGTCATCGTGTTCGATGCCACCACCGGCGCCTACAAGCGGCATTGGGGCGCCTACGGCAATCCGCCGAACGACGACAAGCAGCCGCCTTACGATCCGAAAGCGCCGGTGTCGCAGCAATTCGCCAATCCCGTGCATTGCGTGAAGCTCGCCAATGACGGGCTGGTCTATGTCTGCGATCGCATCAACGACCGCATCCAGGTGTTCAAGAAGGACGGCAGCTTCGTGAAGGAATGGTTTTACGAGAAGAACACGCTCGGCAACGGCGCGGTATGGGATATCGCGATCTGGCCCGATCCGAAGCAGACCTATCTGTTGAGCGCCGACGGCGAGAACAACGAAGTCCGGGTGCTCAATCGCGAGGATGGTACCGTGGTGGGCAGCTTCGGGCGCAACGGCCGCAACGCCGGGCAATTCCACTGGATTCACGCCATGGCGGTGGACGCCAAGGGCAACGTCTATACCGCCGAGGTCGATACCGGAAAGCGGATCCAGAAATTCAGGCTGACCTCGGACGCGCTACGATAGGCGCATTGCGGCGCGGCGCCAGAAGGGCTAACGGGGGACCAGGATCGTTTGGTCGATCAAGTCCTGGCAAGTCCTTGGCAAGTCCTTGGTAAGGCTCCGCAAAGAGAGCGATCCTGGCGTCAACATCTGGAGGAAATTAATGAAGACAACGCTCGCGCGGCGCGCCGCCGCGCTTATCGCATGTGCCGGATTGGGGCTCGCTGCCCCCGCATTTGCCCAGGAAAAAACCGTCAAGATCGGTGTGCTGAACGACATGTCGAGCCTGTATGCCGACATCGGCGGCCCCAATTCGGTGGTCGCCATCAAGATGGCGGTCGAGGATTCCGGCCTGCTCAAGAAGGGCTGGAAGATCGACGTCCTCAGCGGCGATCATCAGAACAAGCCGGACGTCGGCGTCAACATCGCCCGGCAATGGCTGGACAGCGACAAGGTCGATGCCATCGCCGATACCCCGAATTCCGGCGTCGCACTGGCGGTGAACAATCTCGTTCGCGAGAAGAACGCGGTGCTGCTCAACTCCGGCGCCGCCACCGCCGATCTCACCGGCAAGGCGTGCACGCCGAACACGGTCTCCTTCGCCTACGACACCTACATGCTGGCCAACGGCACCGGCAAGGCGCTGACCAAGGCTGGCGGCGACAGCTGGTTCTTCCTCACCTCCGACTATGCGTTCGGCCACGCCTTGGAGCGGGATACCAGCGCGGTGGTTAGCGCCAACGGCGGCAAGATCGTCGGCGGGGTCAAGCACCCGATCAACACTTCGGATTTCTCCTCGTTCCTGCTGCAGGCGCAGGCCTCGAAAGCCAAGGTCATCGGCCTCGCCAATGCCGGCGGCGACACCACCAACGCGATCAAGCAGGCGGCCGAATTCGGCATCGTGGCGGGCGGCCAGAAACTTGCCGCGCTGCTGCTGTTCGTCAACGACGTGCATTCGCTGGGCCTGAAGACCGCGCAGGGCCTGTCGTTCACGGAATCCTTTTACTGGGACATGAACGAGCAGACCCGCGCCTGGTCCAAGCGCTTCATGGCGCTGTCGCCAAAAGGCACGATGCCCTCGATGACCGTGGCGGGAAACTACGCCGCCGTCCTGCACTACCTCAAAGCCATGGAAGCGCTTGGCGGCAACCCGCATGACGGCGCCAAGGTCGTCGCCAAGATGAAGGAGATTCCGACCGACGATCCGCTGTTCGGCAAGGGACCGCTCCGGATCGATGGCCGCAGGATCATTCCGGCCTATCTGTTCGAAGTGAAAAAGCCCGAGGAGTCGAAATATCCCTGGGACTATTACAAGACCATCGCCACGATTTCTCCGGAAGACGCCGCCAAGCCGCTCGAGGCCAGCGAGTGTCCGCTGGTGAAGAAGTAACGAACGCGCGGGCCGGCCGGACCTGACGTCCGGCCGGTCGCGGCGGTCAGCATGCTGAAACCGCGCCTAGAGCGGGATGACTTTTCTTCGAATCGTCATCCCGCTCTATCTTTTTGTTTGAGCATGATCTTTCGGAAAACCGGTTCCCACTTTTCCGGATCATGCTCTAAGCCGTCCGCATCGAGGCAGATTCGACCAGAGTCAATTTGCTGAATGGAACGCCGGCTTTCAAAAGTCCATCACGGTAATGGGCGATGTCCTCAGGCGTTTTCCAGCGGAAATTCCTTAAGTGCCGTTCGACGGTGAGGCCAGGAAAATTGCCGAGCAGGACTTGCGCCGCCTTTGCCGCTTCCTCGGCTCGCCCCAGTTGCGCCAGTGCCGCCGCCCTTACCGCGAGCACCTGAAGATGATTGGGATTTAGATACAGGGCTTCGCGCGCCCAGGACAGCGACGCATCATATTGTCCCACCAGGTAGTGGCTGAACGCGTTCAACGCCGCCCATTTATATCGGGGGTCGCTGCTGCCGCGCTGCACGGCCGCCGAAAACAGTTCGATGGCCTGCCGATGCTCGCCGATCACGAGGTGAGCTATTCCGAGTACGCCGCGGGCACCCATGTCGTACGGGTTCAACTTGACCGCCCGCTTTGCGGCTTCCATTGCCGCCTCGTAATTCCCGTCCATCGCATGCACGTAGGACAAAATCGCAAATGCGAATGACGAACGCGGATCAAGCCGAACACTGCTTTCCGCGAGATTCATCGCCTCGATCCACAATTGGCTGGTACTTTTGATCCATCCATACTGCACGCCCTGCACCATGATGGTGGCGAGATAGGCGCGTGCGATTGAAAGCGCCGGATCGAGCGCAATGGCCTCCCTGCACAGATCAATCGAGGCCTCGAAATCTGCTTTTGTGTGCTTATAGTAGTGCGAAAGCCCCCTTAGAAACCGGTCCCATGCGGTCAGATCGGTGGACGATGACCGGGCCGGGGCGGATGCTTCCGCGCGATATATCTCCGGGGCCAATGCAGCAGACAGGCTGGTGGTGATTTCATCCTGCATCGCGAACAGCTCGCCGATGTCCCGGTCATATCGACCGGCCCATAACTGCTCGCCATTCTCCGGCGCGATCAGTTCGGCGGTCACGCGAATCTTGGTTCCGGCACGCCGCACCGAACCCTGGATCAAGTAGGTCGCGTCAATCTCCCGCGCGATCAGGCGCGCGCTGAGACTTTTGCCCTTGAACGAAAAGGTCGAGTTTCGGCTCAGCACCCGATAAAACGATTGCAACGAAAGCGCGTGGATCAGGTCCTCGGTGAGCCCGTCGGAAAAATATTCGTCGGCACTGTCGCTGAGATTGGCGAACGGCAACACGCCCACGATCGCGGTTCGATATTGCGCCGGCAGGTTCGATGTGTTTTTGGATTCCCGACCGCTGGTGTCGGATCCGCCCGGCTCCCAGGTCCAGACATGCACCGGCTCTTCGATGTTCTTCAAACGATGACTGCCGGCGTCGACAAGGGGGGCGCTGAGGTGCTTGCCGGCCTCATGGTAGGCCTTCGCTGAAACGGCCACGCCGCCGGGGACAGCAATCGCTTCAATGCGGACCGCGACGTTGACGCCGTCGCCGAATACTTCGTCTTCGTCGGCGATCACATCTCCCATGTGGACGCCCATACGGAATTGCATCACCCGGTCTGCGGGGAGGTGGTTGTTCCGTTCTGCCATCAGCGCCTGCATCGCGATCGCGGACTCGATCGCCTCCACGATGCTCGGAAACTCCACCAGGAAACCGTCGCCGGTGTTCTTTACCAGCCGGCCGCCGTGATTGAGGATGATCGGGTATATCGCGCTTCGATGGGCCTTGAACGTGGCGTGTGTGCCAGCTTCGTCGGCGCCCATCATTCGCGAGTAACCGGCGACGTCGGCGCAGACTATCGCCGCTAGGCGTCTCTCCATTCTGCCGTGCTCCTGAACTGGCAGAGACCACGGTACGTGGTCGGCTAGCCGAATCCAATGATTTTAAATCACAGGGTTCCCAGTGGGAACCGGTCAGACGCAGGTGATGCCATTCGTGTGCGCATGCCTGCGCGCGCCCTCCCCGCGGGGAATCACCGGCTATTGCCTGAAGCCAGCGTGCGCGCTGCGATCAGCAATGCCAATAGCATGAGCAGCGCCGCCAACAGGAAGGGCGCCCCCGGTAATTTCAGCGGCGCCTGGTTGCCGATGAAATAGGCGAATGTCAGTGTGAACAGAAACGGCCCGACAAGCTGGGACACGCTCTGCACGCTATTGGTCGCACCTTGCAGCTGGCCCTGCTGGTCCGGCGCGACCAGTTGCGTCGTCAGCGCTTGTGTCGCCGCGCCTGCGACGCCCCATAACGCCATCACGGGTATGCCGAGCCAGAACAGCGGGCCAGTCGGCGCCGCGCCGTAAATCAGAAAGCCAACGGCGCCGCAGCCAAGGCCCAATAGCAGCGCCCGGCGCTCGCCGAAACGCTGCACCATCGGCCCGATCGCAGCACCCTGCACTGCTATTGAGCAGATGCCGACCATGGCCAGTGTCAGACCGACCGTCGTTGTGTCCCAGCCATATCGATAGGTCGCATAAAGCACGAAGGTAGAGGGCAGGACCACATGCGCGACCTGGGCCAGGAAGTTCACCACCGACAGCCCCGCGAGCACCCGGTCGGAGCGCAGCAGATGCAGCGCGCCCAGCGGATTCGCGCTTTTCCAGCGGAACGGCGAGCGCCGATCCGGCGGCAGCGATTCCGGCAGGATCAACAGGCCGTAAAGCGTGTTGGCAAAGCTCAGGCCCGCCGCGACCCAGAACGGCAACCGCGGATCCATGCCGCCGAGCAGCCCGCCGACCGCCGGGCCGAGGATGAAACCGGCGCCGAACGCAACGCCGACCTTGCCGAACACCGCTGCGCGCTGCTCAGCAGGCGTGACATCCGCGATGTAGGCGAATGCCGTCGAAACACTTGCCGAGGTAATGCCCGAGATCACCCTGCCGACGAAGAGCCAGGTCAAGGACGGTGCCAGCGCCATCAGCACATAATCGAGCGCGAGCCCGAGATTCGACAGCAGCACCACCGGCCGCCGGCCGAACCGGTCCGACAGGCCGCCGAGGACCGGCGAGAAGAAAAACTGCATCACCGCCCAGGCGGTGCCGAACAGACCGAAGATCCGCGCGGCGCTCGCGGTGTCGTTGTCGACAAAACTTTCCACGAGCTTGGGCAGGATCGGCAGGATCAAACCGAGCGCGAACATGTCCAAGAGGATGGTGATGAAGATGAAGGCCACCGCTCCGCGACGTGGCGCGTCCGCCTGGGTATGGTCCCCCAAAGTGGTCTCCAGTTTCAGGAAGAAAATGCTGCATGTGGTTAGAGCATTTATCCCAGCGGGAGAACCGGGTTTTTGTCCAATGTTGCCAGAACTCGATATGCGAGCCGCACGGCTAGTGCTTGCTGAAATCGCATTCGAAGGGGTCCTTTGCGGCCGTAGCTGCAACTGCTGAAGCCGCTTTCGCGCCTCGCGCTGCCGTCGTGCGGGCGTTGACGATGTGTTTTCCGACCGGATGTTTATGCATGTCGTTCTTGACCATGAAATCCTTTACGAAGTTGACGGTTTGGGGATCGACCAGCATGACCGCCTTGTTCTTCTTCGCCGCCGTTCTAAATTTACTCATGTGACCGTGATCCTCGATTACCTTCAGAGCCTTGATCACGTCATGCAAACCGATCTTAAGCGGCTTTTTTCCCTTCATGTAAGTCGGTGTCACCTTGGCCTTTTTGGCTCCGGCTGCGTTCGCTTTAGATTTCTTGGCCATATATCAATCCCCTCTCTTATCTGGGAACAACGATCGTGCGGGTAAACAACTTACTCGTAAGCGATTGATTGACAGCCTCCGCTGCCTTCTGTTCAGCGCGTCCACCGGAAGCCGTCAAAAGTGGGGTAAACAGGGTCGAGCGCAGCGGTCCCACCTGGGCAACACTTCCTGTGTCAATCGCCAGACCGACTGTGACCTTGTGCAGATCCGTGCGGCTCAGCCTGCCAGTCACACTGGCGTCCGTCACGCTGAGGCCGGCTCCAAGCGGCGAGAACGTGATTTTCGGCGTTGCCGAACCCGTTATCATCGTCGTGAATTCGAGCGCGTCCACCAGTGTCGGGGGGCCCTTGCCGTCGTCCGTGTGGCCCTGCAGATTTGCGAACAGCGTCATGTTAATAAAGTCATGGACCATGTTTTCGATGCCGATTCTTCCGGTGATCGGATAGACGTAGTTTTGCGTCACCATGAAATTCTTGTTGCAATAGTCGTTCCCGACATCGCGGATCAGACCGCCGAACGTGTCGGTCACCGTGAAGGAGCGGGTGTTGGCCCGCTGACGGTTGAATCCTGCGGAGATTCCGACCGTGAGCGCAGATTCCGTGAAAGGCTTGAGCAGATTGATCTCGGTGCCGAGGTCGTTGTTCTCGGTCATCTCGAGATTGAAGTTGTAGGCAACGCCGGTGTCGTAGAACAGCCTGACGATCCCACTAATTTTCGTATTTCGGAAAAGCTTGTAGGAGAAGCTTGCGATCGGTCTCGTACCGTCTTCGAATTCACGGCCGATCTGCTGGACCTCGGGATCGGGTGTATAGTTCATCAATCCATTGATCGCAGAACTTATCACCGCCGCTCGGGCTTCACACCGAATCTGGCGAACAATGTGATAGGTAGAAACGCCGGTGACATCCTCCGGGAGTGGGTGGATAGCGCAACCGCCAGCGAAAAAAGACAAAACGATAGCGGCGACAGAAGATACTTTTTTCATCGCGACAATCCTTATCCAGCCACGTCAAAAATGCGCGCGGTTGTCTCTGGAACTCAGGTAAATTTAAAATTGCATTGTCTGAGTTTGGAGTCCAGCCAGCTCCATTAGAAATTTGTGACCTGTTGCTTTAGAGACACGGAGCATGCGCTGCTGTCGGCTCTCCGACGCGATGGTCCCACCAGCTGTGACATGCTTTGCGCGTTGCAGGTCGCGCCCGACAGTTGGCCCTGTGCTGGTTGGGTGCAGCCAACCGCACCGCTAGCGTCTGCGGAGCGAACGCGTAACAACGCTCGTTCAGTCGGCCCGCGGCAACCCGCGTAAAGGCCAACTCCTATTTCGCAGCGGCTTCCCGGATATCCACCGGCGTAGAGCCGTCGAAGGCAGCGATTAAAATATGAAAGGTCACCAAATCAAGCGTCGTAGGCAATCGCGCTCAGCTGCCTTTGCACGGACTGAGGCTCGCTGAGCATACGATGCGCGCGGGCAAGGCGCCGCCCGGATGCTGCAGATCCTCAGCACCTCACTCACGGGCTTTCGCAGCGGCTTCCCTGATATCCATCGGCGTGGCGCCGTAGATCCGTCGAAAGCAGCGATTAAAATATGAAAGGTCACCAAATCCGGCGTCGTAGGCAATCGCGCTCACCTGCCTTTGCACGGACTGAGGCTCGCTGAGCATGCGATGGGCGCTGGCCAGGCGCCGCCCGAGCAGGAAGGCGGAAAACGTGGTGCCATCGCTCTCGAACAGTCTCTGCAAATAGCGCGGCGTCACGCCGAGATACGCCGCAACGCTGCCGATCGAAATATCCCGGCGGTTAATATTCTCGACGATATAGGTCTTTGCTGCTCTTAATCGGGCAGCCCCCATCCCGCGACTTCTTGCAACGCCTTCGGCTTCGCGGGTCGCTCCAAGCGCGAGCGCTGCCAAATCGCGCACGTGGGTCGCAACATGATGTCGAAGAGCAGGCGTCTCCACCGCGAGATCGTCATCCAGCAAGGTGTTCGCGTAGCTTGTCAGAAGCTTAAGCGCGGCGGTATCCCGGGCTATGTGATGCATGATTGCATCGTCGACATCGACAACCACCGGCGACAGCATCGAGTATGGAATTCGAATCGCGATAGATTCGCCGAAAGAACGGCGGTCGAATACGACCGCCTCGCCGCTGCTGATCAACACCGCGTCATTTTCGCGAAGCGTGACCTCACGGCCGCGCGCAGAAACAATGACGCTGCCGGTCTGATTCACGAGGAGCGAGAGATCGTCGTTGCCGTCAGCGATCATCTCACGCGTACGTACTATTCGGGCGGCCGTAAACCGGCCCGACACCAGTTGCAGTCCCGGCAAGGCACGCGAGGTCACAGTCGCGTCGAGCGAAGCGTCGTCAGGGGGCTCGATCTCAGCCCTCAGCACGGTGTGGCGGTAATGCTCACGCCAGGTGGCAACTCGCATGTTTTCCGGAAGATCGGCTGTCGAGAATCGAACTGTCGCGAAGCTCTCTGGAACGGTCACGTGGGTTACTTCCGATAGGCCGGTCATGATGGCGGCAATATCAGCCATCATCCCGCGATTTGTTGGCCCCCCGGCAACGTTGATAGGTCACGGCGGAACCGGTCGCTTCCCCCAATCAGATGATGTTTGTTGCAGCGCAGTGATCAAAATAAGTTGATGAGGCCGCGGTCGCGCCGGCGGGGGCATTCGAACCACATTTCTGCCGGATTTAGAACAAGATACGTCGGGAGCGGCCGATTCCGCTGAGGACACTCGCTAGCCGATTAGCGGTGTCGCAAATCCCGCAACGACCTTGACAAGGTCGGCCTGCCGGCCGGCGCCGGTTTTTACAAACAAGCGCCCGAGGTGCGTCTTGACCGTGCTTTCGGCAACGCCGAGGGCGACCGCGACCTCCGGGACACCGCCGACTTCGACGATCGCCATCAGCACGCGCAACTCGGTCGGGGTCAGATTGTAAGCGCGGGCGATGATTTCCGGAGGAGATCGGATTTGCGTTGCCACCTTGCAAATGAACAGCGCCGCAGTTGCGGAGTAAGCCTTCCCGGCAAGACGGCGGGCACCGGATGTCAGCGGGAGGACATGCGCGACATAACATGAGCCGTCCTGCGCCTTCAGCGGCAACGCAATTCCCCGAACTCCGATTGCCGCATCGCCACTCCCGGCGGCTGCAAACAGTTCGCGAAGAGCCTGATCAATCTTCGCATCGCTTGCAACGATCCGCCCTCCCATCGTGGACAGGAAGTCGCCGGCGTCGAGAATGATGTGACAGGCGGCATTGGCGTGAACGATGCGTCCACCCGCATCGACAAGGCACATTCCCGCGCTGAGGCCGTCGAGTATATCAGCGAGGCTCGCAGCATCCGCGGCCCTGAGATCGATAAGTCTGCCGATCAGTACGGCCCGGCGGATGTGCGGAACGATAAGGCGCATGCGCCGGCGCGCTTCGTCGTCGACAACACCATCGCTTTGGTAGCGAAACACCCCGAACATTGCCGCGGTGGTCACCGATTTATCGAGCACCGCCGTTACGGCATCCACCATGCCCTGTGGCTGCACCCACTCCTTGTAAAACCGCGTTTCCAGGAACTCCTGGTAAGGCATGATATCCGCCACTGCCATCGGTTGCTCGACATCAGAGAAGTATTGGGCGGTGGTGAAGGGGTCGAATTTTATGTATTTGTTGAAATAGAGCTTTCGGTAAGGACCCGATATATCGCTGGAGTGATAATAGACAGTGCCGGTCAAGGCGGTTGGGCTCTTGGAAAAGATTGCCGCCACCGGGCCGCCGACGAAACGCCCGGCCTTGCCGAGCACGCCGCTCCACAGCGAGGGATCGAGCGCTGCATCATAGATCTCGCCGATGAGTTCAGAGAGCTGCTCTGCCTGATCCATGGTCATCCTCGAAGAAGGACATCCGGGCCGGCCCTGCTTTTTGTCGCCGTCGTTGCTGTCTTTGGCTTTCGCTTTGGGCCTCGACTTGAATAGCGCACCCGACGCATCTGTTTGCTCCCTTGAGGATAGGGAACCACCACTGAAATCAGTATTGTTTGTCACGAATGAGCCACACGCGATTTTGGACCAGACTCTCTGGAGCCCGGACGGACGGCAGCGCCAAGGCGCGCGCCGTTACTCACGATCTGGATAACCCCTACACGCACCGTTGACGCCCCGCTTGGGCGCAAGCGACAGCGAATTGGTGAGGAACGAACTCGGTGGGGGCGACTGATATGCCGAGGACAAATCGGAGCGCGGGGATCATCGCATTTCGGCGCGCGGCCGCAAATATCGAACTACTGTTGATCCACCCCGGCGGACCGTTTTGGGCGAAGAAGGATGCCGGCAGTTGGTCGATACCGAAGGGGCTTTATCAGGACGGGGAAGAAGCGTTGGTCGCGGCGAAGCGAGAGTTCGGGGAGGAGACGGGCTTCGTTCCGGTCGGGCCCTTCATTGAGCTCGGCGCGTTCAGACAGCCCAGCAGAAAGGTAATTTCAGTTTGGGCCGTCGAGAACGATTTTGATCTCGTTGCATTTCGCAGCAACATGTTCTCGATGGAGTGGCCTCCGAAGTCTGGGCTCATGCGGGAATTTCCGGAGGCCGATCTAGCGCAATGGTTCAGTGTCGATCAAGCTCGCCACAAGATCACCAAGGGCCAGATCCCGATTCTCGACGCTCTCGCCCAACGGTTCCAATGACGCGCGTTAACCCTGTTGCCAAATCTTCTTCCTCTTGTCCCGGCTATTTCGTTTGCTGCTGCTAAGCTGCCTCATTGAACCTTGGAGTTTCACTGGCACCAGTTCGCTTGTTGTCGCCTGGTTTTGGTCAGGATCTTCGTTCGGAGAGCGTTAGATCATGATGAGAGCGGCTCTCATCCTTGTCGGCGTCGGCTCACTGTTCGCGATGGAGCGCGGGACGCCACCGCGCGTTGCAAAAGCCGTCGATCAGCCGCCCACCCAATCAACCGTCGGCGTAAGCGATTCACGGGATACTTTGAAGGCAGACCGGCTCGAAATTCCCTACTTCCAAAACGAACTACCAACTCAGCCGATTTCATTCGAGCTGACGCCGCCAGCGGATTCAACACCTGTCATTTCAAAAGAGGCTGGCAAGATTGTCAGTGGCAGTCAGCACGACGCCAAGACCGAGAAGGTCGCTGTCGTACGTCCCAAGCCAAGGCCCAAGATCCCAGATTCTAAACCAAGGCCCAACACCAGGCCCACGACCACAGATTCCAACACTGTCGCGAATACATATCGCTCGAAGCCCCCTATGGATGTTACGCCATGTCGGCCAAACGCGTTCGATCGCTTCCTCAACGCATTGAACCTGCGGTCGGGCTGCGAGGCCTAATCTAGGCCGCGGACTGGGCGTGGATTGCTGCGATTACCGGGCCGCTCGCGCTTCCGCTGGTGTTCTTGTTTCCGAACTTGCACGGCAAGAACGGTGTCAGATCGGGAGTTTGGAGGCCGTCTACAGGGAGCTTACGATGGCCGCTTGCGCTTGTGGGCGAACGGATTGGCCTTCTCGCGCAGCGCGATACGCACCGGCGTGCCCGGAAGCTCGAAAAATTCACGCAACGAGTTGACGAGATAGCGAAGGTAGGATTGCGGCACGGCGTCGGCGCGCGAGCAGAACAGGATGAAACTCGGCGGCCGCGCCTTGGCCTGCGTGATGTAATTCAGCTTCAGCCGCCGCCCCGACACCGCCGGCGGCGGGTTGGCGTCCACCGCCTGTTCGAACCAGCGATTGAGCGATGCCGTCGGCACCCGCCTGTTCCAGACCGCGTAGGCCTCTTCGATCGCGCTCATCAGCCGGTCGATGCCCTCGCCCATCAGGCCGGACACCGCGACGATCGGCATGCCCTTGACCTGCGGCAGCAGATGATCGGCGTCAGTGCGCAACGCCGAAATCAGGCTCGACTGCCGTCCCATCAAGTCCCATTTGTTGACCGCGATCACCAGCGCGCGGCCCTCGCGCTCGATCAGGTCGGCGATGCGCAGGTCCTGCTCCTCGAACTTGTTCTGGGCATCCATCATCAGCACGACGACTTCGGCGAAGCGGATGGCGCGCAGCGCATCCGACACCGAGAGTTTTTCGAGCTTTTCCTCGATCCGCGAACGCCGCCGCAATCCGGCGGTGTCGAACACGCGAAAATCCCGGCCCTGCCAGGTGACCTCGACGGAAATGGAATCGCGGGTGGTGCCGGCCTCGGCGCTGGTCAGCAGCCGTTCCTCGCCGAGCAGATGATTGATCAGTGTGGACTTGCCGGCATTGGGGCGCCCGACGATGGCCACCCGGATCGGCCGCTTGGCGAGATCTTCAAGCTCGATGACCTCGTCGTCGTCGAACTCCTCCGGCTCGTCGACGGGCTCGGGCATCAGCGCCCGCAGGGAATCGTAGAGATCGCTCAGGCCCTCGCCATGCTCGGCCGAGATCTGGATCGGGTCGCCCAGGCCCAGCGCGTAGGATTCCATCGCGCCGGCGTCGCCCTGCTTGCCCTCGCTCTTGTTGGCGACCAGCACCACCGGCTTGTTGGCGCGGCGCGCGAAATCGGCAAAGGCGCGATCGTTCGGCGTCAGGCCGGCGCGTGCATCGATCACGAACATCAGGGCGTCGGCAAGTCCGATCGCAACCTCGGTCTGTTCCTGCATCCGCGCGGTCAGCGAGCCCTTGGCGCCCTCGTCGAGGCCAGCAGTGTCGATGAGCGTGAATTCGAGATCGCCGAGACGTCCCTCGCCTTCCCTGCGGTCGCGGGTGACGCCGGGTTCGTCGTCGACCAGCGCAAGCTTCTGCCCGACCAGCCGATTGAACAGCGTCGATTTTCCGACATTGGGCCGGCCGATAATGGCAATGGTGAAGGACATGAGCGATCCGTGCGCGCCTTACGCGCGTATTCCGCAAAAGTCTGTAGCGGTCTTGCGATAAGAATACGCGCAGATTATTGAACCCGCGCGCATGTCAATGAGCTGAAAAACGAAATATCAGCGCGTGAAGGTGCCGCTCGGCATCGGCGCCGGGAATGGCGAAGCAGAAGACTGCGATCGCGCTGCTGGCGCCGATTGCGCGGCCGGCTGATCGGGCGGAGGTGCGGTGGTGCGCCGCCTGACGATTTTCTTGGCCTTGGGAGCCGGCGGCGCCGCGGCGGTGCCGCCCTCTTCCTCCGGCGCCGCATCGGGATCCGGCGAAGCGGCAGCGTCCTGTGCTGCTGCGTCCGGCGCGGGAGCCCTGCTGGCCGCGGGCTGCTTGCCCTTGCCCTTGGCGCCGCGTTTTGATTTCGTATCCTCAGAGGGCGTCGCCGAGGCCGCCGCCGCGGCCTGGGCGTTCTGCTGATCGATTTGTTCCTGCCGGGAGCCCTTGTACAATTCCTTCGGCACGCCCTGCTCGAGGCCGGGGACGCCATCAGGGAAAACCGGCTTGCGTTCGCCGGGCAGCTTTTTCTTGGTGTCTAGAAAGTCCAGCAGATCGGACGGGTCGAAATTGCTCATGCCACTGCTGCAGCCACCCAGCGCGCCCGACAGCGCGATGAGGACCGTGGCGGCGATCAGACGTTGCGAGCGGCGCATGGTCGATTTCTCACTCACCTGTTTTCCCGCCGTCAGCTTTTCGCAACCGGCGGAAGCAACGCCTGCAACGCTTCGGCGCGCGAGCGCAGGCTTGGCGGCGTCTCGCCGTCGTTGGCAATCACATCAAGCCACTGCCGCGCCGCCGCCGCGTCGTTGGCACGCCATGCCGACAGCGCCAGCAGTTCGCGCGCGGTATGGCGAAAGGTCGCCCCCGATGCGGTGACAGGCTCAAGGCGCGCCAGCATGTTGGGATAGCTCGACGTCTCCAGCAGCAAGGCGGCGGCGCGGACCTTGGCCAGATCCTGCTCCGGCGCGCCGATGCTGCGATCGGTGGATATGTCATCGTAGAGTTTCACGGCCGCCTGGGGATCGCGGGTGGCGGCTTCCGCCGCGGCGCGCAATCGCGCCAGCATGCGATATCCCGACGGCGCCTTCGCAGCGAGGTCGGTAAAGGCCGATTCGGCCTCGGCATGCTTGCTCTGCTCGGAGAGTTCCGACGCCTTGTCGAAGGCCGCACCGGCCTCGGCCGCCTTCTTGGCCTCCAGATACTGATAGCCGCGCCAGCCGCCGACCGAAGCGATGATCAGCAGCGCGCCGGCGACGATATAGATCGAATACTGGTCCCACAGCTTCTTGAGCTGATCGCGACGGACGTCTTCGTCAACTTCGTCAAATAATTCAGACACTTAAAGATATCCCATCCCTGATGAGCCGCGCCAAATCCGGACGGTACCATATACTTTATCCCTGTGGCGGCGGCGATACCTTAGCGTTATGGCGGTGGCAAGGCAAAGCCAACCGGATCAAAGCGTTACCGGGGATAACATTAATACCGGCGGCGTAGCCGGTTGTGCCCGACCGCAGTGCATAACCCCGCGATGTTGACATCGCCGATCAAAATTCGGCGTAATCTTTCTCGCTGGGTTTTCATTTGGTTTTTAGGTGGTTCATGCTTTGCCGCGCTTTGGTCGTCATTCTTGCCATGAGTCCGGCAGCCCTGCCCGAAGCTTCCCTGGCCTACGACATCAAGCCGAAGACACCCGAGTCCGCCTTCGCGGCAAAACTGCGCCCGGATATTCTGGGTATCTCCACGGACTCCACGGCGGACTCCGCGCGGGCGAGCTTTGAATCGGCTTTCAAGGGGCGCCTCGATACCAAGACCGACATCCAGCAGCAGAAATTTGGCGGCACGGCTACCAGCTATATCGCAGCGCTGATCTTCAGTTTCCCCGCCGGCCCGAAACAGACCGGCGAGGTGCTTTCGAGCAGCTTCTCCTCGCCGGCGAGCGCCAACCGCGCTTATTTCGTCGCCCGAAACCTCACCTTTGCGCAGGACCAGCAGCCGTCCAAAGCCGATATGATCAAGCAGGTCATGGATAAATACGGCGCGCCAACCATCGTCGGAGATCAGCACCTCTATTACATCTATCGGGCAGGCTCGATCGTATCGGTGGGCGCGAAGTACAAGGAAGCGGCGGCACTCGAGGCGATCGACCGGCCGCTCGATCCGAGAACCGCGATCAAGCTCAACGACGGCAATGGCCGAGGCAGCTGTGTCGCCGTCGTGAAACGCTCGCAGGCCAAGGAGAAATCATTGAGCGCCATGCTGGACGAAGCAAAAGGCGCCAATTGCGAGGGCGCGCTCAGCGTGCAGCTAACGCCGGGCACGACGCCAGGCCAGGTCGGCAATGCGCAATTCACGCTATTGGATTTCAAACGCATGATCAGCGCGGCGGCGATCGACGATAATGCGCTCGTCGCGGAAAAGAACGAGCGCAACCCGACACCGCAGGGCAACGCGCCAAAACTTTGACGCCTTGGTTCAACGCCCCCCCGCTCGCGGATGGCGCGCAGCGAAATCCGGGGACTGTATCGCCAACGGGTGACCTATCCCGGATTGCGCGGAGCCTGTCATCGGGCGGCGCTTCGCGCCGACCCGTTGGCTTCATCCGGGCTACGGGCTACGGGCTATTGCGCCGCCGTCCATGCCTCGCGCAACTGCCTTTTCATCACCTTGCCGTTGGCGTTGCGCGGCAGCGGCTCGACCGTAAGCGCCATTGTCTCCGGCACCTTGTAGTCCGAAAGCCGCTCGGCGCACCATGCGCGCAAGGCCTCGCCGCTGACGTCGGCGTGCCGGGTCACGATCACGGCGTGGACGCGCTCGCCCAGCACCGGACATCGTTTTGCGATGATCGCGCTCTCGACGACATCGGGATGGCCCGCCAGCACGGATTCGACTTCGGCGGAATAGATCTTCAATCCGCCGCGGTTGATCATGTCTTTCTGGCGATCGAACACGCGCACGAAATTCTCATCGTCAATCGAACCGAGATCGCCCGAATGCCAGAACCCGCCGGTGAAACTTTCCGCCGTCGCCGTCGGGTTGTTCCAGTAGCCTTTGATGACCGAGCCAGAGTGAATCCAGATCTCGCCGATCTCACCGCGCGGCAACTCATGGCCATCGGCGTCCATCACCATGATATGCGCGCCCGGACACGGCAAACCGACGCTGTCGATATGGCCAGCGGTCAACTCGCCCGGCATGATGGTCGAAGGCGACGTGGTTTCGGTCGAGCCGTAGCAATTCATCAGCTTCAGACCCGGAATCGTGGCGTTTAGCTTCTCGATCGTGGCGATTGGCATCGGAGCGCCGCCAAAGCCTCCGATGCGCCAGCTCGACAGATCGCAGCTGTCGAAATCCGGCTGCAACAGGCAGAGATTGTACATCGCCGGCACCATGACCGTGTAGGTGACGCGCTCGCGCACGGCGACCTTCAGATAATCCGCCGCCTTGAACTCGGCCATGATGATCAGCGCGCCTGCGCAACGGACCATGGTCATGATGTTGGCGACCACGCCAGTGACATGCCCGAGCGGCACGGCGGCGATCGAACGATCCGCCGCTGTAAGCTGCAGACAGGAGACGAAAATCATCGACGAGTGGACGACGTTGCAATGCGCGAGCATTGCCCCCTTGGGCCGCCCGGTGGTGCCTGACGTATAGAGGATCATGGCGGTCTCTTCCTCGCCGACAAAAGCGGGCTGTGGCGAAGCCTCGTTATCGAGCAAGCCCAGGAATTGCGACGCGCTGCCGTCGTCGACGGAGATGCGATGCATCAACTCGGGAACGTCGCGGGCATCGGGCAGACGGTCGGCCAGCTTAGCCTCGTGGATCAAGAGCTTGGCACCGCAGTCTGACAGCACATACGCAATCTCCGGCTTTTGCTGACGGGTGCTGAGCAGCACCGTCACAAGGCCAAGATGCGCGGCGCCGAACATGGCCAGCACGAATTCGATACGGTTGCCGAGCAGCAGCGCCACGCGGTCGCCGCTTCGCAGGCCCATCTTCCGCAATCCCGCGGCGACGCATGCGGATTGTTGCGCGACCTCACGCCACGTCATCCGCCTGGCGCCGCAGACCAGCGCCTCGCCGTCCGGATTTCTTGCAGCAGCTTCTGACACCATCGCCCAGATGCTTTTGGGCCGTTCGCAAAACGCCGGCACCACGCGATCGCCGAAGCGCGCCTCAAGCCGCATGGCGGGAATGGAATCGTGCGACCAGTGCATTGTCGATGCCTTTAGCTCTTCGCCTTCATGCCATAAACATGTTCCGGACCCGGGAAAGCGCGGGCGCGCACATCGGTGGCATAGCCCTCGACCGCGGCCTCGATCATGGGTGCGAGGTTGCCGTAGCGGCGGACAAATTTCGGCGTCCGCGCCGACAAGCCCAGCATATCCTCCAGCACCAGGACTTGCCCGTCGCAGGCCGCGCTGGCGCCGATGCCGATGGTGGGAATGGCGATGGTTTCGGTGATCTTCCTGGCAAGGGGTTCTGCGACCGCCTCGATCACCACCGAGAATGCACCCGCCTCCGAGATCGCCTTGGCGTCGTTCTCGATCGGCTCCCAGCTGCCCTCCTCGCGGCCCTGGGCGCGAAACGAGCCGAGCGTGTTGATCGACTGCGGCGTCAACCCGATGTGGCCCATCACGGGAACACCGCGCTCGACAAGAAACCGACGGTCTCCGCCATCCGCGCCCCGCCTTCGAGCTTGACCGCGCCGCAATGGGTTTCCTTCAGGATTCGCACCGCCGAATGAAACGCCTGCTCCTTCGAAGCTTCATAGGAGCCGAACGGCATGTCCACCACGACCAGCGCATGTTGCGAGCCGCGCATCACCGCGCAGCCTTGCAGGATCATCATGTCGAGCGTCACCGGCACCGTGGTCTCGAAACCATGCATCACATTGCCCAGGGAGTCGCCGACCAGAATGACGTCGCAATAGCGATCGACCAGTGCGGCGGTATGCGCGTGATAAGAGGTCAGCATCACGATCGGCTCGCCATTCTTGCGGGCGCGAATGTCCGGCGCGGTCTTGCGCTTGATGGCCGATTGGACAGACATTTCAGACTCCGAATACGGGAACGCCGATCACGACGGGATGAAACGCGAAAGCCAGCGCCAGATAGGCGACGATCCCGACCGCTACCGCAATCAGGTCGTTGCTGGGGCCGCCGACCGGGATCGGCGGCGCCCCGCTGTCGGCGCGATGCTTCAGCGAGATCCGGTCGAACACCGCCCATCCGAGGAACGAACCGAACAGGATGATCGAGCCGAGATCGCCATTGGCGAGCAGATGCGCCGCCGCCCACAGCTTGATGCCCGTCAGCATCGGATGCTTCAGCCTGGTGTAGATACGTCCGCGGATGTAGGACGCCACCACCAGGATGACCGCGGGCAGCATCAGCGCCGCCGTGAGGTGTTTGAGCGCCGTCGGCGGGGTCCAGATCTCCCACATGCCGGTCGCGCGATAATGGGCAAAACCCCAGACGATCAGCACGAGCCCCAAGGCCGAAACAAGCGAATAGCCGATCTTGTAACCGCCCCCGCCCGAGAATGCGATCACACGCGCGCGCACCTCGCGCTGCGTGGTCAGGGTGTGAACGCCGAAAAACAGCACCAGGCCCAGGATCATCCCCAGCAGTCCCATGGTCTTCTCCGTTACAGGGCCAGCCTTCCCTGCTTCGCGTATCACTTTAGCGGCTCAGGCCGCAATGCGCTAAAATGCGTTGGGACAGGCGCGGAACATTTGAGACACCGGGCGATTGCCTCTTCGACTCATAAGGAGAGACAGTGAAAAAAGGCGGCCGATTTGGCCGGCTTTTTTTGTGGACGGAAAGAAAGGGCGCCGGAGGGGAGACGGACCTGAGATTTTTGACAACACCCGATTATTTAGCGGCTTGATTGGTTCAACGCGCGATTATCGACATAGCGGATCGCGATCGGCCGCCCCGCCAGCGCGCCGCCAAGCCCGCTGGTGAATTTCAACGGCTCGCAGGCGTCGAGCGACGCGTTGATCGCTTTCAGGTAGATGGTGCGGGTGTCGGCGGAAACGCCCGCCGTGGCGAACGTCAGGCGTGGGGCCGCAATGATCTCGCCGGTTCGTTTGAAGCTGAATCGCACCGTCATCTGCATGCCTTCGCGCGCGGAAGCAGCCGACGGCGGCGACCAGCAGGACCGCAGCGCCGCGAAGAGGTCGCCGATGGTGTCGAGATCGTGATCGGGCTTTTGGTATTTCGCGGCGTCGTCGCGCGACGGCGCGCTTTCGACCGTCAGCTGCAGGTTCTCGCCATAGGGATAGTCAATCTCGGGAATGCACGGCCCGTGATTGAACACGCTGCAGAACGACGGCGTGCATGGCCGACCATCCAGCACGCTGCAGGGCGCGTGTGAAAACGGCGTGGGATTGATCTGATTCCGCTGCCGGGCATCGGCCGTTCCGACAACAGCGATCCCGGCAATGGCAACGATGAGACAGATAACGACGCGACGGAGCATGAACCCAGCCCTCGAAGGCAACACACCGAAAATGAGGCGCGCAGCGGCCGGAAACAAGCCCGGCTTCATTCACATCCCCGCGTTCATGGCTGAGAGTTCCGCGATCAACGCCTTCTCGCTGGGCTGGTCGAGCACGCCAGCCGCATAGAGCGAAACGCCGCCGTAGAGCGTGATGTAGATTTTCATCACCGCGCGGCGCCGCTCCGCCGGCGTTTCGATATCCCGGCAGAAAATCCGCATCGCCTCGGTAATGACCTTGTGGACGGCGCTCTGCAAAGGCGGATTGTGTTTCATGATCGCATGCGGCCGGCTGGTCATCAGCGCATAGATCGCGCGGTTGGCGAGCGCGAAACGCACATATTTCGCGGTGTAGTCTTGCGGGGTCTGCGCTTTCACAAGCACCGCCGCGAGCCGCGTGTAGGCGTCGGTGGCGACCGCGTCCAGCAACGCCTCGCGGTCTTCGAAATGATTGTAGAGCGAACGGTGCGCGACGCCGACGGCGTCGGCGACCTCGCGCAGGCTCAGCTGCTCATGACCGCCCTCTGCCACCAGAGCAAAGGCGGCTTTGAGGGCCGCGGCCTTCAAATTGCCGTGGCGATAGGTGGCCCGGCGCGGTTTTGCTGTCATGCGCCTTCATACAAAGCGACCGGCCAAAATGCCACCTCCCGGACGCGCAGCGGCCCTTCCCTCACGCCGACGCACGGCTGGCCACGCGATCCCTGCCATATTGCGGGGTGATGTCTTCATCGATCATGCCGCGGATCATGCTGATCACGGCGCCCCGCGCCCGCGCCTTGGTGGCGGCGTGGGCCGCCATGTTGAGCGTGCTCAGTGCGTGGGCCGCCTCCTCGGCGGCGCGCTCCAGCTCACTGGCGGCAACCACGCGATCGAAGAAACCGGCGGTCACGGCTTCCGGGGGTGCGAACATTTCCGCTGTTATCACCACCCGGCTGAAATAGGCCGGCGTCAGCCGTTGCCGCGCGATCTCGATGGCAAAACGCGGCACCGTCAGCCCGATCGCGACCTCGTTCATGCCGATCCGGTAATTGCCCTCGGCGGCGATACGGTGATCGGCCGACATGATCAGGAATGCACCCATCGGGAAGGCATTGCCCTGGCAGGCGGCCACCACCGGCGTCGGGAACGACAGGATGCGCAGCGCCAGCTCGGCGCCGGCTTTCAGCATCAGATACTGATCCTCGGCGTTGCCGTTGGTGAATACGTTGAGATCGAAACCGCCCGAAAAATGCTTGCCGCGCGCCTTGAGGATCGCAACGGTGTTGTCCTTTTCGGCCTGGTCGAACGCCAAGTGCAACGCGTTCAGCATGGCCAGCGACATCACATTGGCCTTGCCGTCGTCCATCACGATGGTGCTGACCGGACCGGAGCGGGAATAGGTCACAAGATCTTTCATGCTGGCCTCCCTCGAAACATCCACTGGATACTTTAGCAAAATCGCGGAAGCTTCAAGGGGATTTATGGGGGGATGCCTGCGCATGGAGGCATCCGCTGTGCGCATACGTGCCCACACCCAACCGTCATCACCCGCGAAGGCGGGTGATCCAGTATCCCGGAGCGTTGGTGATAGAACGAGAAGCCGCAGCGTACTGGGTCCCCGCTTTCGCGGGGACGACGCATCTTGCCGGAGCAGCGCCGCGCGCCGTCCTCACACCTTCTTCTTCACATCCTTGATGCTGGAAAAAGTGATGCCTTCGGCGCGTTCGCTGACATAGCCGAGATAGAATTCATTCTTGGCGAGGAACACCGGATCGCCATCGACGTCGTCGGCGACGCCGGAACCATTGGCTGATATGAACGCCTCTAGCTTCTTGCGGTCGTCGGAGGAAATCCAGCGCGCCAGCTGAAACTCGCTGACTTCGAATTCGACCGGCAGGGTATATTCGGCATCGAGCCGGGCCTTCAGCACGTCGAGCTGCAGCGGCCCGACCACGCCGACCAGCGCCGGTGCGCCATCGCGCGGCCGAAACACCTGGACCACGCCCTCCTCGGACATCTGCTGCAAGGCCTCTTTGAGCTTCTTCGCCTTCATCGCATCGGTCAGCCGCACGCGGCGGACGATTTCCGGCGCGAAGCTCGGCACGCCGACGAAGGTGAGTTCCTCGCCTTCGGTCAGGGTATCGCCGATCCGCAGCGTGCCGTGGTTGGGAATGCCGACCACGTCACCGGCAAAGGCCTCATCCGCCAGCGCGCGATCCTGCGCGAAGAAGAATTGCGGGCTCGACAGGCTCATGTTCTTGCCGGTGCGCACCAGCTTCGCCTTCATGCCGCGGGTCAGCTTGCCCGAGCACAGCCGCGCAAAGGCGATACGGTCGCGGTGGTTCGGATCCATATTGGCCTGGATCTTGAACACGAATGCGCTCATGCGAGGCTCCGCGGCCTCGACCTTGCGCAAATTGCTGTCCTGCGCGCGCGGCGGCGGCGCGAAGCGCCCGAGGCCCTGCAGCAAATCGCCAACCCCGAAATTGCGCAGCGCGCTGCCGAAATACACCGGCGTCAGATGGCCCTCGCGAAACGCTTCCAGATCGAACGGCTTGCAGGCTTCCGATACCAGGGCCAATTCATCCTTGATGGCGCCGACATCGAGATTGGCGTTACGGCCGGCGAGATCGGCGATGTCGATCTGTTGCGCGGCACCGGTCTTGGCGCCGCCGCCTTCAAGCAGGCGCACGCCGCCGGTCGCGACATCATAGGTGCCGAGAAAATCGCGGCCGCGGCCGACCGGCCAGGTCATCGGCGTGGTGTCGAGCGCCAGCGTCTTTTCGATTTCGTCCAGCAGATCGAAGGTGTCGCGGCTTTCGCGGTCCATCTTGTTGATGAAGGTGATGATCGGGATGTCCCGCAGACGGCACACCTCGAACAGCTTTCGCGTCCGCGCCTCGATACCCTTCGCGGCGTCGATCACCATGACGGCCGAGTCGACGGCCGTCATGGTGCGGTAGGTGTCCTCGGAAAAGTCCTCATGGCCCGGCGTGTCCAACAGGTTGAACACAAGGCCTTCGAATTCGAACGTCATCACCGAGGTGACGACGGAGATGCCGCGCTCGCGTTCGATCTTCATCCAGTCGGAACGGGTGTTGCGCCGCTCGCCCTTGGCCTTGACCTGGCCCGCGAGATTGATGGCGCCGCCGAACAGCAGCAATTTCTCGGTCAGCGTGGTCTTGCCGGCGTCCGGATGCGAGATGATCGCAAAGGTGCGCCGGCGCGCGACCTCTTGGGCGAGCGGCGAGCGGGGCGGCGATTCGGCGGTGAGAGCAAGGTCGGTCATTGCGCGAGCGTTTGGCAGGGAAACCGGGTCGGATCAAGCAGGATCAGCAGCCCGTCATATAGGGATTTGCACGGCTAAACCCAAATCAGTGGACAATTCGCAGCAGCGCCACCGCCCAAGAGGCCAGTGCCGCGACGCCAGCCGAGGCAGGAATGGTGATCACCCAGGCATAAACGATCGAACTGGCCACGTTCCAGCGCACCGCCGAGACCCGCCGCGCCGCACCGACGCCGACGATGGCGCCGGTGATGGTGTGGGTTGTGGAGACGGGAACGCCGAGCCAGGTGGCCATGAACAGCGTCGCGGCGCCGCCGGTTTCCGCGCAAAACCCCTGCATCGGCGTCAGCTTGGTGATCCGCAGTCCCATGGTGCGGACGATCCGCCAGCCGCCCATCAAGGTACCCAGCGCCATTGCTGCCTGGCACGCCAGCACCACCCAGAACGGCACCGAGAATTCCGTACCCAGATGTCCCTCCGAGTAGAGCAGCACGGCGATGATACCCATGGTCTTTTGGGCATCGTTGCCGCCATGACCGAGCGAATACATCGACGCCGAGACGAATTGCAGGATACGGAAAGCGCGATCGACCGCGAACGGCGTTGAGCGGACCGACGCCCAGGACACGATCGCGACCAGTACCAGCGCCAGCAAAAATCCGACCAGCGGCGACAGCACGATCGCGAGCAATGTTTTCGACAGCCCGCTCCAGACCGCGGCCGAAATTCCGGCCTTGGCCATTCCAGCCCCGACCAGTCCCCCGATCAAGGCGTGCGAACTGGAGGACGGTATCCCCAATCCCCACGTGATCAGGTTCCAGGCGATGGCGCCGATCAACGCGGCGAATATTACCTGCGCGTCGATGACGCTGGGCTCGATGATGCCGGTGCCGATCGTATTGGCGACGTTAAGCCCGAACACCAGGAAGGCGACGAAATTGAAGAATGCCGCCCACAGCACGGCGTATTGCGGCCGCAGCACCCGGGTCGAGACAATCGTCGCAATCGAGTTGGCGGCATCGTGCAACCCGTTAAGGAAGTCGAACAGCAGCGCGACTGCGATTAATCCAACCAGGATCGGAAGACCAAGCGTGGCATCCACTGCGCGGCCCTGCCCTATACCTGTTCGATTACAATGCTGTTGATCTCATTCGCAACGTCGTCGAAACGATCGGCGACTTTCTCAAGATGGTCGTAGATCTCCGCACCGACGATGAAATCCATGGTGTTAGCATTGCGATGCTTGAGAAAAAGCTCCTTCAGGCCGATGTCGTGGAGATCGTCGACCCGGCCCTCCAGCTTGGTCACTTCCTCGGTGATGGCTGTCAGCATGGCGACGTTGTTGCCGATCGATTGCATCAAGGGCAGCGCGCGCCCGACGAGATTGGCGCATTCGACCAGCAGCGTTCCCATTTCGCGCATCGGCGGCTCAAACGTCCGCACCTCGAACAAGATGACCGCCTTGGCGGTCTGCTGCATCTGGTCGATGGCATCGTCCATCGAGGTGATCAGGTTCTTGATATCGCCGCGGTCGAACGGCGTGATGAAGGTCCGGCGTACCGCGGTGAGCACCTCGCGGGTAATATTGTCGGCGTCATTTTCAAACTGATTGACGCGCTGACAGAATACCGGCGTCTCCTCGCCGCCGCGCAACATGCCCTGCAACGCCAGTGCGCCCTGCACGACCGTCTGGGAGTGGCGGGCAAACAGATCGAAAAACCGCTCCTCCTTGGGGAGAAAGGCGCGAAACCAACGCAGCATCTCTGGTGTCCATTGTTGTGGAAAATGACAAGCCAGGGCGGCCTGTCACGCAACTGTCATAAACCATTTCCTGGGGAAAGCGGCAGGCAGCCGCCAATGGAACCCGGCCATCCACCGCTTTGTAGGCCGGAAATGCCCCGAAAACCGGTCCTTTTAGAGCGACCGCCGGAAATAATGCGCGATCTCGCCGATCACGCCGCGCCGGAACGTCAGCACGCAGACCACGAAGATCACGCCCTGGATCACCGTCACCCACTGTCCGAAGCCGGCCAGATATTGCTGCATGGCGATGATGACGAAGGCACCGACGACCGGGCCGAACACGGTACCGAGACCGCCGACCAGCGTCATCAGCACGATCTCTCCGGACATGGTCCAGTGCACGTCCGTGAGCGAGGCATTCTGCGCCACGAACACCTTGAGCGAGCCGGCAAAACCCGCCAGCGTGCCGGAGAGGATGTAGGCCAGCAGCTTGTACTGATCGGTCTTGTAGCCGAGCGAGATCGCCCGCTGTTCGTTTTCCCGGATCGACTTCAGCACCTCGCCGAACGGCGAATTGATGGTGCGAAAGATGACCAGAAAACCGAACAGGAATCCGGCAAGGATGACGTAATAAAGCACCGTCGGGTTCGCGAGATTGAAAAGGCCGAACAGATATCCCTGCGGGATGCCCTGGATGCCGTCTTCGCCGTGGGTGAACGGCGTCTGCAGATAGATGAAATACAGCAGTTGCGACAGCGCCAGCGTGATCATCGCGAAATAGATGCCCTGACGCCTGATCGCAACGAGGCCGGTGATGACGCCAAGCCCGGCGGCACCGGCGGTGCCAATCAGAATTCCAAGCTCGGGCGTAAAGCCCCAGACCTTCATCGCATGCGCGGTGATGTAGCCCGCGGTGCCCAGAAACATCGCGTGACCGAATGACAGCAGCCCGCCGTAGCCGATCAGCAGGTTGAAAGCGCAGGCCAGCAGTGCGAAGCACAGCGCCTGCATCACGAAGAACGGGTAGACGCCGGTCAACGGCACGATCAGCAACAGCGCTGTCATGATGCCGAACGCGATCATCTCGTCGCGGAGGGTGCGCGGGGTTACCGGCAAGGTGTCGTCGGTCATCGCCGTCATGGTCAGGCCGCCCGTCCTGTCAGTCCCGAAGGCTTCACCAGCAACACCAGCACCATGAGGACAAATACCACGGTGTTGGAGGCTTCGGGATAAAAGTATTTCGTCAATCCCTCGATCACGCCAAGCGCAAAGCCGGTGATGATCGATCCCATGATGGAACCCATGCCGCCGATCACCACCACCGCGAACACGACGATGATCAGGTCGGCGCCCATCAGCGGCCGCACCTGGTTGATCGGCGCCGACAACACCCCGGCCAGCGCGGCAAGGCCGACACCGAGGCCGTAGGTCAGCGTGATCATCCGGGGCACGTTGATACCGAACGCGCGCACCAGCGTCGGGTTTTCGGTGGCGGCGCGAAGGTTGGCACCGAGCCGCGTCCGTTCGATCAAATACCAGGTGAGCAGGCACACGACCAGCGAGAACACCACGACCCAGCCGCGATAGATCGGCAGGAACATGAAGCCGAGGTTCATGCCACCCTTCAGCTCATCCGGGATTGCGTAGGGCAGGCCGGACGAGCCGAAATAGTTCTGGAACACACCCTGGACAATCAGCGCGATGCCGAACGTCAGCAGCAGCCCGTAGAGATGGTCGAGACCGGAAAGCCATTGCAGCATCGTCCGCTCGAGGATCATGCCGAAAATACCGACCGCGATCGGAGCGATGATCAGCGCCGGCCAATATCCGATGTTCATCACGCTGAGCAGGAAATACGCGCAGAACGCGCCCATCATGTAGAGCGCGCCATGCGCGAAATTGATGATGTTGAGCATGCCGAAGATCACGGCTAACCCAAGACTGAGCAGCGCGTAGAACGAGCCGTTGATCAGTCCCACCAGAAGCTGCGCGTAGAGAGCTTGCATCGATCGATCTTTCGCACTCAATCCCGTTGTATTGCCCGCGAGCGCCCGCCGGCACGAGGCCGGCGGGTTACGTTGTTACTTCTTTACCAGCGGACAAGCGCTTTCCGAAAGCGGTCTGAAAGCCTGCTCTCCCGGCGTGGTTCCGATCAGCTTGTAATAGTCCCAGGGTCCTTTGGACTCGGCCGGTGTCTTGACCTCGAACAGATAGGCCGGGTGAATCTTGCGGCCGTCTACGCGAATAGTGCCCTTGCCGAACAACGGATCGTCGGTCGGCATTTCCTTCATTTTCGCTACTACCTTGGCGCCGTCATGCGGATTGCCACCCATTGCTTCAAGCGCCTTGAAGTAGTGTACGAGACCCGAATAGACGCCGGCCTGAATCATGGACGGCTGCGCCTTGTTTTTCGCGCGTTCGGAAAAGCGCTTGGAAAACGCCCGGGTCCCGTCGTTCAGATCCCAGTAGAAGGTTTCGGTGAAGTTCAGGCCCTGTGCCACCTTCAGACCGAGCGAATGAACATCAGTAATGAACAGCAGCAGGCCTGCGAGTTTCTGGCCTCCCGCGATGATGCCGAATTCTGACGCCTGTTTGATCGTGTTGGTGGTGTCGCCACCGGCGTTAGCCATGCCGATGATCTTGGCTTTGGACGCCTGCGCCTGCAGCAGGAACGAGGAGAAGTCCGACGAGTTGAGGGGATGCTTGACGGTGCCGATCACCTTTCCGCCCGACTTGACGACCACCGCGGCGGTGTCGCGCTCCAGCGCGTGACCGAAGGCGTAGTCCGCAGTCAGGAAGAACCAGGTGTCGCCACCGGCCTTCACCAGTGCCTGACCGGTGCTGTTGGCGAGCATGTAGGTATCGTAAACCCAGTGAATCGTGTTCGGCGAGCACTGGGCATTGGTGAGATCCGACGACGCCGCGCCGGTATTGATCATGATGGTGTTCTTTTCTTTCACGAGATTATTGACCGCGAGGGCAACACCGGAGTTCAGCACGTCCATGAAGATGTCGACCTTCTCGACATCGATCCATTGGCGCGCGATGGTGGTGGCAATGTCAGGCTTGTTCTGATGGTCGGCGGAAATCAAATCGATCTTCCAGCCCTTGGCTGAAAGTCCGGAATCCTCGATCGCCATCTGAGCCGCCAGGGTAGAGCCCGCGCCGCCAAGGTCGGAGTAAAGTCCCGAATTGTCGGTGAGGACGCCGATTTTCACGGTCTTGTCCTGCGCGAACGCGCAACTGCTGGCCGCGAAGGTCAGCACGGTGCCCAGCAACAACGAAGAAAGAATCTTGCTTCTCATATTGGGCTCCTTGTTTGATATTTGCATTGGTTTCAGACGCCGAGATAGGTGTGAAGCTTGTCCATATTGGCTTGCAACTCCGAGTTCGCGAAACCGTCGATGATCTTGCCGTGCTCGACGATGTAGAAGCGGTCCGCCACCGTCGAGGCAAAGCGGAAATTCTGTTCGACCAGAAGGATGGTAAAGCCTTCCGACTTGAGCCGTGCGATGGTGTGGCCGATCTGCTGGATGATAACAGGCGCAAGACCCTCGGTCGGCTCATCCAGCATCAGAAACCGCGCGCCGGTACGCAGGATTCTGGCGATCGCCAGCATCTGCTGCTCGCCGCCCGACAATTTGGTGCCCTGGCTGTTGAGGCGGTCCTTGAGATTGGGAAACAGGTCGAAGATCTGATCCAGCGACAGACCGCCGCTGCGCACGATCGGCGGCAGCAGCAGATTCTCGCGGACGTCGAGGCTGGCGAAAATCCCGCGCTCCTCGGGGCAAAAGGCGACCCCCATCCGCGCAACCTTGTCCGACGACGCCCGGATGATATCCTGATCGCCAAAACGGATCGAGCCGGTGCGCTTGCCGATAATCCCCATCACCGATTTCAGCGTCGTCGTCTTGCCGGCGCCGTTGCGTCCGAGCAGCGTCACCACCTCGCCGGCGTTCACATTGAAGTTGATGCCGTGAAGGACGTGCGACTCGCCGTACCAGGCTTCGAGATTCTGAACCGACAGCACCGGCATACCGGCGCCGGACGCTGCGGACTTCGTGGTGGCGGCATTGGCCATTTTCAAATCAGGCATGACCCGCCCCCAGATAGGCTTCCTTGACACGCTCGTCTTTGGAAAGGTCGGCGTAATTGCCTTCCGCAAGAACGTGACCGCGTGTCAGCACGGTGATGATGTCGGAAAGGTCGGCAACCACGTTCAAATTATGTTCGACCATCAGGATGGTGTATTTCGCGGAGATGCGCTTGATCAGCGCGGCGATCTTGTCGATGTCTTCATGTCCCATGCCGGCCATCGGTTCGTCGAGCAGCATCATTTCCGGATCGAGCGCCAGCGTCGTCGCGATTTCGAGCGCGCGCTTGCGCCCGTACGGCATCTCGACCGCGGGCGTCGTCGCAAACTCGCTCAGGCCGACATCGTCGAGCAGTTCATGGGCGCGGCCGTTGAAACGGTCGAGCACCGTTTTGGAACGCCAGAAATCGAAGGAGTGTCCGTGCTGACGTTGCAGCGCGACCCTGACGTTCTCCAGCGCCGTCAAATGCGGGAACACCGCCGAAATCTGGAACGAGCGCACCAGACCGAGACGCGCCACGTCGGCCGGCGCCAGCGCCGTGATATCCTTGCCCTTATACAGAATTTGCCCGGCCGAAGGCCTCAGGAACTTGGTCAGGAGATTGAAGCACGTCGTCTTGCCGGCCCCGTTCGGCCCGATCAACGCATGAATACTGCCACGGCGAACCCGCAGATCGACACCGCGAACGGCAAAGAACCCCGCGAATTCCTTGGTCAATCCGTGGGTTTCGAGAATGAACTCATCGGCCAATCAAATCTCCCCCCTCGGCCCTCGCGCCCGACTTGCCGTCGTGCGTGGCCAATCCTTGTTAACCGGCAGGTCTTCCAGACACCCTGGAAATCCCGTCCCGGACCTACCGCCTCCGGCCGGAATATGCCGTCAACGGCGCGGATTAGGCAAGGTGCAAAGCTGGGCATCCGCCGGGAGCATTCCAAAGCGCGGATTCGTCATTGGATTGCACGAGCGGAGCGTTTGACCGGTTACCGGATGCGTCCGGGTTAGTCGGTTGATGTCGCCTGGAAAGCAGCCGTTAACGGTATTTCGATGCAATTTTACGCTTTCACAGAATATTCGCGCCTCAAGCCGATGGTTCGGTGGTTTGCAGTGAGAACGGATTGCAGCCGTGGAATTTGAAAGCGCCAACCCGACGATCGTCAAATCGATCAAGCAGCGTGATCTCTTGAACACCTGGCTGCGGCTTTATGCCCGTGAGCAGCTGATGCCCCGCATCGAGGAATACCAGCCCGAGCGGTTTGCGGACGAACTTCCGGACCTTGTGTTTTACACTGTAGATACCGCGCAGGCGCCGCCGCGCTTGTTGATCGAGAGCGACGGCACGCGGATGTCGAGCGCCTATGGCTACACCGGCAAGGGGCGATATCTCGACGACTATCTCGGGCCCCGACTCGTTCCCGTCGTGATGCCGGTCTATTACGAATGCTTGAGGCGCGCCCTCCCCGTCTACACCATCTCCAGCATCGATGACATCTACGGACGAATCGTCGCCTATGAGCGGCTGCTGATGCCATTCTCGCAAGGCGGCAATGTCACGCACATGATCGCATCGCTGAAGACCATCAGCGAAGATGGCGGCTTTGAAATCAGGAATCTGATGCGGGGCAATGACACGTTGCCGACCGCGAAGCTGCGCACCGTGATCGATCGCGATCTCTTTCATCGCGCACCGGGCCGCATTCCGGCCGGCGACGTGATCGAATTCGGTTAACGAGATTTGCCCGACGGCGCCACTTCCCTGGCGTAGATTTCCGGCTTGAACCCGACCAGCAATTTGCCGCCGAGATCGAGCACTGGCCGCTTGATCATCGAGGGCTGCGCCAGCATCAAGGCGATGGCCTTGCGCTCGTTCAGGCCTTCCCTGTCGCCGTCGGGCAATTTGCGAAACGTGGTGCCGGCGCGATTGAGCAGCGTTTCCCAGCCCAGTTCGTCGCTCCATTGCTTGAGCTTGTCCTTCGCGATGCCTTCGGTCTTGTAGTCGTGGAAGCTATAAGCGACGCCATGGCTGTCGAGCCAGGCGCGGGCCTTCTTCATGGTGTCGCAGTTCTTGATGCCGTAGATGGTGGTGGGCAAAGCCAATCCTCGCGTAAATTTGCCGGGCAAAGTTAGCCGCGCAACGACCATCGCGCCAGATGAATATGTTTGCCTCGACCGCGAAGGCTCAGTATGCAGCCACACAGCGCGTCCGATGGTTTCGAACGTTCGCCATGAACGTCTCTCAAATCTATGATGGCGACGCGATGGAGCCGGTCGAATTGAAGATCGATCTGGAAGAGGCCGCCAACTGAGGCGGCGCTTTGGTGGTGTCTCAGTTTCCCTTAGGCCATCTGCGGTACGCGATGATCCACAAGATCACAATCGTCCCGATCATCGGAACGAACGAAAGCAGCGACAACCACGGCGACAGACCAGTGCGCCGCAAAATCCGCCACGATGGGACCATCGTTACGGTGATCAGCACGACCCAAAAAAGCACTGAAATCACGTCGAACACGCTTGCAACCCCTATCGGCGTTCAGTGCGTCGCCATACGGACAGCAACCAAAATTTACGGCGCGTTAGCAAATTAGGCCACTCCCAAATTCAACTTAGGCCACTAGGGGTTAAAACAGGCCAGTACCCAAATGGCGGTAGGGACATACCATAAACATTTGCATTCCTGAAGAAGGTATTTGAGCACTTGCAAAGAGCCCATCTCCAGATTATGTATATCCCACTTGAATATACAAAAAGATGACGCCATGACAAGCTCCACGGTATTCACCAGCAATCGCAGCCAGGCGGTTCGTCTGCCCAAGGCGGTCGCTTTTCCGGCGGACGTGCATCAGGTCGACATTCTGAAGATCGGCCGCAGCCGTGTGATCGTGCCGCAAGGCAAGCGGTGGGACGATCTGTTTCAGAGCGGCCCGCGCGCGAGTGAAGATTTACTGGTCGAACGTCAGCAGCCGCCGGCCGAGGAGCGCGAGCAGCTCTGATGCTCACTTACATGCTCGACACCAATATCTGCATCCATGTAATGAAGAATTATCCGCTGGACTTGCGCGAGAAGTTCAATTCGCTGGCCGAGCAACTCTGCATCTCGAGCATCACGCTCGGCGAATTGCACTATGGCGCAGAGAAGTCAGCACGCCGAGTCGACAACCTGACAGCCATCGAGCATTTCGTGGCGCGTCTCGACGTGCTGCCGTTCGAGACCAAAGCGGCTGCGCATTACGGCCAGCTTCGGGCAGAGCTGGAGCGGGCGGGAACGCCCTGCGGCCCGCACGACATGCAGATTGGTGGTCATGCCCGCAGCGAGGGGTTGATGGTCGTCACCAACAATATGCGCGAGTTCGGCCGCATGCCGGGAATCAGAGCTGAGAGCTGGGTCTGACCGAATGGCAAGCTTCGGCTTAGCCAAACTATGAGGTCGTGCAGTCTTGCACGCTTCAGCGATCGTGATCGGGCGGCAATTTACCGGGGCGCTGCGCCTTCTTCATGGTGTCGCAGTTCTTGATGCCGTAGATGGTGATGGTAGCCATCAAATAAGCCTTCCCAAAACTGTCACGCACAGACGGCGCCGGATTTCCATTCCTTGCCGCCGATACAGCGCGATGGCGGAGTCGTTATCGGAAAATACGTGCAGGAACGGAATCTCGCCTCGCGCCAGAATCTGGCGACCAACGGCCCCGAGCAGTATTTGCGCGTAACCGCGGCCGCGGTAAGCAGGATGCACGCAGACCGCCGTTATCTCCGTATAATTGGCAGGCTTCATTCGCTCGCCCGCCATCGCCACCAGCTGTCCATCGATCCTGATGCCAAGAAACGTTCCCAGTTCGTGGGTTCTCAGCGTAAAGGGGCCGGGCTTGGTGAGTTTGGTCAATTCCACCATCGCTGGAGCGTCATCAGGGCCGAGCGTGACGATGTCGGCCGTGCCTGCCGCGGTTTCGGCGGGCGTCCCGATCATTTGCTCGCCCGCCGCGGCGAGGAGAACTTTGAACTCCTCGGGAGCAGTCACAGGTTCGGGCGTAAACAGCACGGCCTGGTCGGATGCGGTCATCAGCGCGCCGAGTGCTGCGAAACTCTGTGCCGACATATCCGTCATTGCCGCAAACGGCGCGATGGCCGCAGGATAGCGCCGCGCCAGCGTACCGCCTTCCGCCAGCGCCCGTTGCCTGGATATCAGCGCATTCCAAACCGGATGATCAAGCGGGTGCATCGGCTTACTCACGGCCGCTTTGGAATTTCAAGCCCGCGTTGCACCGGCGGTCGTGCCAGGCCACGCTCGAGCCAGGCCGAGACGCTTCCAAAGCGATCGAACGCCACGAGTTCGCGTGCGCCGTAAAAGCCGATCAGATTGCGCACCCAGCCGAGCAGCGAGATGTCGGCGATCGTGTACTCGTCGTCCATCATCCACCGCCGTCCGCTCAAGCGTCGCTCCATCACCCCGAGCAGGCGCGCGGATTCGGCGACATAGCGCTCAAGCGGTCGCTTGTCGGCGATCTCCTTGCCGGCGAATTTATGGAAATAGCCGACCTGACCGAACATCGGTCCGACCCCGCCCATCTGGAAGTGCACCCACTGGATGGTTTCGTATCGGCGCGCCGCATCGTCAGGCAGCAGCTTTCCGGTTTTCTCGGCGAGATATTGCAGGATCGCCCCGGATTCGAACAACCCGAGCGGCTTGCCGCCGGGCCCGTTCGGATCGATGATCGCAGGGATCTTGCCGTTCGGGTTCAGCGACAGGAATTCCGGCGTCTTCTGGTCGTCCTTGTTGAAATCGACGAGATGCACTTCGTACGGCAGCCCGATCTCCTCCAGCATGATCGAGACCTTGACGCCGTTTGGCGTCGGAAGCGAATAGAGCTGAAGGCGGTCAGGATATTTTGCGGGCCAGCGCGCGGTAATCGGAAAGGCGGAAAGGTCGGGCATGACAACTCGTTCTTTGCTTCACTTCTGTCGCGCGGCCAATGTACGGCTACAGCCTGACACCCTCAAGACGGCGATCGATCTTCATCGACCAACGGCAGTTCGAGCGCGGAGCGCAGCAGTCCTGTGCCACGTTCATAGAGCATTGTCTGGGCAGCCGAAGCCAGAAGATCGGCGCGCGGGGTAAAATCTGCAACGCGCTTGTTGAACGGAGTAGCGCCGCAGCCGGGAACCGTGCAAGCGGGCTTTCCATTCGGGCAATGGCTGAATGAGCACAACCGGCCGAGATAGCGATCGCTCTGCGGCTCGAACAGAAATACATCGACCTGGTGGCCGACGACGCTGGTGCCGACACCCGCCTCAAAAGCCTCACGCAGAGCGCGATCGCGCCGCCGTCGCAACTCACCGAGGCGATGCTGCGAATCGATCCAGAGCGCCAGATCGAGATCGCCGCATTCGTGCCAAACCTCGATACGCTGCTGGCGGAACTCCCTGAACCTCGGAATCTCCTTCCACAGCGGCTTTGCGACCGACCCTATCACGGCGATCGCCTGAACCTCCGGAAAAGTCACCCATGCCTTCGCCACCACATCCGCGGCCACTCGAAACTCGCGCTGGCGTCTCAGCATGAAACCGTTCTGTTCCTCGATCTTGGCGCGCCGCATCAACTCACTCCAACAGCTTCATGAAATTGCGCCGACGACCGATGCGCTCTTTGAGCGCCAGGACGTAGGCGACCTGTTCTGCCTTGGGGCGCAACGTCGCCATCCGAGCCGCGCGCGAACGCTTTGGCGCCGGCACGCTCGCGCAAAACGTCGATGTCGAAGAGGGGTCGGTGCTCGGCTTTCATGCATTCGGTCGCGGCAACGGTTCGGTCTCGATCAGGTGCAGCGCTTCTTCACGCGTGACGGAAGAATTCATACGCCAATACTGTCCGGCATGCCCGCGGGCTTTGCGTCACCCTGCCCGGCGGCTAATGTACGGCGGTAACCGGACGTGGCAAGAGGTCAGCGCCTGCAATGGATGATCGGCAAAAGCATGGCCGGACCGACGCGGAGCTGGCGGCACATCCCACGGTGTTCGCCGCCGATCTATTTAAAGACCAGGTCGTGGTGGTGTCGGGAGGCGCCGGCGGCATCGGCCGCGCGATCGCGTGGCTGTCTGCGAGGCTTGGCGCCCATGTCGCCCTACCTCGCCGGGCCCTCGGGACGGTTTATAACCGGCGAAACGCTGACGGTGGACGGTGGCGGTCAGCTCTGGGGCGAGACCTGGACCACGGGGAAGCCATCCTATTTCAATAGCGAGGACACATGAGTATTACCGACAAGGAGATAGCCGACCTCGTCCAGCTCAACGCCGAAGCCAACGCGGCGTTGATACGCGGTGACATGACGGGGTACCTCGAGCGGATCAAGCACGCCGAGGACTATACGCTGATGGCTCCCTTCGGCGGCGCGCCCACGCACGGCTTCGATACCTCGAGCGAGCGTCTGGCGGCGATGTCGCGTTTCTTCCAGGCCGGCGAGACCGAATTGGAAGTGGTTCGGACCTATGCGTCCGGCAACATGGCGGTGCTGGTGGCGATCGAACGGCAGCGCGCCGTGGTCGGAGGTCTGCCGGAGCAGGACTGGTCGCTGCGGGTCACCCTGGTATTCCGTCGCGAGGGAGGCGAGTGGCAGTTGGTCCACCGTCATGCCGATCCGCTGGTGCACAGCATCAGCCTGGAACAGGCAGCCGCTATCGCCCGCGGCTGACTCACCGCCGGCTTCACGCGCTGCGGCCGGCTCGCCCGGAAAATTGAGGGTCGGCCTCAGCCACGCCGGTAATTGTTGGCAGCGGCAACGGCCGCGCGGTTAGGGGCTGCATCATCGGTCAGGCAACTGAAGCGATCATTCATTCTGCCGCCGTCGTCCATCACGCAATCTTGCCCCGCAAGCTGTCCGCGAACGCGGAAAGCACATTGGCGAGTTGTCTCGCGGCCTCCGGCGACGGCAGCGGCATTTTGAGGGTTTGCGCGCCGGTGGCTGGATCGCGCTCAATCCATGGATGCGCCGGCGCATTGGGATCGTTGGCGACAGCCAGAGCGGCAATAAACTGCGCACCAACCTGCACCAAGGCTTGCCATGGATCGGGGCCTGTACCGCGTGGTGGTGCGCCAGACCCATCCGTCCGCGCGATCGCGGTCTCGCCAGCGCCAATGTCTACATCCACACTCACATCTTCCACGGATCCGGCGTCATCAGCAGTAACGATATTCGTCACTTCCTCAGCCGGAGTCACGGCTTCGCCCTCACCCATATTCCCAGTGACGTTTTCCACGTCCTTCATGAAGCGGTTGAGACGCGAGCCGCCGAGCGAAATCTCGCCACTGCCGCCGTCGAGAATTCCGGCCGATAGCGAGCGTTTGAACGCCAGCACCGACAGCATGCCCTCCTCGATGGTGCCCTTTGCCACGAAATTGATCACCTGCACCGGCCGTGTCTGGCCCATGCGATGGATGCGCGCGATGCGCTGTTCGAGGACCGCCGGGTTCCACGGCAAGTCCATGTTCACCACGGTCGACGCATGCTGCAGATTTAGGCCCGTGCTGCCGGCATCGGTGGACAGGAACACGCGGCAGGCAGGGTCGTCCCGAAACCGCTCGACCAGCGCCGGTCGTTTTTCCGATGGCACGCCGCCGTTGAAACTGACATAGCCCAGCCCGCGCGCTTCGAGGCGGCGGATGACGATGTCGTGGGTCCGCGTCCATTGCGAAAACACCACCGCCTTGGCCTCAGGCTCGGCGAACAATTCGTCGAGCAGCGCCGCCAATTCGTCGGCCTTGACGCCATGGTCGGTTTCCTGGTTCAGCAGATAGGTGCTGTTGCACGACATCCGCATGTTCTGCAGGGCAATCATCAGCCGCCGCTGATCCTTATCCGACAGAAACCTGGTCTTGCGCCAGCGGTGGACGATTTTCGCCACCTCGTCGGCGTTTTCCCGATGGTAATCCATTTGCATCTCGGTCATCGGCACCAGCAGGTTCTGGTCGGTCCGGCTGGGCAGTTGCCGCAACACCTCGGATTTGCGCCGGCGGATCATGATCGGCGCCAGCGTTTGGCCGATCTTCGCCAGCTCGGTATAACCGGTGACGCGCCCGACTTCGTCCTTGACCTGATGCTCGTGCAGCAGCTTCCAGGTCGGCCCCAGCCGGTGCTGGTCGACAAACTGGACGATGGAAATCAGTTCTTCCAGCTTGTTTTCCAAGGGCGTCCCGGTCAGCACGATCGCGTAGGAGCTATCGATGCGTTTCAAGGCGCGCGCCGCGATGGTGTTCCAGTTTTTCACCCGTTGCGCTTCATCGACGATGACAAGTTCGGGCGCCCAGGCGGCGATCAGGTCGAGATCGGGCTTGAGCTTCTCGTAGTTTGTGATCTTGCAGAAGTCGCCCAGGGCGTAATCCTTCTGCCGCTGCGCCCGGCCACCGGTGATGACGCGCGCCGCATCTTTACCCTGCCGTCCCGAGAAGCGCATGATCTCGCTTTGCCACTGGTATTTGAGCGAGGTCGGGCAGACCACCAGCACTTTCGAGACGCCAAAATGCCGTGCCAGTATTTCCGTTGCGGCAATCGCCTGGATCGTCTTGCCCAGTCCCATATCGTCGCCGATCAGTGCCCGGCCGACCCGTACCGCGAACAGCGCGCCCTCGGCCTGATAGGGATAGAGCGGTACCTTCAGAAGTGCCCGCAGCTTTGGATCGGCGGCATCGCGTGGGAACAACTGCGTGAGCATCGAGGCCCGCCGATCGGCGTCCCGCCTTCCCGCGACGAAATCGAGCGCATCGTCATAAGCACGCAACTCATGACCGCACTTCGACACCATGGTCATGAAATGCTCCAGCTCGCCAAGGCGCTCCTGTGGCAGCATCCCGTTGTGTTCCGCGTCGAACAAACCGGCAGCGGCCTCGCGCACCGTCGGCGGGCAATCCGTTCCGGCGCGAAAATGCACGCAGCGTTTGCCGTCATTGCGCAAATACAACTCGGAGAATGCGGGGTGGTAGCCGCGCGCAAACGCCGCCCTCGCACCGCGCTTTTTCTCCAGCCGGGCAAGCGTGAATTCGAGGTGCTTGCAAGTGCCCAACTCGCTGGTGGCATAATCGGGGCATGAACAGAAATTGCCGCCTGGCCCCAAGCCTCGAATCGCCACGCGATAGCCGGATTTCGAAACGGGATTGCTTACTCGAAATTCGGAGAAAAACGGATCGCTGCCCAGATTTTCAAGCCCGAAGGCCTGCTCACGGCCGAACTGGCGGCGCAAGCCGCGCTGCCAATCCACCGGCGAAAGATCGGCGGGCGCATGGGTGCGCGAGAGCTTGGGTTCCTTGGTCGCGGGTTTCGGCTTTGTGGATTTCATGGCAGGACAGCCCGTTCGGAAGAAGTTTCTCCCGCAACGCTAAGAGCAGACGCGGACCACGGCAATAGCCGGCGTCCGATATCCCGTTCGCCGTCGTATTCGCTGAGAAATCTCTGCCCAAGAAATTTCTGCAGGTTTCACTTAAGTCATTTCCGACGATACATCGCATTCGCTTGTCAAGCGGGTGCATCGATGGACCGGAAACGAGCATCCTTCATTTGCCCCGGGCATGCTGATCGAATGCGCTGAGGACCGCGAGCGTCATGGCCTTGATGCCGGTTTCGATGGTCGGCTTCGGCACCGGCGCGAACAGCGGCGAATGATTGGCAGGCAGTTGCGGCCCGGATCCGTCGCGTGCCGCGGCCACGCGCTCGGGCTCGTAGACGCCGATATGGAAAAACATCGACGGCACCCCGGTATTGATGAATTCGGAGAAATCCTCACTCGGCGTACTCGGCGGCGACGGCCTGAGCTTGTCACCAAACGCTGCCTTCAGCACCTTCTCGGCGGTCGCGACCACCCCGGGATCGTTCATCACGGCCTTGGCACCCTCGGTGATCTTGATGTCGGGTGCCGGCGCATCTGACATCGCGGCTACGGCCTTGGCCGTCCGCTCGATCCCCGTCAGCATTTTGGCGCGCACTTCCGGCTTGAAGGTGCGGATGGTTCCGGCCACCAGCACTTCGTCGGGAATGATGTTCTCGGCGGTGCCGCCATGGATCGCGCCGATGCTGACCACACCGAATTCGGTCGGGTCTTTTTCGCGGCTGATCACGCTTTGCACGTCGACTATGAAGCGCGCCGCGATCATCACCGGATCGATGGTCGCCTGCGGCGCCGCGCCGTGACCGCCGCGGCCACGAAATCGGACGAAGAGGCTATCGGAATTGGACGAGCCGATGCCCACGCGATAGTTGATGGTGCCGTAGGCGAAGGCGCCGTCATGCAAGGCAAATGCAAAATCGGGTTTTTTGAATCGTGTAAACAGGCCGTCGGCCAGCATGGCCTTGGCGCCGGACCCCGTCTCTTCGGCTGGTTGGGCGATGAACATCAGGGTGCCTTGCCACTGGTCCTTCAGGCCGACCAGTGTCTTCGCCGTTCCGACCCAGCTCGCCATATGGATGTCGTGGCCGCAGCTATGCGCCACAAATTTCTCGACGCCGTTCCAAATGGTCTTGTCGCGGCTTGCATAGGCAAGGCCGGTTTTCTCTTCCATCGGCAGCGCGTCAAGTTCGGTGCGCACCATGATGGTGGGGCCATCGCCATTCCCGTAGATGGCGACCAGGCCGGTCTTGCCGACCTTTTCGGTGACCTCGAAACCGAGCTCGCGCATCTCGGCGGCGAGCCTGGCTGCGGTCTTCACCTCCTCAAAGGCGAGTTCCGGATGCGCGTGGATATCCTTGTAGAGCGCGTCGAGTCTTGGATAGTCGGCTTCGACGGATGCCTCGATCGCGGCCTTGAGACGCGCAACATCCAACTCCGCGTGCGCAGGCAAAAGGGTTGCCACGCAGAGCGCGGCGGACACAAGGAAAGGTTTGGCAAGATGCTTCATGGCAACGACGCTCCCTGGGCGCCCGAATGCGAATGCACGGTCGCACGCGCCCAGCCCGAGCCCGGCAGCTTGGACGACGGATGGGCGAGTGTCTAGCCAGGCACACCGTCGTCGAGGCTCACAATCACGGCAGCATTGGCGATGATGATGGCATCGCCACCCTGCTCGGCTGGAATCTCGAGCCCGCCCTTGACCGCGGTCACGGTCACCGTTCCGTAAGGCAGCTCTTTCGCGACCGCTGTCGTGTCGACCGCGCCGGGGTCCGGCACGCCGATGGTGACATCGACGAACATGTCGTTGGCAGTCTTGCCCAGCATCCGGACGAACCCGAGGCTGGAGTGGCGGATGGCGTCCGAGACCGCGCGCCTGGCGGCCTTGGTGGCATCGCGTCCGTGAACATCAACGCCCATGCCCATTTCGGTAATACAGCGCACGCGTGCCATCGGGTTCCTGCTTTCGTCGCTTGACGCTGCCGCGTCCACCGCATCTCGCACCCAACGTCCGTGACGATCGCGAAACGCCCCTTGGTCGGGACCGGACGATGCGAGTTCTAGATTTGATTTGGGTCAGGCGAGAAGCAAATTATTTTTGCAAATGGGACTGGACAGGCATCTCAGTAATTTGCCCGTCAGGCAAATTACTTGCCGCCGCAGCAAGCTCGTCCAGTACCGTAGGGCTCTTGCCGGTGCGCGCTTGCTCGCAGTTTCACGGCAAAAAACGTAAGGGCAATGGCAGAAAGGAACGCCGCTTCCGCGAGTTTGCCGGCAACGAGGCATTCCCCCGCCGCAAACACGAAAGAACGCTAGCAGCAAAGCAACCGGGATCCATGACACTGCCGACCGACGTCGGAGATCGAGCGAGTACCAAACCGCGGGGTCGATTCGAAGAGGAACCTCGATAACGCGGCGCAAGACTGCCACTGATCAACCTTATCAGAACGGCCAACCAATGTCTGCTTTGCCGCGCATTACGGACTCAACTCGGACATCGCGCGAGGTCCGAAAAGTGTAGAGTCGAGGTGTGACGCGGTAGCTTTAGGTACGAACATATCTGTTGCCGCCCCTTTCGTTCGGCGGTGCCTTACTGGTTCGACCATGGCTCCGTTTTCACACCCCGCTCATCGAACCGGACAGGCAGATTTCCC
>WNFO01000204.1_pt1 | contig 41126 bp, 30 predicted proteins | sample 5400251 | NCBI WGS metagenome assembly WNFO01 (sample SAMN13153354, study PRJNA577476) | soil metagenome | isolation source: 100 cm saprolite under Madrone tree | place: USA:California | collected 2016-06-14 | reverse complement strand
CTAATTTAAATATTGTAATTAAAGATAGTAAAATTACAATTAAAAATGATTCTAAAAAAGAATTAATTAATAATATTTACTATCCACCAGTATTAAATAATACTAAATTTGATTTATTCAATTTAATTTTCAATAAATTCAAAAAGCTAATAATAAAAATAATTAATAAATATTTATCCCCATTATTAATTTAAAAGAGAACGTGACTGTTAGTTTAATGGTAAAACATTTATTCAGCCAGATAAAAGATTAGGTTCGAATCCTAATGTTCACAAATATAATGTAATTTAAGGGGATGAGGGCGGTTGTAAGCTACTTGTTAGCTGAGGTTACATTATATGTCTATCTTATCGTATAATTGGTAATACACAAGTTTATTAAACTTCGAAATGTGGGTTCAAATCCCTTTAAGATAGTTATTATTTATAAATAAAAATAATTTAATTTTAATTAAATAAATTAATTAAATAACGAGCTAAAGAGTGAAATAAGAATTCTAATGAAAAACAATAGAAGAGTAACCTTAAAAATGTTACAAGAAAGATTAGATAATTTAACTAAATTATTAAAATCAAATCCACAAGAAGTTGTTAAAACATCAAGAATAAAAAACATGTATATGCAATCTTCAGCATTTTACTTATGGTTAATTACAGGTGTGTTAGCTTATGCTAATAAAATACCAATTATAAGAAATATTATTGCTTTATTATCATTATGGTATGGAAGATCCACTTGGTGGAAAATCCTAGTAAAAATAAGAAAAGCATTTATTACATTCAATGCAATTATTGGGATGTATATGGTATATAAAACTACTGGTTTTAGTTTTGATCATATTCTTGCCGGTTTTACAGGTATGGGACATACTTATGTAGAAATATTTTATAACTTTAATAGAAAAGTATATAATTGGTTATATAACCTAATAGATTCTAAAGTAGTACCTAATATACCTAAAAATCCACCTTCTAATCCACCTATAACTGATGTATCTAGTTGGTTTCCTAAAACTAATGCTACAATAGAACCTACTAATAAACCTAATTGGTTTAGTGGACCTTATAGTAATAATACTCTAGATAAAGAAGAATTCTTTTCATTAAGAAAATTATATATGGATAATCCTATTAATATTAATATTAATACAACTCCATGGTATAAAGATTATACTAATTGGTTATTATTAGGTGGAGGATTAGCATGTGTAGGTGTATTGTATATAGGAATTAAAATAATCATGGATCCTTTATTAATTAATGATTTACCTTTAATAGGTAAATGGTTTAGAACTCCATTAGATCAAGCATCTACAAACGTTACACCCACACAAGAAACTGTAGGTGGAGCACCAGATTTAGGTGAAGGAAGTAGTACATTAAGTTCTATAGGTACAGCCGTATTAGGTGGACTTAAAAAACTTAACCCAGCAACTTGGTTTATGTCTAGTGTAGATTATGATAATTCAGTTGCTGCATTTACACATGCTCAATCAAATGTTGGATATAATCCAAACCATTATCCATTTACTAGATTTAATCCATATGATTCATGGATTAGAAGAATGAGAATATCATGGTTAGGTGAAACTACTTTAGAAGAAAGTACTAGACATGCAATCAGATCTGGAATATGGTCAGATGTAATGCCTGATTTAGATATTACTACTACTTTATTACCACCATCAAGTTCAATAAGTTCATCTTTAACAGCTACTCCAAATATAGGAACTGTTGGATTAGGACTAAATTTAACTAATATGGATGTTGGATTTATGAATGTAGCTAGCAAATTTTCTTCTGTTTCTAATACACCAACTCAATTACCAGTTGCATTACCTGAAATGACTAATGCATTTAATGATAGATTAGGTGATGCTTTAGAAAGATTAAAAGGACATACAAGTCCAGTAATTGAAGCATCAAGTTCTAAAGTTATTATAGATAATTTACCTAAAACATTTTCAGATGTAGTTAAAACTGCTGTAAGTACACCAGTAAGTGTACCAGTGGAATCAACTCCATTATCATTACCAGTAGATATACCACCAGTAATTAAAGTTGCAAGTGTTGTAACTAAAACTGTAACTCTTGTAATTGAAGCATCGGGTTCAAACATAACACTTGATAATTTGATCAATTATTCGTATTTCAATATTCTCTTTTAAATGTTAATTTATATTATATTTTATTATAATTAAATTAATAAATGGGGATAAGTAAGCTTAATCTATATTTATTTGATCCAATACTGCAAATTTATTACTAGATTTTAAGGGTGCTTTACCTATTTCTGGAAAGGTTCTTTTTGTAATATATTTTATTAACGAGCCCTTCCAGATTCGAACTGGGATCACCTCAATTGACAATTGATTGCTTTACCTATTAAGCTAAGAGCACTATATTTAAATTTAACTAAAGTTAAATTTACAAGAGCGAGGTGACTCGAACACCTTCCGGTGATTTTGGAGATCACCATACTAACCAATTGATACTACACTCTTATATTTCTTTAAATTAAAGAACACCTATTGACTTAATTTATAATCAAAATGAACTATTCAGAATTATTACTCTCTTTTAAAAACACTATATTTATATTTAATAATGAATTCTTATCAGAATCGAACTGATAACTTTAAGCTCTGCATCTTAATATTTTACCTTTGAACTAAAGAATTTTTTCTCATTCTCATTCTCAATGATTAAGGAATTCTCTTTTTTAACACCTTTATATCCCATTAATTTAAAGAAATTAGGGGGGATAGGAAATGTATTAAGATTACCGCTAATGGAATATGAATATATTAATATAGAATATAGTAATTGTATAATCCCTAGAGTAAATATAAAGACTTCCCTAATTAAAGTATTAAAATTTAGTGTAATTCAAACCAAGTTTTCAATATTTCTTTAAAAAATAAATAAAAGCTGTAAATTTAACAACAAAAGAAAAAGAAAGGCGCAAAGGCCAATGAACAATGTGCTTTAGCAATAATCAAATTAGTTCACAGAAGGCCAGGAAGGCTATAAGATCAGATAGTAATATGAAAGATTGTTGACATTGTATTAATTGTAAAAATATGGGGGATAAATTATAATAATTATTTGTATTTAGGCAGAAGAGTGATTGCTTATCCTCTCATCTTCGATGGTCGAGGTATATCCTCGGAGTGTAGCAGGAGAGCTATAAAGCAATAGATTGATTTAGTTACCTCCCCAGTAGTAAACAGCAATAAATAAGAATAACCAAACTACATCCACGAAGTGCCAATATAAAATACCAGATTCATGTCCGATATGGTGAGTATCAGTTAAATGATAATTTAATATTCTTATGAAACCTACAGTAATAAAGATAGTTCCAACAATTACATGTAATCCATGTAATCCAGTTGATGCAAAGAATACTGTACCAAATACTGAATCAGCTATAGTAAAACCTGCTTCAGAATATTCAACATATTGTAAAACAGTGAATACAACAGCTAATATTATAGTAATTAGAGTTCCAAAAATAGCACCTTTTCTATCACCAGCAATTAAAGCATGGTGACCATAAGTAACAAAAGCTCCAGATGATAATAATAAGAAAGTATTTAATAATGGTATACTAAATGCATCTAATGGTGTAATTCCTAAAGGTGGCCACACTCCTCCTATTTCTATAGCAGGTGATAAACTAGAATGGAAAAAAGCCCAGAATACACTGAAGAAAGCAAATACTTCACTTATAATAAATAGAACTAATCCGATGATTAATCCTTTTTGTACTTGTTTTGTATGGTGTCCTTCATAAGTTCCTTCTGTTATTACATCTCTAAACCATAATCCCATACCTGATGCTGTTAAAATTAATCCTAAAGTTAATAATAATCCACCATTAGGATATCCTTGTAAGTACATAACTGCTCCTGTTGTTAAACTTAATAATGAAAAACTTACTAAGATTGGCCATGGTGATGTTTCTACTAAATGAAATGGATGATATTGATATTTATTTAATTTGATATTATTCATTTAATTTTAATTTATTTTTGACACCTATGCTTATACTTAATTATTATTTTATAATATTTTACAATTATATTTAATGTAAAGAATTAATTTATAATTTAATTTTTAATAAAATATATAAATATTAAATTATAGTATAGAATAAACTAGTTTATTGTTTATTATAGATTGCTTAGAGAGTTATATTTTATTATTTTATTTTTAATATTATAACTTCTCTTTTAATGATAATTTATTTTGTATAATTATTATAGTTATTAAATTATTAAATGGGGATAAATAAGCTTTATTTAATTAATTAAGATTGTACTGGTAACATTTTAAATGCGTGGAATGGAATAGGACATTTTAATGACCATTCTAATGTATTAACATTTTGTGTATCACCATTAAATAGTACAGATGAAGTAAAGAATGAAGGAACAGCCCAAGGGTTATTTGAAACTTCTTTACCATTAGCGAATAGGTCATAAATTATATAACCAAATAAGATAGCAGAAACTAATGAAATTAATGAACCTAAACTAGATACCGCATTCCATCCAGCATAAGCATCAGCATAATCAGGTATTCTTCTAGGCATTCCAGATAATCCTAAGAAATGTTGAGGGAAGAAAGTTAAATTACAAGTTATCCTTATTATTTCTAATAAGGTTGGACTATGTCTTAATTTTAGAAATCTCTAAAATCACATTCGTGTAGTCTCTGAGGATCCTACTTTATTAAATTACAAATTAATATTTGGTTTCCTGCTAATTGTCCATTGTTACATCTTACATCATTGTTACCAATACACTATTGGTAGATTAAGCTTTAGGAGTTTCTAGCATATAGAATGTTGTTTACAAATATTTGGATTCAAATATTTGGGGGCTAATATACTTTCTTTATATCCCTCGTAATTATTATCTGTTCAAACCTTGAAGATATACCATCTTGAGGTGATTTATATTTAATTTGTTACCTATTTTATTATAATAATTACCAAAATACATCTACATCATTAATTAATAATAAAGAATTTAAACGATTTCAGAAAATACAAACCATTTTACACCTTTAATTAAAATTGGTTTATTTTGGTTAACATTTAAAGAAATAGTAGAAAATCTAACTCTAAATTGTTTTCTAGTTGCATTAATAGAAGGAAATGAAAGTAAATCACCATTTTCACTTTTCATTATTATTTTTGTACCTCCTAAACCAAATTGAGGTGATAATGTACCTACTTTACCTTTATTATGATGTCCATGTTCAGCTAAATAAATTTTTAAAGCTATACTAGTTAACAATTTTTGTTGGTTAGATACTTTTTTACCAAATCTTGGATGTAATTCCCCGGCATGCGTAATTTTTAATTTAGCAATAGTTTCAGGAGAATGTTTAAATCCTTGAGAAGAACCAGCTACTTTTAATATATTATACTTAGGTTTATATAAATCAAGGTAGTGTTGTTCTAATCCTAAACAAACATCTTCTATTCTATCACAATATTGTAAAATTAAAAATACAAAATTATTAGGACCATATTTATTAATAGCTAAAGGTAAAGGTAATTTAACTGAACCTACACTACTTAAATGTATTCTAAATCTTCTAGCTAAGTTAACACTACTACCTATATAACAATTACCATTAATTAAATTATAAAACATATAAACACCTCCTTTATCTTTAATATTTAATAAAATATCTAATTTAGATTCTTTAATATCTATAAATTTAGCTTCCGATGGTATATTATTCAATTTTTCAAAGATAATTTTATTTTTACCTTTATTAGGATTAGGTGATTTAGGTGTAGGCAATATATTTAGTTTATTAACTAAAGTTAAATCATCAATATCATTTGAATCAATATCCTTTAAATCTCTATCTACTATTTCATTAATAGTAATAGATTTGCTTAATAATTTCATAATAAAACATATAACATAGTAAATCCAAATCTGAATTATTCCTTTAACCCCAATGAATAAAACCCAGAAATGTACATTACCTAAAAATTCATTATATGTTTTACCTACAATTTTTGGTGTCCAATAATAGAATCCTGAGAATAAACCAAATACAGCACCCATAGATAAAACATAATGGAAGTGAGCTACTACATAATAAGTATCATGTAATGCTATATCTAATGAAGCATTAGATAATACTACTCCAGTTAATCCACCTATAGTAAATAAAGCTAAAAAACCTAAAGTAAAAATTAATGGAGTTGAAAATCTTAAGCTTCCTCCATATAATGTAGCTATCCATGAGAAGATTTTAATTCCCGTTGGTACAGCAATTACCATAGTAGCTGCTGTAAAGTAAGCTCTAGTATCAACATCTAATCCTACAGCAAACATGTGGTGGCTCCATACTAAACATCCTAATATACCAATAGATAACATAGCATATACCATTCCTAAATAACCAAATATTGGTTTACCTGAAAATGTTGATACAACTTGACTAACTATACCAAATGCAGGTAAAATTAAAATATAAACTTCAGGATGTCCGAAGAACCAGAATAAATGTTGATATAATATTGGATCACCACCTCCAGCTGGATCATAGAAGCTAGTATTAAAATTTCTATCAGTTAATAACATTGTTATAGCCATAATTCTTGATTTACTGGACTAGGTCCCATGACTAAAATAATGGTCTCATTATGTTTTGTTTTAAATATATAATTACTATTAGGTATATATATTAAGATAAAACATAAAGGTAAATACTCATACATTCACATGTATGTTGGGACTATATCTTATTAATCTAAGTTGTAAAATTTGTTTAATTGATCCCAAGTAAATTCTGTTCTAGCATCATTCATACAAGATTTAATTGAAATAATTTCTTCAATATTAGTTTTATGTTTAAATGTGCCTAATTTAAATTTATCTAAAACTTTAATCCAATCAATATAATCTAAATATTTACTACCAAATAAAGGAAATGTTTTTAAATAGTTTTCTAAAACTAAATTTCCATTTAAACTAGAAGTTCTTACTCTATACTCAGATTTAGGTTTATCAACTCTAATGGCTTTAACAGAAGAAAGTAAGAAATTAGCAATAATTTCTAGAAATTCTAAATTATTTCTACCATTATGATCAATTTGTCTTTGACTTAATTCAAACTTACATTCTACTCTAGGATATTTAGAAGTAGTTGTAGTTCTTACAGAGAAATGACCATCAGCTTCAATAAAACCAGATAACCAAGCATTAGATTCTAATGGACTAAGATTTAATGATTTTTTAGGAATATTTATTCCTTCAAATTTAAAATTTAACCAATCAATTAAATTCTCTAAAGCAAATATTTTAGGAGTTCTCATATTACCATTAATTATTGAAGTTACTAATAATAAACCTTCAAAACTATTTATAGTTAAAATATAAGCATTTACTCCTTTTTTTCTAGAAAGCGATCCATTTTTTAATTCTTTTTGAATCATTAAAGCTAATGGTAGATCTTTTAAATGAAATACTAATTGAATTGAAGGATAATTTAGTTTACCTTTAGCTGATCTTTCTGTTTTTGGTACAACTATTGTACCATCAGCTTCAATTAAACCAGCTAAATAAAAACTAAAATTTAAATCAGATAAATCTTTATAATTTAGATTATTGTTTGTTTTTACTTGAGTAATAGGTAAAATGTTACAACAGATTAATTCCGGCGTATAGTCTCTGAGGATCCCTATAAAATTCAAATCAAATAGGTTTCCTGCTGATTGTGTTTCATTAGTTTTAATTAAAGGAAACAGTTCCCAGCAAATAGCCGGATTTAAAGCTGGCACTATAGGCTTACCAGCTAATACAGGTAATGCTAATAATAATAATACTGCTGTAATAAAAATTGACCATACAAATAAAGATACTTTATGTAAACTCATACCATTTGCTCTCATATTTAATGCTGTTGTAATGAAATTTATAGCACCTAATAAGGATGATATCCCTGCTAAGTGTAAACTAAAAATAGCTAAATCTACTGAAGCACCTGAATGAGAAATAATACTTGATAATGGAGGATAAACTGTCCATCCTGTACCTGCACCATTTTCTACTAAAGCACTTAATAATAATAAGATTAATGATGGTGGTAATAACCAAAATGATATATTATTTAATCTTGGAAAAGCCATCAATTGTGTTATCACTTAGGCTCTTTATCCTAAGTTTCCATTTATCACTAAATGGTTCAGACTATGTCATCAAAGGTATACAAATATATACCCTTGTCGGGCGTTCGTGGAAAGATTATTGTTTGCATTACTCACTTTCTAGTCGTTGAACGTTATTAATTCACTATAAAAAGAATTTGATTTTTACTTTATAATAGTTATATGCAGAATTAATCTTCGCTGCAAATTGTCTTTTATTTATTTAACAATAGATCTATTTACCTCATATATAAAGGTATAAGATCCTATATTGTTAGAATTAAAGAGTTTCTTGCAATTAACCCGATGCTAATTATAGGGTTACTATAAAAAGGACTACTGTACTTTATTTAAATTATTTAAATGATCCCAGTTAAATACTCCTCTCTTTCTATTCATATTTGATTTTATTTGTTTAATTAATAATTTACCTGAATCAGTTAAATGATTATTATCAAGCATTAATTTGTATACCTTAACCCAATCATCATAATCATTCCTTTTTGCAGTTAATAAAGGGTAAGTTTTTAAATATTGAATTAGTTTATTTAATTTAGTTAAACTAGTTACTTCTACTATGTAATAACTTTTATCAACATTGTGTGTTGACTCTCTTAAATTAGTAGAAATATCAAAAAAAGAATATATTAGTAACATTATAATTGCATATGAATTATTATTAAAAATATAGTTTACCATACAGGCAAATAAGTTGATTGGATAATAAACATTTAATTCTTTTCTTTGTTCTAAAACAAATCTTACTTCAATTCTTCCTTTTCTTAAAACTTTAGATGTTTTTTCACATATTAGTTTTTCAGTATATCTAATCTTAAATCCACCATCAGCATCTATAAACCCAGCTAACCATCCATTTTCATTTAAATTGGTAATATCGGCTGAATAAATTGGAATATTATAATTATATTTCTTATTTAACCAATTTATTAATTGATTAAATTTTATAATTTTGGGTGTTCTTAAATAACCATTCAATAGATTTACCATATTTACTAATTCTTTATGATTATTGATTGTTCAAACTATAGTATTTTCTTTATTTTTAAATCTTAATCTACCTCCAAATATTTCTAATAATTTATTTATTAAAGGTAGATCTTTATTAACAAAAGTTATAGCTATATAAGGTGAAGTGTTTTTAAGTTTTGAATCTACTGTTATAGATTTAGATAAAACAATATGACCATCACCTTCGAATAAACCAGCTAAGTAAGACCCAATAGGATCAGGCTTATAATTGTTACTATTGATTGATTCTTCAACACTCTCGCCAAAGGCTCTGTCACCTCTTTTTTGTGAATAAAGAAGTAATGAATTAGTAGTTAAATAAACAATTGGTAAAGTTAATTTTTTTATTAATTTTAATTTAAATATGAATAGCGATTTCGCTACTTTTAAAGTATTTATCCCTCCATAGGAGGCTGGAACAATTTGATTTAAATAATTAAAGTAATCTGGAGCTCCTAAATGAATTGGTAAGAAGTAATTACCAAATCCACCTACTAAAGCAGGCATACTACTTTGATTTTAATACCTAATATTTCTATTAGGATTGGACTATATCTTTATCCTAATTCTATTTAGGATATATCGCGTGTAGTCTCTGAGGATCCTACTTATTCTATAAATAGAATTTATTTTCTCCTATAATATAGAACTTTGGTTTCCTGCTGATTGCCCAATTTTAACTTTGTCACTGTGTTCTACTCTGTGCTATCCTTTCTACGATTTGCAGCAATGCAGCAAAGCTAGGATACATGTAGACTTAGTAAGTTAAACTCTAAGGGTGTTCCAGCATATAGCGATAAGAAAGATTTATATTACTATAAATCCCGGCCATGCCCTATTATTAATAATATAGTAAAATTATATATTAATTATATATTAATAATATATAATAAATTAAGAATCAATTAAAGTAAATTTCCATTGTTTTCTATATAAACCTTTAGATCTTCCTACTAAGTAATTTCTAATTGTACCTCTATCTCCTTTCAAATGTTTAGATAATTTATGTATACTTGAGAAAGTGCAATTTAATTTAGGATTTAAAGAATTTTCAGCTAAAATACTTTTACTTTTAGGTTGATTAGGTTTAAATTTAGATTTCACAGTATTAATTAAAGAGATTAATTCTTCAGTTTTTAATATTGATTCAAAAGGAAATTCAGAAATTAAATCCATACTTAAATAAAATCTATTAAGATATAAATTTCCATTAATTAAACATAATTTTATGGTTTTATGATGAATACCAATATTATTTAACCATTGTTTAGAATCAGATATAAAAATAAGTGATTTGGTTGTACTATCATAAAAATAAATAGGTATTCCTCTTAATTTTCTAAGTCTATCTTTAGCTTCTTGAGACATAGGACTATGATAACCATTGTATCCACCAGCTACTAATTCAACATTAAGTGACGGTGATAAAGTATCAATATAATATTGTTCTAATTCAAGTACATGTTCACAAGTAGAATTAAAATCTAATATTAGAAGAATAAGTTTTATATCAGTAAAACCATATTTATTTAAATATCTAAGAACTTTTCTATCTGCTTTATTTAAAATAGAAGGCATAAAATAAGAACATACTCTATTATATAAATTTATAGAACTCCCAACATAACAAATATTTTTATTTTCCACTTCAAATATATATACTCCTTTAGCTCCTTTAGCTACTTCAGCTATTTTATTTCTATTATGATAAGGATCTAATATTTCTATTTTTTTATATGAATGTGGTTCATGCGGTTTAATTATTCTATGTTTGGCTTTGCCATCAACTGAATTTGTATTATTCTCTTTAATTAATAAACTGTTATTACTATTTTTAATATTATTAAATAAATTAGTAATTAAAATTAACCAATGATTTAATCTTAAATTTATAATATAAAATATTAATTTAATTTGTACTAATACTATATTTATATAAAATTTGACCATAAAGAAAATCATTAAGAAAGCGTGAGCTGTAATGATTACATTAAATAATTGATGATCTCCTTGTAAAAATTGGACACCTGGTGCTGATAATTCTAATCTAATTAAAACAGAAAAAGCTGTACCAATCATACCAGCAAATGCAGCAAAAATGAGGTATAATGTTCCTATTTCTTTAGCATTCGTAGAATAAAGCCAATGCATTTGACATTAAACTATTTCACTTTTTAGCTCGTTATTTAATTATTTTTGTATTAATTAAAATTAAATTGTGTAATTATTTTTAGTTGCGTAGCAACAGAACTGCAGGATTGGTGAAGTATAAGAATTTAATCACCTTTTTATTATTTATTTTTATATTGCCGGAATAGAGGTGACTCGAACACCTAAGGGTTTCCCCGAACAATTAGCAATCGTCTTAACTTACCAATGTAAACTATTCCTTTTATTTATATTTATAATACAACTAAGAACTATCCATCACCAAGTAAATCATCAACATGGTGATTTTTATCCTTTGTGATGCTTACTATTGCTTGATAAGTCGGTTGCTTTCTAACTCCTGCTTCGCATCAGAGCAGAACCTTAGGTAGGCAATGAGATCTGAACCTTAGGCAAGGACGGACGGTGACATTAAAGATATAGAGATATAAATAGTGCTAATCTTTACACTATATCACTCTATATTAGTAATAACAGTCTTTACCAGATTCGAACTGACACTAACTACGTGAAGGGCAGTTGTACGACCATTATACTAAAAGACCTTTAAATTATTTTATATATTCTTTTTTATTTTTAAATTGAGCGATAATAGGAATTGAACCCATTCTAGTAAATAATGAGACTACTGTGCTAACCTTTACACTATATCGCTTCTATTTTGGATTTATTTTTATTTTTTTTATATAAATATAATTTGATATTAGGGGTACACTATATTTGAAATATTAAATAAATATAAATAAATATAAATATTTTACGAACAAAGAGACTTGAACTCTTAAGGAATTACTTCCACTCCTGCTTAAGAGGAGTTTGTTTACCAATTTCAACATGTTCGTTTATTTAATTTTATATTTGATTTACCTCTTCTTTTAAGAATTAATAATTAATATATTTTAACATATTTAATATATTTGATTTTACCTCTTCTTTTAAGAATTAATAATTAATATATTTATATAAATATTAAAGGCCTCAAGAGGAATCGAACCTCTGAGAAAAGTATTAACAGTACCTCGCATTAACCACTCTGCCATGAAACCTTACTATAATTAATTAATATTTAATTATATGGTAGGCGCGACTCGAACACGCTATATGTCTCCCACCCAAAGGGAGCGACGAACCAATTAGTCATCTACCATTAATTATTAGAATATGTACTCTTTTATTATATTTGATTTACCTCAGTAGAAGGAATGCAGTTATTGGGGATAATTAAGTTTTATTACTTAATTTTGTTATATACATTCTTATAACTTGTTGAAATGTAAATAAAGGTAAAATGTATTTAGAAAATACATAAATTAAAAGTAATAAAGTTAAAAATGAAAATGATAATTGATTTAAAAAATAAAATGGAATTAATTGTGGCATTTTATTAAATATAATTTATTGCTTTGTTCTCGGTAGAAAATTTTAAGCTATCTCTATAATTAATATAAATAATTAATATAAAAAATTAATATAGTAATATAATAATTACAATAAATAGAAATTTCTATTTATAAATTGAGATATTAAGGAGTATTTTTAATATAATATCAAATATAAAGATATAAAAATATTATAATATAAAGATAAGAAGCAGGTTCTAATTAAGCTTAATTAAAAATAATATATTAATTGTAACAATAATATTTACTTAACAATAAAAATTGTTTCCCTAATTAGAACCTAAAAATAATGTTTATAAAAAATTAGTAATGATAATTATTATCACATCAACAAGATAATCTAATACATCTTGAGGATCTACTTCTTCAATATTATTAGCAAATTCAATTAAAGGATTTTCTCTTTCAACTTCAATTTGTTCTATTTGTTCAGCTATTTGTTGATTTATAATTTGTTCAGAATGTACTTCGCTTTCAAGTGTAAAATTTAAATTTGGATTATTTAAATCTTCTATTTCATGTCCAAATATTTCTAATAATTCTGGATTAGCTCTAATTTCTTCTGGAGTTAAACCTAATTCAATTGGTAATCCTTCATGCACTCTAGCTAAATCTATTGGTTTGTCTCTATTCAATTTAGAAATTAAACTCTGACAATTAATAAGCATCATAGTATGATTATACAAACCAATAGATAGTGTCACTAAAGTCATACCTATTAATACTTCAGGTAAAAAGCTATTATTAGCTTGTAAGTTTATTAAATTTAGTAATGTATTCATTTTTTTTAGTTTATTTTAATATAGTTGGTTTTAAAAAACTTAATAATTAGTGTAATAGAATAGCATCTTTAATATATGAACATACTAATAAAGTAAATACATAACTTTGAATTAAAGATACTGCTAATTCTAAACCAATTAAAGCTAAAAAAATAGAGAAAGGTATTAAAGTTAACACAGCTACAATTATACTACTACTAAACATTTGATATAAGAAAGTAGATAATATTTTAAGTAATGTGTGACCAGCAACCATATTAGCAAATAATCTGATTCCTAAAGAGAAAGCTCTAGCTAGATAACTTACTGTTTCAATTAACACTAATAAAGGAACTAATGCTAAAGGTGTACCAGATGGTACAAAGAATGAGAAGAAATGTAATTTATGAATAGATAAAGCTAAAATTGTTACACCAGTAAGAATAGTAAATGATAAACCAATTGTAACAATAATAGAAGTTGTTACAGTATATGAATAAGGAACATTACCAGTTAAATTAGCTATTAAAATAAAAAAGAATAATGAATAAATAAATGGTAAATATATTTCTTTACCTAATTGTTCTCTTACCATAGCATTTACACTTGCAAAGATACTTTCTAATCCAATGGACCATTTATTAGGTAATAATTTGGTTTCATTATTTCCCATATAATGTATTCCTATTATTAAATTTAATACAAATAATGAATAAAAACCTAAATTTGTTAAAGTTATATTTAAATAACCAAAAATTGGAGCATTTAATCCTAGTAAACTTGTTATTTCGAATTGCTCTAATGGTGAATTAATTATTAAATTTGTGTTAGTATTATATAACATTTTAATTATTTTATTTTCTGTCTGTTTAACACAGTTTGATTTAAACCTTTGTTTGTACATAATCTCTTCCTAGCTTTACTACTAAACCTTATTTATATTAAGCTTAGTTTAATAGAAAGAGAATGTAACTCTGGATGAAATTATATAACAATATTTCTAATCCATTTATTTTCTAATTTTATAACATCTTATTGGATTTGAACCAATAATTAATTATTTCGAAGATAATTGCTGTTACCAATTTAGCTAAAGATGTTATTATTATTTATTATTTATTTTACGAGTAAAGAGATTTGAACTCTTACAATTAAAAAATCATGAATTCCTAAGATTCACCCGGCTACCATTTCGGCACACTCGTTTACTATCTCACCTATCCTTCCTTATTCTTATCCTTTGTTGTAAAAATCTTTGGCATGCTTTGCTAAAGCAATAAGCAGGTGGTGACACATGGAAATATAAATAAAATTAGGAATAATTAAGGAGTAGAGTAATTGAAACCCTGTCTATAAAGTGTAAATTTATCGCTAAACCACTCAGCTAACCCCTTTCAATTTATATTTCTTATTTCTTTTATACTTTAGAAATTAAATAATTATAATTAATTTGATTATTTTATTTATTATTATTATTTTTAAATTATAATATTATAAATTATTATTCTTATATTCTTTTCTTTTCGGCAAAGGACTTGAACTGATAACTTTAAATTGATAACTCTAGCGATTTACAAATTAATCTAGAGAATCTATTCTTTTAATAGTATCATATAAAATATTAGACTTATAGAAATATAATTTAAATTTACCTGCTTATAATCCGAAGATTTCCTAAGGTATACTGGATGGGGTAAAATTTATTTATTTTCCAGCAGCACTTTCCAGTACGGCTACCTTGCTATGACTTTTGAGATGTTACTTAAATGAATTAACTAAAGTTAATTATTTTAATAAAGGTGTTCTATTAGATATAAAGAACTTTAAAAGACCTTTATAAAACTTTTAATTTCGCTCCAGTTTCCTCCAAATTAAGCTTCTTCCCAGCGACAGACAGTTAGTTCATCACGAATACAATCTTCACCGTTGCGCCTGGTGATCAACGATTACTCGAAATTCCTTCTTCATGTCGCCGAATTGCAGACGACAATCAGACTTTATAATAACTTTCTTTAATGATTAGCTCTTCCTTAATTTCCCTATTTATGTTATTATTATTATAAGTTAAATAAAAATAATTAATATATTTACTTATGATCGGAGATCATGCAAATAAGTATATTAAGATAAGGAACGGTTTTGCATCACTTTGTAAAAGTTTTTGTGGCACGTTTATAGCCCAGTTCATTAGGGCCATAACGACTTGTCTTAGCCCCAAATAATACTCTATCAGTAACATTAATTGTTAAGTATAAATTAACAACAGGGATTACGTCCGTTAGCGGAGTTAACCTCACTTCTCACAATACGGACTGAAGACAGCCATGCAACACCTGTAACAGAAGCAATTTTAAAAATAAAACACTTCATTTTTAAATAAATAAATAAATAAAAACTTGTTATGCAAGAACTGGTAAGGTTTTACGCGGATAATCATATTAAATAACATGCTTCACTTCGTTTGCTTCGAGACCGACTAATTTTTTTGTTTTCAACTTTGCAGTCGTACTCACATGGCGGAATGGTTATCGTGTTAACATAGCCACCAATTATTTTATAACTAGTAACCACCATTCATCGTTGACAGAGAGTGGTATCTGGGTATCTAATCCTATTTCCTATACTCACCTTCGTTTCTCAGCGTCAATCAGTAGTAGATAAAAAGCTTTCACCTTTAATATTCCATTTAGTTTCTAAGGATATTAGACCTCCTCTAAATATTATTTAATATATCCTCTATTTGATTCTAGCTTTTATTTCTTCATTCTTTTCTTTATATTTTATAATTTAGGTCAAATTTATAAAATATAGACTATATTTTCTTCACCTCTCTCCAGCCTATAGCAGTATGCATAACCTTTGGCATTTGCCGTAAAGGCTACACTTGTTTGCTTAGGATTGAAAACTGAGATTGAGGATATAGAAAAAAGAATAAAATTTAAAGCTGCCTACACACCCTTTACGCCTGATTAGGACGACTAACGTTTGCGTCTCTGGCCTTACCGAGTCTTCTGGCACCAGATTTGGACAACACTAATAGTAAGGTAATGTCATTATCTTCCCTTACGTTATCACACTTGACACAAGTATGATTTCAGTTAGCTAGTTCACTCTTACGAGCATTGACTAATATTCTCGACTGCTGGTAGTATTTACTACTTGGGAGATTTCATTCCCGATGTGGCCATTTGCTCTGTCAAGCTTAGCTATCGATCGACGGCTTGGTAGGCTTTTACTCCACCAACTACCTAATCGAAATAAATAGAATCCTAAAGCAGAATTATTCCTTTATTAATAAATATAGCTTATTTATTTCCTTTATTTTATAAAAAATATCTCCTATTTATGGAGACTCTAGGGTATCTTATTTACTATCCTCACCTTTACACCTTATTAACTTAGCCTTTATTAATATTACGGTCTTATTTTTAGTTTTATTTCTTAAACTAAGAAAAGACCTTATATTTTTATTTATTAGGTTAACAACGATTCGCATGTCTCAAAACTACTGAAAAACGTTCAATCAGAACCAAAATTAAATTCTTACTTAAATTTAAACAATATTTATATACTCGGCTCAGCTCGGAGAGCAGAGAGCAAAGAGTAAAGGATTATTGTTGTATTGTATTTACTATAAATAGTAATAGTTATTGTCTCTTTTAAATTAATTTATTTATTTATTATATTTTTATTTAATTTTATATTTATTAAATAAATTTATACGGGCACTGTGAGATTTGAACTCACGACTTTATTCAAGTTCTCGTTTTCAAGACGAGTGCCATAAACCAGACTCGACCAAATACCCTTTAATTATTTTATTTATTATTATTTATATTAGAAATTAAATAAAAATATTAATATTATTGATTATATTATTATTCTCTTTTATTTAATTAAATTAATTAATTAAGACCGAAGGGAATTGAACCCTTATAATATCCATTATGAGCGGACAGCATTAACCTATTATGCTACAGTCTTATGATGTAATTCTTTTAATATTACCTCTTTTATAATTAAGGGTATTTATATTAGTCCAGTCACTCCAATTTTCGATGATTACTTTGCGACTGTTGAATGAAAATCTGCTTATTCGGTAATCGGAATTAAGTAAAACGGCACTAGTATATGAGCGCTTTATAGAATAATAGGCTCATTGGGCTAGTGCGTATGCTTTAGCTACGCAGATTTTAAGAGTTGATGGTTGCTCGTTGATGCAAAGCTGATCGGAGTGCTAAAGTATTAGGAGGGATAAAATAATAATTACTATTATTTATAAATAAGGAAATATTTAAATACATAATATATTGAGCAGTAAAGGAATCGAACCTTTTACGGCTATTAACCAATTCTTTTACAGAGAATCACCATTACCAATCGGATCACCTGCCCTTAATTAATTATTATATTTTTATTAAGATCTCTTTTAGATTTTGAAAACACCTGGTCTCGAACCAGGACTTTCTCCTTAAAAGGGAGACACTCCACCACTCGAGTTCTGTTTTCCTTATTTTTAATTGTACATCCTTTGCTTTATTTAGAAGAAAGCTTTATATTTTATTCTGAGTTGACCAGATTCGAACTGATATAAGCCATTACCAAAAAATGGTGTTTTCCCATGTTAAACTACAACTCATTAATTAGAATTATTTTTAATTCTGGCCTTCGAAGCAGAGATATTATTGAAAAAATAAATTATATATATGCCGAAAACTGGAATTGAACCAATATCTAAATCTTACAAGGAAATCATTTTACCTATTAAAACTATTTCGGCCTTTGCCTTGGGAGAGAATTGAACTCACATATCTATATCTTCAGAATAGCGCTTTGACCACTAAGCAACCTAGGCTTTAATTATTAATTATGATTATCATTTTATTTTATTTATTATTATTATTTAATATTATTATTATTATTTATTTTATATTTTAGCTCAATAATTAGAATGAAAGAATGAAATTTAAATTGGAGAAAGATAGAATCGAACTATCATATTTGTAATGCAAATACAACTGATTACCATTATCATATTTCCCCTTATAATAATAATTTATTATAGAATAATTAAATATAAACATAAATACAGAATTAGTTCTCTAATAACTCTTTTAAGAGCAATTATTATTTAACATTATTTATTTATTTTTAAGCTAAGTTTAATTATTAATGACTATAAAAGTAATAGTAAAAATTATTGTTATTAATTTAATTTAGAAGAATATATTTCTATTCTAATTTCCCAACCTCAACTCCAGCAGCACAGTTCAGATTTCCTTGCCTACCTACACGCTTCTTTGCCTATCCTTCTATGCTTTAGCACAAAGGGTAAGGCATATCAAGCAATAGTAAGCATCACAAAGGATAAGGAAGGGAGCTATTGGCAGAAAATATTTGAGTTAATATAATAATTGTTATTAAAATAATAAAATCATTTCTCTTAGTTTAATGGTTAGAACTGCATTCTTCTAAAGTGTTAATTTTGGTTCAAGTCCAAAAGAGAATATTAATAATTAATTAATTAAATAAATAATATTTAGTTATAGTGTATTACAAATTAAATTAATTTAATTTTAAATAAAATCTATTGCATCCTTTGCTTTATTTAGAAGAAGCAAGGTAAGAATGTAATAAGACGAAAAGAAATATTTAATAACTTAATAATCTTCATTGAAAGTGATTAATATTCATTAAATAAACATTCAACTTAAATTAAATAATTAATTGTTTAATTTAAATTATGAATAATAAATCACTTCTATAAAAATACCCAACTTAGTAATTAAAATATAACCTCTCTAGGGAAGCCTTGCTTAGGCCTTTAGCAGGCAATCGTTGCTAGGCATGGGAGCCTTTGACGAGGCAATAGAAGTAATGAAAATAATTAAATATAAATGAAAAATATTTTAATAGATATATTAGCTTTTAGTACACTTCTTTCTAGTGTTTTAGTTATAACATCTAAAAATCCTGTAATAGCAGTAATCTTTTTAATCTCTGTATTTGTTAATGCCGCGGGATATTTAATCTTATTAGGTGTAGGATTTATAGGAATATCATATATTATAGTATATGTAGGAGCTATTACAGTATTATTCCTTTTTGTAATTATGATGATTAATATTAAATTAACTGATATATTAGAAACTGGTTCACAATATACAAAAAATTTACCTTTAGCCTTAGCAATAGGATCTTTATTTATTTATGAAATCTTTACTATTATGCCAATTAGTTTTAATAATGTATCTATAATTTCTGTATTATTAGAAACTTTAACTAATTTTAATAGTTTATTATTTAATTCTGAAATATCTGCTATTAATTCTGTTAATACTGCTTATAATCCTAATATTGCTGATACTACATTTATTAATTTCTTACAAATTGAAGCTATAGGACAACACCTTTATACTACTGGTGCTTTTTTATTAATAATTACTAGTGTTATTTTATTATTAGCTATGATTGCACCGATTTTCATTTCTAAAAATAAATCTAATATATAATTATATTTTATCCCCATAAAAGATCTAAAACAAATTAATAGAAATATTTAATTTAAAAACTGAATTTCCTTAGCCTTATACACTATAACAAATAAACTGAAATCAAATGTATTATTAAATGATTATAAATTTTTATAATCTAAATTTAATTGCAACAACTATAATTTCTGTTGGAATAGCATATAAAATATATGATAATTGTATAATTATATTTTTATATTTTTATATTAATAAATAAATATTTTAGAGGAAACTAAGAACCTTAATATTTTACCTAATGAATTAATATTACCTTTAGAAGAATTTAAACAAGATCCTGATTTATTAGAATTATTTGGAATAACTGATATTGATAATAATTTAGATCTGACTATTGAAACTAATGAACATTTAGAATATCTTGAATATCAAGAAGCAGTTGCTGATGAATTTAATCCTTTAGATTTTATTATTGATATTTTTAATTACTTTTTATATTTTAAATAAATTGTTTATTTACTGTATTAGATTTATAATTATATTTTCTCTATTTTAATTATTTATCTAATATTCTATAATAATTAATAATCTAATATTTCTTATATTAAGATACTATAATTTCTATAATAAAATTAATTTACTGTTTATAATTAATATAATATATTTTAATATTCCTCCGTAGGCCTCTATTAAAACCATCTTTATACTAAATTGTAGTATTATTTAATAAAAACATTATAATAATTTATATAATAAATAAAATATAACTTTATAAGCAACCTTTAATAAACAATATAATAGATTATTCTAATTTAATATTTATATTATAATATTTATTAAAGAATAATTAAATATAAACATAAATATACAATAATAATTATAATAATTAAAATAAAAAATTATAATATAAATCACTTAAACAAGAATTAGAAAACTTAAAAGCTACTAACAACCCTTACTAAAGGTAACGTTGGTATAGTATTATCTCCAGATGTTATAGAAGAGGTAAGAAAAAGTTCTATGTTCATATTAATGGTTACTATTTTTGGTATTAGTATTTGCTAATAAAACATCATTTTTAAATAGTAAGTTTCTTATCAATATACTACGGTTACATTAGTGTTTAAGCAAAGCCTTCTTTAGCTAGGAGGGAATACCAAGCAGGTAGATTTCAGCGTAGCAAGAATGACATTCTGGAAAATCTTAGTATAATTAAGAAAGAGTATTATAATATACAATGCTATCATAGGTGTATATGTAGTATTTAAAGCAACAGGTTTCAGTTATGATAGGTAATATCACCCCTATTTTTATTATAAGAGTAAAATTCTTTACTCACTTTATTTAGAAACAGTTCAATTGGTTCTTAGAATTTTTTGATCATAAAATAGTTCCGAATATGCCTATTAATAAACCATCATTTAAACCATCTTGAACACCTAGAGGCATTATCAAGGATGGAACAATAAACTTTCTGATCTAAGTAAAACACCCTCAGATCTTTTTAAATCACCATTCAATATGACCATTAACAATACACCCACCTTTGGTGCTTACTATAAAGAATTTGAAGTAGGAGCGGATCATTGATATTAATTTAAGTAAATTAAAGTCATTAAAACAATTAAGACTGTCAACACCAGGGTAATAGCTTTTTATATTTGAATGTTACACAAATACCCCTTAAACTCCTTTATAATATTATAAATGGGGATAAATAAAAATATATCAAATAATAGAACTTATACTATTATTTAGTATTATAAATGGGGATAAATAAAAATATATCAAATAATAGAACTTATACTATTATTTAATATATTTTTATATTTAGATAATTTATTAAAAAATAATATTATCTAGAATAGGTTCAATAAACTCATATAGTGTCCATAGCTGGTCCGCTAGTGGATGATTATCAATATAGTCTAATAATAGATTAGCAAGGTATTCATTTCTAAGAGATTGCTCATTACTTTGTAATAAAAAGACTAAAAAACCATCATCCGCGGCAGCTCCGTAGATTTCTTCTAAATCAGGAGTTTGTTCAATTTCCTCTGGAGTTATTTCAACTTCCGTTGGAAGACCAGCTGCTTCTCTAGTTAAATCTTGTTGGACTAATCTACTATAATTATAATAAGAAATTAGTGGAGCTATTACAATTATCACAGCTAAACCTATAGCGGAAGCTTGAATAAGATCGTTCAAATCCAAGGAAGAAGAGCTAGAATCTAGGAAAGATTGAAAAAAACCTTTACCCATTTATTTTTGAGTGTTTATAGTGTCTAAGACTAAGGATTACTTACTTTTAAAAATAAGTAATTCTTTTAAATTATAATTATTATTAAATTATTTAAACTAAAATAATTTAATTATTTTTAAGTTTTCTGAATTAATGAAGAAGAATAAATGTATAGTAAAGCATTACCCTAGGTACACAATGGGCCGCGTATGTGCGCAGTAATCGGATAGTTTATGCTTTAGCAAGCAATCAACGGTGTTTAGGTTGCTGGGGATAAATTCTATTATAAAACAGTTAGGAAGGTGCAATATCAAAGGCAACTAAAATACTAGGTATTAATATAATGAATGCCACAGCTACAGGTAATAAATTTAACCAGCATAATTCAATTAAAGCGTCATATCTTAATCTAGGTAAAGTAGCTCTGAACCAAACGAACATAAAACAGAATATACAAGTTTTAATACCTAATACTATAGATGTTATATTAATATAAGATTCATTTACAATTAATTCAGGTAAATTATAACCTCCTAAGAAGAAAATAGCAGTAATAGAACTAAATAAAACTATAGAACAATATTCAGCTAAGAAGAAGAATACAAAAGGTACACTTGAATGTTCAGTGAAGAAACCAGCTACTAATTCAGATTCAGCTTCTTGAAGATCGAAAGGAGTTCTAGAAGTTTCCGCTAAGATAGAAATAAAATAGAAAATAAATACAGGTAATAAAGGTAAAATAAACCATACTGTTTGTTGACTTTCTATTATAGTTATAAAATTAAATGATCCTGTTAATAATATAATAATTAATACTGCAGAACTTAATATTAATTCATAACTTATCATAGCTGCTGTAGATCTTAAAGATCCTAAAAATGCATATTTAGAATTAGCACTCCATCCTGCAAATAATATTCCATATACTCCTAAAGATGATAAAGCTAAACTATATAATATTCCTAATGAAAAATCTGAAATTGTTAATCCTTCTCCAAAAGGAATTACTCCCCAACCTAAAAAACTAAAAATTAAAGCTGATACGGGAGCTAAATAAAATATAACTTTATTAGATTGAGAAGGTATAACTGTTTCTTTAAGAAATAATTTTAAAGCATCACTAAAAGGTTGTAAAAGTCCATAATAACCTACAGTATTAGGTCCTACTCTTCTTTGCATAGCAGCTAATTGTTTTCTTTCTATTATTGTCATGAAAGCTACTGATAATAGGACAGGTATTATTATTATTAATACATCCATTAATTTTATTAAGATATCTAATATATTAGATATTAAAGTATTATTTATCATTGGTTTATTTTTGATTTAATTTATTATTCTTAATTTAAATTAAACAATTAATTATTTAATTAAAGTAGAATAAATATTATAATAAATATTTATTAACTTTCAATGAAGAATCTTAAGTTAATAAATATATCTTATGTCATTTATATATTATGCCTATACTCTAATAATTAGGGTAATCGGAGGCTTGTGATCAAGGGTCAATTGTTTGCCTAATATTATATAGATAATATATACAATAGTAGTATAAATTCCTATGTCTTCACGGCTTCTATTGAGCTATGTAGCTACCCTTTATTTTAATCCGCCAGCTGCTTCGAAAATAAGCCACCATCAGAGTGCTTGATCGCTACACAACAAAAATAAGCGTAGCAGAAGGCAAGGACAGAGTTGAGTGTTAGGGCAGCCTCTTATCTTATGCAATAGTAATAGTAACTGATAATGCTATAATGCAAGGTTGATTGCTAAGGTAGCATAGTTAGAATTATTATTTTATTTTTTATTTATAAATAAGGATATATTTAAATACATAAAGTTAAAACAAAATTTATTTAAAGTTAAATTATTATTAATTTGTAATACACTATAACTAAATATTATTTATTTATTTAATTAACTATTAATATTCTCTTTTGGACTTGAACCAAAATTAACACTTTAGAAGAATGCAGTTCTAACCATTAAACTAAGAGAAATGATTTTATTATTTTAATAACAATTATTATATTATGTTAAATTAGCTAAGATTGTCTCATCTCCGCGGCTTATCATATTACCCTTTTCTATTATCTTATAGTTCTAATTCCTTCCTTGGTAGCGCTTGAACTCTGATCATGTAAGAGGCCACTCCTTCGCTGGCTTGGCTAAGCAGAGTGATATAGAAATATTTTTTCTAATTTCTATTCTAAATTAAATTAATAACAATAATTTTACTATTACTTTTATAATCATTAATAAAATTTATTAGAAAAATATAATTAAAAATAATAACAATGGGAATTAATAATTTCATTTAAAGCCGAAAAAAGGAATCGAACCTTTGTTATACCGTCATGAATGATATGTTTTAACCAATTAAACTATTTCAGCTCAGTATTTTGGACTTAATTCTTTTAAATGAAATTATTAACTTTTAATCCTTTAGCTTTAGTGCCTTTGATCAGAATTAATCGTAGGGTGTTAATTGAAATCAGCGGTGATCAGAAGGCTGATTTAGCAGTCTAGCTAGCTAATCTGAGATTAGAGGATAAATAAGTAAGGTGATATTGGATTCAATATAAAATTATAAAGAAAAGTAAGGTCGAAGACCACTGAATAACAATCCATCTTAATTAACAAATCTTAGATCTGAAAGTCAAGTAATATATTGTAGACATTGAACAAGATTAGTTGTTAATGGGGGATAATTTGTAATAATATTTAAACATTAGATAACTTTATAATATTTAAATATTAAATGAATTAAAGAGTTGATTTGGAATGGGGATAAATAAGCTTTATTTATAATATTTAAGTAATAATGTAACCAAGATTTTCTACATATACTATAATATCTTGGCTATATAAACCATAACTTTCAAGAAGTTCCGTAGGAATTATATTAGAAGGATGAACTTCTTGAAAAACACCAGTTAATAGACTATCTAATTCATTGTTTGATACTTCTACAACAGTAGAATCAACAACAGTAGTATCACCAGCAGTAGAAGAAGCAGCAGCAGTAGAAGAACCAGCTGTAGAAGAACCAGCTGTAGAAGAAGCAGCACCAGTTGAAGCTAATCTCATTAATGATCCTATTTTGCCTGTATTAGCTACGTTGGAATATATTAATTCTTTATTTTCTGTAGCAATATCCATTAAAGAATTTTCTAATAAACCTACAATTGGAACGATTAAAATAAACCAAGCAAAGTAGAATGCAGTAGCAATTTGTCCGATTTCAACATAAGGTGTATTAGGGTGTTGACTTCCAATCCACATTAAAATAAAGAAATTAACAACGAATGCCCAGAAGAAGAATTTCATAATAGGTCTAAATTGGCAACCTCTAACTCTAGAAAGATCAGTTAAAGGTAAAACTAATAAAATTAATAATGAACCAAACATAGCTAATACTCCTAATAATTTATTAGGAATAGATCTTAATATTGCATAGTAAGGTAATAGATCAGATACATAAAATTATATTATTTTTTTAATTATCAAAGTTTATTTTGTAAAGCATATTTTTATGCATAAACTTAGATAAGTTGTGTCTTATCACAACCATAGTTGAGAAATTTTGTGAACAACCTAAACTTATGGAAGTTATTAGATCACATTATTTAATACAATTATGTAATACCCATTATCTTTCAATAATGGCTGGACTATATCTTCATCCTTACTTTTTCTTTATTGATTACAGTAAGGAGCTTCACGTGTAGTCTCTGAGGATCCTACTTGTTCTATATATAAATTGTGTGGGTCTTATCGGAGATTAGTGGAAGGAGGAGAGATATTAATGGTGGGTGGCTAGCACTCCATAGTTATTTTTTTCGTTTAATTGAAGGAGAAACTCTTTATAAGATTCGAACTTATACCTACAAGGTTGTTAATTAGACTTGTTGTACTACCATTATACTAAAAAATAAACCTATCTCTTTTAAAGAAAATTAAATAATTAATTAACTTGTCATAAATTCGCGATATACTCCACAAACAATAATTTTAGGACTTATTTTCCAAATTTCCAATACACTAAAAAAGAATCCGTTTTGCTAAAGCAGGGGAGTATATTTTTTTATAATCTAATATTTTATATTATATAAGTATCGCTGCGCGGTGGGGATAAATAAGTTTTATTATTAAGATTTGATTTTTTCATTTAGTCTTGTCACTAAAGATGACTTATTTTATAAACTAATCTTTTAGAGTTACTACCCTATTTTTTGAACACATCTCTACTGTTCTTAAACTTGGAGTTACCTAATTAGATGGTATAACTAAAGTATTTAAACTAGGCATTAATGCATTTAATATAGCACTTCTTATTTTTTTACACGGTAATTATCTTCTTACATTATTATTTATAAAATATATAAGTTCCATTAGATATGGATGTACACTGTGGAATACATTATTAAGTTTAATAGCATAACAATATCGTTCTGTTACATTACCAGTTAGAGGGTGTATTTCATCTTCCCAATGTACAAAATAATATGAACCATCCCAAGAACCACCTAAAAGCGCTCTAAAAAAACTTCTTTCATCAATAAGATCATAACCATTATGAGGTTCTAGTGTAAGGTTTCGTACATCATGTAATACTCTTAGATGATGTAATTCTTCTGGATCTGTTATAACAAAAACGTCAAGAGGATCATCACCATCACAATATATAGTTGGAAAGATGAAATCATAAAAAGTATAAATAAATATACCACCTACAAGAACTAAAACAGCTAAAAAAGTAAATAAAAAAGTAAAATTTTGTTGTTTTTAAACATTGTTTTGTTAAATAAAATTAAATTAACAAATGATTTTAACATTTTAATTATTTTCTGTTTAACACAGTTTGATTTAAACCTTTGTTTGTACATTATATAGAATGTAACTCTGGATGAAATTATATAACAATATTTCTAATCCATTTATTTTATTTTATTAATTATTCCCTTGCATGCTTTAGCAATTAAAAATAAATAATAAAATATTCGGATCTTACAGGATTTGAACCTACATCTCTTAATTGAAGAGAAAAAGTATTTTACCATTAAACTAAAGACCCTAAACTATTTTATAGTCATTATTAAACAATAGGTATTATAACCTTTTCCTTTTCTTTTATTATATTAATAGTGATTTATTTAATGATTAAAGTTCTGCTTCTTTTAATTCAGAATCGTCAGCGCTATTTTATTTATGAACAAATTAATATCTTTTAAATTAGATATTTTGATAATTGTTGAGAATTTCTATGATAAATTTTACCTACACCTAAAAATTTAACTATTTCTTTTATTAATTGTAAACTAATATTATGTTGAGTAACTACGATTTCTCCACAACAAGTTTCTGATATTTTATCATTTAATTTTCTTAAGCTTAATCCGAAGTAACCATCTGCATTCATAAATCCTGCAACCCAATCTACAGTTATTTACTAAAATCTGGTGAATAAATAGGAGTTAATACAGAATCAATATCAGTAAATTGTTCCATTAAAGTTGGTGAAATACCTTTTTTACTATGTTGTTTTAAACTAACAATTTTATTTAGACCTTTTATAGTTAGATGTTCTTTAGATGGTTGAGCTAATAGATTTAAATTTTTAGATCTTAGTTGATAGTGCACTAATTTATAAGTAAATAATGGATATTTATCAAATTGAGTTTTAATTGTTAAGCAATTAGCAATACCTATTCTTTAACTTATAATTGTATTTTATAGTACATACTTGGCACCTTATGTGGAAAGACTAAATTTCTTAATTGTCTATATAAGTTTTTCCAGTTTAAACCTACCTGTAACTATAGCACAAAAAGAGTTGGTAAAGCATAATTAGATATTATATCTCCTAATAAAGTAAAATCTGAAGGGTTCTTTATTTGAGCCAACTCCATGAATGGGATGGGGATAAATATATATTTATAAAAAATACTTTTCCTTAGCCAAAGGCATAAGTATTCATTCATTACTTTCTTTTTTAATTAAATTGAATAGTCGAAAGAAACTATTCTTCTAATTTCCGATAAGACCATTAAAATATAGAACTTTGGTTTCCTGCTGATTGTCCATTGTTTCATCTTTAAGATTTTCACTAATAATATAAAAAGAATTAGTACTTAAAGCTTTAGGAGTTTCCAGCATATAGTGAAGTAAATTATTCATAAGATTACTCTTATGCATGGCATCTATTAACATACCATTCAGGTACAATTGAAGGTGGAGTTTGCATTGGATTAGCTGGAATATAATTATCACTGTGTCCTAATAAATTAGGATAATAGAAAACTAAAATAGATAATACTAATAAGAATAAGAAAATAGTAACTAAATCTTTAAAAATAAAATAAGGATGGAAAGTTATTCTATCTGTATTAGATGATATACCATTAGGATTATTTGAACCATGTATATGTAAAGCAATTAAGTGAGCAATTACTAAGGCAGCTAATAAAAAAGGTAATAAAAAATGTAAAGAGAAGAATCTATTTAATGTTGCATTACTTACACTAAATCCTCCCCAAATTAATTCTACTAAATCTTGACCAAATACTGGAATAGCACTTAATAAATTAGTAATTACAGTAGCTCCCCATAAACTCATTTGTCCATAAGGTAAAACATAACCTAAGAATGCTATAGCCATCATTAAAACTAAGATTATTACTCCTATTGACCATACTAATACTCTAGGTGAATTATAAGAACCATAATAAATTCCTCTCCCAATATGTGCATAAACAAAAATAAAGAAGAATGAAGCAACATTAGCATGGCAATATCTAATTATATAACCTGCATTAACATCTCTCATGATGTGTTCTACTGAAGAAAATGCAAAATCTACATGAGGTTGATAATGCATTGCTAAAAAACTTCCTGTTAAAATTTGTATTATTAAACAAAATCCTAATAATGAACCAAAATTCCATAAATATGAAATATTAACTGGTTCTGGTGAATCGATTAAATATGAATTTAATAATCTAAGTAAAACTTGTGATTTTAGTAATCTCATTTTGTGTGTTTTTTTATATTTATAAATTAACATTATTATTTTATTTTATAATTTAAAATTAGATAATGAATAATTTATTTAAATTGCCCTTTATAGATTGGAAAAATAAAGAACATTTAATTTATGAATATTTACAATATTAAATTTTAATTAATGAAAATTGAGATAAAATTTATATTTGTTTGTTATATTAAATAATAAATATATAAACTTATATGTTTATATTAATATTTTGTTTATTTAATATTATATTTAATAATATATTTAATAATATATTTATTAGTTTAGTTTAATTATAATATTATATTTAATAATATTATTATTAGTTTAATTATTAATTTGTAATACACTATAACTAATCATTAATATACTTTTTCTTTTTTTATATTTTTATTTTATTTATTATAATTTTATTATAAGCCCAAGAAGATTTGAACTTCTACATTTTCCTCATCAAGAAACTATTCTACCATTAAATTATAGGCTTTATTTTTGTTTATTTGTTTATTTTTGTACTATTATTTTTATTGATATTTTGATTTTTTAATTTTGGTTTTTTATTTATTTTTTAATTTTATATTTAATTTATTTTATTCTGACTATAAATTTATTATTGAATAATTTAAATATAAAATAATTAGGTTTAATTTAACCCTATAATAATAAAACAAATATTTGTTTTAATACTAAACGCTTCTTTTAAATAATTAAATTATAATAAATAATTAAATATTATTATATCATTACTTTTTAATAAAAGAATAAAGTTTAATAACAAAATAAACAGAGTTAAGTTTACAGATGGTTCTGTAGTAGACCTGCAAAGTCTATCAAATTAGGGTTCAATTCCCTCTTAACTCTATAGTCTAGCCTTCTCCCCTTTTTATGATTATATTATTGATGTGATATTAGTTTAGCATTACTCATTTATCAAGTCTACTTGATATTAATTATTGTTACAATATAAAGTGTGGTACTTTTACCTTTAGAGTATTATAAAAGAGTATATAGCGAATATACTTTCAAGAATTTTAATATTAAGAATTCAACTGATTAAACTGGGACACTTATATATTTACCACTAATAAATATATTTAGTTACTGGTGGTTTGAGCTAGACTACTACTTATATAAATTATATAAATTATAATAATTAAGATTATAATAAACTATAAAATTATTACAAATAAAACTATTTAAATAAACAAGGTAGAAGCCTCACCAACTACTCAAAGGTAAATTCATATTATTAAAATTATTATTGTAAATACAAATTACAATTATACATTGCAAATATAATAAATATTTGTATCGGTCTAGAAAACTATTAATTATCTGTCTCGTATTGCAGTTAAATCAACCTTTGCCTGTTGTCTAATCTCCGATGGTAAGCAATAATTTATAAAGGGAGATTTAGGATATGTGAGCAAGGACAAAAAAATAATTAAAAAATAAAAATAAAATAAAATAAAATAAAAAATAAAATCAAATCATAATATACAATGTATCCTAAAGGAATAATACAAATACAAACCATGAATCTATCATTACTTTTATTTTTAGTAGGTATTTTAGGATTTATATTAAATAGAAAAAATATAATTCTAATGATAATAGCGATAGAATTAATGTTATTATCAGTAACATTATTAATTTTAATTTCTAGTTTTAGTTTTGATGATGGAATAGGACAAACTTTTAGTATTTTTATAATTTCAATAGCTGGTGCAGAATCAGTAGTAGGTTTAAGTATTCTTGTAGCATATTATAGATTAAGAGGAAATATTTCATTAAGAACATAATGTATTTATCAATTTTAGTTTTACCTTTATTAGGTTCTTTTGTATCAGGATTTATGGGAAGAAAAATAGGTGTAACAGGAGCACATATTATTACTTGTACTTGCTTAATAATATCATCAATTTTAGCTTCAATAGCTTTTTATGAAGTAGGTTTCTGTGGTTCTCCAGTTTCTATAAATTTAACTAGTTGGATCGATTCAGAATTTATGTCAATTTCTTGGGAATTTTTATTTGATCAATTAACAGTTTCTATGTTAATACCAGTTTTATATATTTCAACTTTAATTCATATATTTTCTACAGATTATATGGCTGAAGATCCTCATAATCAAAGATTTTTCTCTTATTTATCATTATTTACTTTCTTTATGTTAATATTAGTTTCAGGTGCTAATTTCTTTGTAATGTTTATTGGTTGGGAAGGTATTGGAGTAGTTTCTTATTTATTAATTAACTTTTGGTTCACAAGAATTCAAGCAAATAAATCAGCAATATTAGCATTCACAATGAATAGAGTAGGTGATATGGGATTAAGTATAGGATTTTTTGCTATCTTTGCCTTATTTGGATCCTTAGAATTTTCTACAATATTTAGTTTAATACCTTTAATGAATGAAACAGGAATAACAATAATTGGTTTATTATTATTAATAGGAGCTATGGCTAAATCTGCTCAAATTCCTTTACATAGTTGGTTACCTGGAAGTATGGAAGGTCCAACACCAGTATCAGCTTTAATTCATGCAGCTACTCTAGTTACAGCAGGATTATATTTATTAGTAAGATCATCTCCTATATTAGAATATAGTTCAACTGCTTTATTAATTATTACTTTAGTTGGTGCTTCTACTGCTTTCTTTGCCGCTACTTGTGGTTTAGTTCAAAATGATTTAAAAAGAATTATAGCATTTTCAACAATAAGTCAATTAGGTTATATGGTAATGGCAGTAGGATTAAGTCAATATAATGTAGCATTAATGCATGTAATAAATCATGCATTCTTTAAAGCATTATTATTCTTAGGAGCCGGAGCAGTAATACATAGTTTTTCAGATCAACAAGATGTAAGAAGATTAGGAGGATTAATAAATTTCTTACCTTTCACTTATACAGCAATGTTAGTAGGATCATTATCTTTATTAGCTACTCCTTGGTTAACTGGATTCTATAGTAAAGATTTAATTATAGAATTAGCTTACGGACAATATAGTTTCAGCGGAACTTATGCTTATATTTTTGGTAGTTTAACTGCTGGTATTACAGCATTTTATTCATTTAGATTAATTTCATTAGTATTCTTAACTGTACCTAATGGATCTAAAAATAGTTATTTAAATTCACATGAAGCTAATTTAGCTGTAATTATACCTCTATTTGTGTTAGCTCTATTTAGTATCTTCTTTGGTTTTGTTTTCTCTGATTTATTTGTTGGTGTCGGTTCAGATTTCTTTGCTAATTCTTTATTTATACATCCTAATAATATTTCTATAATTGAAGCAGAATTTAGTTTACCTATTTTAATTAAATTATTTCCATCTATTTTATCTTTATTTGGTGCCTTATTAGCTATATTATTATATCATAAAGGTAATAAATTTATTATTGATTTAACTGAAACTGGTATAGGTAGAAAAATATATACTTTTTTAAATGGTAAATACTTATTTGATGTAGTTTATAATAATTATATAACATCTGTAGGTTTACAATTAGGTTATACTATATCTAAAGTGATTGATAGAGGAGTTATTGAATTATTAGGTCCTCATGGATTATCTTATATTTTCACTAATTCTGGTAATAATATTTCTAAATTAGATAATGGTTTAATTACTACTTATGCTCTTTATTTTACATTAGGTTTACTAGCTTTATTATTCTTAGTTTTTGCTCCTGTTTTAATAGATACTTCTTTATTAACTGAAATGAGAATAATAATTATTTATTTTGCTTCATTAATTATAGTTTTATCTCCACTGATTAAATAATTTTAACTATAATTTTAGTTTAAATAATTTAATAATAATTAAAAATTAAAAGAATTATTTATTTTAAAAAGTAAGTAATCCTTAGTGTTAGACACTATAAACACAATAACGATAATGTTAACAGCTGCTAAATATTTAGGTGCTGGGTTAGCTTGTTCCGGATTAATCGGTGCTGGTGCAGGTATAGGTTTAATATTTTCTTCTCTAATCGCATCAACAGCTAGAAACCCACAAATCAGAGGACAATTATTCAGTTTCGCAATCTTAGGTTTTGCTTTAGCTGAAGCTACTGGATTATTCTCATTAATGATAGCTTTCTTATTATTATACTCATAATTAAGAAAGAATAAATATTATATTTATATTTTATTGTGTATTTTATTTTAAATTTAACAAACTACAAAATATTAAATTTTATATTTAAAGAAAGTTAAAATTGATAATTCAAAAGAAGAAAAAAAAAAGATTTAGATTATAATAATCTAAAAGTATCTTATATTATAAAATTCTTAGAACGAACGTATTAGATATTAATAATATAAAAAGTATATTATTAAAATAATAATTAATTAAATAAAGCAAATAAAGCTTATTTATCCCCCAAAAAAGAGAGGTTATAAATCTCAAAAATCAAAATATAAAAGTATCGATGACAACATAGTAAAAAGAAGAAAAAGTAATTGAATAAAAAATTAAATTAAAATAAAAATATTTGCTCTTGATGCTACAATCAATTACTGCTCTAGTAACCTAATTTAGGCCTACTATATAAAGCAGAATTATAATCAGGATAAAGATAGCATGCTGCGGAGCTACGCTTGCTTATGTTTTAGCAATAGTATCGGTAAAGTAGCCCAGGAAATGAGGAACATCGTATTCAACTACGCAACCTTACAATTACATTCTGAGGCTTTTTTAAAGAAAGAAGAAAGGCTTACTAAATAAAGGTTCGATTCCTTTACTTCTTAGATTTTATGGTGTCCAAATCAGGAGCCTAGCCCTAAATGTTGTATAATTAGGCAAGGTTAAGTTAGGAAATAGAATAATAGAGTAATCTTATTCTATTTACATAAAAGAATTGTTTAAGCTCAATCTTAGGATACTTGTATATATTTTCCCGTGAATATATTGTATTATATCGTAGTTTATTTAAAAATAATTAACATTTATTTTTAAATTAAATGTTAATTATCCAATAAACGGATGTTCATTTTATAATAAAATATAAAATAACCGAGGAAAATCTAAAGATTTATAACTAATAAATCTAAGTTTTTTAAAATTAAATCTAAGATATTAGATTTAAAACTTTATAAATTAAATGAAAAAATTAACATTATTTAATAGAACACTCATAGGTTTAAAAAAAGGATGGCTACATCCTACATTACCAAAAAATTTACTTAAATTAGAATTACATCCCTTTATTACAAAATTTAGATTATTATGTATAATAAGTATATTAATAATATTAACTAAAGGTTATAAAATATTTTATATTAATGTATTATATATTTTAATTATATTATCTGGTTTATTTGTTTTATATAAAACTTATTTAAATTATTATAGAATTAAACATATTTATAGTTCTATAAAAAAAGGTGATTTAGATGTAAGAAATAGTTCTATAGACATATATGCATCGTTAATTAGTAAATTATTTTTTGTTTTTAAAGGTTGTTGTCAAGTAGCAGCTGGAATTGGTTTAGCCTTAAGTATTTTTACAGTTATAGACACTGTTATTTTAACATAAATTTAAGTCAATCATTATTGATTTATTATATATCATTATTTATCCCTCAATTTTAGATTAGGCTAGTAGAGTTATCTGATTTATCTTTTTAAATGATTTAATTTATTTTTATTGAAATTTATAACTAATAAATCTAAGATTTTTAAAATTAATATAAATTAATAAATGTTAACAAAATTTTCGCTTTTTAACACAATCTTTAACGATGCACCTCAACCTTGGCAATTAGGTTTCCAAGATAGTGCTTCACCAAGTTTTACTGGAATAGTCGAATTACATAATACTATTTTCTTCTTTTTAGTAGTAATTGCTGTAGGTATATTTTGGGTTTTAGGTTCAACTATGTATTACTATAGTTCTAAAAATTCTCCTATTATACATAAATATCTTAACCATGGTACTTTAATTGAATTAATCTGGACAATTACACCAGCATTAATCTTAATTACTATTGCTTTTCCCTCATTTAGATTACTTTATTTATTAGATGAAGTAGTTTCTCCAACAATTACTATTAAAGTAGTAGGACACCAATGGTATTGGTCATATGAATATTCTGATTATGTTAATGAAAGTGGTGAATCTATTGAATTTGATTCTTATATGATACCTGATTCTGATTTAGAATTAGGACAATTTAGAGTATTAGAAGTTGATAACAAAGTTATTGTTCCTGTTGATACTCATGTTAGAATCATTGTTACAGGTGCTGATGTTATACACTCATTTACTGTTCCTTCATTAGGAATTAAAATTGATACTGTACCTGGTAGATTAAATCAAACTTCTTTATTAGCTGAAAGAACCGGAACATTTTATGGACAATGTTCTGAAATATGTGGAGTATATCACGGATTTATGCCTATAGCTATTGAATCTGTATCTGTACAAGATTACTTAGCTTGGGTAGATGCTCAATAGTTTTATTTATAATAATATTTTATAGATTGTTATAATCTTACCCCATTAATCCTCTGGGTAGACTATTATACCTGATAGTCCTTAAGTTTAGTAGAAATCTTTGTGAACTTTAATAATAGATTATTAAATTGGATATTCGATCTATTCGATCATAAAATAGTTCCGAATATCCCTAAAAGTCTCCCATCCAATCTCATAAAAGATGGATAATATCGGGTCAGTAGGTTTAGAAATAATACCCAGTTAACTATTAAAAAGATACTAAAACTTTAGTTTAAAGGCAAAACAATAACATCCTGAAGTTATAATTATCAGTTCGAATCTGATAAGTTTTATTTTTTTTAAGTTTATTGTTGTTTTATTGTAAATTATAAAAGAGTAAATAATTAGCGTATTTATCGTAATTCGACTTTTTAATTGACCTAAAGAACATTTTATATACGAATGTGGAGTTGATTAAATACTAGGAAGAATTATGGGGGGCGTGCTTCACAGATAATAAGTTTTTATTATTTAGCTAAATAAATTCAAATAAACTAATGATTAGATTACAATCTTATTCCGTAAACAATAATTTACTAACAAATCAAATTTTAGGAATGTACATTAATAATTTCTGGAATGATATATTTGCCCCTCTAGTTGAATCTGGTAATAAACACTTAATGATTATGGTTAAAGTAGAATTTAATGAATCAGAAATGGGTTATAGAACTTTAGGTGATTTAAGAAGAGTTAATTTCAATGATAGAGAACTATTTATAGAATATTTATCAGCAAGATTAGGTCTATTAAATGAATCCTATTTTACTAATCCAATAAATAAAATCAGTTTTACTTACATAATTAAACCAGGATTAGCAACTGGTGAAAGAAGATTACTTCAAGATTTAACATCTAGAAGTAATACTACTCATAGATTTAATAACATGAATTTACCTATTTCAATGAATCCTACAGACTTCGGTAATATAATAGTTGATACATATATCCAATTAAATGGTCAATCAATACATAGAATTATAATTGATAGTGGAACAAAAACATTCCAATTTGATATTAATGCTGATAAAACAGTTAACGAAGTAACTATGTTAGGTGCAATCGATTTAACTTGGACAGATACTAAAATTAATGCTGATTTATTCAAAAGAGAAATTGGTAAATCAATTATTTATTTCTTAGGTGGTGAAAAAGTATTAATTAAAAAACAATTAAAAGCTAAACCAATTAAAAACCAGGCAGTAGAAACTAGATTAGATCAAATAAATATAGATTAATATTAAATAAGGGTCAGTAGGTTTTGAATATGACCATCTGTATTAATACCCAATCATTATTTTTATATTATTTTATTTTATTTACGTGAGAATCGTAACAATAAGCTTATTTATCCCCATTTCAATATTCTCATTTCATTAAAAATTATAATTTATATATTAATTATAAAAGAGTATAATATTTTACGATTATATCATAAAAATATCTTAATAGCTATCATCTGTCTAGTACAATTTTATCGTTGACGATGACAGTGCATAACTTAGTTATAATACTTCTTTAATTTATTAATTAAAGTTATAGGAATAAGAGTTTTATGGAGTAAACCAGTCTCACTGATATCAATTATCAAGTAAAAATAAAAAAAAATATATAACTAATGATTCAATTAAAAACATATTCAATAAATAATAATTTAACAATAACAAATGAAGTATTAACTTCGTTTATCAATACATTTTGGACTGATATCTTTAATGTTATCCAAGAAGAAAAACATCTTCTATTAATGTGTAAAGTACAATTTAGTGATGAAACAATGGGTTATAGAACCTTAGGTCATTTAAGAAAAGTAAACTTTAATGATAGAGAATTATTCATAGATTATTTATCACAAAGATTAACAATTTTAAATGATAGTTATGTAACACATCCTATTTCTAATATTACCTTTTCATATATAGTTAGAGAAGGACTTTGTACAGATAATGATAGAGCTTTATTACAAGATTTAACTAATAAATCGTTAGCATTCCATCATTTTAATAATATGAAATTACCAGTTTCAATGAATCCATCAGAATATGGTAATATAGAAGTATCTAATTATGTTCAAGTAAATGGTGAAACTATGAATAGATTTATAGTAAATAGTGGTACAAAAACTTATAGAATCGATTCAAATGGTTTAGTAAATAAAGTAACAGTTTTAGGTAATATAGATATAAATTGGACAGATACATTAGTAAATGGTAGTCTAATCATGAGAGAAATTAAAAAATCAACTATTTATTTTATGGATGGTGAAATAATATTAAGAAAACAAATATTACCAGTTAAACCTTGTAGAAATTTAGGGATTGACTACAAAGGATTAAACAATATTAAATAAAAGAGTAGATTAATTCATAGATACTAAATTAAAAAATTAAAATTTAAGTAATTATATCTGCTAATATTTAATATTAATATAATAATGTATCAATTATATTAAACATTTATTTAATAATAATAAATAATGGAATATTAAATAACTAAGTAAAATAATAATACTTAGTCTTAGTATTAAATAATAATCCTGCTCAAATACAAATATTTGTATACAACCCTTATTAAATTTGCAAATATAAATAAACCAACAATCCTGGCAGCGCAGCTTAAGATAGTTGTCTTCTACCTGCCCAATTTATTGGATTATAGGGTGATAGAGCGCAAGGAAATAAATAATCTTAATTAATATAATAAACAATATAAACAATAATTCAAATTTTGAAAATAAAAATAATAAATTATTCTCCTATAAAAATATATTAAATAAAAGTGTTTTATGGGTAAAATTATATGATATAAAATTATATTTATATTTAAATAAAAATACTAAAAATAAATTCAGTATATTAGAACCTAAAACAAAAGTAAATCAAATTCTAGCAACTACTGTGAATAATGTACAAATTAGTAAAAATATTATAAAATTAATTAATACAAAAATGAATAATAATAATAATAAACAAGAAGTACATAAAACAATAAATATTAATAAATATATTAATTATATTTCTAAATTTAATTCTAAAACAGAAAAATATCAAAATATTGTATATCAATTTAATAAAAATAATCAAAATATACAGAATAGTAGTGTAGGAATAAATAAAAATGTATTTACTTTATTAGAATCAACCTTTTTATCTATGTCTAGTTTAATAAGTAAACCTATTATTATTATTACTCCTAATAAAGTTGTTATTCAATTATTTTATTATTTAAATAAACTTAATTCTAATAATAAATTATTAAATAATAATTATAAATTAGAATTGTTATGTTTAAATTTAAGTAAAATATATAAAAAACCAGTAGAATTAGAATTAGATAGATTACATTACCCTTATTATGATAGTAATATCTTATCTAATATGATTGGTTTAATTAGTAATATTGTTAAACTTAGATTTATTATTAAAAAATTATTTAAAATTGCTAAAATTAAAAAATCTAATAATTTTATTAATAAATATTCTATTATACCTACTTACTTATCTGGTTTTAAAATCAGAGTTGCTGGAAGATTATTAACACAAAGAGTTATACCAAGATTAACAGTTAAAACTATACAAAGAGGGACTTTAGCTAGAGGTAAAGCTCAATTTGTTAATAGTGCTAGATTTACTAATAAAAATAAAAGAGGATCTTTTAGTATTACTGTAACTATGGGACATATCTTTTTTTAAATTTTAAATTCATTCCATTTAATCCCCTGCAGCCTTAACCCTCAGGCAAGACAATGAGTAACTACGCTTGCTTTACACCCGCTACGCATTGTACGATTACCGAAGGAGCATATTTTCATTCAACAGTCGGCCACAGCAATAGTACCTAAGTAAAGCTCATCGGTGATTAAGGCAGAGTCACATAAAGCTTTAGTGCTCCATTCTTATGTATAGAATAATCAAAAATTCAATTGATTTAAATGCATTCATTTTGTGCTTGTATAAGCATGTAAGGGATAGTAATAAATTTTTCAGTTTCAGAACAAATTATTTTAATTTCATAGAAGTGATGAATGTAATCTTTAAATAGATCCACTTTAGTAAATTCGTAACCTTTAATTAATCTAATTTTTACAAAATTACTTCTGCTAGCTTGCCTAATCTCCTATGCTTTAGCAATAAAAGGGTAGGGATAAGGCAGTGGCATCAATGGATGGTGGCTACACTCAAGCAAGGCAATTTCGATGAGTCATAGACATATCGGAAATATTACTATAAGTTTAATAGTAAAAATACAAAATATAAATAATAATGTAAAAGAGGTAATATTAGTTTAATGGTAAAATGACGTCTTGTGGCGACGAAGTTCAGAGTTCAATTCTCTGATTTTACCCAAAATTTATAATTATATAATTTATATTAGAGAACTAATTCTGTATTTAAAGGATATAATTTATTATATAAACTTTACCACTAATAATTTGTTTAATAATCATTTATATTATAAAAAGTATATTTATTTAATTAATAAATCCTTTTTATTAACTTTACTTAAGAAAGATCAAAGGTTAATTTGGGTAAATTTTAAATAAACAATAAATTAATTTATGGTAAAACTATAGAAAACAAATATTAAAATTTAATTAAATTAAATTATAATAATATAATATAATTATCTAACACATACTACCTCTTGCTGCAGTGCTAATCACCGAAGGCTTCAAACTTTGGCAACTGCTGCCTTTGTGCCCGATCAGACAGTAGCGTAGCTGGGGCGCACAGTAAACGTTTGTTTAAATAATTAAATTTAAGAGAATAGAATCCTATACCTGGCTTATTAATTTTTAGAAAATCAGCTTTAATTGTTATTAGATAATATAACAATAGTCTTTTTATATAATTTATATTTAGTATAATAATAATAATAATTTATTATACTACTATAAACTATATTATTTAGATACAAAAGGACTTAACATAAATCTTTTTAAAGATATATCTTCTAATAATATTACATTAATATATAGTTATATACCCTATTTATAACCTAATTAATAAATAGGTATTTATAATTATATAATTAAGTAATAATAATAATATTATTTATAAATTTATCCCCTAATCTCCTATTATCCTCATCCCTCATGTATTTATTAAACAAGATCTTCAGAATGGTTCGATATTAAATTAAAAGAATATAGTAATGTGACTATATAATTTATTGAAAATTAAATTGAATAAATCAAATTTAGTATTATTTAATACTGGTGGATAGTAAATATTATTAATTAATTCTTTTTTAGAATCATTTTTAATTGTAATTTTACTATCTTTAATTACAATATTTAAATTAG
>WNFO01000202.1_pt1 | contig 41204 bp, 35 predicted proteins | sample 5400251 | NCBI WGS metagenome assembly WNFO01 (sample SAMN13153354, study PRJNA577476) | soil metagenome | isolation source: 100 cm saprolite under Madrone tree | place: USA:California | collected 2016-06-14 | reverse complement strand
GCATTTCTGCAGGGTGACTTTGAAACCGCGACTTTCGAGGAGACAGCCGATCGAGGAGGCAGCTACGCCTTTTCCCAGTGAGGATACAACTCCGCCGGTTACAAAAATATATTTTGGCGCCATCCGTGTAGCCCGCGTTTCCACGCCGGGCTTGTCAGCCCTCCACAGGAGTGACGTACGCATAATTATCGTCGGAAGTTGCGCTTCTGTCAAATCGAACTCTCCGGGCCGCAAAATCGTTATTTTTTCTCTCCACGGGCGCGAAACCTTTTTGGAGGGCACGGGTTTGTAACAACCGGAGAATACTCTGTGGAGTTCGGCGGTCTCGAGGAATGTTGCAGAACAGGAAATTTTGCGCTGCATCCGGAAAACGCCGGAAGGGAATTTGCCATCTAACGAAACGAACCTTGTAGCTTTGTGCCTCGAAGCTGCTTTTCGGTCTAGTCCCCGCAACGCGGAAAGGTTCCGGGTGGAATTCTTGCAGGTGGGAAGGGGAAATGAAATTACACATTCGATTTAGGACCTACAGCTCGCTATTCGCCTTCGTGTTGCTCTTCTCCGTGGCCGGCGGCGCGCAGCAAAAGGTTGCACTCGCACCATCGCACGGCAGCGTGCCTAGCTACGATTTGGCTCGAGAATCCGCTCTGCAAGGCACGGTGATTGAGTACACGGCGGTATCTTCAGCCGCTCCTTTCGGCGCGCACGTGCTGCTTCAGACCTCAGCAGGAACCGTGGACGCGCATTTGGGCAATGGCAAAGTTTTGGAAGCAAATCATATTTCACTTTCTGCCGGAGACAGTGTCCGCATCGTCGGCGAGAATGTGACCTTCAAGGGCAACACGATTTTCGCCGTGCGCACGCTTCAAAAAGGCTCGCAAACAGTTACGTTGCGGTCGAAAAATGGAATGCTTTTAGTCAATACGACCGTTCCGAATAAGACTGGTAACGCAGTCGCCCAGCCGGTAGGTGTGCGATGAAGCGCCTGCTCCTGTTTTCCGCAATGGCGCTGGCCACGTTTGCCGCAGCCTGCAGCTCAGGAGTCGGCGGTCCCCCGGCTCCCCCGCCCACAGGCAATTTCTCCGCAGCAAGTCTCAATGGTTCGTACGTGTTCCAGATGAGCGGAACAGACATCAACGGAAGCTTCATTGCGCGCGCTGGCAGCTTCACAACGGATGGAAAAGGCAACATTACCGCGGGCATCGAAGACGTGAACGACGGCGGCACGGTCAATCTCACTGGATCCGCCACCCCGGTTGTGTTTGATGCGGCGCCCCAATCAACTTACACCGTGCTCGCCAATGGGCGCGGAACTCTGACTCTGCACGACGCCTCCGGGACTCTCAAGTTCAGTATTACGTTGACGTCCGCGTCGGCAAGTCCCACGTCGACAGGTTTGATGGTAGAAACGGACGGCTTCGCCACCTCCAGCGGCTCTTTCCGGGCCCAGACGATCAGTACGACGTTTAGCCCAGCTTATGCCTTTGATTTCTCGGGACTTAACCTCGGTACTTTGGTAGGGCTGTCTTTCGTCGGCCAATTCAATACCAACACCACAACAGGCATTACAGGTGGCATGTTCGATGAGAATGATGGCGGATCACTTAGTCCCCAGGTCCCTATTTCTCCTACGGCCATCACAATCGACCCCACGTACGGCGCGACCTTCGGCCGGGGGCAGACCATCATCAACGGACGCACCTTCGAGTTTTACATAGCCGACGGAAGCAATCTTGCAGTCCTTGAGGAAGATGGCTCTGGGTTGACTTCTGGCTTGGCCACGGCACAAAACTCGGTGCCCACCGCGACCAGTGGAATAGCCGGGAGCTTCGTCTTTGATGTGGGCGGCTCGGCAAGCAGCGGTACTTTTGTTGGCCCTCTGGCTCGGGCGGGGCGCTTCGATGCCAACGGCGGCGCCAACCCGGCCATTACGAACCTGTTCATGGACGAAAACTTTTCTACCTCCGTTTCCACGTTTCCTGGAGCTGGTGGCATATCCAACGTGACTTTCACCATCGATGCCGCAGGCTCAGGCCGCGGCACCCTCGGTTTCACGGACGTCACCAGCGGTGACGTTTTCAGCTACGTCTTTTATTTGACTTCCGCGAACGGCGGATTCATTCAGGACACCAGCTCCGGGGTGGTTGCGGACGGCTCGCTGGTCCAGCAATCCCAAACGCTCACGCCCGTTTCCTTGGTCGGGAACTACATCGCCAATTGGAGCGGCGTTAATGGAAGAAATGCCTTTGAAGAAGACTTCAACGCGCAGTTCGCGGTCTCCAGCGCTACTTCCAATAACATTACTGGCGTCGTTGATTACACGGAACTCGGCAGCAATCAGATCGTCACGGGCGCTGGGGTGGCGGGCACTTTCACATTAGGAACGCCTAGTAAGGTGACCCTTCAGGCTGGCGGCCAGACCTTTAATTTCCACGCCTACGACATCAGTAACAACAGTATTTTGCTGATCGGTACGGATTCCAACCACGTAGTCCTGGGAGTCATTTCGCGACAACCGTAACGGTCTCGCGAACGCCAACTACAACGGCAGCGCCCGGCATTGGTTAGCCGGGCGCTGTTATTTTTGCAGGAGCTTTTCTACACGCGGCACGTCCTCCGGCACGTCCACGCTGATTGCATCGTGCTCCACTTCCGTCACGCGGATCTTCCAGCCATTTTCCAACCAGCGCAGTTGTTCGAGTTGCTCAATCCGTTCGAGCTCGCCCTGCGGTAGTGTCGGATATTCCAGCAAGGCCTCGCGTTGAAAAGCGTATAGCCCGAGATGCTTCAGATGCCGTACTTGAATCTTGCTCGCGGTATCCCGCACCCAGGGAATCGGCGCGCGCGAGAAATAGATGGCGTTCCCATCGAAATCCAGCACCACTTTCACCGCGTTGGGGTCCATGATGTCGCCGGGTGTTTTGATAAGCGTCGCTACCGTGCTGATCGAAGCTGGCGGCTCCTCCAACAGTGAACTAACCGCCGCATCGATAGCATTCGGATCCAGTAGCGGCTCATCTCCCTGCACGTTTACAAAAACGTCGCCGTCTTCTCGCGCCGCCACTTCCGCGACGCGCTCCGTCCCGGTGCGGTGCTCGCTGCGAGTCATTCTCGCCTCACCGCCGAAGCCCTCCACCGCTTTCACGATGCGCTCGTCGTCGGTCGCCACCATCACCCGGTTCACGCGCGTTGCCAGCTTGGCTCGTTCGTACACCCGCTGAATCATGGGTTTTCCCGCCAGCGGTATCAGGGGTTTCCCGGGTAGACGCGTGGACCCATATCGTGCGGGAATAACTACGATGACTTTCGGCGGACTCATTAGGGCTCCGAGTCTCGGGAATTTTTCGACCACCTGTGAAGTCTATCTTTAACGGAATCGGCGATGCTACCACACGCCGCCTGTTCCGCCGGCCCATCAAACTGTTCGATAGTGAACATCAAGCAATTGCACTTGTTTTCGGGAAGCCGAGTGGTAGAATTTCTGTTAGTCGAAACCGCGCGGCCATCCCGGTAGGCCGGGATGACGGGGGTGCCGTGAGACGCGATATAACTGGTTTTCGCGTTCTGTCTTTCTCCTTGCAAGTTTCGCTGACCGTTTGCCTATTCGTTTTGCAAGCCGTCCTCCCTGCCGCGGCGCAATCCCCTTCCGACGAAAACAAACCCAAGGACGAACTCAAGCGTTATGAATTGAAGGAAGTCAAGAAAGACGATGTGCGCAAAGATACCGCGGGCACGCCTTTCAAACCCGGCGGAACCATTCATTTTGATGTGGACCTCGCGCTTGTCAACGTCACCGTCACCGACCCTTACAACCGCCTGGTCACCGGCCTGGAAACCGACAATTTTCGCGTCTTCGAAGACAACATCGAGCAGGAAGTTGTTACTTTTTCCGCCGAAGACGTGCCCATCTCCATCGGCGTGATCTTCGATTTTAGCGGGAGCATGTCCAACAAAGTCGGCAAAGCGCGCGAAGCCGCGGTTCAATTCTTCAAGACCGCCAATCCCCAGGATGAATTTTTCCTCGTCAGCTTCAACGAGCGCGCCGAATTGACCAGTTCCTTTACCAACAGCGTGGAAGACTTGCAGAGCCGCATGATGCTGACCGTGCCAAAGGGCCGCACCGCGCTCCTCGACGCCATCTATCTTGGTCTCAGCCAGATGAGGGGTGCACACAACGCCAAACGTGCCTTGCTCATCCTATCGGATGGAGGTGATAATCATAGCAGGTACAACGAAAGCGATATCAAGCGGCTGGTGAAAGAAGCGGACACCCAGCTCTATGCTGTTGGAATCTTTGACCCGCTTGGCTATCGCAATCGGTCCCCGGAAGAGTTGAGCGGCCCGTCGCTGCTCAGCGAACTGACAGAAATGACCGGTGGCCGCGTGTTTGCCGTGGAGAAGCTGGATGATCTTCCGGATATCGCCTCAAAAATTGGCATGGAGCTGCGAAACCAATATGTCCTCGGCTATCGACCAAGCAACAAGGCTCACGACGCGCGCTGGCGCAAGCTTAAAATCAAATTGCGGGCGCCCAAGGGGCTTCCGCCGCTCAGCGTGTATTCCAAAACCGGATATTACGCTCCCAGCCACTGAGTTCTTCCGGCGTATCTTTCCCGCGCTGCGCGGGTTCTTTCTCCTGCTCTGCGCTGCGGCTGTTCTCGGTTCCGGCGCGTTTGCACAGATTCCCGTTGCCCCGCCTCCGCCCCCAGGCCAGGATCCTAACGCTGGCAAGCAAGGCTCGAAAATTGTCCTCAACGTGGACCTGGTCGTCCTGCACACCACCGTCATCGACGACCGCCAGCGCTTCGCCGACGGCCTGAAGCCGGAAAATTTCCGCGTTTTCGAAGACAAAGTTGAACAAAAACTTTCCGTCTTCAAACGCGAAGATGTGCCCGTCAGCATGGGACTGGTGATCGACAATAGCGGCAGCATGCGCGATAAGCGTCCGCGCGTTAACGAGGCCGCTCTTACTCTCGTGCAGGCCAGCAATCCACAGGACGAAGCTTTCGTCGTTAATTTCAACGACGATTTCTACCTCGATCTCGACAAGGATTTCACCAGCAGTATTCCCGAGCTTAAGGAAGCCCTGGAACGCATCGATTCCCGCGGCAGCACCGCCATGCGCGACGCCATCCTCGGTTCCCTTGATCATCTTAAGAAAGCTTCCAAGGACAAGAAGGTGCTCCTCGTCGTCACCGACGGCGAAGACAACGCTAGCCGCAATTCCCTGGAGAAAATGATTCGCGAAGTCCAGAAGACCGATACCGTGATTTACACCATCGGCCTCCTCAGTCAGGAAAATAAGAAGGAAGCCAAGCGCGCCCGCAAAGTTCTCGAGCAAATTGCGGCTGCTTCAGGCGGTTTGGCTTACTTTCCGGAAAATGTCGATGATGTGCACAATATCTGCGAACAGGTCGCCCACGACATCCGCAATCAGTACATTCTGGCCTACTATTCCAGCAACACTCGCCGGGATGGCACTTTCCGCGCCGTCACCGTCGCGGTAATTCCGCCGCATGGCCGCGGCAAGCTCATTGCCCGCACCCGCAACGGCTACTACGCGCCCATTGAGAAGGCTTCCGCCGCCGGAAACTGACGACGTGACGAAGCGTCGTCATCCCGAGCGCAGCGTAGCTGAGAGAGCGATCTCTCTGGATTATCTTGTAGTGGCGGGTCTTCAGACCCGTTCGCTCCTTCGGAACAGGGCAAATCGCTCCCAAATATTTTCGCTACTTGGTTTTCTCTTCGCTCGGCAAACTGCTTGCCAGGACCAAAGCGGCTCCGCACATGGCCAGGATCTCGAATCCGCTCGTCCATGGGCCCGGATTGTGTAACTGCCCGATGATGCGGGGAGCATAGAGCAGCAGGAAGTACAAAAAGGCAATCGATGCCAGGAGAGTTGCCGCCAAGTGCGTCTTTTTCCCAATGATAATCGCAGCGCCTGCTCCAACGAAGATGACCCCGAAGAGATAAGCCAAGAGTGGCCGACCCGGTATCCACGGGGGCCCCAGTCCTGCCGCGTACCGCCCAAAAACAAAATGTTGAATCCCGAATGCCACGAAAGCCAGAGCAAAGAAATATCGTCCAAGTCTGAGGAATGGATCAGGAGTTTCGCGCTCATGTAAAGGAGCGGCGTTGGCAACTACCCAGGCGCCTCCGCACATGGCCAGCGCCACAAACCCGCTGGTCCACTCGTTCCCATTTCTGTAATTGCCAACGATTCTAGGAATGTGCAGCAGCACCACAAAGAGAAAAAACATCACTCCTAGCATTGTGGCAGCTGCCCGGGCGATTAATTTGTAAAGAATGCCAGCGGCAGCTGCGAAGAACGCGACGCCCACGAAGTAGGCCCAGAACAACCTCCTCGGCATGAACGCAGGTACCAGCGTTGCCACGAATCCGCCATAAATAAAGTGTTGCACTCCAAAAACAACCAGAGAAATGGCCACGAAGGTTCGTCCGGTTGTTTTGGGCCAGTCGGTCATGGGAGGGCGGTTTCGCGCCCCTACTCTATCCGTAACCCGCAGAAATCCACAAGCATTAAGCAACGTGGCGCAGACTTCAGTCTGCCTTCCTCTCCGCTCGGTGTGCTCAGCGTTCTCGGCGCTATGGGCGGTGTGTTCTTTCTCGAAATCGACTCTGTATCCGACCGCCGCGCTCCGTTTTCACGCGGTAAAATGGATAAATGGAACGCAAGGTCTTCTGGGCCACTTTCGTCGCGCTGGGATTGATAGCCGACTTAACCTTGCCCATTATGTGGGCGCTTCTTGCCACCATTCCCATCGGCGTCTTAAGCTGGTGGGTGGCCTACCGCAGCGACTGGTTCTGAGTCTGGTGTCCCAGCCCTTTTCTGTAGGTCCCGACCTTGTTGCTGATTGTGATTGACAATGCGGTCACTACTCTGGCATATTACTTCCGTTCAGAAGTGCGTCCTGCCATCCGCGAGAACGCCTAGAATTTGAGGCCCTGTTATGGAGACTTGACTTTCGCATTCTCTCCCATTTTGGTGCACTGTAAACCCCTTTAGAATCAACACTTATAGGCTCCTCGAAAGTGTTGATTCTAAACCACTTACAAATATACTAACTCCTTTAGATGCAACACTTACAAAAAACGCGGGGGTGGGGCCAGTTGTTGTCAACTGGAACTTCCCCTAGTGCATTCCTTGCACGGCAGTGGCGAGGAGGGCTTTGGCGTCGCCGCTTTCCAGTCCATTAGGGTCGAGCCGGAAGTAGTTCTGCAAATCCGCTACGACGGCGGGAGAGTTGTGCTGCGCGTGGTGGATCTGGGCGAGAAGATAATAGGCTTCCGGTAGATTCGCTTTCCGGAAAAGCGCCTGCTGAGCGCTGCGTTCCGCCTCCGCAGGACGGTTCAACGCGAACTGTGTCCAGCCCAGGAAGACTTTCCCCAGGGCAGAACCGGGATCAATCTCGAGTCCCTTCTGAATGACTACCTCGGCCTGACGAAACTGCTGCATTTGGCAGAGAATCAGTCCCATAAGGAAATCCGCCGGCGCATAGCCGCCTCCGGTGAGATCGATGGCTTTCTGGAAGGCCTGTTCGGCCTCGGGCGTGTGGCCAAGTCGAAAGCGCGCAAGGCCTTTATCGTAATAGGCCCGGTAGTAGCTTGGATCTTTCGCGATCGTGCGATCAAAATAGGCGATGCTTCCAGCAGCGTCTCCTTTCAGGAGCAGCTTGACGCCTTTGTCAAACGCCTTTTGCGATTTGCCGGGCGACCTCAGCTCTTGCACCGAGACGACACTATCGTTCATCGGTGAAACGTTTATGGGCGTGGCCGGCGCTTCCATTTTGCGTAAACGCAAAACCAGCGGCCCGGTCTTCCCGGTGATTTCCGCCGTACTCTCGAGGCGCTCGTATCCCGGTTCCGTGACGGTCACTTGATAGGTGGCTTGCGAGAGTCCCGCAAAGCCGAATTTCCCGTAGCCATCCGTGAGCGTGGAACTTGCCCAGCCTGTAGAAGGAATCAGCAGCTCCACGCGGGCGTGACGCAGGGGCCGGTCGTTCGTTGCGCGCACAACGCGGCCCCAGGCGGATCCTGAGGCACTCTCCACTGACGCGGATTGCGCGAGGCAAGTGGCTGGGAACATCAGACCGGCCACCGCGAGTGGACGGATGAACCTGCAAGTGGATACGCTGGTGAGTCCCGAAGCGCCCATGAAAGTGGCCCCCTGCGGGAGAGTCTCCCGTCACTTTTATTTTCGAGAGAAAAATACTCGATCGCGCGAGGGAATTCGCAGTTGTGTGGGCCGAGATAACTGCGCGAGCGAACAGAGGGGTTAACTGCTCGCGGGAGCAGCTATTCGATTAGGATCATTTTGGGCTAAAAAAACATGAGCGTTGGCGTGAAAAAATGATTAGCTCCTCCTCCTTGACAATTCTTTCCAGCTGGTCTATAGGTAGAAGTGATACAGGTAGTAGTGCTAGGGGTCACCGATGGCTCAGGAAAAAGTTGAGTTTCTCAAGGGAACTCTGGACATGTTGATCCTCAAGGTCGTGGCTGCCGGCCCCATCCACGGGTATGCCATCTCCCAGCGCATTCAGCAGATTTCCAAGGATTTCTTTCAGGTGCCGCAGGGTTCTCTCTATCCAGCTCTGCACCGGCTGGAGGAGCAGGGTTGGCTCGACGCACAATGGAAAGATACCGCCACCGGCCGGGAAGCCAAGTTTTACACCCTGACCCGCAAGGGCCGCAAACAGCTCGACACGGAAGTGACCAACTGGGAGCGCCTTTCCGACGCCGTCTCGCTCATTCTCCGCACCGCGGACTAGGAGGCTGGCCATGCGCTGGCTCCGCCGTCTTTGGAAAAAATCTCTCTCTGAAAAACGGCTCGAATCCGAACTGCAATTCCATCTCGAACAGCGGATCGCAGACTACATCGCCTCCGGCATGTCCCCCGCCGAAGCTCGACGCCAAGCTTGCATAGAATTCGGCGGCCTCGAACGCTTCAAGGAAGAGTGCCGCGAAGCCCGCTGGGAGAATCACCTCGAAATTCTTGCGCGGGACTTTCGATTTGCCATCCGAGGACTCGCAAAAGATCGCCACTTCGCCTTCATCGCCATTTTTGCGTTGGCCCTCGGGATCGGCGCTTCCACGGCCATCTTCAGTGTCGTTGAAAACGCTTTCCTCGAGCCTTTTCCGTACAAAGACTCGCGGCACCTCGTGACGATCAGGCTCCACGACAAGGATCAAGTTGACCGCTGGCGCGGCGCATTCCTGTTTCCCGAATTTCAAGAAATGATGAAACAGAACCACGTGTTTGACGGCATGGTGGCCAACCTCACGGATGACGTTGTCTACACAGCGGGTGACGGCAATTTACGGATGGCTGGCAACTACGTCACCCCAGGCACGTTTGAGTTTTTTGGCGTTCCCCCGTTCCTCGGGCGCTCCCTGGAAGCTGCGGATTATCAGCCTGGCGCTCCCCCGGTTTTCGTATTGCGTCATGCCGCCTGGGTTGGCAAGTTCAATTCGGATCCTTCCTTGATAGGAAAGACATTCACGCTGAACGGAGTTCCCCGCACGCTCGTCGGCGTTACGGCGCCGCGCTTTGCCTGGGGTGGCGTTGATTTCTGGATGCCGCGCGGTCCCGATGAGCCGAAACTTCTCAGTGGCGATTTCCCGCATTACTGGGGCATTGTTGCCCATCTCAAACCTGGCGTATCCGTCGGCGAAGCCACTGCAGATCTCGCAGTTATCTCCCAACGGCTCTCTAGCATCTACCCGAAAGAGTATCCGAAGCATTTTGCCATGGAGGTTCTATCCTTTAGTGCTGCGGTGCTCTCCCCGCATTTTCGCAATAGCTTGTATATTTTCCTCGCTGCCGTGGGCCTTCTCCTTCTCATCGGCTGCGCTAACGTCGCCAATCTCCTGCTGGTTCGGGCGACCGCTCGCGAAAAAGAATTTGCCGTGCGTACAGCTCTGGGAGCAAGCCGGTTTCGTCTCGTGCGCCAACTGCTTGCGGAGAGTTTTCTTCTGGCCATCAGTGGCGCCATTCTCGGCATCCTCTTCGCCTGGGCCGGCGTGAAGACCATCGCTGCCGTAATTCCCGACTTCACCATCGCTTCCGAAACCGTCATTGAGATGAACAACGCGGTCCTTCTCTTCGCCGTGGTTGTTGGCATCGGCACTGTCTTTCTCTTTGGCCTCGCGCCCGCGCTGCAAGCTTCCCGTTGTAACCTCAACGACTCCCTCCGGGACACTGGCAAGGGAGTCAGCGGTACGGCCGCCCGCGCTGGATTGCGTAATGCTGTGATCGTGCTGGAAGTGGCTCTATCACTCACACTGCTTTTCACCGCCGGTTTGTTCGCGCGAAGCTTCATCGCTCTTCAGCAAGTGCCTCTCGGTTTGCAAGTGGATCATGTTCTGACCGCGCGTATTCCGCTGCCGCCTGAGCGCTACAAGACCGCTGCTCAACTCACATCTTTCTACCGGCCCCTGCTGGCCCGGTTGAAGTCCATGCCGGGCATTGGCTCCGCTGCGGAGACCAGCACTCTTCCGCCCTACGGTGGAATTCGCAGTGAGGTGGAGGTCCCCGGCAAAGTCCACACGGAAAAGTGGGACACCCTTTTTCAGCTCTGCAGCGAGGGTTACTTCTCCGTGCTCAACATTCAGTTTCTCGATGGCCGTCCTTTCACCGAGGCCGAAGTCAATGACGGCCGCAGGGTTGCGGTCATCAATCAAACTTTCCGGCGCCGCTACTTCGGGAATGAAAACCCCATCGGGCGCAGTATCCATTTGAAAGAGCTGAAAGAATTCCCAGATCCCTTGAGCGAGCCCTGGTTTGAAATCACCGGAGTAGTGGCCGATGCGCGAAATCGGGGTGTGGAGGAGCCGCTTTGGCCGGAAGCCTGGATTCCGTATACCGTTACCGGATCCTTTATGCGCGGCATCCTCGTGCGCACCACGAACGAGCCCAAGGCCATGATCAAAGCCGTCGGCCAGGAAATCTGGGCCACCGACCCGAGCGTCGCCATGGCGCAGCCCGAAACGCTTGAATACTTTCTGAATCTCTTTACCTTTGCCCAACCGCGTTTCGGGCTATGGCTAGTCACAATATTCGCCGTCATCGGTCTGGCGTTGGTCACCATCGGTGTTTACAGCGTGATTGCTTATACGACCTCGCGCCGGACCCACGAGATCGGTATCCGAATCGCCCTTGGCGCCGCCAGAGCCGATGTCCTGAAGATGGTCCTTCGAAAAGGCCTCCAACTTCTGCTGGCAGGCATCGCTTTCGGGCTGGCCGTGAGTTTTGCCGTTTCTCGAGTACTCGTCACTCAACTTTGGGGTGTTTCCCCCTATGACCGCCTGACCATTGTCTCGGTGGCGGCCCTGCTCCTTGCCGTGGGCCTGACCGCATGCTGGATCCCGGCCCGCCGCGCCACGCGCATCAACCCCTCCACAGCCCTGCGCTACGAATAGTCAGAATTTCAGCCTGGCCCGCATTTTTCCTGGAACATTTTTACAGGTAGAACGTCTATGTGTATAGATAGAAGTCCTACAGGTAGAAGTTCTATCTGCGGCCTCCTGTCTCAAGCGCTTCGCCGCTCTGGCGATTCGAAGGGGGAGACTCATGAAAACATTCCAAGGGGAGTCTTTATTCCAGCGGGCCCGCCGGCTTTTCGCCGGGTGCTTTCTCATGCTTCTTGCAGTTGTGTTCGTTCCCGGGAAGCTTGACGCTCAAAACAATGCAGATTTCGCGCCGCCACCGTGTGTCCCGCCGGGCCTGGCTCAGCTGATCGTGCCCGATGGGCCCACCGTTCGCGTAAACCCTGTCCGGGAGCAAGCCGGCAAGGGGGCGCGAACACCTGAAACTCCGGCAACAGGCGGCGTCACACCAGGCGCTTCCGGTGGCCGTACTGCCAGGGAAGCTTACAAAATCCTTGAAAGAGAAGCGCGCCAGGGGCGACCCGCTGCCATGGTGAATCTTGCCGTCTCCTCGCTGGCTGGTTGGGGTACCCAGCCGAACGCTGGCGCCGCCCTCTATTGGCTCCATGCCGCTGCCGATCAAGGCTACGCGCCGGCGCTGTACAACCTCGGCCTCCTCTACTTCAAGGGCTGTGGCGTGCGACAGGACTATGCGGAAGCGCTTCGCTTCTTTGATCAGGGCTCACGCAAAGGCGACGCCGCGTCGGAGGTGAATCTGGGCTACATGTACGACCATGGCCTCGGTGTTCCTCAAGATCACGCCACTGCCGTTCGCTGCTATCGCCGAGCGGCGGAAGGCGGCGAGCCGCAGGCGCAGTACAATCTCGCCGATCTTTATATCCACGGCCAAGGTGTCCCGCAGGATGACGCAGCCGCATTCGCATGGTTCCAAAAAGCCGCCGTCCAGGGACACACGGCCGCACGCATAATGCTTGGGTCGATGTTCGCCGCGGGCCGCGGCACCGCGAAGGATTTGGTTTCCGCGTACCTTTGGATTTCGGCTGCGTCGCTACAGGGAGATTCTCGCGGCAACGCGACGCTTGTTTCGTTGGAACGCCAGCTCTCCCCCATGCAGCTAACGCAAGCGAAGTTGCGCGGGCAATCGCTCGCGCATGCGTCCGTGCCCCCTGCTTACGCTGCCTGTTGCACTGACGGGTAGCGTAACCGCCGCCAAAACACTAAGGATTGGCAAAAAACTGTCCTGAGCGTTGATGTGAGAGCGTATCTGTGCTTCCTTGCTGTTTTTTGGCCTGCCGTCTTGCAGACAGCTTATCTCGCGGAGTCGGCGATCCGCCCCCGGATCTCCCTCAGAAAGCTTTTCCCGTGCGGAATCGTCCCTCCGAAGTTTTCGGCGATGGTTTGGCCCATGTCCGCAAGTGTGTCACGGACTCCGAGATTGACACCTGCACCCGAGGCCGGGGAATACACGAGGATAGGGACATATTCGCGGGAATGGTCTGTGGTTTCCCAGCGCGGGTCGGGATCGCATCCGTGGTCCGCCGTGATCATCAGCATATCGGTGAGACTTAGCTGCGGCAAGAAATCGGCAAGCATGCGGTCAAATTCTTCCAGCGATTTGGCGAATCCTTCCACGTCTTTCCGGTGGCCATACAGCATGTCGAAATCCACCAGGTTGCAAAAAATCAGTCCGCCCTCGTGCTCGCGAACTGCGGCGGTCATTTTCTCCATGCCGTCCACGTTGCCCTTCGTCGTCACGTACTCGTCCACTCCGCGGCCGTTGTAAATATCGTGAATTTTGCCAATTCCGAATACGCGAACCTTCCGTTCCGCGAGGACATCCATCAGCATCGGCTTCGGGGGATCGACGGCATAGTCATGCCGCCGCGTGGTCCTCACGAAATTCCCCGGCGTTCCCGTGAACGGACGCGCGATCACGCGCCCGACGCGATGCGGCCCGTCCAGCAATTTCCGCGCGATTTCGCACATGCGGTAAAGCTCGGCGACGGGGACGACATCCTCATGCGCGGCGATTTGAAACACGCTGTCTCCCGACGTGTACACAATCGGCTTGCCCGTCCGCACGTGTTCTTCGCCCAGTTCCTTGATGATCTCCGTGCCTGAGGCAGGTTTGTTCCCAATCGTCTTCCGGCCAATCTGCTTCTCAAACTCTGCGATCAATTCTTTCGGGAAGCCGTTCTTGTAAACCGGAAACGCTTGATCCAGCCAAACTCCGGCCATTTCCCAGTGTCCCGTGGTTGTATCTTTCCCGGGAGAGCGCGTTGTGCCTTTTCCATACGCTCCAATCGGCGGTTCCGCCGGCGCCTGATGTTTCAAGGGCGCGATATTCGCAAGCCCCAGCCGCACCAGATTCGGAATTTTCAACGGACGCGATTCCGCGATGTGTCCAAGCGTGTTTCTGCCCACATCGCCATAATCCGATGCATCTGGAAGCTCGCCGATTCCCACGCTATCCAGGACAATCCAGAAGACTCTCTCGAATTCCTTCATCTTTCCGCGCCTCGAACTCCTTCCAGCCGAACTCTATCACACACCGTTCTTCGGCAACGCTACTCTGCGATTTTCCTATTTTGCAGTGGCCGCGCGAAACTGGTCCTGCGTCCAGCCGACCGAAGGTCCCGATCCGGTCGGGATCGGCCTGTCCCCGCTCTGTGGCAAGCATTCCAACTCGGCCGCGAAGGAGGCCAGCTCTTTTCGTGAACTTTCCATTGGCGCTCCCAGTTGGGTAGCGCCGGCTTCGATGGTTCTTCTCCGCGCCTTTGCTGTTGTACAGTGCTATCAACCGCTCGCTGAACTATTTTCCGTTTGCGTGCGTAGTACAAGGTAGCGGAGGTGCGCCATGCCCCAGGACGCTAGTCCAAGAAGAGTTTCCCTCGTCTTCCCGATCATCCTTATTACCGTGGGTGCTCTCTTTCTGTTGCACAACTGGCGGCCGGCTTTCGATCCCGTGCCAATCCTCTGGACCTACTGGCCCCTCATTCTCATCTTCATTGGGATCGGCAAGATTTGGGACAGCGCGCAAAGAAGCCGCAATCCCAACGCGCCTCCGGCAGTTTCCATTGGCGCCACCATCGGCACGCTTGCCTTTGTCGTTGTTGTGGTCGTCCTTGTCTGGCATGGGCACACTTTTTCCCGCCGCCACGCCTTCGATTCAGCGCCAAGACACAGCACCAAGGTCGTGGAACCTCAACGCGCAAAGTCCGCGCACGCCAAGGTAGACATGGGCGCGGGACAACTCACCATCAATGGCGGGGCCAAGGACTTCCTCGATGCGGACTTCACTTACAGCGACTCTTTTGAGGAACCGCGCGTTGACTACAACGTGGCCGATGGAGTTGGCCAGCTCAATATCTCGCAGGAATCTCATGGCCCCCATTTCGGCCGCACAGAAAATGATTGGAAACTGCAGTTCAGCAAGGACATTCCGCTGGAGTTGAAAGTGGATATGGGAGCTGGGCAAGGGGATCTGCATTTTCACGACGTTCCTCTTACACGCTTGGATCTCAATCTCGGAGCCGGGGAGATGAATGTCGATCTCACCGGCGACCGCAAAACCGATTTGACCGCTGACATTGAGGGGGGCGTGGGACAGGCCAACATTCGCCTTCCGAAAAACGTCGGCGTCATCGCTCATGCGTCCGGCGGCATTGGCTCGATCGATGTGCACGGATTGAAACACGACGGGGACTCCTACACGAACGACGCTTATGGAAAATCTCCAGCGACGATTCACCTGAAGGTGGAAGGCGGAATCGGCCAGATTACCCTGAACGTTGAGCCCTAAATCTGCAGGACAAATTTGCGATCGCATTCACCCGCGCTGATTTCGTCGTTTGCCCCGCTTTGACAGCGGTCGTATAATTTGAAGTTTAGGCAGTGCGCTCGAAACGTGCTGTCTGGGCTTCCCCTTGGCGACCAAAGAGATCACCCACGCACCCACGGATGTCCGGCCGGAGCAGGAATCCATCCGCGTCCGGGGCGCCCGCGTCCACAATCTGAAAAATATCAGCGTGGAGATTCCGCACAACGCCATTACCGTGGTCACCGGGGTCAGCGGCTCCGGAAAATCATCCCTCGCGTTCGACACCATTTATGCGGAGGGGCAGCGCCGCTACGTCGAATCGCTTTCTGCGTATGCCCGGCAATTCCTGGAGCGTATGGAAAAACCGGAGGTGGACGAAATTTCCGGGATTGCGCCGGCGGTGGCCATCCGGCAGAAAAATTCCACGCGCAATCCGCGTTCGAACGTGGCGACGTCAACGGAAATCTACGATTATTTGCGGCTGCTTTTTGCGCGCTGCGGGCAAACTTTTTGCATCAAATGCGGTGCGGAGGTCCGGCGCGACAGTCCTGACGAAATTGCGACGCGCATCTTGTCGCTTGCGCCGGGGCGTCGTTTTTACGTTTTGCACCAGTTCCGAATCGCAACGCCCGCGGGTCAGGCGGTTGCGAAGCGGGGCGCCAGGAAAACGGCAAGCGCGCCGCCTCCGGAACTCCTTCGCCAAGCGCTGCTTGATCTGCAGAAGCGCGGATTCAACCGGCTATACCAGGCGGGCAAAATCCACGAATTCTCTTCGCCGGAAACACTGCTCGATGTGGATTTTTCAAAACCGGTCTACGTTCTCGTCGATCGCCTGGCGGTCAATCCGGAGTCGCGGGCGCGGCTCGTGGACTCGATCGAAATTTGTTACCGCGAAGGGCAAGGCGAAGCGGTTCTCGAATTCGTCACGGACGGAGCGGGAAATGCGGCCGAGCGGCTTACGTTCAACGAGCGGTTCGAATGCAAGAACGACGGCACTCTCTACCAGGAGCCAGAACCGCGACTTTTTTCCTTCAACAATCCTTACGGCGCGTGTCCGCGTTGCCAAGGATTTGGAAATACGATCGATTTCGATTTGAATCTGGTCGTTCCCGATCCGGGCAAGTCGCTTGACGACGGTGCCATCGAACCGTGGACAAAGCCGCGTTACCGCGTACTTTTCCAGGACGCAAAGAAATGGGCGCGCGGGCGGGGAATTCCCACGAACGTGCCGTGGCGCCAGCTCACCGCGGAGCAGCGCCGGCTGATTCTCGAAGGCGATCCCGAGAACGACTACCAAGGCGTCAAAGGGTTTTTCAACTGGCTGGAACGCAAGAAATACAAGCTGCACGTGCGGGTATTCCTCAGCCGCTTCCGTGGCTATGCGACCTGCCCGGATTGCGGAGGAACTCGTTTGCGCGCCGAGGCGCGCGCTGTGCGCGTGGCGGGAAAAGCGATTACGGCAATCTGCAAGCTCACCGTCAAAGAAGCGCGAGCTTTCTTTTCATCGCTGCAGCTCTCTGAAGGACATCAGAAAATCGCGGACAAGATTCTGGAAGAGATTCGGACGCGCTTGCAGTTTCTGGATGAAGTCGGGCTCGATTACCTGACCCTTGATCGCCTGACTTCCACGCTCTCCGGCGGAGAATCACAACGAATCCAGCTCGCGACGTCGCTCGGTTCGCATTTGGTGGGCGCACTCTATGTGCTCGACGAACCTTCCATCGGCCTGCATCCGCGCGACACGCAGCGGCTCATCGATATTCTCAAGTCTCTTCGCGATTTAGGGAACACCGTGCTTGTCGTGGAACACGATCCCGACACCATCCAGGCCGCGGATTGCATCATCGATCTGGGACCCGGCGCGGGCGAACTCGGTGGCAAGCTGCTGTTTGCCGGCTCTTACGCGGCCATGCTCCAGGAACACAAATCGCTGACGGGCCGGTACCTCAGCGGGGAGTTGCGGATTCCCGTCCCTAACGTGCGGCACAAGCTGGGCGGCGGGTTTCTCCGCCTATACGGCGCCAGCCTGCACAATCTGCAGAATCTGGATTTGATGATCCCGCTGGGAACGCTCACGGTGGTGACCGGTGTGAGCGGGTCCGGAAAATCCACGCTAGTCCACGATGTGCTTTACAAGGCGCTGGCAGCGCAACGCGTTGGCGGCAGCATCAAGGAATTCTGCGAGCGGCTGGAAGGCGATTCGAATTTGCGGGAAGTGGTGATTGTAGATCAATCGCCGATCGGGCGCACACCGCGATCGAATCCCGCCACTTATTTGAAGGCGTTCGACGCGATTCGCGAGGTTTTCGCGGAGACGCCCGATGCCAAACGCCGCGGGTACGCCGCTGGCCATTTTTCGTTCAACGTGCCGGGAGGGCGCTGCGAGACGTGTCAGGGCGACGGAACGGTTACCGTGGAGATGCAGTTTTTGGCGGACGTCGAGCTGATCTGCGAAGAGTGCCGTGGGACGCGGTTCAAGAGCGGAGTTCTGGAAGTCCGCTATCACGGAAAGAATATTCACGAAGTGTTGCAGCTAACGGTTCGCGAGGCGCTGGCGTTTTTCGTAAACGTGCCCAAGATTGTCTCCAAACTCCGAGTGCTGAATGAAATTGGGCTCGGCTACTTGCGGCTCGGGCAGTCCGCGACGACGCTTTCGGGCGGAGAAGCGCAGCGCCTAAAGCTCGCAGCGCATCTGAGCCGCACCGACAATGAAGGCATTCTGTACATTCTCGACGAACCGACCACGGGTTTGCATTTCGATGACATCGCGAAACTGCTCAGCGCGTTCCGCAAACTGCTGGAGGGCGGCGCTTCGCTGCTGGTGATCGAGCACAATCTTGATGTCATCAAATCCGCGGACTGGCTGATCGACCTGGGCCCCGAAGGAGGCGATCAAGGCGGCAAAATTATCGCGACAGGAACTCCGGAGCAAGTAGCACGCAATACGCAATCGCACACGGGGCGGTTTCTTGCGCGCGTGCTGAATGGAAACGGTCAGGCAAAGCGTCCCGCGAACGGCGCATCCAAACCAGCAGGCGCTGGGGCTACAATTTCCAATGGAGCCAAGATTTCGCCGGCTGAACCATGAAGTGTTTTCATTTTCGATCGATTGGGATATCAATTGTGGCGTGCGGTTTGTGGCTCGCAGGAGCGCAGCCCGGCGCGGCGGGCGCCCTACAAAGCACACAATCGCCTGCTAATGCACAGTCTTCCTCCAAACCAAAACCTGCTGCGCAATCGAAGATTCAAAAAGTTGCGAATCCCCTGAACGATTTGCTGGATGAAGCGCAGCGCGATATCGACAATAAAAATTTCGAAGCGGCCATCGTTCCGCTTCAGAAAGTGATCGCCGACCAGCCCGAATCTGCTTATGCGCATTTTCAACTCGCTTACGTGTATACGGCATTGAAAAAGGCGGACGAAGCCCGCGGCGAGTACGAGCGCACGATCGCACTTGACCCCAAAATGGGAGAGGCCTACCTCAACCTCGGGCTCTTGTTCTTTCAGTCGAATCCGCCGGGCTCGGAACCGGCATTTGATCGCGCCGTCCCTCCTCTGCAGAAGGCCGTGGAGTTGATGCCTGGACAAAAGCAGCCGCTGCGAACTCTGGCCGTCGCGCAAGAGCGCTCCGGGGATGTGGCTGGGGCCGAAGAATCATTCGTGGCGCTTCTGCGCCTCGATCCCGACGATCTGGACGCCAACACTTTCGTTGGGGGGCAGTTCCTGAGGAAAAATATCCCGCAGGAAGCCGAGGCACGGTTTCGCCATGCGCTCGAACATTACCCCGGATTTCCCCCGGCCCTTGTTGGGCTTGCCAGGAGCCTTGAGGAGCAAAAAAAGACTGGAGAAGCGGTTGATGTGTATCGTCAATCTCTTGTTCGAGTACCGAACCGCGACATCCGTGTGCGGATCGTCCATTTGCTGATGGAACAGGAACAATATGACGCCGCTTTAGCCGAACTCGACCGCGTCCCGAAGTTCGAGCTTAGCCGCCCCGACGATCCTATACCGCGTCTCGAGATGCTCAAACTTCGCGCCGATATCCAGATTGCCCAGAAAAAATGGGACGATTCCATCGTTACGCTTCGCGACGCCACCGCTCTCGCCCCAAACGATGCGCAACTCCACGGCGGTCTGGGGCGCATTTACCTTCAGAAAAGGGATTTTGCAGGCGCGGAGAAAGAACTGCGCACCGCACTGCGCCTCGACGGCAAGGATCTCGATTATTGGAAAGACCTCAGTTCCACATTTTTTCTGGGAGGAAACTATCCGGCGGCGCTGGCGACGCTCGACGAGATAGCCAAAATGGAACAACCGGGCGCAGGCGTCTGGTTTGTTCGCGCAATTTGCTACGATAAGTTGAACCAGCCGAAGCTCGCTTTGGAGGCTTACCAGAAGTTTCTGGAACTGGATCGGGACAAAAATCCCGATCAAGTCTGGCAGGCAAAGGAGCGGAGCAAGGTGCTGCAACGCGTGCTTGGACGGAAGAGGTAGGCGGATGAGGGCCGGCGGGACCTCCAGAAGCGCGGCGTGGGGCATGCTCTTTTTTCTTGCGACGCTTCCCCAGGTTGCCGCGCAGAGCTTGCCCGATCTTCAGGCGCGGTTTGATCGCGAAACGAACGCGGTTCCAAAGGCGAAATTGCTCGGAAAACTGGGAGATGCGCAGTTTGAAGAAGCACGGCGCGCCGGAAAAGCCGGCGAATATGACGCTTTGGGGCTTACACTCGAAAAATACCGGGACAATGTTCGAGCAGCGCTGGAAACCTTGAAGAAGCAACACCCAAACGCCGAAAAGCAATCCAACGGCTACCGCCAACTGGAGATGCACGTGCGCAAGGGAATTCGCGAGGTTGACGAAACAATTTTGGTGTCCCCCGAAGGCTACAAGCCGCCGTTGCAGATTGTCCGCCAGGACCTGATCAGCATGGATGATGAGCTGCTAAAAATGCTTTTTCCTAGCCGGCCCTTGGAAAAGCATGAGGCTGCGCCTCCGGCGGAAAAGCCCGAGGCTACGCCGCCCGCGGAGAAACAACTATGGAATTGAAGATGCGTCTCTTGTTTCTGGCCTGCCTCATGCTGCCTGCGGCGCCGCTTGTGCGCGCCGCGGGGCAGCCGCAAAAGGACTACCTCTCAGCGGTGGAAGCAGACAAGATTCGCGACGCGGAAACGCCCAACGAACGGATTAAACTCTTTTTGAATTTTGCCGACGATCGTTTAAAGAAATTCCAATACGAACTGGAGCATCCCTCCTCGAATCGTCACGCCGACATGCTGAATTCGCTTCTGAACGCCTACATTGGCTGTGTCGACGATGCGGCGGACCTCATTCAGCTAGGGCTCGAGAAACAGGACAATATCCGGCAGGGGATTGACCTGATGACTTCGCGCGCGAAGGAATTTCTTGTAGTTCTGGAAAAACTGTCCACGGATGGCCCTGAACGGGAAATTTACAAGGATAATCTAGACGACGCAATTGAGGGCACCCGGGATGCCATGAACGACGCGGAAAAGGCGAAAAAGAAAGTTGCGCCGCCGCCCGTTCGCCGGAAGAATTAACTCTTGGAGAGTTCAATCAAAGCGATGAAATCGCGCCGCCGCAGAACTTCGTTGGTGCCGGGAGGAGGACCGCTTTTCCAGCGGATGTTCACGCGGCTGGGTTGCGATGGCCGGCCGCCGCGTTTTCGTGTGGAGTTTTATCCTTATTCGAGCCTGGTGCTGACGATCCGGCGGCGAGAGGAAGTGGTTTACGTTCGCTTCTCCGACCTTTTGCAGCGAGCGCCGCGGGCGGTGCTGGAAGGCGCGGCGGCGTTGTTGCTGGCGCGCGTGTATCGCCGCAAAGCTTCCAGGGAATTGACTGAACCTTATCTGGAGTATGCCCGCTCTGACCGCACGCGCAGCCGCATGAACCGCATGCGCCGCGGACGCGTTCGGCTGGCGGCGACCAGTCCGCGCGGAGAACATTTTGACCTGGACGGACTTTTCGACGAGCTCAATAAGAAATACTTTGAGGGGCGGTTACAGCGTCCGCATATCGGGTGGAGCACGCGGAGCTGGCGCCGGCAATTCGGGTGCTACGATCCCGGGCCGAACCAGATTCTGCTGAATCGCCGCATGGATCGTCCGGGCGTCCCTGCGTGCGCCGTTGAATATGTTTTGTTTCATGAGATGTTGCACGTGAAGCATCCGACGCGCCGGTCCGGCTGCAGCATGGTTTCGCATTCAAAGGAATTTCGCTCAGAAGAGAAGCGCTTTGCGGAATTTGAACGTGCGCGGCGCATCCTGGACCGCCTCGCGCGCTAGCTGCGCTTCTGACGCATGCCGCACGACCGGCAGCCGTTCCAGTTTGCGGAAAGGTGTTGTACGCAGCTAGTTTTGAGTCAAAAGTACTTAGTCGGAAGGGAGACAACGCAATGAAATTTCAAGCTCTCCTCTTGGCGGCCATGCTCCCGTTGTTAGGAACAGTTCTGGTCGCCCAAGCTCCCCGGCCACCAAAACCCAAGCCCGTCGAGCAGGTCCCGCCGCCGGATCTCGGTCCCATGCCCACTTCACCACAAGCCACAGCACCAGAACAAAAGCCCGGTGCCCGAACATGGGCAATGTTTGACGGCAACCAATGGCCTTCCTCCGATCAGGAACTCCGCCTTCTCGCCAAGACGTGCGGAGACGAGAGGTTGCCTTATGGCCTAGGACAGAATGCGCGCGAAACCATCATCCTCGAAACTGCTGTTGAGAACATTCAGAAAGTTCTCGTGCAATGGCATCAAGGGCGAAAAATTTTCGTAATCCCTTTCGGCTCACAGGATATCAACGCATGGACCGTAAACGCGGAAGACGTCAGATGGGCCTCTGGCGTTCGTCCCGTCGAAGGACAAGATATATCACTCATCTGTATCCCCCAGGGCATCATCGAGTTTTTCGCGGACGCCCCGGAAGAACTGGAGGCAGTCGTCGCGCATGAAATCGGCCACGCGGTTGACATTCCCTGTTATTTGGATGTACGTCCTCGAAGCTCCTTCCCACAATTAGTCCAGCAAGCGTGCGAGAGTCGCGCAGACGCTTTTGCCTTAAACGTGTTCATCGCCCAACATAAGAATCCATACGCGGTTGCTGGTGCCTTCGGGCGACTCGAAATGTTATCCGGCGACACAAGCACCGGTCTCTTTGCCCGGTTGAAAAATTTCGATAAGGATCATCCCATCACGCCGGACCGCATTCGTAATTTGAGACTTATGCTCCTGGAAAGTCTGAGAACACATCAACTACAGCCGTTGCCGCCGATCATCCGCTGAGCCGTTTAGCCAAGCACCGCCAACAAGCACACCGTCGCGCGTGTTTCATCTTTCGCAGAATGTCCACGGCCGTTGCGGGGGCCAACGGCTTCCGCAGGCTAAGACCTGCCATCACTCGCGCCAAGTAATCGGTCCTCTTCGCGTTGCTCGATTGCCGATTCTGCTTTCCTCCGTCCGGGTAACGTTCATCGCCCTTGGCCCGGCAAAACTCTTTAGAGTGCTGATAGAGCGAGATGGAGGGTGGTTGGCCGAACCAGAATCTCAAGATTCTTGATCGCTCGCAGATTCCCTGCACGGCCTTTCGTCTGGTCCGCGGATCACTCAAGTCTTCCCAGAGTGCGGTTTCGGCGGGAATATCTCGGGGAGGGGCCAGAAGAATCTTCTCTGTGAATTCCTTGTCGGCTTCTCCTAAGTGATCTCTGCAATGTTTTTCCCAAGACCTTTTTTCGTCTTCGGTTCGAAATAGTGGTTGCTGACTACTTCCTCTCCACCACTTCAAGCCTGCTGTTGCAGGATCCGGTAGGCTTGTATCGCAGTGGGGTAAGCCCTCGCGCATTCCCGTGAAAGCTATCTGCCATTGAAGTTCCCAAAACAGTAGCGCTCGCAAGACGCTCGGATCGCGTTTAGGCCGTCCTATCAATTGTCACCCCAAAAACTTCAGGCGCCATTGTAAAACGGGTTTACGCTCCAGAGCAGGAGGCAAGACAAAGCCATGGCCGGAGGAATTGACAACAGCTTGCAGTTCAAATCCAAGGACGGGATAGGCGTCATGGAGTATATAGCCCCAGACATGGTCCTGCGGACGCTGCTCTTGCTGGGCAGGCTGTTCGCATGGTGGTACGAGCGTAAAGGCAAAGTAAACCAGCTCGAACTGAGAAACGCGACCTGTGAAAGACAATTGGCGAGCACACAGTGGCTCGCTGCCCTGTTGGGGGTTGCTCTGTTTGTAGTGATTTTCGTCCACCTACGGATGCGCCACCAGTTTTGTGTCGAAAAATAGGTTATAGTCATTTTCTTCTTTTTAGTCTTTCTTCCCTTTCTCCACTTCTTTGTAGAGTTTTTCGAGTTTCTTTTTGATTTTTGCGCCGTCTTCAGCATGCGGATACAGCTCCAGATAGCGCCGGTAGGACTTGACGGCTTGATTTTTCAGGCCCTTTTTTTCCTGGGCTTCGCCGAGGAAGCGAAACGGGATGGCGTAACCTGGTTTGGCCAAGGCGGCGTCCTGAAAACGGTCAATCGCGGCATCCACATCGCCCTTCTTCATGTAGTACTGGCCGACTTCGAGATCCTTTTCTGCGCGCAGCGGATCCCAGGTGGGCTGGTCGGGAGCGTTTTGCGTGGCCGTGTCCTTCTTTTGCTTGGCGGAGGGTTTTGGCGGCGCAGGCGCGGGCGGCTCGGCTGGTTTTGATGAGGACTCCTGTGGCGGATCCTGCGCGCGCGCTCGCAGTGCCGGATTTAGCAGAAAAACGGCGGCGAGAATTAAGATGGTCTTCAGGAATCGCATGCCGTCACGGAGGTCTCCCTGTACTCCGATTCGGTCTAGTATGATGGAAGTTGTCTGGCGATTGTAGAGTTGTGTTTTGAGCCTTCATGGAACCCCGCGAAAAAGCCGCGCAACTTCCGGAAAGTCCGGGCGTGTATCTCTTCAAGGATGCGGGCGGGGCTGTCCTTTACGTTGGCAAGGCGCGCAGCCTGCGCAGCCGAGTCCGGTCATATTTTCTCGAATCGCGCTGGATGGACGCCAAGACGGGTTCGTTGGCCCGCGAGATCGCCGATCTCGAAACCATTGTGGTGGGCAACGAACGCGAAGCTCTGGCCCTCGAACACAACCTCATCAAGCAGTACCGCCCGAAATTCAACGTCGTCCTTCGCGACGACAAGACGTATCCGTACATCAAATTCACGGCTGCGGAAAAATATCCTCGGGTGTATTTCACGCGGCGCATCAAGAAAGACGGGTCAATCTATTTCGGCCCGTACTTTCCCGCGAGCCTGGCGCGCCGCATTCTGCATTTTGTTCACAAGAGGTTTCTGGTTCCTTCCTGCACCGTGGATTTGACGCGCAGTCACCCGCGGCCCTGCTTGCAGTATTACATCAAGCGGTGTCTTGGGCCGTGCGTCGCCGGACTCACGACGGATGAACGCTATGCGGAAGCCGCTCGCGATGTGCGTATGTTCCTGGAAGGGCGCCGGCACGATCTGATCAAGAGTCTCGAAGAGCGCATGGCGGCGGCATCGGAAAAGGAACTGTTCGAACAAGCGGCGGCGTACCGCGATTTGCTGCGGACGCTGGAGGACATCGAGGAACGGCAGCGCATCGCCGCGGCGCAGGGAGATGATACTGACGTTCTTGCCTATTACGCCGAGCCGCCGCTCGTGGCTGCCGACCTTTTCCACTTGCGCGGCGGACGCGTTGTGGATCGCCGCGAATTCTATTGGGAAGATCTGGAGGAATTTGATCCCCAGGAGTTTGTGACTTCGCTCCTGAAACAGCTGTATTTGGAAGCGGAATATTTACCCAAGGCGATTCACGTTTCCGCGGACTTTGAGGATCGCGAATTATTGGAAACCATGCTGACCGAGCGCGCGCGGCACAAAGTAGAAATCTTCACGCCGCAGCGCGGGACCAAGCGTGCTTTCCTCGACCTGGTGGAGAGCAACGCGAAGCATTCATTCGAACAGCGATTCCGGGTATTGAAGCCAACCTCAAAGGCCATTGGGGAGGCACTGCAGAATGCGCTCAATCTGGTTGAGGAGCCGCAGCGAATCGAGAGCTTCGACATTTCGCATATCCAGGGAACGGATACCGTGGCATCCATGGTGGTTTGGGAAAAAGGGCGGATGAAAAAATCGGACTACCGCAAATTCATCATCAAGGGCGAAGAGGGACGTAACGGAAATCCGCTGCGACAGATACGACAGAACGACGACTTTGCCAGCATGCGCGAAGCAGTGAGCCGCCGGTACCGGCGATTGCAGCAAGAGAAGAAGGAATTGCCCGGGCTAATCCTGATCGATGGTGGTATCGGCCAACTGCACGCCGCGGCGCAGGCGCTCGACTCGCTGCATATCATCAATCAGCCAGTTGCGAGCATCGCGAAGAAAGAGGAGATTCTTTACGTGCTGGGGCAGGAAGATGAGCCGATCGTGTTGGAGCGGCATTCGCCGGTTCTTCACCTGATTCAGCAGATTCGCGACGAGACCCACCGTTTTGCGGTAACGTTTCACCGGCAGAGGCGAGGAAAGCGGCAGACAGAAACGGTGCTCAACGAAATCCCCGGTGTGGGCCCAAGGACAGCGGAGAAATTGCTGAAGGAATTTGGGAGCGTAGCCAATATTCAGAGAGCCGGGCTGGAAAAATTGAGCAGCGTCGTTTCGCGAAAGAACGCGGAGAAAATTCTCAGCCAGCTTGGCGATTCGAAAGTGCCGTAACCGCGTTCGAATAGAATAGTGGTTAGGCTGCATTGCGCCTTCCGCAGTGCTATGCTACGGTTTCTGTGGAGGTTGCTATGGCGGACAACGTGGGTTCCAAGGTGACGTATTTCCTGGTAGGACTGGGAGTTGGAGCGCTGGTAGGAATTTTGTTTGCGCCGAAGTCCGGCGAGGAGACGCGCGATTTCCTGGCGAAGAAGGCCGATGAGGGCAAGGATTACGCGCAGAAGAAAGCCCGCGAACTGCGGGAACGCGCGGACGAATTGATTGAGCGCAGCAAGGAAATTGCCGTAAACAAGAAGGATTCGATAACGGCGGCGGTGGAAGCCGGGCGCGAAGCGTATTTGCGCCAGTCGAAGTCCTAAGAGTTTGGCGGAGTGGTAGGGCGGGGTTCCGTCCCCTGGTGGGGCGCGCGGGGCAGCTATGCAATTCTGGCTTGAAGTGTTCAGCATCATCGCGGCCATCGCTCTGGTGGTTCAGGTGGTGATATTGACGTTGCTGTTCTTCGAACTGCGGCGCACGACTGAGAACACCAACCGCTTGGTCACGGACCTCCAGTCGCGAGTGGGACCGATACTGACGCGCGTGCAGATTCTTCTGGACGACACGCAGCCGAAAATCTCCAACATGGTGAATGATGCGTCGCACATCGTGTATCTGGCGCGCGGGCAGGCGCAAAAGGTCGACCGCGTATTCACGGATGCAGCGGACCGGCTTCGCGGACAGTTGCTGCATGCGGATCGCATTTTGACGGGGACGCTTGAGGCGGTTGAGGATGCGGGCTCGAAGTTCAGCCATAATTTTTGGAGACCGGTGCAGAAGGCGTCGGCGCTGGTGCAGGGAATCAAGGTGGGTCTGGATCTTTTGCGTTCGCGGCGAAAAAAAAATTCTGGCGGAGATGAACCGCGCGAGCATCAGGAAGAAGAACTTTTTATTTAGCGAAGCCGAAATTCGAAAATCGAAATTCGGAAGCTCAAAGTGAGAGTGCGTTTCTAGGTTTCAAAACGGCCCGTGGCGGTTTTTTCTTTGTGCGCTCTTCCGACTTTCTATCGCGCCCTGCTTTCTTTTCTGCTTTTTTCTTCTCCTATTCTTGCTTCCAGCAAACTACTAGAAAGTTTAACAGTCAAAACTCCGCTGAGCGTTAGCGGATCCAGCCGCCGCCGAGGACGGCGTCGCCGTCGTAGAAGACGACGGCCTGGCCGGGAGTGATGGCGCGCTGCGGCGCGTCAAACGTAACGCGCGCGGTGGCCGCGTCGAGCGGCTCGATCGTGGCCACCGCAGGCTCGTGCTTGTGGCGGATTTTGGCCAAGGCGCGCAGCGGAGCGCTGGGCATTTCGCAAGAAATCCAATTCACGCCTTCAATGTCGCATAGCGTCTTTCGGAGGACGTCGTCTTCGCCGACGACAACGCGGTTCTTTTCCGGATCAATTGAGAGAACGTAGAGGGGCTTGCCGGCGGCGAAGCCGAGGCCCTTGCGCTGGCCGATTGTAAAATTGTGGACACCATCGTGGCGGCCGACCACGTCACCGCTCTCGTTGACGATTTCGCCTTCTTCTTCCTGCAAGGAAATGCCGCGCTCTTGTGAATATGCCTGGATGAATTGCACGTAGTTGCCGGTGGGCACGAAGCACAGTTCCATGCTTTCCGGCTTTTCGGCAACGGGCAGATTCGCGCGGCGAGCCAGGGCACGCACTTCTTCCTTGGTGAGTTCGCCGAGAGGGAAGTCGCTGCGCGAAAGCTGTTCCTGCGAAAGTCCCCACAGAAAATAAGATTGATCCTTGGAGTCGTCGCGCGCGCGGAGCAATTGCCAGCGGCCGGTTGCTTGGTGCTTGCGAATTCGCGCGTAGTGACCAGTGGCCAGACGCTCGGCGCCAATCTGACGCGCCATGCGCAAGAGCGGCTCGAATTTTACATCCGTGTTGCAATTCGTGCAGGCGATGGGCGTGCGGCCGGCCAGATACTGGTCGACGAAGGGGCGCACAACGCGAGCCTCGAATTGCTCTTCAAAATTCACCACGTAATGCGGGAAATTCAGATGCTGCGCGACGGCCTTGGCGTCGTAGACGTCATCGAGCGAGCAGCAGCGGTGCTGCGCGGGGCCATCGCCCTGAAGCTCGGGGAGGCGGCGCTGGTTCCATAGCTGCATGGTGAGACCGACGACGGCGCAGCCTTGCTGCAGCAAGAGGGCGGCAACCGCGGAAGAGTCGACACCTCCGGACATGGCGACGGCGACAAGGCCGCGCTGGGTTTCGGCGCGCTCGGGAAGAGTGTCGAATTGGACCGCTGCGTTCATGGTAACAATTTCATTGTAGCGGATTCGGATGCGTCACGAAAAAACGAAGAGAGATTTCTCGCTTCGCTCGAAATGACGGAAAGATGGACCGCGACTAGGTCTTGGCAGCGGCCTCCTTGCGAAAGGTGGGAGAGAGTTCGCGGAGTTGGGCGACGGCAGCAGGGACCACGTTCAAGGCGAAATCGATGTCCGCGGGAGCGGTGTGGCGGCCGAGGCTGAAGCGCAAGCTGGCGCGAGCTTCTTCCGGAGGCAGACCAATGGCGGTCAGGACGTGCGATGGCTCGACGGCGCCCGAGGAACAGGCAGCACCAGTGGAACAAGCGAGCCCCTTCAAGTCGAGAGCAATAAGGAGGGCTTCGCCTTCGACGCCGGGGAAAACAAGGTTGGTGGTGTTCGGGGTGCGCGGAGCCTCACCGCCGTTAACGCGCGACTGGGGGACGCGGCGCAGCAAACCTTGTTGCAATTGGTCGCGAAGAGCGGAAAGACGCCGGGCGTCCTCTGCGAGAGACTTGCGGGCGAGTTCGGCGGCCTTGCCAAGCCCCACGATGCCGGCAACGTTTTCGGTGCCGGGACGGAAACCACGCTGGTGATGTCCGCCGTAGAGAAGCTGGCGCAAACGCGTTCCGCCGCGAACGTACAATGCGCCGATGCCCTTCGGCGCATAGAATTTGTGGCCGGAAACGGAGAGCAGATCGACTTGGAGAGTGTTGACGTCAATCGGGATTTTGCCCGCGGATTGCACGGCGTCGGCGTGGAAGTAGACGTCGGCTTCCTTGGCGATGCGGCCGATTTCCTCGAGCGGCTGGATGGTGCCGAGCTCGTTGTTGGCGTGCATGATGGTGATGAGAGTGGTCGCCGGAGGAATATTGCTGGAAATAGAGTTTGGAGCGCTGCGACCGGTTTGGATCGCGCGGCGAACAGCGCCGGGATCAACGCGGCCGTCGCGATCGACCGAAAGATAAGTCACCGCAACGCCATCCTTTTCCAAGGCTTGGCAAGTGTTCAGAACTGCCTCGTGCTCGATAGCCGTGGTGATGACGTGTTTGTGTTGCGAGAGGACATGCCGGTGCGGAGGAAAATCGTCGTTCTTATCGAGCGAGGGAAATGGGCCGCTCACGAGCGGATTGACTATCCCGAAGATGGCGTGATTGTCGGATTCAGTGCCGCCGCTGGTGAACACGATTTCTTGCGGGCGCCCGCCGACCAGGGCGGCCACTTGTTCGCGAGCAGTTTCCACGGCGGCGCGAGCACGCTGGCCTGGAGTGTGGATGGAGGCAGCGTTGGCAAATTCGCCGGAAAAATAGGGAAGCATAGCGTCGAGGACTTCCGGCTCGACGGGCGTGGTGGCATTAAAATCGAGGTAGACGCGGTTCATGAGGCTACCCACAGGATACTACTAGGCGGGGAATTGTGGGGAGTGGACCCACCCCACCCCGGGTGGTTTTTTGCAAAGAGTGCGGAAGCGCTTGAAAAGAAAAGAGTTGAGTTTCTGCTGAGTGCAAAAAAGCGCAAAAGAGTGCGCAAGAATGTGAAAAGAAAGGGGATAGGGGATAGGCAATGGGGGATAGATCTGAGGGAGACGGATTGCCGGAGATGTCGTCGATAAATCACGACCCATGCTAGCATTAGTTACATCATTTGTCAAATACTTTTATAGTACTAGTATTTAGCGTGTTGCCATCTTTTGTTCGAAAGATTTTGCAAAGAGAAGAAAATAAAGGGGTAGAGCTCACTGGGGGATGGGGAAGAAACTAGAGGACAGGAACTAGAAAGCAGAAATGAGGAGTGGGGACGGCGGAACTGTTGGAGACCGGGGACAGGGAGGTGAACAGTCGACAGTCAAAACCTCAAAGTGGAGGCTCTTAGAGGAGGCACTCGCACCCGCAAACGGACGTATGCGGCACGCGCTGGGTGTTAACATCCGTGTATCCTTGGCCGGACGCGAGCTGGATCTGGCAGTGGCACCAATATGAAAACAGTCTATCTGGTTTCTTGCGCGGCTGAAAAGCGCACTGCAGAACTCCCAGCTGAGCGCTTATACTGCTCTGATCTGTTTGAGAAGGCAAGGGCATACGCGCTCCGAAACATGAGCTCAGAAGACCAGTGGTACATTCTCTCCGCGAAGTATGGACTCCTAAATCCAGGGATGATCGTTGGACCCTATAACGAGACATTAAACAACATGCGGAAGTCCGAACGAATGCAGTGGGCTCAGCATGTCGGGCGCGACTTACGAAACTTGCTCCATCCGGGGGACAGGGTTGTTTTTCTCGCCGGTCAGAGGTACCGCGAATTCTTAGAACCTGCGCTTTTCGCTTTCGGCTGCCACATTCTTATTCCCATGCGCGGTATGCGCATCGGGGAACAACTGAGTTGGCTTGGAAAAGCAGTGCCCTGACTTACGACTTCCTTTGCAGCCATGGTGGGTTTAGATGTGAGTGTCTCACTGAAATCCCTTTTTCTGCGTTCTCGAGAATACAGGTATTGTGCGGAGTTTGAACATGAACCAGACGAAATCAATTCCTTTGAAAACTGCGTCCGGCGTATTTCAATTGACGCGGGAACAAATAATCTCAGCTATGAAGGAATTCGACGTGCGATTCCGTTCTACCGAAGACGATTCGGGGACTCTCTACACCGTGATTGAAAACGGGAGGAGGTACCCGCCGAAACGAATACTGGAACTCGCAACTGGTGTGCCGAGAGGCAAGTTTTATGGCGGCAAGCCTTCAAATGACGTTTTCTATGGGCTGGGATTCTACATCGCAGAAACAGAAAACGGCGGAGAGAACCCCGAGGAAATTGTAAAAGAGCAGGCTCGGCTGGGTGAACCGATCCCTGATGTGAACCAATTGGTGGAAAACCTGTTCGCGAAGAGTTGGGTTCGCTTGCATGACCACCTCAAGAAACTCATCGATTCACAATACCCCGGCGTTTATATCCTGGCCTATCCTGACGAGAACCTATTGGGGCATCCTGTAAAAGGGGACTTGGCCGGGCGAAACGTAGCAGAAGAAGATATCTTTTATGTAGGCGTAAGCCATGCAGGAGTGGGAAAACGCCTCAGACAGTTTATTGATGGGCTTGAAGACTGCGGGCACCACAGCGGAGCAATGAGATTTTTCACGACCGTCGCGAAAGGCACACGGTACTCTAACTTTGCCGAGCGCAAGCCATTTTTCGTCGCATCTGTATCTGTGCCCTGCAGACCGTTAAAGTCAAATAGATCACCTTCGGACTTGCAGAAGATGGGTGTTGTCGCTCAACTTGAATGGTATGTTCTTGCGAGAGTGAGAGCCCAAACCAAGCAAGAACCTTGGCTAAATAAGAAGTAATCCCGGCGTGCTTCTGGTGCGCCACCCTTTTCGGCGGCCCTTCGCGGGTTTGAGTGTTGAACCGCCCCTGAACATAATTGGCGGAACTTGTGCCTGCCCGCAGATACTTGTGGAAAACGCAGGAAACCGAAGAAATGTCGGCACCTACTAGCTCTGGTTTTGCTTTTTGGGGCGCCAGTTGACGAGGTTGCTGGTGTAGAGAACGATGCAGAGGAGGTTGGCGGGGACGAAACCGAACTGGGCGGTGCGGAGGCCGATGACGCAAACGACGGCGCTATTGATTCCGGCAACGACCCAGCCTTGCCAGAGCTTCTTTCCGATAAGCACGGTGGCGAGAACGGTTAGGATGCAGGACAGATAATCAAGCCGGATGGTGTGAAGTATGTTCAGCATGTTGGGGTCGATGCGCCAGGGAGAAAAGTTACGCAAAGCAAGTGGCTGGCGAGATACCGTTTGCGACCTTCCTCCTTTAAGGTGGCGAAGCCTGGTGCCGGGCAAGATCCAAAGATTCCCGGGGTTCTTGGCGAATGTACACACGGACGCGTGAACAGACGCTTTGCTGCCAGCATAGAGGATGCAATTGTGCAGCCAAATCAGGCGGAGGAGGGGAATAGCAACTCGTTCTGATAGCGTCGCTAAGTCCCTGGGAGCGCAGCGTTTAGAACGAGGCAGAGGATCAGGTCGAAGCGAGTAGGCGGCACGCTAACAGCGAATCTGGTCACTCTGAGACAGATTGTGTCACATCGAAACATCTGTGAGGTGAGAACGAGATCGAGAATCCCGGCCAGGAACGTGATGGAATCCTGCGATATGGGTGAACAGGGCAGAAGATTTTGCGCCTGCGGTAGAGGTGGCGACATTGGGCGACAGTGGGGGGCTGGCGCAGCTTGTCGCTTGCATGGGACTCAGCGCGGGAGCAGGATGTCGGCAGAAGTCTTTCCCGCTCGAGGAGGTCCCCATGACCCGGCAACGTCTTCCCGCCTTTGTGGCAATGGTGTTCCTCGCTGGGGGCTTGGGCGCCGTAAGGGCAGATGCTCAGGAACTTCCCAACCTGCCTCCCATCACAGCGGAAGAACTCGCGCTGAAAGACAATCCAGCCGGTGTTCCGCGAGGAAGGGAAGAAGCGCGCCAACATTGAGATTCCTTACTACGATAAAGCCAACCAAGTGGAAGAGATTCGAGCGCGGACCGTGGGGCCGGACGGCAAGGCGACGGAGTTCGCAGACCAAATCTACGACCGGGAAATCATGAAGGCGAAGAAGTTTCGGGTGAACGCCAAAGTGCTGACCCTGCCGAACGTTCAGGTGGGCAGCATTATTGAGTATTCGTATCGTTTGCACTTCAAGGGAAACATCCCGGACGTGTTCCGGCATCCCGGGCAATATCTCGTCACCAGCGCCTATTCGTATCCCGCGGCCGACTGGACGATCCAGCAAGATCTATTTGTGCGCCATGCACACTTTACTCTGCGCCCTGCAAAAGGAGCGGAGGTGAAGCAACATCGCGTGGGCTTGCCGGAGAACATAGCGCCACGATCGATGCCCGACGGCACAATTCAACTGGATATGGAAAACGTTCCGGCATACGAGGAGGAAGAGTATGCTCCGCCGGAAGACAATGTGAAGTTGCGGATCGATCTTTACTATAGCTTTGGATTCTACGGGCCGGAGGGCTACTGGATGGGAGTGGGGAAACGCAAAGCCGAGCAGTATGACTCGTTTTTAGGAAAGTCCAAGGGTATCGAGAGGGAGGCGGCGCGGCTGATTGCCGCGAATGATTCGCGCGAGGCGAAGTTGCGCAAAATCTACGCACGCGTGCAGCAAATCCGCGCCGTCAGCTACGAAGGTGAGAAGTCGGAGAAGGAAAGAAAGCAAGAAAACCTGAAAGAAAATAAAAACGCCGAGGACGTACTGACCCGTGGATATGCTTTTGGCAATGAAATCGACCTGCTGTTTGTGGCTTTGGCCCGCGCGGCGGGATTTGAAGCCTATCCGGTCCTGGTGACGTCACGAAATCGGGCCTTTTTCATGAAGGATTTTCCCAACGAATCTCAGCTGAATGCGATGGTGGTAGAGGTGCTGGACAATTCAAACAGCTCAAACAGCATTTATCTGGATCCAGCAACGCGATTCTGCCCGTATGGCTTGTTGCCTTGGGAGGAAGCGAGTACGGGTGGTGTGCGAGTGGACCGTTTGTGGTCCAAAGTGGCAGCAACTCCACCGTCCAAGAGCACAGAGGCTGTGACGCGGCGGAAAGCGGAACTTCGATTGAACTCTGAAGGCGGACTGCAGGGAAAAGTAGAAGTCGTTTACTACGGCCAGGAAGCGTTGAGCAGGCGACTGGAGTTTGTCCGGCAGGATGAAGCAGCCAGGCGCAAGGAACTCGAGGGGGCAATGAAGGATGGGCTGGCGCAAGGAGCCACGGTGAAATTGGTCGGCTCGGAGGGCTGGGAGAGCGCGGAAGGCCCCTTGAAAGTGGAATTCGAGATCGAGGTTCCTGATTTTGCGACGCAAGCAGGCAAGCGGTTGGTGTTGCCGCTGGCTGTATTTCACGTCAACCAACGAAATCCGTTCCCCTCTGCGAGGCGAGTGCAGCCAATCTACTTCAGCTATCCGCAAGAAACGTACGAGGAGGTGAAGCTTGAGCTGCCGCAAGGTATGCAGACGGAGTCCCTACCTCCAGCCAACAAGGTTGATCAGGGCGGTGCCTATTATAAGCTTTCAGCAGAAAAGGAAGGCAACACCCTTCGAATGACGCGCGAATGGCGGATGTACACCTCTTTTGTCCAGCAGCAGCAATACTTAAGCCTGAGAACGTTTTACGGGCGGGTATTGGCAGGTGATTCGCAGCAAGCGACGCTGCTGCGGCAAGTGGAGAACGCCGAGGCGAAGTAGCCAGGAGATGGGCCTGGCGTGCGCAAGACCAAGATCGTGCTACAGTTTTCCCCGAAATACCCGCCGCAAATCGGAAGTCGGGAGGGAGCAGTGGCGTATCGGGACTTGCGGGAGTTTGTCCAGAAGCTGGAGAAGGAAGGGGAACTAAAGCGGATTCGTGCGGAGGTCGATCCCGTCCTGGAGATTGCGGAAGTGACGCAGCGCATGGCGCGCGACAAGAAGCGTGCGCCGAATTCGGTGGGGCCGGCGCTGTTGTTCGAGAAGCCGAAGGGGTCGCGGTACCCCGTGCTCATCAATGCGTTTGGAAGCGTGCGGCGAATGGCGCTGGCGTTTGAAGTAAATGAGTTGGATGAAGTCGCGGAGCGCATCCAGGGATTTCTGAAAATGGAGACGCCGCAAGGCTTTTTCGACAAGGTGAAGATGCTGCCCAAGCTGGCGGAGCTGGGGTCGTTTTTCCCGAAGAGCGTGAAGGCCGGCGCGTGCAAGGAAGTTATCCAGAAGGGAAGCGACGTCAACCTGTTTGATTTTCCTATTTTGAAATGCTGGCCGCAGGACGGCGGGCGGTTCATTACATTCCCGCTGGTGTTCACGAAGAATCCGGAGACCGGGAAGCGAAATGTCGGGATGTACCGCATGCAGATTTACGACGAGCGGACGACGGGAATGCACTGGCAGACGCAGAAACACGGGGCAGAGCATTTTCGGCGAGCGCGAGCGAAAAATCCTGAGGGCAGGATTCCGGTGAGCGTGGCGATTGGGGCCGATCCGGCGACGGCGTTGGCGGGGATGTTGCCGATACCGCCGGACCTGGATGAGATGATGTTTGCAGGATTTTTGAGGCGCGAGCCGGTGGAGTTGGTGACTTGCGAGACGAATGATCTCGAAGTGCCTGCGAATGCCGAGATTGTGCTGGAGGGCTACGTCAATCTGAATGAAATGCGCACGGAGGGTCCGTTTGGCGACCACACAGGTTTTTACTCGCTGGAGGGAGAATTCCCGGTCTTTCATGTGGAGTGCGTGACCCGGCGCAAGGAGCCGATTTATTTGACGACAGTAGTTGGGCCGCCGCCGCAGGAAGATTATTACATGGGGCACGCGGTGGAGCGTGTGTTTCTGCCGGTGATGAAGATGCAGTATCCGGAAATTGTGGATGTGGCGATGCCTGCCGAGGGAATTTTTCACAACCTGATGATTGTGGCGATTCGCAAGTCTTATCCCGGGCATGCGCGGAAGATCATGAACGCGATTTGGTCGCTGGGGCAGGCGATGTTCACGAAGGTGATCGTGGTGGTGGATCACGACGTGAATATCCAGAACTACAGCGAGGTAGTCTGGAAGACGTTGTGCGCACTAGATCCGGAGCGGGATGTGCAGTTTTCGCTGGGTCCGATGGATACATTAGACCATGCGGCGCGGATGCAGGACTTCGGATCGAAGATGGGGATCGATGCGACACGCAAGTGGGCGTCGGAGGGATTCACGAGGCCGTGGCCGGATGAAATATTGATGGATGAAGGCACAAAGAAGCGGGTCGATGCCCTGTGGGAATCTCTGTCATTGGATAAGAGGTGAGAAAGTTCAGGTAGAACCGCCGCCAACTGATGAGATTCGCGACGAATACATTCACAAAACAGAATCGAGAAGGGAAGAGAACAGACCTGCAAACTAAGATTGCGAGTAGTACTTTATCGTGATGCAGGAGTGATTTCAAAGGAATAACCGTCCCTCGGTACAGGGGGAGGAGCGGTGGAAACCTCAACTAATTGTGGCTTAGTCCTTTGGTGCCCACAATATGGGCGGGTACTGTCGGTCAATACCCCCCAAACTGCCTAGAACTACCCGTATTGATAGGACAACAGCCCTATAGATTCCCTTGACGGTCGGAGTCTAGAATGTCATAAAGCTCCCACGGGTTGCTTCCCCGGGAGAGTCCGCAGCGCAGACGGGGAGCAGCAAGCAGGATTTCTGTAAAGTGTGCTCGGATGCCGGGGTGGCGTTCCTCGTGAGCGAATCGCGCGAAGTGATGAATGTGCGGCAGGCGTCGCAGTATCTGGGCATCTCCCCGGATACCCTGTACCGTTACATCACCGAGGGCGAAATTCCCGCGTTTAAACTCGGCAACCGTTGGAAACTGCGTAAAACAATCCTGGACCGCTGGATGGAACGAAAGATGAGCCAGGCGACCGCGAGGCGGCGGTAGTCTGCCGCGAGAAGCAGGGAGAGAGGCCACGAAATGTTGGGAATAGGAAAGAAGAGCCGGCAGCTCGTGGGACTGGACATCGGGTCCAGCTCGATCAAGGCCGTGGAATTGAAACAGGCGAAATCGGGCTATGAGCTGGTGAGCTTCGGAATGGAAACCCTGGCGCCGGACACAGTGGTGGACGGAGCCATCATGGACGCGCCGCAAGTGGCCAATGCCATCAGCAAGATTTTCGACGCGCAACGGATCAAGACAAAGAACGTGTGCACATCGGTATCGGGGCACTCGGTGATCGTCAAGCGCGTGCCGCTCCCTTTGATGACTGAAGATGAGCTTTACGATCGGATTCCGTCCGAGGCCAGCCAGCATATTCCGTTCGACATCGCTGACGTGAACCTAAGTTACCAACTGCTGGAATCCATGGACTCGCAGATGGATGTTTTGCTGGTAGCGGTGAAGAAAGACAAGATTTTGAATCACACCAATGTGCTGGCACAAGCGGGGAAGACGCCGGTGGTCGTGGATATTGACGCGTTTGGTTTGCAGAACTGCTTCGAAGTCAATTATGAGCCGGATGCGGGGCAGACGGTGGCGCTGCTGAACATCGGGGCGAGCGTGATGAACATTAACATCGTGCGCGGCGGCGTACCATTGTTCACACGCGACGTCAGCGTGGGGGGCAATCAATATACCGACGCGCTGCAGAAGGAATTGGATTTGAGCTTTGAAGATGCGGAGCGCTTGAAACGGGGGGATTCGCTGCCGAGCGTCACCGACGAACAGAAGCAACAGATCCTGCGCAGCGTTTCCGACATTCTGACGCTGGAAATTCAAAAAACTTTCGACTTCTTCCGGGCTACCGCCAGCGGTGAAAATATTCAACGGATCGTAGTTGCGGGCGGCACAGCGCGTGTACCCGGGCTGGTGGACTTGTTGAGAGAAGAGTTCGCCATGCCGGTGGAAGAGTTGAATCCATTCCGCAGAGTGCAAATCGATCCCGGCAAGCACAGTGATGACCAGATTCGCGAAATGGCGCCGCGGCTGGCCATTGCCGTAGGTCTGGCGCTGAGGAGCTTCGACTAGCCATGATTCGCATAAACCTTCTTGGACAGATTCGACCGAGGGCCGCACGGCGTCCGGTAGACACCGGAGCGGCGATGCCGGTGGTGTTCATCGGCGCGGGACTGGGTCTCGGCGTCCTGGTTCTCGGATTTTTCTATTACACCTGGCAGAACCAGCTCAACAAAGAAAACGCGGAAATCAAGCGGTTGACCGCGCAAAAAACGGAACTCGAACAGACCAAGCAGCAAGTGGAACTTTTCGAGAAGCAGAAGGATCTTTTGCAGCGGCGAGTTTCCACCATCGAGCAGTTGCAGCGCGATCGCACCGGCGGGCAGGAATTGCTCGATATGGTCGCCAACACAGTTTCGCGGACTGAAAATCTTTGGCTTACTGAGATGGTCCGCAAGGGCAGCGTACTTTCGATGGAAGGCACGTCCGCTTCCGTCAACTCAGTTGCGAATTTTATCACCGCGCTGAAGCGCTCCGGGTATTTCCAGAAAGTCGAAATCAAGGAAGCCAAGCAAGACGATAAGAATACGGCAGTGCAGTCGTTCGGGTTCCAGATTTCCGCTGAAATCACTCCGCCCACCGTGGCGCAGACCAGGCCGGCAAACAGTGCGGCTCCCGCTGCGGCTGCGAAGGCGCCGGCGAAGAAAGGATAGGGGGCGCCATGGCCAATCCGTTGCGAGACATGTCCGTCATCATGCAAGCGCTAGTGGCTGCGGCGATCGCTGTCGTGCTGGTTTTGGTGGGCGTTTACGTGCCGGGTTCCCCGATTGCCCGGGAACGCGACGAGGTAGACGCTGCCGTTCAGCAGCGCGCCAAGCTAAGCCAGGAAGTCCAGCAACTGTCGGTTTATAAGCAGCGCTACAGCGAGTTGAAGCAGCAGATGGATGCACTCTCCAAACAACTGGACACCCTGAAGACCATCGTACCCGAAGAAAAAGAGACGGACGAATTTATCCGCCTGTTGCAGGGAGCGGCGAGCGCGTCCAACGTGCAAATCCGGCGTTTGACGGCGCAAGCCGTGGTGCCCAAGGAATACCATTACGAAATGCCATTTGAAGTGCAGGCGGACGGCCCGTACTTCAATATTCTGGACTTCTTCGGAAGGCTAGGCCGCCTCTCAAGAATCATCAATGTGGGCGACCTGTCTTTTGACGATCCGGATAAAGCGAAGGGAACAAAATACCCGGTGCGTCCGGGAACCACGGTTTCTGGGATTTTCACGGCAACAACATTCTTCACCAAGACGGCCGATGCGGGTGCTGCTCCTGCAGCGGGGGCTAAGCCTGCAACCGGGGCGGCTAAGTAATGGTGAGCGGGAATGAGCGAACTATGCGTTCAGTGATAACTCTAGGACTAGGGATCTTGATCGCGGCAGCGGCGCCCGGATTGCGGGCGCAGGCGAACCCGTCAACGCCCAGCAATGCGAAGCCCGCACAAGGCGCCGGCAAGCCAGCGCAGCCGCCAGCCAAGCCGGCAGCACCAGCCGCGGCAAAACCTGTAGCACCAGCGGCCAAACCGGCACGGCAAGCGGCTAAACCAGCTGGACCAGCTACGAAGCCAAGTGGCAACGCTCCGGCCAAGCCCGCGGCCAAGCCTGCGGCGAAGAAGGCGAAAGCTGCCGTGAAGCGGCCTCCCAAAACCGTGGAAAAGCCCAGGACTCCGGGAACGGCACCAGCGGCGGCTGAAAGCGAAGTGAAACAGGCACGCCGGGACCCGTTTGAATCCTTGCTCGGCCGGCAGGGGGGGAAGGCTCCGCTGAATCTCCCGCCGGGCAAACTGGGTTTGCAGGTCAGCACGCTGCGTCTCGACGGCATTGTCCGCGCCCCGAATGGGATGATCGCAGTGGTTTCTAATCCGCAGTCGCGCACGTATTTTCTGCGTGAAGGAGACCGTTTGTACGACGGTAGCGTGGAAAAGATTTCCATGGACGGCGTTTCCTTCCATGAAGAAGGAAAAGATGCTTTTGGGAAACCCGTCGAGCACCAGGTTAATAAGCGAATTTACTCCAGTCCAGGAGAACAGCAATGAAGACGAATTGGCCGACCCCACGGCATGGCTACCTGATCCTTGCAGGCATGGCGCTGGCGACCAGCCCGGTGCTTGCGCAGACGCAGGCGTCCGCTGGCGCGACGGCGACCTCGGCGGTTATCTCCAGCGTTGCCATTACCCAAGCGTCGGAACGGTCGGCGGTTCGCGTGGAAGGCGAAGGACGTCTCGACGTTCACGCCGGCCGTATGCAGAACCCGGATCGCCTGGTGCTGGATTTCGCGGGGGCTCGTCTAGCGGTGCAGAAGACGGTTATCCCTGGGATATCCGCTCCCGTGCGCGGAGTGCGCATTGGGCAGTACCGCCCGGATGTCGCGCGCGTAGTTGTAGACCTTACGATGGCGACCCCCTATCAGGTTTCTCGCGACGGCGAGGCAGTGGTTATCTACTTTGAGAATCCGTCGACGACTCCCGCGCAGCCGGTTTCAGGTGCTACAACTTTGACGTCGCGGCAAGATGAAAAGACGAAGCCGGAGTTCAATTACGTCGCGGCGTCTCCCCGCGTGGTTGCGCGCCATTCGTCCAAGGATTTGAGGATTTCAGCTCCTCGCTTCCCTTTGCCGAGCGAACTGACCCAGCCCTCAGTTACATTGGCATCGTTTAGCGGGAAGAAGGAGCCTATTCAGCCGGATTCCACGACGCAGCAGGCGGCGGCCCAACAGGCAGTGCAGCAGGCAGGCGCAGCCGCCACGACCATGGCAGCATCGTCTCAGCAGGCCCCGCCAACAGCAGCCCCGACCGGCAGATATACCGGCGAGCCTATCTCCGTAAACTTGAAGGACGTAGACCTGAAGGATTTCTTCCGCCTGATTCATGAAATCAGCGGCCTGAACGTGGTGCTGGATCCGGCGGTCAAGGGGACGCTCACGATCGTACTGGATGAAGTGCCTTGGGATCAGGCGCTCGACATCGTGTTGCAGAACAACAGCCTGGACAAGCAGCTCAACGGCAACGTTTTGCGGATTGCAACGCGGTCCACCCTGCAGAAAGAAGCGGAGACACAGCGCGATTTGGAGAAAGCGCAAGCCGAAGCGGTTGCTCCGGTAACAGTGACTCGCGTACTCAGCTATGCCAAGGCTGCTTCCATGGCGCCGACGCTGAAGAAGTTCCTTAGTTCGCGCGGCGATGTTCTGTTCGATGACCGTTCGAACCAACTCATCATTCGCGACATTCCATCGGTCATTCCGGTCCTTGACAACCTGATCCACAATTTGGACCGGAAGGCACAGCAGGTGGAAATCGAAGCGCGTGTCGTTTCCGCATCGCGTTCCTTTTCGCGGGATATCGGGACGCAGCTCGCATTTGCCGGAACAGCGCTGAACGGCCGAGATATTATTGGGGGTGATTCTACCGTCGGCCAGAGTACTTTCGGCGGGACTAACCCACCGGCTCCGGTTACCATTGCCAACACAACTCCGCCG
>WNFO01000567.1_pt1 | contig 41496 bp, 35 predicted proteins | sample 5400251 | NCBI WGS metagenome assembly WNFO01 (sample SAMN13153354, study PRJNA577476) | soil metagenome | isolation source: 100 cm saprolite under Madrone tree | place: USA:California | collected 2016-06-14 | reverse complement strand
CTGCCATGGGACTTGAACTCCTCAGAAATTCCAGGGACTTACGGCCGGTGAGTCCAAGCTACACGGAAAGAAAAACGACACTCAAGCGACAAGCAACGTCATGCGGCTCGTGACGCACGATGTCGCGAATAAACGTGTTGTATTTGCAGGAGCTTTACGGAGTGCAGGCGAGCGGAATTAGGCGGAAGTTCATGAAAATAAGCTGGATGGTAGGAGAACTCAGCGTTTTGCTTCGTTCAAATGAATACGGGCCAGCAGCGCCTGGAACCTGGGATCGGAGCGGATCGGGTCCGCCATGGGGTCCACTGCCAGGTAAATCAGGCGGTCGTTGTGTTCGTCCACCGCGCGATTCATGTAAACGAACGTGTTGGCGTTGTCGCCCAGGCCCAGATAAATACCCGCCATATAAACGGATGGCACATAACGTTTGTGAGACATGGCTTGAATTTGCGCGAGGACGTTGAGCGCGCCCTGACGATCGCCGGAGACAGCGAGCGCATGTCCCAGGACACTCAGGAGAGCGGCATTGTCAGGAGCGAGACTGCTCGCCGCACGAAAGTGCTGCAGGGCTTCTCCGTACATTTTCTTTTCGCGGTACGCCGAAGCGAGCCAGAGTTCGGCGTACAGGAAATTGGGAGACTGTTCGATAGTGAGCTTGGCTTGTGCGATGGCCGAGTCAAAATCGTGGGCGTAGTAAAAGGTCTCGCCCCGGGCGGCCGTAAAGATTGGAGACACAGGATCGAGCTCGAGCGCCTTCAGGGTCTCCAACTGAGCTTCGGCGAGGCGATTCTGCGTCATCAGATACTGGGCGAGCCACTGATGAGCAGTCGGGTTGTTGGGTTCCAGAGAGATCGCTTGGCGGAATTCGCGTTCCGCGGTTGGGAAATCGAAATCAAAACTCATGGCGAGATTGCCAAGGACAAAATGGGCTTCCGCATTGGCAGGGTCCATCGCGAGGGCGCGCTGCGCTTCGGCTTTCGCCCTCGGGGCGGAAATCGATGGAGCCACCACGTCGTTGGGAGTTTCGCCCATCACTGCGTAGGAAGCGGCAAGCCCGGAGTGGGCGGGAACATACTGCGGCAATTTCCTAACCGCATCTTCAAACGCAGGAACGCTGCGCGAAAGATCGCGGACGGTCCAGAAGCGGCGGCCCCGTAGGTAGGAATTGTAACCTTCGGGATCAACCGTTGCCGCGGAATTTGCGGCCGTAGCCGGCGGAAGATTCAGCAATAGTTTTTGCGCCACGGCTTCGGCAACTTCATCCTGCACCTTTAGAATGTCAGCGAGGTTTTCTGTGTAGGAATCCGACCACAGCGGCGTTTGTTCTTTCGCGGAAATCAGCGAGACGTCAATGCGCACTTGATTGCTAGCGCGGCGCACGCTGCCTTCGAGAACGTAGTTCAGTTTGAGCAGCGGTTCGAGTTCAGCTATGGATTTCCCGCCAAGCTGTTTCGAGGAAGTTGGAGCGATGACGCCCAGATGCTTCGGATCGAGCCGCCCGAGGCGTGTGTTGAGCTCATTCGTCAGCCCTTCGGTGAATTCCGCTTGCCCCGGATCTCCCGCGATATTCTGAAACGGACGAACGAACAGACGAATTTTTGCGTCCGGCGGAGTGGCGCCACGCGGCAGAAATGACACGGACGGATACCAGCTGGTCGCGAGAACGCTAAAAACACCAACGACAACCAGCGACGCCAGCCCAACCAGCCACGCGGCCCTTCGTCTGTAGAAGGCCTTCTGCAATTGCACGCCACTGTTCAATTGCGTGCCACTGTCGGTCGCGCCATTAGGACTGGGCGCTGGAACCGGCAAACCGTTGGGCCGCAGAATTCCGCAAGATGACGGATCGTCAGACAGGTCTCCGTCTTTATCAGGACCCGGCTCTCGCTCGTGATACCACCTGTCAAGTTCAGAGGGGTAAGCGTAAACCGAACTTATCTTGCCCACTGGAAGACGATGGATCGGGAGACCGAGCTTGTCCTCCCAGCGCTGCACTGTGCGAATTTCGCGCCGCAGGTACGAAGCGATTTCGCCCCAAGACTCGAGCCTGCGCTCCTTGCCGGGGCCGCCCGTTGTAGGTTCTGGCATTGGCTGGGGTACCTGTATACAGAATTGTAGGTGAGTATATAGCGCTCGCTTCCAGCGAAACAAGCGTTTCGTTTTTCAAGTGGCGTATGGATGACTGCTCAGGAAGGGCCGTTGCGCCGCAGCGTCAATCCCACGAACAGAGCGATCAGAGTTGCGCCGGCAAAGAGAAAAGTGAATGTGCCGGGCTCCGGCGTTGAGATAGGAGGAATAACTGGCGGGATCACAGGGGGCTTGCCAGGAGTATTCGGCGTGATGGGAGGCACACCCGGGGGAAGCAGCGGAGGAAAGAGCGGCGGAGCCGGTGCTTCGGAGGCTGCGATCGGGCCCTGAGAGAGCGCTGGAAGTGCGTTTGCCGGCACACCTGGAAAGAAACCTTCACCGTCGCCGGGAAGGTATTCCGCCATGAGTGGCGGAATAAATTCCGGCGCGTTCAATTCTTCTTTGGTTGGTTCGCTGACCGCGACCGGTTTTGCGGCGACGGCCGACAAGCGATTTCCGCAGCGCACGCGAGCCAGATTTTCGCCGTCCGAGATCAAAGACTCGCCGGCAGGAATAAGCATGCGGTTCCTAGTCCAGTAAACCTGATTGTTGCGGCGATAAGAGACGTACATTTCCAGCGGCTTCTCAAGGCGAACAGTACGCGCCGCGGCGATGCGAAAATCCGAATAATGCTGGGCCACAACGGGATCGTGGGAGGCGGCAGACTGCAGTTCGCGGGCATCGCGAACGCCACCGGGCACAATTGAATACCGAAAAATTGGGCGTTGCATTTGCGAACTTCCCGATGACGATGGGGCGGAAAGGTCGAGCGTGTCCTGCGTGTTCGCGGCCTGCGAGTACACTGGCAAGTGCGCCGATTCGGGAGCGGTGTAGCGCAGAAGCTTAACCGTCAAAAATGTTACCAACAGGGTTGCCGGGATAAAGAGTAGAGCGGCTCTGGCAAATATCCGGGGTAGATGGGCGAAGCGGGATTTTGGTGCGACGACGGGCCTGGGCAAGGTAACGTACCTCACGGTACCCAGAGGCAATTCTGCTGCCGAACGGAAGCGCTTGAAGAGGGGAGAGAGAGCGAGTCTTCCGCGCCATAAACGAGCGAAAAGCAGGCGCTGCGGAAACATTTCGCGCATGTTAAGGTCTTTCATGTAGAAATACCAGGAAAATCTTGTAAAAAATGGAAAATTATTTCCCGAATTCCATATTCGGATGTGTCCCCAATCGCTGACGAGTGTCACTTGCGAGACACAAGGGCTCGGTTTAGCGTCGTCACCGATTCTGTTTGTGAGGAATTCTACGCGCTAAGGAGGGCCCCCCAGCCCCCCTTTTCTACGTAAGTATGAGATCTAAAGGACTTAGCCGGGCGCTTTCTGTAAGTATTCATTCTGATGGGCTTAGAGTGCCTTTGGAATGATGAACTTGTGGGAGATTGCGTAAGTATCGATTCTGCTCGACTTAGCTAAGTCAAGGGTACCGACTTTTGCGAGGGTAGGTATCGGGCTTGAGCGTGGCGTGGGCCACACCGCGCACAGCCCCCACGACGAAGCTCGGGATAAACCAAGAATGGCTGGGCCCCCAAGAGTCGAGGATGCCGATCCTTCCCGGATGCTCGATTTTCAAAGTACTACCGCAGCGTGGGTCATTTTCTTGGCGGGCTGCAAGTGCAGCCCGAACCGTTTTTTCCCGGGCTCCAAGTAGAGCCCGAACCCAGGCCGCGGCCGGGAGCGAACGGGCTGGCCGTTGCTCTATTGCCGAACGAACAGCCGGTTTTTAGAGCATATTCTGTTTATTGTCAAGACTATAAAATATATGGTTCGAACGGCACGATCAACGCTGCGCAGCTGAAATTGAGGCGCGGCGTACTGGGATTGCTTTAACGCAGAGGAATAGAACAGGCAAAGGAAGGAGCGAGGATCAGGGCGGACGAAGGATAACGCCCCGACCGGTCGGGGTAAACGCCGGCGCAAAGTACGCAGAGGCTCGCGGAGAAGCGTGGACAGGACATAATGCGGTGCGCGATATGACGTAGTCTCAAATTGATTTTCTTTACGAGGTGAATTGGTGATGAGGATATGGGCGAAGCCAGCGTTGTTCGCAGTGTGCGGATTAATGTGTGTCTTGGTGGCTATAGGCGTGACGGCGGCGAGTGTGTTTGGGCAAGATGCGTCTGGACAGGGAAGGGCCGCCGAGACGTTTTCACGCGAGGAGGGCGAGCACGCGGTGAAGGCGGTGAAGTTTGGGAAGTTGTGGGACGGAAAAGGGAAGGTTTGGACTAACGCGATTGTGATTGTGGATGGGGAGCGAGTGCGGGAGGTGACTACGGATGCAAAAAGGATTCCGGCGCACGCGGAAGTGGTGGACTTGACGAAATATTACGGGCTGCCGGGACTGATTGATGTACACACGCACATGACGCTGTACACGGACGAGACGCCCGGTGTGCCGATGTTGAAGCAGATTGCTAACAATTCCGCGGCCTTGGAGGTGTTTTTGGCGCGCAAGGGCGCGATGCGAACTCTGGAAGCGGGCGTGACGACGGTGCGCGATCTGGGCTCGGACCAATACATGGATATTGCGATGCGAGACCTGATCAATCGCGGCGAGATGATCGGGCCGAGAATGTTTGTGGTTGGGTATGGACTATCAGTGACCAGCACGGCGTATAAAGGAACGAATTCTGCGCCAGGGGCGAACCCGGCGGGGGGAATTGCGGATGGCGTGCCGGAAGTGTTGCGCGTGGTGCGGCAGCAGGTAGCGGCGGGGGCGGACTTGATCAAAATGTTTGCTTCGACGGGAACGGACGACGACACCTCTGGATATCAAACTTATGGTTACGACGAGATCAAAGCGGCGGTGGATGCGGCGCATCAATTCGGGAAAAAGATTGCGATTCATTCGTATGGGCCGGACGGAGCGCGCGACGCGGTGCGGGCGGGAACGGATTCGCTGGAGCATGCGACGGACATGGACGACGCGACGATTGTGGAGATGGCCAAGCGCGGGACGTATTATGTGCCGACGATCGATCACAACCGCTACTACATCGAGAACGGAAGCAAGATTGGATATACGCCGGGATTTGAGCCGCGGTCGCAGGCGTTTATCGCGCGGAACCTGGAGACGGCGCGCAAGGCTCATCGCGCGGGAGTAAAGTTTGCGATGGGATCGGATGCGGTGTATTCGATGTTCGGGCAGAACACGCGGGAGCTGGGATGGTTTGTGAAGGCGGGCATGAGTCCGGAAGAGGCCTTGAAGACGGCGACGACGAATGCGGCGGATTTACTGGGCAAGGGAAATGAGTTGGGAGCGGTGGCGCCCGGCTACTTTGCGGATTTGGTGGCGGTGGAGGGTGATCCCACGGCGGATATTGGGGCGGTGGTGGAGAAGGTGAAGTGGGTTATGAAGAGCGGGGCGGTGGTGGGAAGGAGAAAGCTGACGGACTGAAGTCGAGCTTGCCTACGAAAGAGGCCATAGCGATCACAAATTAGTGGTGCGCGTCGAATTAGGAACCGCACATCTAGATTTTCAACTTGCTTAGTATTCGCTGTCGCCTCTCCCTCGTCGGCGATCTCCTGCTGGAGAAAACGTGCTTCCTCAATTTGCCCGCTGTATTCCCCCCGCCGATGATCTCCTGTGACCTATAGACTTCGCCGGTTGTCTCGAATACCGGGCTCCCTGACTTGCTTTGGGCGGGTCGAACCATGTCTGTGGAATTTACTCTGTTCTTGAGCTCCTGGCTCCAGGCGCTGCCTATATCCTCAAAACTGAGAAGGCGAGCGGAGGTGGCGAGGCTTAAGGTCACATTATCGTTCGATGCAAGGCGCTCCATGTCTGCACACACGTTGTTTGGAAGTCGATTGCGAAGAGCATTCCAACCACAATGCATTCCGGGCTTGCGCTTGGATCGATTGCTTTGCCCGCCTCGAGAATCTCTTCCTGCGAACTCATTTGGTCACCGTTTCGCTGGTAGATTGCCTCAAGTGCCTCGAGCACTAACGAAGTGCAGCGCTCGACCGAAGCCCGGGTGTCGTTGTCCGCAAGCTCAAGTGCTCGGAATTTCGGAAAATATTTCTGGCCAATATGCTGCAAGTACCCACCGTGCACCGCCGCCTCCAGAAGATCGTGTTTCTTTTCGAGTTTGGATTTAGCGATGTGCACGGGCGTACCGTCGGGCGACATGACGAATCGGTCCGTAATTTCGCGGACAGCGGTGATTAAGTCTGGGACAAGGGCTCTGGGCGCCGGCATACCGCAGTCATACCAACCATTTTCTGAGGATATTGGCCTAGCCTATTTTGCGAAGCGGCGGACGGTGTAGGCGACTGGGAGGCCGATGACGGTCATGTGGACGACGTAGCCGAGAAGTAGGTCTTTGAGTTCATAGGGACCGCGGGCGTGGAGCGCGGAGAGTGGCAGGACGATGAGATTCATGACCGACTCGACGGCCATCCCATAAAACAAGCCGCAGACCAAAGGATGCTCAACCAAGAAGCGGAGCTTGCGGCTGGCGGCGTAGTAAAGGGCGGTGACGGACGTAGCGATAAAGAAGTGCAACAGGACGCCCAAGGCGTAGGTGGCAGGGCCTCCATGAAACGCGGGTCTGCCGAATAGGCCTGCGGCGATGACGAGCGGAACTCGGCGGCCGAAGAGGATGAAAGCTTGGGTGAGGTCCAGAGTTCCGGCGATCAGGCCGCCTGCGGCGATGGCGACTAAAGGGCTTCGTTTACCAAAAAGCGTGCCAGAAACGGTCCCAAGTGACGAGGTATTTCCAAATGGCCTAGCTGTGGAATCTGCAGTCATTCGATCCAGCCTTCCCGTGGACTGATTGCGATTCGAAAGATGCTATGGAGGTCAGACGGAGGAATTTCACAAACGAAGGCTGAAATAATGTGAATTCTTGTAAAATTTGGGGCGTTGAGCGGGACTCCCGACCCGGTCGGGACAAGTGCCGCCCTGCACTACGTTAGGAAGAAGACACGGCGACGGTTACCTTTGCTAGCTTTGGTGGAGAGACTACGATCAATGCCAGACCGATGACGGCGAACATGAGTACGCCGATGAGCAGGTGGAGGCGTTCGTGGACATCACCGATTGACTGAACGGCCATGGTGGCGGCGTGGGCGAAGCTCGACCATGCGGCGAAGGCGATGAGGCTGCGATGCACGGACGGGTTACGCGACGCGAGCAGCAGGAAAACTCCCAGCGTGACGTAGAGGGAAAGCATCATCTGGAGCGTTGGTTCGTCGCGCACCAGGAACAACAGCGGGTAAATGGTGGCTACGAAGAGTGTGCCTACGATGATTAAGACGACTTTTTGCGCGCGTTCTCGGAACACTGTTCCTCCTTGCTGGACCTGCCTTAGTTCATAAATCGAAGAGAAGAGAGATTCCTTCCGACAAGGTCGAAAGTTTCGGTCGCTCCGCTCGGAATGACGGTGGCGTCGTGTTTCGGCGTCCGAGAAGCCCGGTGAGACATCAGGAGGCGCTCGGCTGGGCCGCGACTACTTTTTTACGGTAGGCGCCTGAGAACCAGACCCGGAAGACCCAGAAAATCAGCAAAATCAGCGGAAGTACACTGAGAAATACATAAAGGGTGGGGCCGAATAGAGCCGGCGAGAGATGTTGTCCGAGCCCAACCGCTGAAAGCAACCGCAATGGGCGGTTTGAGGGTCCCAGGAAAAAAGAGCCTGCTGCGATGAACAGACCAAAACACATCCGCCAGAGATGCCGCACGACGCGCTTGGCTCCTGCGACACCGCCGCCCAGGAGCATGCGAAGATCCCCTGCGCCGGCAAGAAGCATGACCGTGCCCATAAAGAAGTTCATCCCTGCAGGAACGCCATCTTCCGGCGGAACCGGGCTGCGCATCTTTTGCAGTCCGCTCATCCAAGTGAGGGCACCGAGCGCCAGTGGAATCAGCAGAATGGCCCAATCGTAGATGCTGCTTTGGCCGTCTCTGCGGCGAGCGGTAAGCCAGGCCGTGAGAATCAGATAGAAGGTGAGAATGCCGCCGCCGATATTGCCGGGTTGGTGTTTAAGAACGGCCAGGTACACCGCGAATGCGGACATGATCAACATCGAAGCGACAAAGACTTTTCCGGCCAAGACGTGCCAGCACCCGCCTTTGCGGAAGATCAGGGCAGCAGTGCCCGACAGAAGTCCGACGACTCCGCCGGCGACGTGGACAGGCAGCAGGGGCGAATAGGGCATGGGCGCTTCCTTGCTTTCTAGATACGGCTTACTACATACGAGTCGTGGTGCGCGAAAGTCTCATACAAACGAAATGCATCAAAATCGATGCGAATCAGATCGGTCCGCGGTAGCGCCGCAGCCGGACTGCTACGAAGAGAAATGCCGCGGCGATCGCCAGGCCGATCCACAGGCCCGGGGTGCTGAGAAATTGCGCCAGAGTGAGCGCCGAAATGATCTCCATTACGGTGCCGTGTGGCGCCACGGTGGAGGAAGGCTCCGGGCCGGTCAAACGGTGCTGTAGCATGGCGAGGAAATGCGACGTGTTGAACGCAATCTTCTCGAGTCCCCAGATCACAAATGGCGGCAAGAACGCCCATATAAAAGGCGCGCGCGGCGCCCAAGCGGAAATCAGCAGCAACCAGCCGTAGAGGGGTGCGTACCAGATGCCATGAACGGTCACAATATGGTAGAGGAGCATCAGCGACATGTGGAAGAACGACATGTGTGCCCAGAGCATTCCGACGCTCAGGCCACTGCCCAGCAGTGCCACGCTGCTCAGCAGCAGCATGACAAATTGCGTGGCAACGGTGATGGCGAAACTGAGCAGCGGCAAGATAATGAGGGGAATGGTGAGCTTCGAGAGCACGGTGGTGAGGTCGGAAACCGGCAGCGACTTCCAGAAGAGGATGCTGCGATCGCGGCGCTCTCCGTATAGCGCATCGAGAGAGTAGAAAATCCCGACGATAAAAGCCGTCCCCATGATCAGACCCGCCGCTAATTCGTAGGGGGTGTCGAGCACCTTGTGCGCCTGGTCAAGGGTCTTTACGCCGCGCATGTGGTGCGGCAGAGCGATCAAGAAGCCGAACAAGAAGACCGCGGCCGCGGCGAGCGGCGCAACGTAAATCGAGCGGTGCTCCCAGAGTTCGCGGCGAATCGACCAGTAGAGGCGCCGGGTCGCGGGGATGTGCGCGGTCGCGACTGCCTGCGATTCGACGGACGATTCCGGCATGACGTTCGATGAAGTGTTCATCGGAGGATTCATTGGGCCGCTCCTTGGGCCGCGACATTTTGATTGCCCATGACGGCAACGAACAAGTCGGCAATGCTGGGTGTGCGCACCTCGCCGAACGCGTCGAGTTGGTCGCGATCGACGCGATCGAACAGCAGGATGCTGCGACCGAGCAATTGGCGCTCGTGAAATGGTTTGAGCGCGTGCGCCGCGGCGATGTGGTCGGGATGAACCATCACTTCCAGATAGCGCGACTCGATTTCTTCCATGCTGCAATTAAGTACGATGCGGCCGCGATTGATGAACATGAGGTCGGTGAGAACGTTCTGCATCTCTTCGACCTGATGCGTGGTTACGACGACGGTGCGCTTGCCGTCGAAATAATCGTTGAGCAGCGAATCGTAAAATTGTTTGCGATAGAGGATGTCCAGGCCTAGCGTTGGCTCGTCGAGCACCAGCAATTTCGCGTCTATAGCCATCACCAGAGCGAGGTGCAACTGCGCCACCATGCCTTTGGACAATTCCTTGACCTTGCTAGCAAGCCGGATGGTGGTCTTGGCGAGGAAACTTTCCGCCTTGGCGCGATCGAATCGCGGATGCACGCCGGCGACGTAGTCGAGCGCCTGCGAAACTTTGATCCATCGCGGCAGCACAGCGACATCGGTAATGAAACAGACATTGCGCATTAGCTGATCGCGTTCGGTCCAGGGATCGCGTCCGAGAACCTTCAGTTCGCCCTGGTATGAAGTGAGGCCGACAATGGCGTTGAGCGCGGTGGTCTTGCCCGCGCCGTTGGGGCCGATGAGTCCGAGGATGCGGCCCTCTTCGACGCGCAAATCGATGCCGTCCACGGCGACGGTTGTGCCGAACGTCTTACGGAGGCTGTGTGCTTCTATCACTGTCATGGGTTCAGTGCTCCTCCTCTTGGATTGTCGTCTTTGAGCGGCGTTTTGCGGCTCCGTCGAGCAGTTCTTCGGGCTTGAGGCCCAGCCGCTGAATGGTTGCGGAGACCCTGGGCCATTCTTCAGCGAGAAACTTCTGGCGTTCGCTTTGCAACAACAGATTGCGCGCGCCAGCATTTATGAAGAAGCCCAGTCCTCGTCTGGTCTCGACAAGCCCCTCGTCCGCCAGTTGTTGATAGCCTTTGAGAACCGTGAGTGGATTGACCCGATATTCAACCGCGACATTGCGCACCGATGGCAGTACATCGCCTTCCTTGAGCACTTCGTCGAGGATCATGGCGACGACACGATCGCGAAGCTGGCGGTAAATCGGCTGATTGTCATTCCACTCACGATTCATCCTGTTTTCCCGATTGCCTTTTCGAGTGATAGCCTCCGGTCATTTTGTCCGCGTCAGGTCCATGTGCGCGTGCATCGGCTTGTCCCCTGGCATCATATATGTCCAATCTTCGGTGTGGTGGTCGGCGTCAACCGTCGTGAACACGGCGTGGTACATGTGCCCATACTCATTGCCGCCGGAAAGGCCGGCAAACTCGAATTCCACCTTCTTCCCATCCGGCGAGACTTTGCCGGTCATGCGGGGCCGGTTTCCGGCGTCACAATAATGAATCAGCGTAAGACGGTCGCTGTCTACATAAAGCATGGTGACCGGATGGTCGTACTTCGCAGGATCCAACGGTGTTCCCGCCTCCTGCATTTCGTGCACGAGCGCGTTTCCCCTGGACGTGACGCGCAGCGAGACCTGCACCGGCTTGTTCATGTCCATGTCGGCTTGCGGCGGGACCACAGTCACCGGCCCTTGCCACGAACCAGCCAGAGTTTTCAGTTTGTCGAAAGATTTTTGTGCGTCGGACTTTTGTGCGTCCGACTGGGCGAAAGCCAGTGCAGAGAGCCCCGTTAGAACGACCACGGATAGCATACGACGAAGGGATTTCATGTTTAGTGCTCCTTATTCAATTCCCGTTAGCGCTTTTTCGGGTGCGAGCGATGGACATGAGCTGCAACCCTGAACCGCAACCGGTGTGTTATAGTGAACTACAACACCAACTCACTTTGCAAGCTCTTTTTTTGACTTTCTTCTATTTCTGCCATTCTTCGTAGCCGGCCTGCGGTGTCAGGCACTGCGGTTATAAGGGCGGATATGCGCAACATTGGTTACGACAGTTCGCCCGCATGCCTTACAAGTCGGGTTTCTACAATCAATTAGGCCGTTAGAATCATTTCATTTACTTGCTACCCACAAGACATTGTTTCCCGTCTCGTCTAGTTTGCTCGACAACTTTGCGTTTCAAACCGATCGGTAACGGCAACAGCGGTCAAAAGAATTCCGCTCGACGCAAACTCGTAAGGAGGAGAGCTATGAAAGTGGCCGAGATCAATCTCAGATCGAAATCCAAAGTGGTTTGTGTCGCGGTTTGCGTTTCACGTTTGGGCAGCGTCAAGACTCTTATGAAGGCAACTAAGGTCCTACCCACTGTACTTGCTTGCGATAATCACGATCTCTTTGGCAGCTCCCTTAAACGGCCAGGCGCAAGTGGGCGACTTCGTAAGTTTCGACGTGCCTGGTGCGAGCTTCACCTATGCCATCGACGTGAACAACTCTGGCGCAGTCGTGGGGCGTTACGCCGATGCAAACGGAACGCACGGGTTCGTTCTGAATCAAGGCGTTTTCAGTCCATCGATTTCCCAGGCGCAGTGCTCACGGTCGCTCAAGGCATTAATGATTTGGGACAAATCGTCGGCAGCTTTCAGGACGGAGATGCTGTGGATCACGGCTTTGTGCTGTCGCGCGGCGTGTTCCATCAGGTCGACTTTCCGGGTTCAATTGACACTCAATGCCACGGCATCAATAAACAAGGTCAAATCGTAGGGCGCTACCACGATTTTCGCACGCCAGCCGCAGGAGGCAACAAAGATCATGAGCATGGTTTTCTGCTGAGCGATGAGCACTTTACGAGTATCGACTTCCCTGATTCTGTAACCACCGACGCATGGAAGATAACCGATAGCGACGACATCGTCGGTGACTGGAGCTCGAACGGGAACTTCTATGTCCACGGGTATATCCTGCACGCTGGACACTTCACGTCGTTCGATTTTCCCGGATTCCCGCCTGACGGCTTCGCGGAAGATCAATACCAGCGGCCAAATGATCGGAATCTACCAAAGCAAGCTGCTCAATGGAGGCACCTCAAATCCAGGACGCGAACACGGATTAGTGCTGGTCAACGGCGCCTACAGCAGCTTCGATTTTCCTGGTTCGACGTTAACGGATGGAAGCGCGATCAATGACGCCGGACTGATGGTCGGAGGCTATTCCGGCAGCGGTGGGAAACGGCACGGTTATACCGCTGCGCTCAGGCAGGACTGAATCGTAGGGCGACTCAGAAATTTTACAATGAGATAACTTTGCGAAAGGTGGCTGCGCCGCCCCAGAGGATTTGTTTTTGCGCTGCGGAAACAATTGGGACTTGGGGCCGTCTAAGAGCCGCAAGGGGACTGAATGGTGTGGAGCGGAGCGGCAGAATCGAAAAGGGTGTTCAGCGCAATCGAATCTTAATGACAGTGAACCGCCAATGAACCGACCGTTGGCAGCGATTGTAAGGAGGTGTGTGCGCAAGATCGTTAGGGCGCTTTGGCTGGCAATTGTTGTACTGACGGCTCTGAACGCGGGCGGACAAGCGACGAAGGAGCGAATAAAAGTTCTTCGGTTGGATTCGATGGAGGGATTGGAAACGGTCAACACGAAGGCAGAGATTGTCATGTACCGCGGGAGGAAAGCTTTGCATCTTGCTCCGGCACAGGATCAAGAAACGGATAAGCACTCAATGATTGCGCTGGTGAACGGGACGGACTTCAAAGACGGAACCATCGAAGTGGAGGTGGCGGGGCTGCCGATTGTGGCGATGGACGCGACGGCACGAGGATTTGTTGGCGTGGAGTTTCGCGCGCAGGAGCATGGCGCGCGGGCGGAGAACATTTATCTGAGGCCGACGAATGGGCGCGCGGATGACCAACTGCGGCGCAATCATTCGGTGCAATACGAATCGGTGCCGGAATTTCCGTGGCACCGATTGCGGGAAGAAGCTCCTGGTGTATACGAGTCGTACGTTGATTTGGAGGCTGGCGCGTGGACGAAGATGAAGATTGCGGTTGCAGGGACGAAGGCGCGGCTATACGTGAACGGAGCAACGCAGCCATGCTTGATTGTGAATGATCTGAAGCTGGGTGAGGCACGGGGGCAGATTGGCTTGTGGGCTTACATTGCGACCGATGCGTATTTCTCGAATTTGCAGGTGACGCAGACGAATTGAGGGTCGGCATTGTATTTCGAGGCGCGCAGGAAAGGAGATTGCAATGCAAATGATTACTCGACGAGAAGCAGCTCGCCTGTTGGGATCGGCGTCAGCTGGAGCGTGGTTGGCGGCGTCGAAAAGTTTTGCATTTTCGATTGCGTCCGGAGCCGCTGGAGCGGCGCTGAGCGACAATGCGACCCCTTCGCTCGCCCCGGGATCTCCTATGTCACCGGAGCGGATTGCTTTGATTGAAGCGTTCAAAAAAGAATCGGAGGGACTGGAAAAGAAGTATGAAGCGCGCACGCACAAGAGTGATTTCGTGATGCCGTACCGACTGTTCCGGCCGGAAGCAACAGGGAAGCAGCCGTTGGTGATGTATCTGCATGGCAGCGGCGGGCTGGGCAACGACAACTTGAAACAGCTGGGCCTGGGAAATGTTTTCGGCACGCGCGTCTGGCTGCTTCCGGAGAATCAAAAGCGTTTTCCGTGCTTCGTTGTGGTGCCGCAGACCGATCGCGCATGGGTGAAATACGATTTCTCTCAGGACAAGATACTGCCTGGCTTGGGAGACGGGGCGCGATTGGCGTTGGAGATTATCGACCGCTTGCAGCATGAGTTTGCGCACGAGCAATCGATCGACGAGCGGCGAATTTATGTCACGGGACAATCCATGGGTGGATCAGGGACATGGCATATCACGGCGCAACGTCCGAAACTTTTTGCGGCGGCGGTGCCATGCTGTGGGGCGGACACAGACGAAGATGCCACAGCGTCGCTGGGCACGCCTTTGTGGAACTTTCACGGCAACGCTGACAAGAATGTTCCAGTGGAGTTCTCGCGCGAGCGCATTGCGGCGCTGCGAAAAGCAGGAGGGCGGCCGATTTACACCGAGTACGCGGGTGTGGAACACAATGTGTGGCAGTGGGCGTACACCGAGCCGGAGCTGGTGAAGTGGGTGTTCTCGCAGCGGCGTTACGAGCATTTCGGAAGCTAGGGACTAGAAGTCAGGAAGTGGCACAGACTTCAGTCTTAGGTATTGTGAGATACTTACCCAAGTGGTTATACACGTTGAAATGTTGCCCAGGGACACAGACTGAAGTCTGTGCCACAGCTAGCGGGCGGAGTGGGGAAGCCCTCGCGATGCTCCATGTGGGAGAGAAGGAAAGCGTAGGACGGGCGCGGGTGATGGGCGTCGTGGACGACCAGGTCGGATTCGGAGATGGCGTTGCCCAGCTGGACGACTTCGATGTCGCCATCCAGTTTGCGGCGGATGCCCTTGTCGCGGTTTTTGCCGAAGATGAGCGGCTTGCCGTGTTCGAGTTGAATGACGTGTTCGCTGCGGGCGTCTTTTTCGGTGATGCCGGTCCACGCGCCGTCATTGAAAATGTTGCAGTTTTGCAGGATTTCGACGAACGCGGAGCCTTTGTGGGCGGCGGCGTGTTTCAGCGTGTCTTTCAAGTGGGCCTGGAAGACGTCCACAGAGCGGGCGACGAAAGTGGCTTCGGCGCCGATGGCGAGCGAGATGGGATTGAAGGGGCGATCGAGCGAGCCGTAGGGAGTGGACTTGGCTTTCTTGCCGATTTCTGACGTTGGGGAATATTGGCCTTTGGTCAAGCCGTAGATGCGATTGTTGAAGAGAAGAACTTTCAGGCCGACGTTGCGGCGCAGCATGTGAATGGTGTGATTGCCGCCGATCGAGAGCGCGTCGCCGTCGCCGGTGGCGACCCAGACTTCGAGGTCGGGGCGAATGGCTTTGATGCCTGTGGCTACGGCGGGCGCGCGACCGTGAATGGTGTGGAAGCCGAAGGTGTTCATGTAATACGGGAAGCGGGAAGAGCAGCCGATGCCGGAGACGACGACGAAATTTTCGCGTTTGATGCCGAGGTCGGGGAAGACGGCCTGAACGGCGGCGAGGATGGCGTAGTCGCCGCAACCCGGACACCAGCGGATTTCCTGGTCGGTCTGGAAGTCTTTTTTTGTTAGGACGGGCAGTGTTGCGGTGGTCATATTAGTTGCACTCCAAAAGGCGCCCGCCTCAGAAGGCGGCCGCCCCAACGGCAACCGGGCTAAAGCCCGGCACTACGAAACCAAAAGCACCGGTCTGAAGACCGGCCGCTACGAAACCAAAAAAAACAAACCGCCAGAACCCTCTATGAGACGAGCTCAGCGATCTTTTGCTCTAGCTCGGATTGCTTGAAGGGGCGGCCTTGAATTTTGTTCAGGCCGATGGCGTTCACTAAATATTTTGCGCGCAGCAGCCATAGTAGCTGGCCCATGTTTAGTTCGGGCACCAGGACTGTTTTGTAGCGCTTTAAGACTTCGCCCAGATTTGCCGGCAGCGGATTCAGATGGCGCAGATGGACGTGGCCGATACGTGCCCCGAGTTCGCGTTGGGATTTTACGGCGGCGGTGATGGCGCCGTGCGTGGAGCCCCACGCTACGATCAACAGATCGCCTTCGGAATCGCCTACGGGAACAATATCCGGAATGTCCTGGACGATGGCTTCGATTTTTGCGGCGCGAATGCGAACCATGTTTTCGTGGTTCAGCGGTTCGTAATTGATGTTGCCAGTGACGTCCTGCTTTTCCAGACCGCCGATGCGGTGTTCGAGGCCGGGAGTTCCTGGAACGGCCCACGGGCGCGCCAGCGTGTCCGGATTGCGGCGGTAGGGTTTGAAGTCCACGGGGTCGGACGCAAATTTCACTTTGAAGTCGGGGATGGAGTCGAGATCGGGAATGCGCCAGGGTTCAGCACCGTTTGCCAGATAACCGTCAGAAAGAATAATGACCGGGACCATGTATTTCACGGCGATGCGCGAGGCTTCTACTGCGGCCCAGAAGCAATCGCTGGGAGTTGCGGGAGCGATGATGGGAATCGGCGCTTCGGAATTACGACCGAACAAAGCTTGCAGTAAATCGGCCTGTTCCGTTTTCGTAGGCAGACCGGTGGAGGGGCCGCCGCGCTGGATGTCGCAGACCACCAAGGGAATTTCGACCGCGACCGCGAGTCCCATGGCTTCCGTCTTGAGGGCCATACCCGGGCCGGACGTAGTGGTGATGGCAAGCGCGCCAGCGTAGGCAGCGCCGATGGCGGAGCTGATGGCGGCGATTTCGTCTTCGGCCTGGAAAGTAATGACACCAAAATCTTTGTACTGCGAAAGTTCGTGGAGGATGTCCGAGGCCGGAGTGATCGGATAGCTGCCCTGAAAAAGTTTGAGTCCGGATTTTTGTGAAGCGGTGACGAAGCCTAGCGCCAGCGCCTGATTGCCGCTCATATTGCGGTAGAGGCCGGGCTCGAGTTGCGCCGGCGGGATTTCGTAGCTGATCTGGAAAGCTTCGGTGGCTTCGCAATAAGAATAGCCGGCTTTCATGGCCAGTTTGTTGGCTTCGACAAGCAGCGGCTTCTTGGAAAATTTCTCCTCGATGTAGCGGCTGGTGCCTTCCATCGAGCGGTTGTAGAGCCAATAGCACATGCCGAGCGCAAAGAAATTTTTGCAGCGGCTGACGGACTTGGCGTCAAGACCAAGATGTTCGAGAGCGACTTTGGTGAGTCGCTCAAGTTCCACGGAGAAGAGGCGGTACTTATCGAGCGAATGATCTTCCAGAGGATTGGAGGTCATTTGCGCTTTGCGCAGGTCGGTTTCCGCGAAGGCGTCGGAATTGACGATCAGTATGCCGTTGGCCTTGAGGTCGACAATGTTCATTTTGAGCGCGGCGGGATTCATGGCGATCAGGACGTCGACAGCGTCACCGGGCGTATAGATTTCATTGGAGGAAAAATGGAGCTGGTAGCCGCTTACGCCGGGAAGTGTGCCAGCAGGCGCGCGAATCTCCGCGGGAAAGTCCGGGAACGTGGCGATGTCATTGCCGTAGAGGGCGACAGTATTGGTGAACTGGCTGCCGGTGACCTGCATGCCGTCGCCGGAGTCTCCGGCGAAACGGATCACCGCGCGGTCAATGACCTCGCGCTTGTGTTTAGGCAACGGAATATCGGTGGTCGTGGCCATGCTTTGTCGCAACTCCCTTTGCAAACAAGTTGAATCGGGCCTCCACGCGTTTCCGATACTTCCGGAAAGTCTCCCCTGGGAGGCAAACTCGCAAGCCGCACGAATGTGAAATCGAGCGGCTGATCTCGGGCGGAACAGCGTGCAGGTTGGAAGCTGAAGCGAACCGCCTGGAGCCTGAATAAAAATGATAACACAGCGCGGCGAAGCAGAAGTGAAAGTGCGCGGAGGGTCAATAGCTGGTTCGAGGCGAGAATGGGTAGTGGGATAGGGAGTGTGAGTAGAGAAGATGGAAAACCGTACAAAAGTATAAGAGTACGAGTTGGGGGTGGAGTTTGGTGGCTAAAGCGCTGAGGCCGGAGGCGTCGCTATCTTGGGCTGCGAGGCGCGGTCGGCGGCTTCGTAAAATTTGCGACGAGTGACCCACAGGGTGATCAGAATGGCGATGGGAATCAGGAGGCCGATGAGGCTGAAGTAACGCGAGTAGCGGAGCATCTGCTCGGCGTTGGAAGGTAATGTGGGTAAGTTCATTTTTTCGAAAAGTGAACGAATGTTGGCTTCGTAGGACGGACTCAATGTTGTGTAGATGGCGTTGGCGCTGGCCAAAACCTGGCTGGCGATGGTGAGCGAATAACTCCAGCGTTTGAGGAGCAGCAGTCCAATTCCAGGAATCGAGATGAGCGCGAAGTTAAGAATATAGGTTGCGATGGCGGCAGGTCCGAAGAACATGCGGCCAAAATACATGGCGGGAACCGAACCCGGCAGGAATGGGATGAATGGTATGACGATTAAAAAGGAGCCGAGGTACCAGCCGACAATGCGGATGGCAAGCGGACACTCTGGATTGTTGAAAACGGACATCGCGGAGGGAAGACGCAGCGGCTCAAGCGCCGCGGAAGCGTGAAACTGCGCGACCACGGGACTCCGCGTGAAAAGAATCAGCCACCAGATGGAAATAGCGGTGGGGATGCCATAAATGACTGCGAGGATGGTTGCCAAAAGTCCCTGAGAGATTCTGGGGTCGGCTGGTGTTGAGATAAAGAGCGTTACAAATATTACGACGATTCCCATAACGCCGAAGCAGAGCATTAAACCCGCGATCACCAGGAGAGAGAAGCGCGCCCAGTTGCGCAGGCGAATGACCTGAATGCCTACTACGACTACGAAGAGCGCGCAGAGGATGAGGACTATCCAAACGCCGTAGAGAAACGGCCGCAGGGCGGCAGGGAATGGAACGCCGGTACCTGCGCCGGTCGAAAGCAAGATAAGCGCTAACAGCGGAAAGAAAACTCCGAGAGCTCCGCCGAAAATTGCGAAAATGCCTGCAACGATGATGGAGGCTGAAGCGCGCGGGGTGGAAGGCATGCACGACTTTTATAGCAGGGCACGAAGGGGCGGGGAAGGAAATTGGCTTGCAGAGTGTGCTTGACACTTCGCTTTCTTTTCGCCTAGAGTGGTTGTGGAAAACTCTCCCGCCTCAGAAGGCGGCCGCTACAAGGCTCGCAGAGAACGGCAAAGACAAAAGCACACAACCAGAATTGGTTGTGTTACGGAGGCAAGCCATGGCCCTCACCAAAAGACAGAAAGAAGTGCTGGATTATCTGGTGGCTTTCGAAACCAAGCACGGGTACGCGCCGAGTTTTGAAGAAATCGGCAAAGGGTTGAAGCTGACCTCGCTGGCGACGGTGCACAAGCACGTCACCACGCTGGAGAAAAAAGGATTTATCCGCCGCGGTTATAACCAGAGCCGGTCGATTGAAATTGTGCAGCTGCCGAAATCGGTGAAAGATCAAGTCACGGAGCGCAGGATTCAGGAATTGCCGCTACTGGGAAGAATCGCGGCGGGCCGTCCGCTGGAAGCGGTCGAGGAACGTGAAACGTTTTCGCTGGGAGATTTTGCGCGGGGCGGAAATTCGTTTGTGCTGCAGGTGAAGGGAAGCTCCATGATTGAGGATCACATCATGGATGGCGATTTCGTGGTGTGCGAGCAGACCCAGGTGGCGAATGCGGGCGATATTGTGGTGGCGCTGGTGCGTGGCGACGAAGCGACACTGAAACGTTTTTATCGCGAAGGGCAGGGGAAAGTCCGTTTGCAGCCGGCAAATTCAGAAATGGGGCCGATTATTGAAGCGGCGAGCGACGTGAAGATTCAAGGGCGGGTGATCGGTGTGCTGCGGAAATACTAGAATGAAGAATGAAGTAAGGACGAAATGAAATAACGAGACAACGAAGAAGCGATGCGCCAGCGCGCGACGTCAGAAGTAATGGTTGGTCTACCGGGTTTTCTCTATCCCCAACTTATGCGAATCAACGATACACTTTGAGATATCGCGGCATTGGTGTGTGTACCACAGTTGGGGGTTTGCTCTTTGAAAGGCGGGCGGGATTTGAATTCAAAATTTGCGATTTTACGCCGGCTCAGGGAAGTGCTTGCGCTTTTTGTGATGCTCACGATGGTTTTGGCCGTGCCGGAGAGAGCCGAAGCGTATTCGGTGATGTCTCACCAGGCAATCATTGACGTGGTCTGGGAATCGAGTATGAAGCCGGCCATCCGCAAAAGATTTCCAAATGCTACCGAAGATGAGATCAACCGCGGGCAGGCGTATGCGTACGGCGGCGCCATCATTCAAGACCTGGGCTACTACCCGGGCGGCAATCCGTTCTTCAGCGATTTGACGCACTACGTGCGCAGCGGCGATTTTGTGCTCGCTTTGTTACGCGATTCGCAGGACGTGTACGAGTATTCGTTTGCGCTGGGAGCGATGGGGCACTACGCGGCGGACAACAATGGACATCGCATTGGTGTCAATCGAGCGGTGCCGATTTTGTACCCTAAGCTGGAGAAGAAATACGGAAATTTCGTTACCTATGAAGACGACAAACTGGCGCACCTCAAGACGGAATTCGGATTCGACGTGCTGGAGGTAGCCAAAGAGCGATACGCGCCGGAAAGCTATCACGATTTTGTCGGGTTCGAAGTTTCGCCACGCGTGTTGGATCAGGCTTTTCAGGAAACGTATGGTCTAGACTTGAAGAAAGTGTTGAACAATCCGGATCGGGTGTTCAGTTCTTACCGCCATGCGGTGGGCAATTTGATTCCCAGAGCAACGCGCATTGCGTGGAACTTGAAGAAGGATGAAATTCAGAAGGATGAGCCGGGCATCACCAAGCGTAAATTTCTCTATAATTTGCGGCGTTCGAATTACGAGAGAGAATGGGGCAAGGATTATCAACGCCCGACGTTCGGCGACAAAGTTTTGGCGTTTATCTACCGCATTTTGCCGAAGATCGGGCCGCTCCGAGTATTGCAATTCAAGACGCCAACTCCGGACACGGAACAGATGTTCGAAAAAAGTTTCAATGATACGCTCGACCAATACCGCAACCTGTTGAAGGAAGAGCGTGAAACCGCCAAGCCTTCGGTGACTAACGACAATTTCGATGTGGGCGAGGTAAGCGCTCCGGGGCAGTATCACCTTTGCGACATTACACAGGCCAAGCTTCTGGATAAACTGGCGGAGCAGAAATTCGCCGGGTTGACTCCGGAGATTCGAGCCGAGCTGCTGGACTTTTTTCGCGTGCCAAGCGCATCACTGGTCACGAAGAAGGACCAGAAGCTGTGGGCCAAGGTGCCTTCGGAATTGGAACAATTGAAGAACGCGCCGGTTGAACAGAAAACGACAAACGCAGGCGAGTGACAGGTGTGATGACCTCTGTCAGTGCATCCAGCCATATGGACCATTGCATACAAAAGACGAGTTTGATCCATTAAAAAAACTGCTGTAGTGCCAACCATGCGGCGTGAAAGAATGTTCGGCTGCGCCGATGTGCGCAGAGCGAGCCATGCATAAGAGCAAGCCCATTCGAAAATTGATGGCGGCTAATCGCAGCGAAATCGCTATACGCATTTTTCGCGCGGCGAATGAGTTGGGTCTGCGGACCGTGGCGGTGTATTCGAAAGAGGACCGGCTGGCATTGCACCGGTTCAAGGCGGATGAAGCGTATCCGATTGGGGAAGGCAAAGGGCCGGTCGAAGCGTATCTGGATATTGCGGGGATCATTGCGCTTGCTAAAGCCAAGGGCGTGGACGCCATTCACCCTGGATATGGCTTTTTGTCGGAAAATCCCGTTCTGGCGAGGGCTTGTGTGAAGGCGGGTATTACTTTTGTGGGGCCGACGCCGGAGCTGCTGGAATTACTGGGCGACAAGACTGCGGCGCGGGGGCTGGCGATTTCCGCAGGCGTACCGGTTTTGCCAGGAACCGAAAAGCCCGTAAAGAATTTTACCGAAGCAAAGAAAATCGCGGCGGCGATTGGTTATCCGGTAATGGTGAAGGCCGCGATGGGCGGCGGCGGGCGCGGCATGCGTGTCGTGCGCTCGGAGTCTGAGCTGGAGGCGCGGCTGGAAGAAGCGCAGAGCGAAGCACGGTCGGCATTCGGCGATGCCAGCGTGTTTCTGGAAAAGTTCCTGGCACGCGCTAAGCATGTGGAGGTGCAAATCCTTGCCGATGGTCATGGAAACTTGCTGCATTTGTATGAACGCGATTGTTCGGTGCAACGGCGTCACCAGAAGGTAGTGGAAGTTGCGCCAGCGGCGAATTTGCCGGAAAGCGTGCGCAATGAACTGTGTGCTGCGGCGGCGCAGCTTGCGGGCAAAGCGAAATACGTCAATGCGGGAACGGTGGAGTTTTTGTACGACGTGGATTCGCAGAAGTGGTATTTCATCGAAGTAAATCCACGGATTCAGGTCGAGCATACTGTCACCGAGATGGTGACGGGCATCGATCTGGTTCGTGCGCAGATCCTGGTGGCGCAGGGGCACTCGCTGCACGATGAAACGATGCGGCTGCCGGGACAAGAGAACGTGCCGCTGTACGGAGCCGCATTGCAATGCCGCGTGACGACAGAAGATCCAGAAAAGAATTTTGCACCGGACTACGGAAAAATTTCCACGTACCGATCGCCGGCGGGATTCGGGATTCGCCTGGATGGCGGAACGGCTTATGCCGGAGCTTCGCTAGCGCCGTACTACGATTCGTTGCTGGTGAAGGTGACAGCGTGGGGCACGAACCTGCCGGAAGCGTGCCAGCGCATGGATCGTGCGCTGCGCGAATTTCGCATTCGCGGCGTGAAGACCAACATTCCGTTCGTGGAAAACGTCGTCAATCACGCGAAGTTCCGCGCGGGTGAAGTGACCACTTCGTTTCTGGATGAGCATCCTGAATTATTCAAGTTTCCCAAGCGCGGCGATCGCGCAACAAAGCTGCTGACCTACCTGGGCGACGTAATTCTGAACGGAAATCCCGAAGTGAAAGGGAAGCAGATTCCGGCGAGTTTCGAGACCGCAGTGGTTCCCGCAGCGTCGATTGCGGAGCCAAAAAGCGGCACGCGGCAGCTGCTGCAAAAGCTTGGGCCAAAGAAATTCGCGGAGTGGGCAAAGAAAGAAAAGCGGCTGCTGATGACCGACACGACTTTTCGCGATGCGCATCAATCGTTGATGGCCACGCGGGTTCGAACGTATGACTTGCAAGCTACCGCGCCTGCGGTGGCGAGACGATTGCCGAATCTTTTCAGTATCGAGATGTGGGGTGGGGCGACGTTCGACACGGCGTTGCGATTTTTGCACGAAGATCCGTGGCAACGATTGCGGCAATTGCGAGCTGCAATCCCTAACATTTGTTTTCAGATGCTATTGCGGGGTGCGAATGCGGTTGGCTACGCGTCTTATCCCGACAACGTGATCCGCGAATTTGTGCGCGAAGCATATGCCGAGGGCATGGACATTTTCCGCGTCTTCGATTCACTGAATTCCATCGAGAATATGCGCGTTTCGCTGGACGCAGTGCTGGAAACGGGCGGCGTCTGTGAAGCGGCGATTTGCTACACCGGCGACATTCTGGACGGCAGCCGGCCGAAATATTCACTGAAATATTATGTAGCGCTTGCGAAGCAACTGGAAAAGCTAGGCGCGCATTTTCTGGCAATCAAGGACATGGCGGGATTGTGCAAGCCGTACGCGGCGTTCGAACTGGTGAAAAAATTAAAAGAAGAGATCGCGCTGCCGATTCATTTTCACACGCACGATACCAGTGGCATCAACGCGTCTTCGGTATTGAAAGCGGCCGAGGCTGGTGTGGATATCGCGGACGGCGCAGTAGCTTCGATGAGCGGAGGAACCAGCCAGCCGAACTTGAACGCGATTGTCGCGTCGCTGCGCAACACGCCGCGCGATACCGAACTCGATCTCGAAATGTTGAACGAATGCTCAGATTATTGGGAAACGGTCCGGACATATTATTTGCCATTCGATTCGGGACCGAAGTCCGGCAACGCACGCCTTTACGAACATGAAATTCCCGGCGGGCAGTATACGAACTTGCGCGAACAAGCTGTGTCCATGGGACTGGGCCATCGCTGGCGGCAGGTGGAACAAATGTACGCCGAAGTGAATCAATTGTTCGGCGACATCGTGAAAGTGACGCCGTCGAGCAAGGTGGTCGGCGACATGTCGTTGTTTCTAATGGCCAAGGAGATGAGGCCGGCGGATGTCTTGCGGCTCGACGAGCAACACGACGTCGCATTTCCGAATTCGGTCGTGGAAATGTTTTCCGGCGTGCTGGGCGTTCCGCCGGACGGCTGGCCGAGGAAAATCCAGAAAATACTGCTGCGCGGAGCAAGACCGGTCAAGGGCAGGCCAGGCGCCAGCATGCCCGCGACAGATTTCGCAGTGGAGAAAGAATCGCTTGAGAAAAAGGTTGGCCACACAATTTCGAACGAAGACTTGCTGAGCTACCTGCTGTACCCGGAAGTCTTTGTAAAATTCGATAAATTCCGGCAAGCGCATTCCGATGTGAGCGTGCTGCCTACGCCGGCTTTTTTCTACGGATTGAAATCGGGCGAAGAAATCACAGTCGAGATCGAAGCCGGCAAAACATTGATCATCAAGTTCATGACCGCGAGCGATCCGCATCCCGATGGCACGCGAACGCTATTTTTTGATTTGAACGGCCAGTCGCGTGAAGTGAATATCCGCGACAGGGCTTTGCGCGTGATGGAACGCGCGCATCCCAAGGCTGATCCCGCGGAAGCGGGACAAGTCGGTGCGCCCACGGCGGGCGTAATCACTGGAATCGCGGCGCAACTGAACCAAAGGGTCGAGCGCGGTGTTAAACTGATGACTCTGGAAGCCATGAAAATGCAAGCGAACATCTATGCGCCGATCGCCGGACGAGTGACCAAGTTGCTAGTAGCGCCGGGACAGAATGTGGAAGCCAAAGACCTGCTCGTGACAATCGCGCCGTGAGCGACGGACAACTCCGCAGACACGAAAAATTCCGATCGAAGTTCCTGCGCAACCAGCGAAGCCTGGTTGTATATTTGCCGCCTGGCTATCAAGAACAGCCGCAGCGCCGCTTCCCCGTACTTTACCTGCATGACGGACAAAATCTTTTTGACGGCTCGACATCGTTTATTCAGGGACAGTACTGGCATGTTGGACCGACAGCCGACGCCGAAATTCATGCGGGCCGCGTGGAGCCGCTGCTCATCGTGGGAATCTATAACACCGGTAAAAACCGCATAGGAGAGTACACGCCAACCAAAGTGCCGCGATTGGGCGGCGGGCGCGCCGACCGCTACGGAAAATTTATACTTGAAGAAGTAATGCCGTTTATGGATCGCGAATATCGAGTCGAGGGCAGTCCGCAACGCGCCGGCATCGGCGGCTCGTCTCTCGGCGGCCTGGTATCTCTGTACCTGGGATTATCGCGGCCCGATGTGTTCGGGAAAATCGCGGCGCTGTCACCGTCCGTCTGGTGGAACCAGCGCGTAATTCACAAGTTTGCGGCCGGCATGAACGTCGAGTCGCGGCCGCGCATCTGGCTGGATATTGGAACGCGCGAGGGCCCGCGCGTTGTCGAGGATGTGGAACGATACCGCGACATTTTGTTGCGCCGCGGCTGGCAGTACGAGCGCGACCTGCACTATGAGCGCATCGAAGGCGCCGAACACAATGAGGCGGCCTGGGCGCAGCGCGTCGGTCCTTTCCTGCGGTTTTTGTACCCCGGCGGATAAAGGCGGGTTATACTTCGCGGCCTCACCAGCCTTGCGGAGGTTTTGCTTGCCGGAAGAGCGACCACTCACAATTCTTTGCGTCAGCTCGTACGAGAAAGGCCAGGAATTTCTGCGCACCTGCAAGGAGATGGGGTGCCAGGTTTACCTTTTGACGGTGGAAAAGCTGCGCAATGGCGACTGGCCGCGCGAAGCGATCGATGAAATGTTTTTCATGCCTGAAGAATTGCCGCTGCCCGCGCTTCTGAATGCGGTGAGCTACGCTGCCCGCACCCGCAAAATCGGCCGCATCGTGGCGCTGGACGAATTCGACATGGAAAATGTGTCGGCCATCCGCGAGCACTTGCGAATCCCTGGCATGGGACTGACGACAGTACGATACTTTCGCGACAAGCTGGCGATGCGCGCGCGTGCGAAAGAAGCTGGAGTGCTCGTACCGGAGTTCGTTCATGTCCTGAATCACGACGAGCTGCGCGAATTCATGAATCGCGTACCCGCGCCGTGGCTGCTGAAACCTCGCTCGCAGGCGTCCGGGATCGGCATGAAGAAAATTCATCAACCGGACGAGTTATGGCCGTGGCTGGATAAACTCGGTGATGAGCAGTCGCACTTTTTACTCGAACAATTCGTTCCTGGCAGCGTTTTCCATGTGGACAGCGTGGTCAGCGAAAGGGAAGTGTTGTTTGCGGACGCCCACGCGTACGGTGTACCGCCGCTTGATGTTTCGCATGCCGGCGGAGTGTTTACCACGCGGACGTTAGAACGCGATTCCGAGGACGCGAAAGCGCTGCAAGCCGTAAACAAAAAATTGATTGATTCGCTGGGACTGCTTCGCGGGGTGACGCACGCTGAATTCTTGAAGGCGCATGGTGACGGCAAATTGTATTTCATCGAGATTGCCGCGAGAGTCGGCGGTGCGTACATTTCCGATGTAGTTGAAGCTGCGAGCGGTATCAACTTGTGGCGCGAATGGGCCAAGCTGGAAGTAGGAGCGGGGAAAATACCGTATTCGCTGCCGCCGCAACGCAATGATTACGCCGGTGTGATCGTTTCGTTGGCGAGGCAAGAAGAACCGGACACCTCGGCGTACATTGATCGTGAGATTGTCTACCGCGTGAAGAAATATCATCACGCGGGATTCGTAGTGGAGTCGGCCGATCCGGCACGCATCAAAGAGCTGCTGGAGAGTTACTCGCGCCGTTTTGTCACGGACTTTCTTGCCACGCAACCCGTGCCTGATAAGCCGTCGAGTTAATTCATCGTCTGTCACGACATCGTCTGTCACAATGTCCTCGATCGCGGACGAAGAAAGATTCCTCGTCGCTTCGCTCCTCGGAATGGCGGCGCGCACTGGGTCCACGACTTGGCGCCACACGCGCCTTTCCCCCAACCACCTTGCCCTCAGACCAGTAACGGGACTGCCCTTCAGGGTAGTTACTTTCTCGCACTCAACACTGATACGTTGTTTGCAGTGAACTTCGCACCGGACTAAAGTCTCTAATCACCCCGGCAAGAATCTGGATGGGGTGGCTTGTCCCTTGGAGGTTCCATGTGGGGGAACGATAAGAAGCCGGGAACGCCGCAAGTCGCGCAACCGGAGCCAAGAAATTTTGCAGTAAATCAGAATCAGCCGCCGAAGTCAGCTCCGGCGACTTGGGAGGGAAATACAGCGATGAGTACAAGTCCATTGGGTGCGACCGGCGACCGTGCGACAGCGCGGCTCGGTTCTAGCCTGCATGTGAAAGGCGAAATCACCGGGAGCGAAGATCTTCTGATCGACGGCTCGGTGGAAGGGTTGATCCAACTGGATGAGCGCAAGCTCACCGTCGGAGCGACCGCGAAAGTAACCGCCGACATTATCGCCCGCGAGGTGGTGGTGTACGGCACGGTGAAGGGCAACCTTCGCGCGAAGGACCGGATCGAAATCAAGAAAGACGGCTCGGTGAACGGCGACCTGACCACGGCGCGCATCATGATTGAAGACGGCGCCTACTTCAAGGGCTCGATCGAAATTGATAAGAGCGGCGAGAAGGAAACCAGCAGCGCGTTCTCCAAGTCCGCCAACGCTGCGCCGGCAACGACGGGACCGAAGAGCATTTAATCGAATTTCACTTTAACCTGCCTTGAGTTACGACGGCGCGGAGTTGTTTCCGCGCCGTTTGCTTTTTCAATCGTTCCCGCCATTTACCATTAATATTACTTATTTTTATAAGTCCCTCAAGATTGGCCATCCTGTACGTTATGGTACCTGAGGATGGACTCCCTCCCGGCCATGGCGTTGTCGAGCGCCGTGGCCACGGGCACCTCCAGCTTGGCAGCGCCGCCACGCAAAATTGGCTGCGAACACTTCGCATGACGCAAAGCAGAGTCTGGCGATTCGCTGCGGCTTGTTGTGCGATGGTTGTGGGCGTTCTCTGTGCTGGTTGCGGTGGCGGGACAACGGGAGAGGTTTCGCCGCCGCCCCCTTCGCCGGATTTTGCTCTCAGCATTTCTCCTTCCTCCACGACCGTTAACCAGGGAACCACAAGTGCCGGAATCCAAGTCGGCGTGCAATCGCTCAACGGATTCTCCGGAGATGTACAAATGACCCTGAGTGGCATGCCATCCGGCGTAAGCGCGAATCCACAAAGCCCGTTCACTCTTTCGAGCGGCAGCAGTACGACACTTTTGATTGGCGCGTGAGCAACCGCTTCAACCGGTAACGCTTCAATCTCCGTACAAGCCGTCAGCGGCAGCCTCTCTCACTCCCAGACGATCGTTCGTAGATATTAACAACCTGAAAATCGTCACACCCGCTCTGAATGCGGGCAAATATCGGGTCGCCGTTACCAACCCCGACGGAGAAACCACTTCGCTTGACGCAGGCTTTACCGCCAACTGAGGCATTCGCGATTCGACGAGCCACCGGTTGGGCGCAGCATGCTGCTCCCCGGCTCGCCCGGGCGGTAACCTGCGTTGGATTTCTCCCCCGATCTTTGCACGATCTTTCTAACTAACTTTTCACTGGCGAAGCTCATCCAAAACAAAGTAAAAAAGAAGGAGCATTATTTCGTAACGCGAGGTCATTTATGGAAACGCGAAAACTTGGCAATTCGGATCTGCAATTGACGCGGGTGGGGTTTGGCGCATGGGCGATAGGAGGCGGCGGCTGGGAATTTGCCTGGGGACAACAGGAAGACTCGGATTCCGTCGCGGCGATCGTGCGCGCTCTCGAATTGGGCGTCAACTGGATTGACACCGCCGCTGTATACGGCACCGGCCACTCCGAAGAAATCGTCGCGCAAGCCCTGAAACAATGGAAAGGCAAGCGGCCTTACGTCTTTACAAAGTGCAGCCTTCGCTGGGACGCAAGTCGCAAAACACGTCAGGACCATTCGGCTGCATCGATTCGTCAGGAATGCGAGGACAGTTTGCGCCGCCTGCAGACCGACGTGATCGATCTCTATCAAATGCATTGGCCGCCGGCCGATAACGGGCCGCAACTCGAGGAAGCCTGGCAGGCAATGAGCGGCCTGCAGAAACAGGGCAAAGTGCGTTGGATCGGCGTCTCGAATTTTTCTCCGGCGCAAATCGAGCGAGCTGCAAAAATTGCCCCCGTCACGTCAGACCAGCCGCCGTACTCTCTCATTCGCCGGCAGATTGAACAGGATGTCCTTCGGCATTGCTTGCAGCACGGCATCGGTGTCATCAGTTACGCGCCCATGGCGTCGGGTTTGTTGACTGGCGCGATGACGCGCGAACGTGCCGCTGCGTTACCCGCCGATGATTTTCGTAGCCGCAATCCCGAATTCAAGGATCCCAAGCTTTCGAAAAACCTGGAACTTGTGGAACGTCTCCGCAAAGTCGGCGCTCGCCACGGCCGTGGACCGGGTGAAGTCGCAATTGCTTGGGTGCTGCGCCATCCTGCGATTACTGGCGCCATTGTCGGCGCTCGCAATGCCAAGCAGGCCGAAGGCGTAATGCGAGCCGGCGAGTTAAAATTGACCCCGGAAGAAATCACCGAAATCGAAGGAGCAGCTACGGCAGCAACTGCCCGGTAGCACGATTCCTGACAAGTCGAAAAAACGCCGCTCCAAATCTAGGCCTGGCTATTCTGCAGTCATCCGACATCGATCGCCAAAGAATCTCAGCGATTAAGTTTGCATAGCGTGTACATTAGTACTCTTCGCGCCGCAGAGTAAGTGCAATCAAGGAGAAACAAAATGGATCTCGGCTTACGAGGCAAGCTGGCCGTGGTGTCGGGCTCTACCGCGGGTATCGGATTCGCGATTGCCAGGACTCTGGCGCGTGAGGGCGCGCGCATTGTGATCAACGGGCGAACCGAGAAGCGCGTCTCCGCCGCTGCGGAAACGATTCGCATGGAAATGCGCGGTGCGGAGGTGCTGGAAGTCGCCGCCGATTTGGGAACCTCCGCAGGAGTCAAACAGCTCACCGAACAAGTTCCCACCGCCGATATCCTCGTCAACAATCTTGGTATTTTCGAAATTAAGCCCTTTCTCGAAATTTCCGATGAAGATTGGCTGCGCTTTTACGAAGTCAACGTGCTCAGCGGCGTGCGCTTAACGCGTCATTATCTGCCGGAAATGGTGCGCAAAAACTGGGGCCGCGTGATTTTCATTTCCAGCGAATCCGGCCAGCAGATTCCCAGCGAAATGGTTCATTACGGCATGACCAAGACAGCGCAAATCGCCGTTGCGCGTGGCGTGGCGGAATCCATCGCGGGCACGAATGTCACTGCGAACTCAGTTTTAGTCGGGCCAACAGCGTCCGAAGGCGTGGGCGATTTCGTTCAATCGATGGCATTGCAACAGGGCGTTTCGAAGGAACAAGTGGAAAAAGAATTCTTTGATAGAGCGCGTCCCAGTTCGCTGCTGAAACGTTTCGAAACGACGGAAGAAATCGCCGCCGTGGTTGCGTTTGTTGCCAGTACGCAGTCGGCTAGCATCAATGGGGCTGCGGTAAACGCCGACGGAGGCGTCATTCGCAGCATTTTGTAGTTTTCCCGTCCGGGCACGGCTTGTCGTTCCCGGTTTTGTTCTGGATACTCCAATCGTTCAGCTCAAAACTAAACCCGCTGATAATCAGGCCGCCAATTCTGCACCATCTGTTTGATGGCCTTGCGCTCGCTTATCTTTGCATCCAGAACTTTCCGTGCCAGCGCAGGGAGCTCCGCGTCGCAAGCAAAGCGTAGCGCAACCAACTGATTGATCGTGAATTCGCCAATGCGTGGCTTCAAATCTTCGGGCAGCAGCCTTTCGTAACGTATTCTTTCTTCGAGCCGAATCACTCGATCTTGCACTCCCAGCGCAAAAGTCCGCGCCAGAAAGGCCATAACGATAAGAACGATCGCCACCATCAAATTCACGAGATGGCCCATGAACACCTGGAATCCGAACATTGTGTTGACCTGCAGTGGGAAGAACCAGCGGACTGCCCAAATCAAATTCAGCAAAAGCGCCGGCAGTAGGAAAAAATGAAACATGGGCACAAACTTCGCGTGATTGGAAAAATTCTGCTGGTTCATCGAATTTCCTCCTGAAACGAATATTTCGGCTGTATATCCACTGGAATGTCGGAAACGCGCGTGAATGCCTGCTTCAGATGGCCCGGCAGAACTGCATACTTTACAAACCATGCTGCTGTGCGAGCGCGGTCGCCGGTAGCTTCTTGCTCCAGCAATTCTTTTGCCAGCGCCTCGAGCGTCCCCGGCATTTTCTCCAGCGTCACGGCGTAACGGCCACTCGCCGCGTCGCGCGTCACCGCTCCTCGTTCGATCATGTAGTTGAACTCCATCATTTCCCCGCGTCCGTGCGGCTCTGCAATGCCAAAACGAATCGTACGGAAATTCCCCGCCACGTACGAAATGTAATCCTCCTCCAACTGCTCTTTCGTGATCGCGCCGTGATCCGCAAGCCATTTCAGGCAGAACATCCCGACCACATCGGCCTTAGCCTCTTCCAGAGCCGAGAAGTCTCCGCCGATCGCCTCGCGAATATCCTTTTTACTGCCCGCGATTCGAGAATAATTTGGTCCCAGCTCGTGGGAAATTTCGTGCGCCAACGTGTCCGCAAGATAGCCGTTTCCGCTCGCATACCCGGCTTGATCGTCGCGCAACAATCGCCGCGCGATCGGCAGAATCACTTCGTTCACCCGCGCATCCATGAAATTCTTAAAGAAAATCTTCTTGCTGCCTTTGGCTTCGTGCACGCGCGCATCGTTTGGCAAATTGTCCGCCACCGATTGGTAGCCGTGCAGCAAATCGCCTGTTCGAAACGGCGCATCCATCACTTCCATCGGCGTCACATGCCCGCGCTTCGAAGGCAAATCCTGCTTGGAAAGTGGCAACGCCTCTTGCAGTTCCGGTACGAATTTCTGATAAATCGCCAGCTTCTGGCTTTCCGCATCGTTTCGCACCAGCACTGCCGCTCCGTAAGAGGTTCGCACCCCCAGCAGATTATCCAGGTAGCTTTCGTACGGCGCCAGAATCAAATCAAACTTCGGCTCTTTCAGATCGAGCCAGGCCAGATCGCTCGCGTAATAATCATCGTTCAGCAACGCGTCCGCGCGCATATTCAGGAATTTCGCAAACTGCGGATCGTCGCTCAGCTTCGCCGCGTCCCGCAAATCCTCGGCGGCGGGTTTCAGGAATTCCGCAAACGTGATGTGGTAGGGCACCGCTTGCAGTCGGTATCCATCGCGCATCAGAACCGACTCTTCGTTATAAATCGCTTTCTTTTGTTCGGAGTGCGCAGCGACATATTGTTCGACGTCTGCCTGCGATAAATCGCTCGAATAGAGCGCGCGTCCTCGCGGTGCGGATTCCTGTCCGACAAACGGCCTGAGCCCATCGATCAAGTCGTATCGGCTGCCGTTGATCGTCATGAATCGCAAAACCTTCTGGTCCAGCGGATCTTGGCTTTTCTGAAGCCGGGCATAAAGCTTCAGCCCTTCGGGATCGCTCTGCCTCCAATAAATCTGCTCGATGCGATTCGCCGCGTCCACCAGCTTTTCCACCAATTTCTGCTCGCGTTCACTCAGCCCAGCGCGATTAAAGGGCATCTCGATCGGCCGGAATTTTGCCAAGCGCGCATCCAGATCCGGCACCACACCAAACGGCGCGGCAACGCTCGTTCCGGCGTTCGCTTTTTTAGTCGCGTTCGTTTTCCCGTGCGCATGAATTCTGAAGAGTACCGGAGAAATCAAGATGAATAAAACCAGCGGGATCAGAGGCCTGATTCGTTGAAAGTTCATGAACGAAATTGTAGCAAACGCGCGTCGCCATTCGTTAACCGGCAATTAAATGAAACCCACGCGCGCTGTTGGCGCAGTTAGAAACTTTTTCCAATCCGCAGCATCTAACAAAAGCGGAAACAGGAGAACGTCCAATGGCTAAAGCGCTGTGGGGTGGAAAAATCGTCGCTGAAAGCAATGATTGCGTTGTCGTTGAAGGGAACCAATACTTTCCCGTTAGCGCTGTCAAAAAGGAATATCTGAAATCAAGCGCGCACACTTCCATCTGTCCCTGGAAAGGCACCGCGCATTACTATCACCTCGATGTGGACGGAATGCGCAACGAAAACGCCGCCTGGTTTTATCCCGACCCCAAGCCAGCTGCGCAGGAAATTACCGGCCGCGTCGCCTTCTGGAAAGGCGTTCGCGTCGAATCCTAGTTCGGGTGCGAACTGTATCGCGGCTCGCTTTCGCGGCACTCCTACTTCGCAATTTCGTTCTTAAAAACGCTCCCGCCCTTCATCACGAACTTCACATTCCCGAGTTCCTTAATATTTTTCACCGGATCGCCAGTCACCGCGATGATGTCGGCGTAAGCGCCAGGCGCGAGCGCTCCCAACTCGCCTTTTTCATCCAACAACTCCGCCGCTCGCGATGTTGCAGCGCGGATCGCCTCCATCGGCGTCAATCCGAACTGCGTCAAGTACGGAAACTCTTGTGCCATCGGCTCGGTCCATTCGATTCCTCCTATGTCCGTTCCGTACGCAATCTTGATTCCCGCTTTCACAGCTTTCTCTACCGACGCGCCATGTACTTCCGCGCGCTTCCGGTCGCGCGTACCCGCCTCGGTATTTTCCGGCGCCCAATCACCGTAATATGCCGCAATCGTCGGACAATACCACGTGCCTTGTTTCGCCATCTGGGCGATCTGCGAGTCCGTGATCTCCAGTCCATGCTCAATCGAATCGCATCCGCCATCCAGCGCCCTCTGCAATCCGATTCCGTTGTACGCGTGGCACGCAACTTTTTTCCCCCAGCCGTGTGCCTCATCCACAATCGCTTTCAGTTCCTCCACTGTCAGTGTCGGCTGCGATACCAGATTTCCTTTCTTGTCCACCCACGAACGGTGCGTCATATAAACTTTCAGCCAGTCCGCTCCGTGATCGAGCTGCTCGCGCGCAGCTTTGCGCGCTTCAATCGGTCCGTCAATTATTTGCACGCCCTTCGGCATCTGCAGTTCCGGTGCGTAGCCTTCCAGGTTGTAGCCGCCGCTCGTCGAAATTCCTCGCGTCACTACAAACAGCCGCGGTCCTGGAATCGTTCCTTCGGCGATCGCCTGTTTTATTTCCACGTCGCCATAACCAGCGCCCTCAGTCTCCAGATCGCGTAGAGTCGTGAATCCCTGTTCCAACGCGCGCCGGCAGGCATATGTCGCGCGGGCCGCTCGCAGCGCGATGCCCGCTTTCAAGATATTCGCGTCGTATCCGCCCTTTGCCGGATTCTCCCCCCACAAAAAAATATGTGTGTGCGCGTCAATCAATCCCGGCAGCACCGTCGCGCCGGAGAGATCGATCACTTTGCTGTCGGCAGGAATCGCGGCGGAAGCGTCCGCCACTTTTTCGATGCGCTCGCCACGGATAAAAATCAGCTGATTCTTACGAGCAGTGTCGCTGGTGCCGTCGATCAATGAACCGGCGCGAATCACGGTCAGTGTCGCAGGCGCCGCTCCCGCCGAACTCGTTTGCGACGCCGCATGAGCCGCCGCAAGCAACGCGATACCAAGAACCACAAGTAGTTTCCGCATTTCATCCTCCGAACGTGAGCGGTAGCATGCGGCAACTCCACACTCGAATGCAAATATTGTTTTGGATTGCTGTCGGGGGTGTGAAACAAACCCTCGGACTCGTCAGGTGCCGAGCAGGTTCCCGTGAATTCGCTGGTAAGCATATTCATCTGCCCACAGCGCCAGGGGAATCGCGGCCAGATCGTCCACAACCGGAATTGCGTGACCATCTTTCGTCAGGTCCACGCTGCGAATGCAGTGCCGGCACGTATCGCAAGCTTCCACACGAATCTGCGGAAATTTCTCCGCAACAAATACCGGCAGCGACTGTTCGCGCGCTTCGCCGCAATACGCGCAATAAATTCTGCGAAATTCCCACTCCGTCGCGCAAAACGAGCACAGCAGGAATCGCTTGCCGCCGTCCCCTTCGACGCGCAGCACTCCCGCCACTGGTCGCGCTCCGCATTGCGGGCACAAATTTCCCGCTGGCCCGATGGCTGGAGCGGCTTGTTTCGCCGCCAGCAATTCCGCATACGGATCGATCATCACGCGCGCCAACAGTTCTTCGCGCGAGTCATCAACCCCTCCATCCGTTCCGCCCAGCGTAACGTAACGTTGCAATGACGCGGCTCGCTGTTGCGGCGATGCGCGCAGATATTCCTTGATGAACTCCGCGAGTAGTGCGGGAGACTGCGGCAACAATTCCGTCACGGCCGCTCTCACAAACGGCAGCACCGCATCAACATCGAGTTGTTCGCGGAGAGTGCCTACGTCAGGCGCAACCGCGCCGCGCGGCAGCTTTCGTTCCAGCTCCTTAGCAAGCTGCTGCTGTATGGCGCAGATACGCCCGTAAAATGTCAGGATTTCCGCTGCGAAGGGATAAGTTTCTTTCAGCTTGTTCGCGCGACGAATGCGCGCGTCGTAATTCGTGGTCATTATTTCCGCGGCGCGGCAGCCTCACGGCGGCGCATCAGCTCTGCATACCACCCAGGATGATAGCGCTTGGCAAATTCCAGGGACACGTCGCCGTGAATCACGGAGTCAAAAGCGCCACGCTCCGCGAACACGCTCATGTAAATATGAATCATGAAATTTGCAATCGTGAATAGCGCCGCCACAGGATGCAAAAACACGCAAAGATACCGCAGCCATCGCAAATTCCACGGTATATATTCAGGCAGCCACAATACGATTCCAGTCAACAGCAAAACGATCGCGCCATAAAAGAAACTCCAGAACAGCGCTTTCTGCCCCGCGTTATAGCGTCCGGCAGGCGGCATCTTGTCATCTTCGTTTTGAATATAGTGGTTAAGCGAACGCCACCACTGCCTGTCCACTTCCGCCGTGTGCATCTGCGGCGCCCAGTAGCCATACATGCGCATCACGGCGTAAAAGAAAAATAGTCCGACCCACGGATGCAATGTTCGCGAAATCTGTGCGCCACCCATAAGCCACGCCAGCCAGAATAGCCACGGCGACCAGAATGCCAGCCCGGTCAGCAACAAATAGATATAGGAAATCGCCGCCAGCCAGTGGTTTGCGCGCTCCAGAAAGGGGTAGCGCAACACTCGACCGTGAGGAAGTATCTGATCCGCGTGCTCGCTCATGGCTGCGCTCCCTCATGAGGTTCCTTGACTTCCACTTCGCGGTCTTTCGGACCATATCGCAAGTAGTGCACAAATAGCCCAATCAAGCCGCCAACCATCGCGAGATTGCCAAGCCACTTAAGCGGTCCTTTCCACAATTTCACGCTTAGCGGAATGCTCGGATCTTTCGGCAAACCTCCGTAAAGTTCCGGCTGCTTCGCGTCATGTAGCACATAGATCACGCCGGTACCGCCCACGCCTGGCGGATCGTAAACGCCGGCATTCGGAAAATTGTAGTGATCGCGCAACTGCTTCGCCCGCTGTTCCGCAAGGAACTTCATGTCGTCCTTGCTGCCGAAGTGCAGGCAGCCCGTCGGGCACGACTTGATGCACGCCGGCTCAAGTCCCTGGCTAACGCGATCGGTGCACAAAGTGCACTTGTAAACGCGCTTCGTCTCTTTGTTGAATTTCGGAATGTTAAAGGGGCAGCCGGTAATGCAATAGCCGCACCCGATGCACTTCTCCTGCTGAAAATCCACGATTCCGTTGGTGTACTGAATAATCGCTCCGTCGGATGGACACGCTGCCAGGCATCCCGGATCCGCGCAGTGCATGCACTGATTTTTGCGCATCAGCCACATCAACGTGCCGTCTTCTCTCTCATGCTCGTTGAACAGGATCAGGTTCCAGTAATTCCACCGCGTCTCCGGCATCGTCTGATAAGTATTGTCGAAAACGGTTTCTCCGAATGGCAGGTCGTTCCACTCCATGCACGCCACTTCGCAGGCCTTGCATCCGATGCATGTCGTGGTGTCAATAAGTTTGCAGACCGTGTATTCACGCTGCGTGCCCTCGCCGGGCACGCTTCCGGCGTGGCCAGATATTTTTTGAATGCGTAGGGTTTCTTGGCTCATATTCGTCCTACGCCTTTTCGAGCTTCACCAGGAAGCCCTTGAATTCCGGTGTGTAAGCGTTGGGATCATAGACCGTCGGTGTCAGCAGATTCGCCAGCGTCCGCGCGTCCTTGCCCTGGTCCTCGGCGATTCCGCGATAGCCCTGATGGATGGGAATGCCGATCTGGTAGACCTTTTTTCCGTCAATCATCATCGGCTTGATGCGCTTCGTGACCATGGCCTTCGCGATATACTCTCCCCGAATGCTGGACACTTTTACTCTTTCACCACCGGTGATTCCCATCTCGTTCGCCATCTCCGCGGCAATCTCCACGAACGGCTCCGGAACCAATTGCACGTTCATCGGATTGTTCTTCGTCCAATAGTGATAAAGCTCCGTAAGCCGATACGTCGTGCAGACGACCGTGTAGCCGTCCTTCGGCGTTGCGTATTTGTCGTCCGGCGTTTTGAAGCGTTTGACCACCGGATTGTGCGTTTGCGCAGGATGCAGCGGATTGTCAATCGGGCTCTCAATCGGTTCGTAGAATTCGGAGAACGGTCCATCGGCAAAAGCTGCCAGCGGCGCAAACAGTCGTCCTACGCCCTCCGGATTCATGATAAACGGGCCCATATGATCTTTCGGTTTGGAATCGACCTTGAAGTCCGGTACGTCGTTGCCAACCCATTTTTGTTGGCCTTCGTTCCACCAGACTTGTTTTCGCGTAGGGTCCCAGGGCTTGCCGTCGACGTCGCACGACGCGCGATTGTAGAGCACGCGGCGATTCGCGGGCCACGACCAGCCCCATCCCGGATGTATACCTAGACCGGAAGGGTCCGACGGATCGCGCCGCGCCGTCTGATTTCCCGCTTCGGTGAATGAGCCGGAATAAATCCAGTTGCCACAGGACGTCGTGCCGTCGTCTTTCAACCAGGCAAAGCCCGGAAGTTGCTGGCCGGTCTTGATCTGCTGCTTCGTCGCTGGATCCTCCAGATCGGCCAACGCCTTGCCGTTGATTTCCTTTAAGACCTCGGCCAGCGGCGGACTTGATGGGGCGCTGTAGTTCCAGGTCAGATTTAAGATCGGATCGGGGAACTTGCCGCCGTCCTTCTTGTACAGCTCGCGGATCTTCAAGAAGATTTGCGCCACGATCGCCTGGTCCAGGCGGGCATTTCCGGGCGTCGGCACCGCCGTATTCTTCCATAACAGCCAGCGCGCGGAATTGGTGAACGAACCATCCTTTTCGGCAAATCCGGCGCAAGGCAGACGATATACCGTGGTTTGAATCTGTTTCATCTCGTCCTGGGTGATGCCTGGCGACCTCCAGAACTCGCTGGTTTCGTCCGGATAAATCTCTCCCACCACCAGGAAGTCGGCTTTTTTCAGCGCGTCTATATTTTTCTTGGAATCGGGACCAATCGCGACGCCGTTCATCCCAAAGGCCAGCATGCCTTTCACAGTCCCGTGGTGCATGTCGTCCCACATCTGCACCCACGAATAGTTGCGATCCACTTTAGGCAGATAATCGAACGCCCAGCTGTTTTGTTTCGTGGCCGCGTCGCCGTAGAGCGCCTTCAGATAGCTGACCGCGAATTTCGGCGTGTTCGCGTAATAGTTGAACGAATCCCACGGAGCGGGCTTCGAAGCCGTCGGCGTAATGCGTTTCATCCAGGCATCGAAGGAGACGTCGGCGGGCGTCGGGACTTTCAGATAGCCGGGCAAACTGTCGAAAAGGCCGGCCATGTCGGTGGCGCCCTGAATGTTCGAGTGTCCGCGCAACGCGTTGACACCACCGCCCGCGCGGCCGATGTTGCCCAACAAAAGCTGCAACATCGCCGCCGTTCGAATGATTTGCGTGCCAAACGAGTGTTGCGTCCATCCGACAGCGTAAATGATCGTGCCCGCTTTCTTCATGTCGCCGTCTTTGCGAATCGAAGTATAGAGGTCGGCGGCTTTCAGGAATTGATCTCTGGGAATCCCCGTGATGCGCTCCACCATTTCCGGCGTATAGCGCGAGTAGTGTTTCTTCAGCAGTTGGAACACGCAATTGGGGTTTTGCAGCGTCAGATCGTATTCGACTTTTTCCGGCAATTTAGGTGCGGATGGAGCGCCTCCGCTTGGTGGATGCGCCGCAGCAGTTTCTCCGCCGCCTCCTGTGCCGGCATAATTCCACGTGGTCCTGTCGTACGTCTGCGTCGCGGCGTCAAGCCCGGAAAACACGCCGTCCAGGTCAGCAGGCAGCTTGAAGTCGCTTCTGACGATGAACGCCGCGTTCGTGAAGTTGACCAGGTAATCTTTCGCGATGCGATTGTTTTCGATGGCGTAGCGAATGACGCCTCCGAGGAACGCGATGTCTGACCCAGCGCGAATCTGACAGTGGAGGTCAGCCACGGCAGCCGTCCGGGTGAACCGCGGATCGACCACAATCATCTTCGCGTTGCGGGTGCGCTTCGCTTCGACGGGCCATTTGAACCCGCACGGATGATTCTCGGCCGGATTACCGCCCATGATCAGCATCATGTCGGTATTTTTCATGTCGACCCAGCCGTTGGTCATTGCCCCGCGTCCGAATGTTGGTCCCAAACTTGAGACCGTGGGGCCGTGTCAAACCCTGGCCTGGTTTTCCATATGCACGACCCCGAGGGCGCGCATTGCTTTCACTACTAGATAATTAAACTCATTGGTATCGGTACAGCCGCCGATCCACGCGAGCGATTCCAGCCGGTTCACCGTGTGTCCAGCCGCATCCTTCTCGACGAAAGTCTCATCGCGCGTCTTTTTCACACGCGTCGCGATTTCATCGATTGCGTCGTCCCAGGAAATATCTTCCCATTCGGTTCCGCCCGGCCGCCGCACCAGTGGCTTCAGCAGGCGCCGGTCGTTCATGATTTCTTGCTGCAGCGATGAGCCTTTCGGGCACAGCGTGCCGCGGTTGGTCGGATGATCGGGATCGCCCTCGACGTGCACCACCTGCGCCGTTACGTTCTTTGCGCGATCGCCAATCGTGTAGATGATGGTGCCGCAGCCCACCGCGCAGTACGGGCAAGTTGAACGTGTTTCGCTAGCGCGTTCTATCTTTAATTCGCGCAGTTGCGCGAATGCCGGCTTCAGATCAAAACCAAAAACCGCAGCCGCCGCTCCGCCTACGGCACCTATTTTCAGGAAATCTCTACGACTGGAAGCCATCGTGCCTCGCTTGCCAAGAGTGGAAAAACTGACGCAGACCTAAATTAATAGTCCTGAATGTTAGAGAATGCAAGAAGAAGTTTTGTAATTAAGCTGGGAGGCAAAAGTTTTTTCAAAATAAAATGAATCAACTCGCGCGTGCCGAGCATCAAAGTCCAAGTGGATTTTTCGTTCGGTGTTTCGCCAACCGTCCAGGTCAGGCAGCTTCGCTTGAGGGCGGGGGAATTGCAGTATCCGTGATGTCCGCGGCTTTGGGATCGCGATACCTTACCAGTAGCAGCGTCAAATCGTCCGCCTGCCTTGCGCCTCTGGCAAAGTTTTCCACCGATTCCAGCACGGTTTTTTGAATTTGCTCCAGCTCCGTACTGATATTGCCTTCCAGGACTTCCCGCAGCCGCGGCACTCCAAATAATTGTTCATCCGGATCCATGGCTTCTGTCACGCCGTCACTGAAAAGCACCAGCGTGTCTCCGGGTTGCAATTTTAAACATGCCGCTGTGTACACGGCATCAGGTACCAGTCCCACCGGATACGAGCCTTCGGTGAACGCCTCTTCCACCGCGTTCTGACGAATCAGCATTGGCGAGGGATGGCCGGCGTTGATGAATTCCAGGTGTCCATCCAGATCCAAAATTCCGAAGAACATCGTTGCATAACGGCCGACTTCCGAGTGGTCGCACAAAAACCTGTTGACATGGTTGAATACGCGCGCCGGATCCGTTCCCAGTGTCATTCCGGAGAGCGCGCCCTGCAGCATGGTGGTAACAATTGCTGCGCCCAGTCCTTTGCCGGAAACGTCCGCAAGCAGAAATGCGGTCCGCCCCTCGGCAATCGGGAATACATCGAAATAGTCGCCTCCCACCGCCAGGCAAGGGAAGTTGCATCCGGAAACATCCAGATGCGGAAATTCGCGGAAATCGCGTGGCAGCAGCGCCTGCTGAATATCACGCGCGATGTTGATTTCCTGCTCCATGCGCTGCCGTTCACGCTCGCGTTCCACTAGGCGCGCATTGTCCAGAATGCTCGCAGCGTCGGCCGCCAGCGCGTCCAGGATTTGCCGGTCGAGTTTGGAAAAGGCAGCGGGGCGCCGCGAATCCATATACAGCACGCCAAGAAACTCGCCGCGCCGCAAATTGACCACGGATTCCTGCGAATTCGCGCGCATAACGGAGAAAAGTGGAATTACTACTACGGCGCGTAGTCGCTG